>Ga0306925_10007751_pt1 | contig 10127 bp, 10 predicted proteins | sample flu12Cox44000176_FD_203755 | JGI IMG/M metagenome (GOLD analysis project Ga0306925, IMG submission 203755) | Lab enrichment of tropical soil microbial communities from Luquillo Experimental Forest, Puerto Rico - flux8day.12C.oxic.44.000.176 (v2)... | ecosystem: Environmental > Terrestrial >... | reverse complement strand
CGGCAAACTTCTCTAACCTTCGTATCGGGTGATTTCCACCGCTGCAGCGCGTAATGGAACACGTTTAACGGGAGGAAGCGATGTCAACACCTGAGGAGGACGATATTCGCGCGGTGCAAGAAGATTGCGACCGTTTCCAGTTCGAAGTTGAAGACGCGAAACGATATTTTGGTCAGTGGGACATGTACGATCCCGTTGTCTGGGCGATCCTGCGCGTCGTGCAGGCGCAGAACGATCTCGCACACGCCTTCGATCAATTCGCCGCTTACGGCACCGAGCGCATGGTCGAGCAGGCTGGCGCAGAACGCATCGTCGCCATTGCCGCCTTGCAAAAGGCCATCGAAGAGGAGCCACGCGGGTTGTTCTTCTGATGAATCCGCGTGGCGGTGCCACTTTCATCTGCGGAGAGACATATGCGCGAGGCTTTGCGACGTGACGGCAGCGTCGCTCTCTACGACGAGAATGATGATGGCGACATGGTCATCATCGAGCCGATCGTCACCGCATTTACCCCGGTGCGCGGCAACGCGCGCTGCGTCTGTGGCGCACCGCTGGCGCCATGGGGGTACCGCTGCGTGGCGGCCGACGACGTCGAGATCGGTTGCGGGCGGTGTCACCGCGTTTTCGGTCATTTCCGCCTCGGCACTCGAGTTCACCGGTAGTGCGCCATGAAAACCCTCGTTGAATGGTTTTGGGATGCAAACGTCAACGTATTCGGTAGAACTCATGCCCCGTAAGAGACCCGAGGCCACACTACAACGTGCCGTACTCGCGCATCTATCACGACGCGGAATATCGGGACTGTGGTGGTGTCACGTGCCAAACGGCGGCTACCGCGGAGCGATCGAGGCCGCGATTTTCAAATCGCTCGGTGTAGTCCCGGGAGTGCCTGATCTACTGCTGATCCACGGCGGCAGAATCTACGGTCTCGAACTCAAAGCAAATAAGGGACAGCTGTCGTCAGCACAAATTCGGACGCAGCAATTGATGCGCGAGGCCGGTGCCATTGTCGCTACAGCGAATGGGATCGACGAAGCACTCACACATCTCGAATTGTGGGGTTTGATCAAGCGCAATATCGCGGTGGGGTTCGCATCATGACCCAACGCACTGCTGCACAAAAAGAGAAAGAGCTTCGCGATAACGCTCGGCTACTCCGCGCCTGGAAAAAATTTCATCACGAGGAGCGTGAGGCCGCGCTCGCCGGTCCGTACGCCGTTACGCTGGCCGAGTTGTTTCGAATGTTCGCGAACCTCGTGCATGTGCAGCCGGCGCAATTGATCGGGTTCATCGGCGCTATCGATTGGGCGGCGATCGACTTTCAAACCCGTCTCACCGTTTTGCACGAGCTCAACACCGCCATCACCAAATTTCGCGAGAAGCGCGGCTTGGAGCCGATCGACGATCCGCTGCCGCGTCAACCGGACAGTCCTTTCCGCATCATCAAAGCGACCCTCTTCCCCCACGTCGCAGACGTGGCGCCCGCCGAGGCGCAGCTCGGCTCCAATACCGAAACCCCCAGTAAAACAGGACATGTGGCATGAATGAACTTGTTCGTTACGAAGAGGATGACGGCTTCGACAATGTACTACATGCCTCGGACCGATTGTTACGAGGCATCCACGCGCGCTGGAACGATACTAACGAGTGGCACGACCCTGACGGCATGCCGATCCCCTCACCATTGCTCGTGGTTGGCAACAAGACCGCGTTGCAGATGTGGAAGAACCGCATCCCAACAGTCATCACCAAGCTCCCGTTGCCGGACGTCGACGAGTTAAACGCCGCCATTCCGCGCAACGAATGGGAAAAAGGTTTGGACGGTCAACCGCGCGCACCATGGACGGTCGTCTTCGCGCTCTACATGGTGCACCTCGAAAGCGGTCAACTCTACACGGCGCTTAATAGCACCACCGGGTGGAGGATGGCTTTCGAGAAGCTAAGGGAACAAGTCGCAGTCAAGCGCATGATCACTGGCGATCCGCATGTGCTGCCGATCGTCGTTCCACAGACGCGGCCGTGGGAAACCAACTACGGCCACCGGAAGAAACCGCACTTGGAGGTGGTCGACTGGAAGTCTCACGGTGGTCAAGCCGTGACTGCGCAGCCGACGCCGCAGTTGAGCGGCCCGGCCACGGTGAAGCCGACGCCGGATCAGCCCGCTGCAAAAAATGCCTCCCAGCATCCTGCCACAGCTGCGGCCGGGCTCACCGATCCACCTAAGGCGGTGAGCAGCGAACAGTTCTTCGACGACGAAATTCCGTGGCAGTAAGCCACGACGTCGAAGCGTAAGCGAGAGAGGCGCAAGCCTCTCTCGTTTTCTCACAGTAGCGAGCCTGTCATGCCGACCGTGTATTGGGACGTTGAGACCTATTGCGACCTCAGCCTGACGGAACACGGCGCGTACCTGTACGCCCGTCATTCGTCGACGTGTCCACTCGTGCTCGGCTACGCGGTCGACGCCGACGAAGTACGGACGTGGGCGCCGGATGATCCACCCCCGGCGATCTTTCTCGAAGCCGCCGAGCATCCGAACGACTTCTGGAGCGTCTCCGATAACTGGACCTTCGAAAACCTGATCCTCGAATATGTCCTGATCCCGCGCCACGGCTTCCGTCCGCTACCGATCGAGCGGCAGGACTGCGCCCAGCGCTTGGCGCTGGCCAACGGCTATCCGGCTGAGCTTGGGCTCCGCTGCGAAGCGCTGGGGCTACCCTACCGCAAGGACCCTGAGGCACGCCGGGCGATGCTGCGGATCAGCCGGCCGAAGACCGCCAAAAGCCGGCGCAAGGCCGAGAACACCGAGCAATATCAAGCTGACCTTGCGCTCGTGATCGAACGCTGCAAGACCGACGTCGCGTCCACCCGCGCCGCCTACAACGCCCCGCAGCTCACGCGCCTCTCGGCCGACGAGCGCCAAGTTCTCCTGGTTGACGCCGCCATCAACCGGCGCGGCATTCGCGCCAATATCCCGTTCCTGACCGCCGCGCGCGAGATGACCGTGCGCGAGCGCAACAATATCAACGCGCGCCTCGACGAACTGACTTGCGGCGCCATCAATTCGGTCGATCAGCGCGACCGGATACTGAAGGCGGTGAATGAGCGCGGGCATCATCTCTCCTCGCTCACGAAGCGCTCGGTCGCCGCCGCACTGGCGCACCAGCCCGACAACTACGTGCAGGAGCTGCTGACGCTGCGCCAACAAGGCGCCTTCGCCAGCGTGCGCAAGTTCAAGACGTTCCTCAACTTCGCCGACCCCGAGGATCGTCGGGTGCGGGATACCCTGCGCTATTGCGGGAGCGCCACCGGTCGGTGGAGCTCGCTCAAGCCGCAGCTGCAGAACCTCAAGCGCAATGATGCCGAACTGCCGGCGTTCCTGGTCGACGCCATCATTGCCGGCAACCGCGATACGCTCGTCCGCTTCGGCAATCCGCTCACCCTGATGGGCGAGCTCTCGCGCGCCGGGCTCTGTGCCGATTCCGGCAATGTGCTGATGTCGGGCGACCTCAGCGCGATCGAGAGCCGGATCCTGAGTTGGAAGGCCGGTGAGCAGTGGAAGCTCGACAGCTACGCTGCTTTCGATCGCTCCGGCGACAAGACGATTGAGCCCTATCGCGTGGTTGCCCACCGCATGCTGCGCAAAACCACGCCGATCAGCGAGATCACCACGGCCGAGCGGCAGATGGGCAAGGCCGCCGATCTCGGTCTCGGATTCGGCGGATCGATCGGCGCCTGGCGCAAGATCAGCGTCCATGATCCGCGCACCGATGCGGAGATCGGGGTGATCGTGCGTCAATGGCGGGATGCACATCCGGCCATCACCCGGTTCTGGAAGGAGCTCGCGCGCGCCATCCGCGTCGCCATTCGGGTGCCCGGGCAGCCGATACTGGTCGCGCCAGCGCCGCGACCGCCGATCACCGCCCTGTTCGCGGCCGGTAACTTGACCCTGACGCTGCCGTCTGGCCGCGCCATCACCTATCCGCAGGCGCGGCTCGTCCCCAACCGCAAGTTCGAGGACGCCGACCCCGATGTCGAGTTCATGGACAACGCGCGCGGCCAGTGGAAACCGGTGCGGGGTTGGTTCGGCACCTTCGTCGAGAACGTGGTGCAAGGTTGCGCCCGCGACCTGCTCGCGGCCGCGCTGGTGCGGTTCGAGGCCCGCGGCCTTCAGGTGGTCCATCACGCCCACGATGAGATCACCATTGAGGTGCCCGAGGGCTCCATCTCCGAGCAGGAGATGCTCGCGATCCTGCTGGAACCGCCGGCATGGGCAACCGGCCTGCCGCTGGGCGGCAAGGTGCGCACCGGGTTGACCTACCTCGACGCGCCGGCGACCGCCGAACCGCCGCAACCGAACACCGAGGAGGAGATCGTCGAGGCCGCGGTCGATGCCTTCGTGGCCGATATGCCGGAGCTCGTTGACGCCGACGGCGCGCCGATCGATCCCAAGTACATCGAGAAGAACGCCGAGGACGATTTTCTCGCCAGTCTAGGCGAGACCATCGCGCCGCTCACCGAGCTCGTCACGTTGCCGATGAATTCGAGCAACCACGTCTGCTGTCCGTTCCACGAGGAAGTCGAGCCCAGCTGCAAAATCTACGCCGATCACTTCCACTGCCTGAGCGGTGAAACCAAGGTTATGACCTGGAACGGCAATGTTCCGATCGCGAAATTGGCGGGGGGAATCCACCGATTACTCACCACCGGCGGCGACTGGATCAACGCGCCCGTCAAGAGCTTCGGCACACAGCGGCTTTGGCGCATCTCATTGTCTCGCAACGGCGTCCGCAAGGACCTTTACACCACGGACGAGCATCGCTGGTTCGTGCACGGTCGTGCGGCCTGCATCATTACAAAAGACTTGCGCACCGGACAGCGCCTCGAAGCCGTCTTCCCGAAGAGGAACGAAATCAAACTCGATGCCGAAGGCGTGCGGCACGGCATCGTCTTCGGCGACGGAACGATGGACAGCAACCGCAACGGCCTCAGTTGCGTGAATCTCTGGGGAGAAAAAGGCCCCGACCTTCGAGGCTGGTTCAACGAATACCCACAACGCGATCCGCACTACAGGCAAGACCCTCACGTTGAGATTCGAAGATGCCCGGGTCGCTATAAAACTTTACCCCCACTCGAAGCAACTCCCGAATACCTAGCAGGATTTTTAGCCGGCTATCTCGCGACTGACGGGTGCGTATCCACGGGCGGCACCGTCGCACTGCACTGCGCGGATTCATCCGTGCTGGAATATGTCCGTTTGATCGGAGCCCGTCTCGGAATCGGAACACACAGCGTCACCCGCCAGATGCGCGTCGGCTACGGTGTGCAGCCTTCGGCCATCTATCGCATTCACTTTGCCAGCGAACAAATGTGGACGGGGCTGTTTATCCGCTCGCAAGCCGCGACACGCTTTGCTTCGGCACACAAAGCCTACGCTCGCCACCGCTGGCAAGTCCGCTCAGTAGAACCGACGGATCGCATCGAAGAGGTTTATTGCGCGCAAGTCCCCAACACCGCGGCATTCGCGCTCGAGGACAACATTCTGACCGGAAATTGCTACGGCTGCGGCATGCATGGCGACCGCCTCGCCTGGCTCACCAAGGTCGAGGGGATGACCACGGCCGAGGCCATGGCCGCACTCCAGGACAGTGCCGTCGCACACATCGAGACAGCAGCAGCGAAGCAAAGCGCCGAAGACAAATACGCATATCTCATGCAGCTGTGGACCGAGGCGCGGGCGCTGATCGGCTCGCCGGCGGAACGCTATCTGCGCGACACCCGCGGCATCGACACATCACGGCTGCCAGCATCGATCCATGACGCGTTGCGCTTTCATCCGCGCTGCCCGTTCGGCGCCAACAACCGGGTACCGTGTCTGATTGCGCTCATGCGCAACCCGCTCAGTGGTGCCCCAGTCGGCCTTCACCGCACCGCACTCAAACGCGATGCCGACGGCCGCATCGATCGCGTCGATCGCAAGATGTTCGGCAAGGCCGGTGTCGTGCAGCTGTGGCCGATCAACGGAAACGAACAGCTCGTCGTCGGCGAGGGGCTCGAAACCACATTAGCTGCCGCCGTACACGTCCCATACCGCGGGGCACCACTGACGCCGGCCTGGTCGGCTCTGACCGCTGGCGGGCTCAAATGTTTGCCGGTGCTGCCCGGCGTCTCGCCGTTAATCCTACTCGTAGACAACGACGAGAACGGCGAGGGCCAGCGCGCCGCCGAGCAATGCCGGCGCGCCTGGAAAGCCGCCGGCCGAATCGCGGTGCCCTTGATCCCCAAGCAGCGCGGCTGGGACTTCAACGACGTAGTGTTCGGGAGGAAGGTATGAGCGGCGGCTTTGAAGACGACTTTGAAGAAATGCCGGACCCGGCATCGGCCTCACCATCGGCTGGATCATCAGCTGGATCATCACCATCAACTTCGACCACACTGCCGTCGACGCTGGCGTTCGACGACCTGTGTTCTTATGCGCCGAGTCGCTGTTGCATTTACTTGCCGTGCAAAACGATGTGGCCGAACGCCAGCGTCGACGATCGGCTGCCGCCGATGCCGCTGCTCGATGCCAACGGCAACCCGATCAAGAACACCCAGGGCAAGGTGGTGATGACCAAAGCCACCGTGCGATTAGCAAAGGAACGCAGCATCGAATCGTTCACCTGGGACCCAGGTAAGCCGGAGTTCATTCCCGGCTACGTCGTCGTCGATGGCGGCTACATCGCCAAGCCGGGGGCAACCACGTACAACTTCTACCGCCCGCCGCCTGACATCCAACTCGGCGATCGCACGCAGGCCACGCGCTGGGTCGAGCACTGGCACGCGATCTATCCCAATGACGCCGACTACTGCATCGATTGGCTCTCCTGCCGCGTGCAACGCCCAGGCGTCAAAATTAATCACGCATTAGTGCTCGGCGGCGCGCCCAAGATCGGCAAGGACACGTTGCTCGAAGCCATTGTGTACACCCTCGGCCCGTGGGACGTGAAGAACATCAAGCTCAACCACCTGGTCAGCAGGAACAACGAGTTTCTCAAGGCGCTGATCGTGCGATTGAGCGAGGCCCGCGACGTCGGCGAGCACGGCGCAGCCGATCTCTATCGGCTCAACGATCACATGAAGGATATGCTGGCGACCCCGCCCGACACGATCCGGGTCAACGAGAAGTACATCAACGAGTACTACATCCTCAATCGCGCTGGGATGATCATCACCACCAACTACCGTGACGCGCTCAAGCTGCCGGCCGGTGATCGCCGCCACTACGTTACGTTTTCCGAGCGTCGCAGCGAGGAGTTTTCGGCCGAATACTGGAACGAATTCTGGACCTGGTACGAGGCCGGCGGCTTCGCGCATGTCGCCGCGCTACTCTACCAGCGTGACCTATCGGGCTTTGACCCCAAGGCCGAGCCGCCCAAGACGCCCGCATTCCGCTACATGGTCACGGCAAGCCGCGGCGCTGGCTATAACGAACTGGCGGATGCCATCGACGCGCTCGGCAACCCGCAGGCACTGACGATCAACGAATTAATGGTAAAGGCTCCCGGCCTCGAATGGCTGCGGGACGTACCGAAGCGCGGAGCCCTGACTCACCGGATCACGGATTGTAATTACGTTGCGATCGATAACCCCACAGCCAAGGACGGCTTGTGGAAGATCAATGATCGCCGCCAGACGGTTTACGTTCATTTGGACGTGCCGCCAGACCAGCGTATCGACGCCGCGACGGCACACCGCGACCAGCTCAACGCGAACACGAAGAAGGCTGTGACCACGAGCCCGACCGGGACCGCGTAAGTCTAGACGAAGGGCCGGTTGCCTTAATTGGGGTAAAAAGAGCACTGACCCCACTGACCGGTAGAGCTGGTCAGTCCTACAGCACAGTTCTGTGCGCTAAAACAGGGGATGAGTTAAAGATGGAGTATAGAGTGGAGTTGGAAGAAGTTTGGGTTTAGGGCTGACCAAGCTGACCAGGCTGACCCGGCGGTCGAGTTTGCCGCCGGCGGGGCGGAGGTCATCGGGCTGGAGGGGGTACGCCGGGGATCGGGACGGCTAAGCCGGAAATTCGGAAATATTGCCGGAAATATTCCGGGTCCGGGAAAATATTCGGGGCCTGGAAGAATATTCGGGGTGAGCTTTTGGGATATTCGCCCCTCTAAAAATAATCCGCCTGGGTAATTTCTGGATATTCGGCGACTTGGCGACAGTTCAGGGTCGGGTTAGTGGGAGGCCTCGGGCGAGCTGCCATTGGTGTCTGTCGTATCGGTGCGTTTTAAGGGGAATCAACCATCCTCTTTCCACTAGGTTTTGCGCCAGGCGCAAGGCTGTTTCTTTGTCTCGGAGAGCGCGGGGTGCGCATCTGTTAATGTCACGCGCTGCGATGGTGGGGTGAGGCCAGCATTTTATGAGCCATTCCAAAAGTACCGCAGTTGGGTCTTTGCGCGCCGCTTCGGTCGGTGCTGGCGACGGTCCCTTTTGCCCCAGTCGCTCGAAAATTGTTGTCATCGCCGCCAGTCGTCGCCGTCTTCGATTTGCTTCCGGGGCGTTGCCTCGATCGTTATCACGTCGCTTGGATCTGGTTCCTGACCTTTGGCTCGTAAATCTGCGCCGAGGTTGATGCTGATGATCACTTTTTCTTCCCCTGTTGCGGCTTCTGGTCCTGGGTCGGCGATCGCGTTGAGCGCTTTGACACTGTCGACCCTGTGTCGTGCATTCGCCCGCGGGTCGTCCATGATTGATGCGAGTACCGTGGGCCCGCGGACGACGTGTAATTGGGCGAGCTCGCGTTTGAAACTGCCGTTGCGGATCCGGCGCGTCTTTTCTTGCTCGATTGTCTGAACCAGTTCGTCGTCGCCGCCCAGCGCTTCCCACATTTCTTCGGCGAGCTTCCAGCGCCTTCGAACGGCTGATTCGGTGCAGATGCCCTCAGCGTAGCGCGCGAGGTCGCTTACCAACTCGGGGTTTTCGCGGAGCGAGCGTATGGGATCGGGGGCGGGGCTCGGCGCCACGACGTCGTCGGATCCAACATCAAAGCCGGGTAAGCCGGGGTATCTGCTGGGGGCGGGCATGGTCACGAGTATAACGCGCCCCAGCGCCCTCAGCGAGCCGCTGGAGCGCGTCCGCGTCGAGGACGGCTGACATGGCGCCGACGCAGCGTTTATCGGAAGAGGCGGCCATCCAGGTCGCTTGGACCTGGTTTCGCCGCAACAAGGGTCGCGACATCCCTGCTGTGGAGGTCGTGGCTCGGGTGCGAGCCCTCGCTCCGGGCGTCGCCGTCGAGCGGATCCGAGTTGAGTTCAGAAAACGGCTCCGGCGCGCGCGGCGCTTGGGCTAATCTTTCCACCAGCCTTTGAATCGTGTCGGGGCTAGCTCGGTGTAGCGGACCGTGTGCTGGATGTTCTTGTGACCGAGGTACGCCTGCAGCGACCGCGTGTCCCGCCCTGCGTTCGCCTGATGGAAGCCGCAGGCGTGTCGGAGCATGTGTGGGTGCACCTTGATTTTGAGCCTAGCGGCCTCGCACGCTCGGTTGATGAGCTTCTGGAAGTTGGACACCGTCATCGGCGAGCCGCGCTCGGACAGGAACAGGAAGGGCGACTTGCCTTCGGCCTCGCGGTGCAGTTTGCGCAGTGCTCGCAGCTCCCGGCCTGTCAGCGGGTGAGTTGATGGTGTGCCGTGCTTCGCCCGAGTGACTGCGAGCGTTGCGGCCTCGAAATCGACCTGGGTCCATTGCAGGTCGCAAACCTCGGACGCTCGCAGCCCGTGCCGGAATGCGAGCAGGATCATGGTTTGGTCGCGATGCGGTCGGCGATTGCCCTCGCAGCCCTTGATCAGCCGCTCGACTTCTGGCTCGGTCAGGTACTCGCGGGTGCGCACGTCGGCGTTCCTGGGGCGGCGCGGGGTTTCGACTTTCCGTATTTGGGTGTCTGGCAATACGATTTTCAAGGCTGGTTTTGTCATTGGTTTCAATGCTCCGTTTCGATTACTTTCGGTAAAGTACGCAAAAAACGGAAAGTTGCAATGGTCATTTATTGGACAAAGCTCCCCGATCGAGGTCGCATCTTCAATTGTCTCGGCGCCGAGCAATTTGGGATCGCCGACTTCTGCCATCCGTACCAATCGCACGACCGGGG
>Ga0306925_10007748_pt1 | contig 10129 bp, 7 predicted proteins | sample flu12Cox44000176_FD_203755 | JGI IMG/M metagenome (GOLD analysis project Ga0306925, IMG submission 203755) | Lab enrichment of tropical soil microbial communities from Luquillo Experimental Forest, Puerto Rico - flux8day.12C.oxic.44.000.176 (v2)... | ecosystem: Environmental > Terrestrial > Soil... | reverse complement strand
CTTCGACTCGCTCCGACCTACCGCGCTCCGGGTGGGCACGCTGAGGGTCCCTTCCCACCCAAGCCGAGGTCCCGGCGGGTATTGCGAACGGAAGGTAATGGGGCAATCTTCCGCATTCGTTGATCGCCCGGGGCAGCAGGGTTGCACAGGTTCCCGCCATTCGCGCGGCGGCGATCGAGCCGCGTGCTCGACCCGAAGCGGTCACTAACGCCGTCCGCCGTCCACCAATGGGGATGCGCGAACCTGGGCTTGCGCGTAAACTCGACGGCAGTCTGGTCCTGTCAAGAAGCACAAGAACAAGGGCCTACGGCACAACGCTTGCCAGGCCGCCGGAAGGGAGCAGGAGATGAGGCAAAGCGGGCGAACAGCTGCTCGAGACGGGACGAAAACTAGACAGCGCCTCTCTTACGTCGAGCTGCAGGCGCGTATCGGCGCCCTCGAGGCGGAGCTGGCCGAGGCGCTGGAGCAGCAGACCGCGACCGCCGAGGTATTGCAGGTCATCAATTCCTCGCCCGGCGACCTGAAACCCGTCTTCGATGCGATGCTCGAAAAGGCGCGGAGGCTGTGCGAGGCCGATTTCGGCACGTTCTGGTCGTGCGACGGCCGCAGCTTTCAGGTTCGTGCCTCGACCGTCGGCGGCGACATCGGGCGAACCGGGTCGCCTGATCCCGGGACCTCAGCCGACCGTCTGGTGCGCGGTGAAAGTGTGGTGCAGATCGCCGATGTAACAAAAGAGGAGGCGTATCGAGCTGGCGTTGCGCGTGACCGAACACAGCACGCCGGAACCCGGACGGCTCTGGCGGTAGCCCTCCGCAAGGACGACGTACTGATCGGCGCCATTACCACCGGTCGCCGCGAGGTGCGGCCATTTACCGACAAACAGATCGCCTTACTGCAGAACTTCGCGGCGCAGGCGGTCATCGCGATGGAGAATGCGCGGCTGCTCGGCGAATTGCGCGAGCGCACGCGCGACCTCGAAGAATCGCTCGAGTACCAGACCGCAACGAGCGATGTGCTCCAGGTCATCAGCCGCTCGACCTTCGATCTGAAACCGGTACTCGACACCGTCTGCGAGACCGCGGTGCGGCTCTGTGCCGCCGATCTCGCCAACATCTCGATCCGCGAGGGCGAAACCTACCGGGTGGTATCGATCTTCGCCTTCTCGCCCGAGTTCGACGCGTTCGCCCGCGACTACCGATATGTACCGAGCCGCGGCACTGTGTCCGCGCGGACGGCTCTCGAGGGCCGGGTCGTCCATATCGCGGACGTCGCTGAGGATGCCGAATACACGGTGCCGGAGGTGCTCAGCGTGGGTAAGGTCCGCACCGTGCTGGGTGTGCCATTGCTGCGCGAAGGAGAGCCGATCGGGGTGCTCACGCTGTCGCGCCAGCGGGTCGAACCGTTCACCGAGCGCCAGATCGAGCTGGTCCGCACCTTCGCCGACCAGGCGGTCATTGCGATCGAGAACACGCGGCTGATCACCGAGACCCGCGAGGCCTTGGAGCAGCAGACCGCGACCGCGGAAGTATTGCAGGTCATCAATTCCACCCCCGGCGACCTCGCGCCGGTGTTCGACGCAATGCTAGACAAGGCGATGGCACTGTGCGCGGCGAGTGATGCGACCCTTTACACGCTCGATGGCGAGCGCGCTCGCTTCGCCGCGGCACGCGGAACTTCGGGCGTTGTTGAGTGGGCGCGACAGCAAAGTGTTATAGATCCGCCGCCGGGCAGTTCGATTGATCGTCTTCGGCGGGGTGAGCGTTTCGTCCATCTGCTCGACGCCAGGGAGACGGAGACCTACCGCATCAGTCCTGTGTACCGGGAGATGATCGACGTCAGCGGCTGTCGCTCGTCGATCGCCGTGGCGTTGCGGAGGGAAGAGACCGTAATTGGCGTGATCGCGATCTATCGGCTGGAAGTCCGGCCGTTCACCGACAAGCAGATCGCCCTATTGGAGAATTTCGCGGCGCAGGCGGTCATCGCGATCGAGAACACGCGGCTGATCACCGAGACGCGCGAGGCCTTGGAACAGCAGACCGCCACCGCCGAGGTATTGCAAGTGATCAATTCCTCGCCGGGCGATCTCGCCCCGGTATTCGACGCGATCCTGGAGAAGGCTCATGGGCTGTGCGGGATCGTCACCGGCAGCTTGCAGCTCTTCGATGGCGAATACTTTCGCGCGGTAGCGGTCCGTGGCGCAGTGGAGTCGCTTGCCCGGCAGTTGCGCGAGGGATACCGGGCCTCCGACAATCCGATCACCTGCCCGCTGCTTGATGGTGCCCGGTTTGTCCAAATTCCTGATTTGGACGAGATAGACCATGCGAGGGTGATAGCTTCGATCGAGGCCATCAGGACGCGCACTCTGCTGTGTGTCCCACTGCGTAAGGGTGATGCGCTCCTCGGAACGATCGCGGCAGGCCGCCTGGAGGTACAACCCTACTCCGATAAGGAGATCGCGCTCATCGAAAATTTCGCGGCGCAAGCGGTCATTGCAATGGAGAACGCGCGCTTGCTCGGCGAATTGCGTCAACGGACCGAGGAGGTGGCGGGACTGAACCGCGATTTGGAGGCGCGGGTCGCGGCACAGGTTGAGGAACTGGGGCGCGTCGGACGGCTGAAGCGGTTTCTAGCGCCGCAACTCGCCGAACTGATCGTCTCGCAGGGCGACGAAAAAATCCTTGAAAGCCACCGCCGCGAGATCGTCGTCGTCTTCTGCGACCTTCGCGGGTACACCGCCTTCACCGAAACCGCTGAGCCCGAGGAAGTCCTCAACTTCCTGCGCCAATACCATGGCGCCTTGGGACCGCTGGTCAGTCAGTTCGAAGGCACGCTCGACCAGTTCTCGGGCGATGGTATCATGGTGTTCTTCAACGATCCCGTGCCCTGTCCCGATCCGGCGGAACGCGCGGTCAAGATGGCGATGGCGATGCGCGAAGAGGCGGGCAAACTGATCGCGACTTGGCGCCGGGATGGCTGCGAACTTGGTTTCGGCGCCGGCATCGCGCAGGGTTATGCCACATTGGGCCAGATCGGGTTTTCCGAACGCTCCGGCTACACCGCCATCGGCACGGTATGCAACCTCGCCGCACGGTTGTGTGCGGAGGCGAAGGACGGACAGATCCTGATCGGCAGCCGCGTCGCTCGCGCGGTGGAAGCGGTGGCGAAGCTGGAGGATCTCGGAAACCTAGAGCTGAGGGGTCTTCGCCGTCCGGTCGCGGCATTCAACGTCGTGCAGAGCATCGGCGCGGCCGACGCTCGTCCCAATTTGACCGTCGTCGCGAGGGGGCCGGGGGCCTGATCTTAGACAACGCGAGGTCTCGAGGGGCGCAGCGCGGTCGATGAAGCCATGATCACCGGCGAGCCGGTGCCGGCCGAGAAGAACCCCGGCGACAAGGTGACCGGCGCCACCGTTAATACGACGGGCAGTTTCATCATGCGCGCCGAGCGGGTCGGCAGCGATACCCTCCTCGCGCAGATCGTCGCGATGGTGGCGGAAGCGCAGCGGTCGCGTGCTCCGATCCAGAAACTCGTGGACACGATCTCGGCGTGGTTCGTGCCTGCCGTCGTCGTCATCGCTGCCGCAACCTTTGTCGCCTGGTCGCTCTTCGGTCCCGCGCCGGCCATGGGCTTTGGGCTGGTCAATGCCGTCGCCGTCCTGATCATCGCCTGCCCCTGCGCTCTCGGTCTCGCGACGCCGATGTCGATCATGGTCGGCACCGGGCGCGGCGCCGGCGCCGGCGTCCTGGTCAAGAACGCCGAGGCCCTGGAGCTGATGGAAAAGATCGACACGCTCGTCGTCGACAAGACAGGTACTCTCACCGAGGGCAAGCCGCGCCTCGCCGGCGTCAGCCCGATCGGCGACATTCCCGAGAACGATCTGCTGCAGCTGGCCGCCAGCCTCGAACGCGGCAGCGAGCATCCGCTGGCGGCCGCCATCGTGAAAGGCGCGGAGGAGCGCGGGCTGAAAATTACGACCGCAAGCGATTTCGCGACCGAGCCCGGCAAAGGCGTGACTGGGTCTGTCGACGGCCGGCGCGTCGCGGTCGGCAACACTGCGCTGTTCGCTTCGCTTGGCATTGAGCCCGCCGATCTCCCCGCCCGCGCCGACGCGCTGCGCCAGGAAGGCCAGGGCGTCATGCTGGTCGCGGTCGACGGCAAGGCGGCCGGGCTGATCGCCGTCGCCGACCCGATCAAGGACAGCGCCATGACCGCACTCGCGGCGCTGCATGCCGAGCATATTCACGTCGTGATGCTGACCGGCGACAGCCGCACCACGGCGGCCGCGGTCGGACGCAAGCTCGGCATCGACGATGTCGTGGCCGAGGTGCTGCCGGATCAGAAAGCCTCGGCCGTCAAGAAATTCCAGGATCAGCGCCGCTTCGTCGCCATGGCCGGCGACGGCATCAACGACGCGCCGGCCCTCGCGCAGGCGCAGGTCGGCATCGCCATGGGCACCGGCGCCGACGTCGCCATGGAGAGCGCCGCCGTCACGCTCATCAAGGGCGATCTGCAAGGGATCGTGCGCGCGCGGCGTCTCAGCCGGGCCACCATGCGCAACATCCGGCAGAATCTGTTCTTCGCCTTCGTCTTCAATGCGCTGGCGGTGCCGATCGCGGCCGGCGTGCTCTATCCGGCCCTCGGTTTGCTGCTCAATCCGATGATCGCCAGCGCGGCCATGGCCATGAGCTCGGTCCTTGTCGTCACCAATGCGCTCCGGTTGCGCACCATCAACTTGTAACTGCCGTGATCAGCCGCTCCTGCCATGGATCGCGCTCACGATTGGCCTTGCGGCGATCGGGCATTTCTTTTGGGAGGCGGCGCAGCTGCCGCTTTACACGCTATGGCGTACCGGCACGCCGCACGAGATCGCCTTTGCTCTTATCCATTGCACCGGCGGCGACATCCTGATCACGACGGTGACACTGTCGGCAGCGGTTGCGCTCGCGCAGTATTTGCGCTGGCCTGCCTTTGGCTGGCGCATGGTGTTCACCACAATCGTCCTTGGCGCCGGCTACACCATTTTCAGCGAATGGCTCAATGTCGAAATCCGCCGCAGCTGGTCCTATACCGCGGCGATGCCGGTTGTCCCCTTCATTGGCACCGGCCTCACGCCGTTATTGCAATGGCTGATCGTCACAACTCTGGCTCTTACCGTCACTGGCTACCGATACCGCCGCGCGCGGCCCCTGGCCCGCTGACGGGGGCCAACTTCACTTTAAAACGGCCCTGTGCTATGCCGGATTCGAGAAGAATTCAGAAACATCGGAGTTGCGTGCCCGTACGGTGAAGCGATCCCTGCTCTTGCGCTGCCTGGTCTTACTGCTGTCGCTTGCTCTCGTCAGCGGCAACGCCCATGCTGCGCTTCATATGGACAGTGCTCACCACGAGCTCTGCCCGGAGGAGCATTCCGACCATCACGGAAAAACGCCGCTCCATCAGCATCGCCATGACCACGGGATTGCGTGCTGCTGCGACTGCCTCGGCTGCAGCTCGGCCGTGTATATTGCACCCGTCCTCGGTATCACGCCGGCCTATTCGCCGGCGCATGTCCAGTACGACGCCCTGACCGCGTCACTCTCCGGCCGGGCGCTCCAGCCCGATCCCGGTCCTCCCAGACCCGGCACACTGAGCTAGCCCGGCGCGCGCGGCGCCCCGGGCCGCGGGGCCGTTTGCCTGAAGGCCGTCGCTGGCCGGCCGCAAATACCCCCTTCGCTTATCTCACTCATGTCGCCGCGGGCATTCGGCTGCAACGAATTTGCGCCGCCGCCCGCAAGGAGAATTTCGATGATCGCGCGTCTTTATCGTCCTCTAGTGACGGGCCTCCTGCCTGTCGCCCTTATCGCCTGCATGAATTCCCCGCCGAGCTCCGCCGAACCGGGCGCGGCGGCGCCGCTCGGCATCGACCTTGGCGGCTCCGGCCCGGTGATCGCAAGCGCGCAACCAGCGCTATCGGCTCGCGTCATACATGTCGAAGCCGATGCCGCATCGCCGCGTCACAGCGACATCCAGATGGCGCACGCCGGCCACAACGACGCCCACGGCACCGGCACGGTCAATTCCGTCGATCCCGCGCAGCACAAGGTCAACCTCAGCCACAACCCGATCCCCGAAATCGGCTGGCCGGCAATGACCATGGAGTTCCCGGTCGCCCCCTCGATCGATCTCACGGCGATCAAGCCCGGCACGCGCGTCAATTTTACGATCGAGCAGCAGCCCGGCGGCATGTACGAAATCCGCGCGATCACGCCGGCAGGGGCGAGGCAATGATGGTCCCCTGCCCTCCTCTCACCCGCCGCCGCTTCATGCAGGGAGCGGCCGCCGCCGGCGCGCTTGCGCTGATCCCCTCCCCGCTGCGGCGCGCGTTTGCCGCGCCCGCGCCGGTCCTCAGCGGCACCGAGTTTGCGCTCGAGATCGGGTCAGTTCCGCTCGCCCTTAATGGCCGGCAAGCCACGGCGACCGGGGTCAATGGCCAGGTTCCGGCGCCAATTTTGCGCTGGCGCGAGGGCGACACTGTGACGCTTGCCGTCACCAACCGCTTGAGCGAGCCGAGCTCGATCCACTGGCACGGCGTGCGCACGCCCTCGCCCATGGATGGCGTGCCGGGGCTGAGCTTCCGCGGCATCGCGCCCGGCGAAACCTTCGTCTACCGCTTCCCGGTGCATCAGAGCGGGACCTATTGGTACCACAGCCATTCGATGTTCCAGGAGCAGACCGGGCTCTACGGGGCGATCGTGATCACGCCGAAGGCCGGCTATGCCCAGGCCTTCGACCGCGATTATGTCGTGTTGCTGTCCGACTGGAGCTTTGAATCGCCCGAGACGATCGTCAGCAACCTTAAATTCCAGAGTAACTATTACAATTACGGCCAGCGCACGATCGGCACTTTCATGGCGGACGCGCAGCACGCCGGCCTCGCCGATACGGTCGCTGACCGCCTCGAATGGGGCAAGATGCGCATGAGCCCGACCGACATCTTGGACGTCTCGGGCGCCACCTACACCTACCTCATCAACGGCCAGCCGCCCGGCGCCAACTGGACGGCGCTCTTCCGTCCCGGCGAGCGCGTGCGCCTCCGCTTCATCAACGGCTCGTCGATGAGCATCTTCGACGTGCGCATTGACGGGCTGCCGATGACGGTCGTGCAGGCGGATGGCAACGATATTGTGCCGGTCACCGTCGACCAGTTCCGCATCAGCGTCGCCGAAACCTATGACGTGATCGTGCAGCCCACGGCCGACCGCGCCTACACGATGTTTGCCCAGGCCGAGGACCGCACCGGCTACGCCCGCGGCACGCTCGCGCCGCGGCCAGGCATGGCCGCAGCTATCCCACCAATGGATCCCCGCCCGATGCGCACGATGGCCGATATGGGGATGGCCGGCATGGAACACGGCGAGATGCCCGGCATGGAGTTGAGCCCCGAGGGCAAGCGCCTCGAAGGAAAGGTCGGAGTCGACAATGTCGCAATGATGCCGGCGGACCGCCTCCAGAGCGCCGGCGAGGGTTTTCTGTCGGGCAGCCGCGTCCTCACTTATGCCGATTTGCGCGCGCTAAAACCCGGCAGCGATCCGCGTCCGCCCACGCACGAGATCACCCTGCATCTTACCGGCAATATGGAGCGCTTCATCTGGGGCTTCGACGGCAAGAAATTCTCCGAATCCGGGCCGATCGAGCTCAAGCGCGGCGACAGGGTCCGCTTCGTGCTGATCAACGACACGATGATGGAGCACCCGATCCATCTGCACGGGCTGTGGAGCGAGCTTGAGAACGGGCACGGCGAATACCGTCCCTACAAGCACACCATCAACGTCAAACCGGGCGAGCGCCTCAGTTACCTCGTCACCGCGGATGCGCCCGGGCGCTGGGCCTTTCACTGCCATCTCCTCTACCACATGGAGACGGGGATGTTTCGCGAGGTGCACGTCGCATGAGCGCCCGCATCATCCTCGCCGCCACCCTCTTCACCTTCGCCGCGCCTGCGTCAGCCGAAACTCCGGCTGCCAACGCCGAGCCCACCTTTGGCATGGAACCAGGGGCCATGCCGCCGGTGATGGACCAGGCCATCTTCGCCCACGCCATCTTCAATCAGCTTGAGGGACGCTGGAACGGCAGCAACCCCGAATTCCGCTGGGACGGACAGGGCTGGATCGGCACCGATTACGACAAGCTGTGGATCAAGTCGGAGGGTACGCTCAGCAAAGGCGCGCTCGATGACGGCCAGCAGCAGTTCCTCTACAGCCGTGCCGTCACGACTTATTTCGATCTGCAGGGCGGGCTGCGCAGCGATCTTGACTCACGGCCGACGCGCAACTGGGCCGCCTTCGGCGTTCAGGGCCTCGCGCCTTATTTCTTCGATCTCGAGGTTACCGGCTTTGTCAGCGGCGAAGGCCATCTCGCCGGCAAGCTGGAGGCCTCCTACGACCTCCTGCTCACGCAGCGGCTTATCCTGCAGCCGCAAATCGAACTGAACCTCTACAGCAAGTCGGACCCTGCCCGCCTGGTCGGCGCCGGCTTCTCCGACATCGATACCGGCCTCCGGCTGCGCTACGAGCTCGACCGGAAATTCGCACCCTATATCGGCGTCGTCTATCAGGGGAAATTCGGGCAGACGGCGAATTTTGCCCGGCAGGCCGGCGAGAGCACGAGCGACGTGCGCTTCGTGTTCGGCATTCGGACCTGGTTTTGAGGGAGGCGGATGCGCACTGTTATCGCTTCCCTTCTTATTGCCGTGCTTGTAGCCGCGCTCGCCACCGGCGCGGTGATCTATGCCGGCTGGTACAACGTCGCTGCGACCGCGCCGCACTGGCGCATGACCAGCCGGCTATTTGAGGTGGCGCGCATCCGCTCGATCAAGGCGCAGGCCGCTGCGGTACAGGCTCCGCCCGGGCTCGACGATCCGGCGAAGGTCCTGATCGGCGTCGAACATTACGCCGCGCATTGCGCGGTCTGCCACGGCGCGCCGGGCGTGCCCAAGGGCGACATCGCGCGAGGCCTTTATCCGCCGCCGCCGGACCTGGCCAAAACCGCGCGGCTCTACAACCCCGCCGAGCTGTTCTGGATCGTCAAGAACGGCATCAAGATGACCGGCATGCCGGCCTGGAGCGATCACAGCGATGACGAGTTGTGGGCAACGGTCGCGTTTCTCGAAAAACTACCGGGCATGAGCGAACAGGACTACGCCAAGCTTGTCATGGCGAGCATGGCGCATGCCGGCCATCTTCATTAATCCGTCAAGGAAACCTTTGTCCTGCCGGCGGGAGGACAGTAGGGATCGGCCATGAAAGAGCCACACAACCGGGTCGTTCAAACCACGCGCTTCGGCGGCCCCGACGCGCTGCAGGTGGTCGATGCTCCCCTGCCGACGGCGGCGCACGGCGAGGTCCGAGTGCGCGTGCTCGCGTCGGGCCTGGAGTACACGGATATCTTGATCCGGCGTCACCTCTACCCGCAAACGATGCGGCACCGGCCGCCCTTTGTGATGGGGTACGATGTCGTCGGGGAGATCGATCAGCTCGGCGATGGCGTGACCGGCTTTGACCTCGGCGACCGCGTCGCCGACATGACGGTCATCGGGTCGAACGCCGCCTATCGCACGCTCCGGGCAGACCGCCTGACCCGGATGCCGCCGGGCCTCGACCCGGCAGAGGCGGCCACGCTGATCTTGAGCTGGACGACCGCCTATCAGCTCCTCCACCGCGCGGCCCGGGTGCAGAAGGGCGAGCGCGTGCTCGTGCAGGGAGCCGCCGGGGCGGTCGGGCAGGCGCTGCTCGCCCTCGGCAGGCTGGCCGGCCTCGAGCTGTGGGGCACCGCGCGCGGCGCGCATGCGGCGCTGATCCGCGAGCTCGGCGCCAGGCCGATCGACTACCAACGGGAAGACTTCACGCGCGTGCTGCCGGACGGGTTGGATGTCGTCTTCGATGGCATTGCGCAGGACGGTTATCGCCGCTCGTTCGCCGCGCTCAAAAGCGGCGGCCTACTGTGCGCCTACGGCTACTCGGCCGGCGTGCAGGCGCAGCGCCGTATGGCGACCATGTTGATGTGGATCGCGCGCCTCTATCTCTGGAGATGGTCGCCGGGCGGAAAACGCGCCCGCTTCTATTCGATCAACCTGATGAGGGCGCAACATCCC
>Ga0306925_10007745_pt1 | contig 10130 bp, 9 predicted proteins | sample flu12Cox44000176_FD_203755 | JGI IMG/M metagenome (GOLD analysis project Ga0306925, IMG submission 203755) | Lab enrichment of tropical soil microbial communities from Luquillo Experimental Forest, Puerto Rico - flux8day.12C.oxic.44.000.176 (v2)... | ecosystem: Environmental > Terrestrial > Soil... | reverse complement strand
GTCGAGGCGCTGGCGGAATTCGGCGGCCGCGGCGGAGTGGTGGCGGTCGACCGCACCGGCGCCTTGGTCCTGCCATTCAATACCGCCGGGATGTATCGTGGTTACGTCGGAGCCGATGGGGCGATCCACACCGCGATATGGGACGAGCCCTACCTCTTGGGCTGACGGCGCGACTACCCTCTCTCGGCCGTCACCGGCCGCGGGTTACGTCGGTCGCCAGCGCCGAGATCAACGTCCGCATACTGCCGTTAGGTCGCCGACCGCGCGATTCGCTGCGTTACGATCGCCCGGAAGACGCCATACTGCAGCGCGAACGCGGAGAGCTTTGCGCCGACCGAACCGACGGAGATGAACCAAGCCCAGGTCACGAAGTCGAAACGGAGGGCTATGGTCAGATTGGCGAGCCCCAGCGCCGCCAGGAGGGCCGCCCAGGCGTAACCCGCGGCCACGATCGTCAATTCCGGCACGTTCCGCAGGACGACTTCCGGCAGGTAACGGATCATCCAGCCGCGCCGCAACATTACAGCGGCCACGGCCAAGTGGACGATGGTCGGCTTTACCATCATGAACCGCGGGCTCTGGGTCAGCATTGTCGCGCCTCCGAGAACCACGACGAGCCCGAGGCTCATCCACTGCATCGGCTCGACCCGCCGCCGGGTCAGCCAGATACGGGCAAGCTGCGCCATGCCGGCAGCGACGGCGATCGCGGCGGCGGCAAACAGGTTGCCCGAGAGCCCATAGACGAGCAAAAACAGGATCGCCGACAGGAGATCGCCGAGCAATTGCCGGAGCGCCCGTTTCATCGCTGCCCGCCCTATCGGCGCGATCGGAAAAGCCGGGGTAAAACTTCCGGCCTACCTGCGCTCGTCCGGCTCCGGTTCCTCGCGCTTGAGGATGTCATAGACTCGGGCGACGACGCCGCGCGGCCCGTGCTCCAGCTCGGTCCCAATCTGATCGTCGGCGGTTGCCCAGGTGAAGGCTTCGAGCACCTCGGCGGGTGTCGCTTCGGTTTTCACGATCCTCATCAGCACCGCGTCATCGAGCGGCCCGACGATCTCGATTATCTCGGCGGCGGTCGCAGCTCGCGAAATCTGCTTCGTCAAACCCTACCTCCGGGTATTACCGAAACGACGTGATTAAGCGCGGACCGCTTGGGTTGGCGGGAGCGATGCTTGCCGAGCGGAACGACGGTGCTCGCTTGTGGGCCCGCGGCGCTCTCGGAATACTGCGCGACTAAGCGTACTTCATCGCCCGCCGCGAGCTTGTCGAAAGCGTCGCGGATCGCGACGTAGACCTCCTCATGCGCATGGTGCACCGCCCTCAAGCCCCGGCGACGGTGAGGTCGTCGATCCTGAGCGTCGGGGAATCGGCGCCAGCCTTGAATTCGAGATCGTTGGCGGCGACAAGGCGGGCGAAGATGTCCTTCAGATTGCCGGCCACCGTCATCTCGCTGACCGGAAAGACGATCTCGCCCTTATCGATCCAGAAGCCGGCAGCACCCCGGCTGTAATCGCCGGTCACACCATTGACCCCCATCCCCATCATCTCGGTCACGTAAAACCCGCTCTCGATGTCGGCGATCAGCTCCTCGGGGGTCACCGAGCCAGGCTCGATCCATACATTGGTCGCGGTCGGACCCGGCGGTGAAGAGGTGCCGCGAGCGGCATGGCCAGTGCTCGTCAGGCCGAGCTGACGCGCGGAGCGCAAATCGAGAAGCCAGGTCGTCAGCACACCCTTGTCGATAATCGCGCGGCGGCGGTTGGCGATGCCCTCGCCGTCGAACGGCTTCGAGCGCAAGCCACGCTGCCGGTGCGGGTCGTCGATGATTGTGATCGCCCCGGGAAAGATCCGCTCGCCGAGCCGGTCCTTCAAAAAGCTCGTGCCGCGCGCAATCGCCGGACCCGCGATCGCGCCCAGGAGGTGCGAAATGAAGCCGCGGGCGACACGCGGGTCGAACACCACCGGGCAGCGGCAGGTCGGCATCTTCTTCGCCCCGAGCCGCTTGACCGCGCGCTCGCCGGCGCTTTTCCCGACCTCGGCCGGCTGGCGCAGATCGGCGGCAAAGATGGCACTCGAAAAATCATAATCGCGTTCCATGCCGGTACCCGAACCACCGATCACACTGGCGCTGATGCCGTGGCTCGAGCCCGAGTAGGTGCCGGCAAAGCCGTTCGAGGCGGCTAATGCCACGCTCGACCGGCCCCAGCCGGCTTCCGCACCTTCGGAGTTGGTCACTCCGGTGACGGCGAGTGCCGCCTCCTCGGCGGCACGCGCGCGCTCGATCAGCACCTCGGCGGCGGGCTCCTCGGGGTCGAGCATGTCGAGAACAGGCCAAGCGTGCGCGATCTCGCCAGGATCGGCGATGCCGCAATAGGGATCCTCGGGCACGGTGCGGGCCATCGCGACCGCGCGCTCGACGAGCGCTGCAAGGGCCTCGGGCGCTCGGTCGGTCGACGATACGACGGCCTGCTGCCGGCCGATGAACACCCTGAGGCCGAGATCCTGGCCTTCCGAGCGTTCGAGCTTCTCGGTCTTGCCCAGACGCCGCGCGTGGGACAGCGAGGCGCCTTCGAATAGCACCGCATCGGCGGCATCGGCACCGGCGCGGCGCGCCCGCCCGATCAGATCCTGCAGGAGGTCGAGCGCGGCCCCCGCTTCCTTGCTCACTTCGGACATCGATTCTCCGTTCACTTCCAGATGGGCTTGCCGGTTCCGGGCAGCCCGTAGCTGGCCCATTTGCTGGTTACCTCGGCGATCGTCTCTTCGGTCATGCGGATCGGCCGGCCCCACTCTCGCCCGGTTTCCGGCGGCAATTTGCCGGTCGCGTCGAGTCCGATCTTGCCGCCGAGACCCGATTGCGGCGAGGCAAAGTCGAGATAGTCGATCGGGGTGTTGTCGACGAGCGTGACATCGCGGACCGGGTCCATCCGGGTCGACACCGCCCACATAACCTCTTTCCAGTCGCGCGCATCGATGTCGTCATCCACGACGATCACGAACTTCGTGTACATGAACTGGCGCAGAAAGGACCAGACCCCCATCATTACGCGCTTGGCCTGGCCGGGATAGGTCTTGCGAATTGCAACGACGGCGATGCGGTAGGAGCATCCCTCCGGTGGCAGCCAGAAATCGACGACCTCCGAAAATTGCTGCTGCAGCAGCGGAATGAATACCTCGTTCAACGCCTCGCCGAGGATCGAGGGCTCGTCCGGCGGCCGCCCGGTGAAAGTCGACAGATAAATCGGGCTCTTTCGCATCGTGATCGCCGAGAGGCGGAACATCGGGAAGCGCTCGACGGCGTTGTAATACCCGGTATGGTCGCCATAAGGGCCCTCCTCGGCATGTTCGTCGAGCATGACGTGGCCTTCGAGAACGATCTCGGCCTGGGCCGGAACCTTTAGCGGCACCGTCTTGCAGTCGACCAACTCGACCTTGCGGCCGCGCAGCAGCCCGGCGAACTGGTATTCCGAGAGCGTATCGGGAACCGGCGTGACGGCGGCGAGGATCGTCCCCGGGTCGGCGCCGATCACTGCGGCGGCCGGTAACGGCTCGCGGCGCTCGGCGCCCCAGCGGCGATGATGCTGCGCGCCGCCGCGGTGCTTCAGCCAACGCATCAGGGTCGTGTCGCGGCCGGTCACCTGCATGCGATAGATACCGAGGTTGAAGCCGTCTTCGCGGCGCTGCCCTGGACCTCTGGTCACCACCAGCGGCCAGGTGATCAGCGGCGCGGGTTCACCAGGCCAGCAAGTCTGGACTGGCAACGCCGCGAGGTCGATCTCGGCGCCGCGCAGGACGATTTCCTGACAGGGTCCGGCACCGACGGTGCGCGGCCGCATCGCCATCACTGTCCGCAACAGCGGCAACAGGTCGAGCGCCTCGCGCCAGCCTCCGGGCGGCTCCGGCTGTTTCAGAAAGGCGAGCGTCTCACCGATCTCGCGCAGCGCCCATGGTTCGCGATCCATGCCCCAGGCGACGCGCTCGACGGTACCAAACAGATTCACCAGCACCGGCATCGCGTAGCTGCCGCCGCCCGTGCGGGTGACGTTCTCGAACAATGCGGCGGGTCCGCCCGCGGCGAGGAGCCGGGTCTGGATCTCGGTCATTTCGAGGTACGGCGACACCGGCGCCGCCACCCGCACCAACCGCCCGCTCGACTCGAGCCGGTCGATGAAGTCGCGCAGACTGGCATAGGGCATGCCGGGCTATATGGGTGCGGCCTGGCGTTCCAAGGAGCGCTTCGGCGGCTTGCGCGCGAAAATCAGAAAGGCCATCATTTGGTCGAGGGCAACGAGGACATGGCGAAGCTGAACGCGCTCTACGACCAGGATTTCGTGCGCTGGACCGAGGAGCAAGCGGCCGCGCTACGGCAGGCCAAAAGCCAGTCTCTGGCCGGAACAGAAGGCTCGAATCTACCGCTCGATTGGGAGAACCTTGCCGAGGAGATCGAGAGCTTAGGGAAGTCGGACCGGCGCGAGTTGCGTTCGCAGATTACTCGGGTCCTGCGGCACCTTTTAAAGCTCGAGGCCACTCCTGCAGCGGAACCGCGCGCTGGCTGGCGGGCGACGATCAACGAAGCGCGGACAGAAATCGAGGGTCTCTTAGAGGACAGCCCCAGCCTTCGGCGCGAGACCCAAGCATTGATTCAGAAACAGGTCCGCGCTGCGGCGAGGCAGGCGGGGGATGATCTTGGGCAGCACGGCGAGCCGATCAAAGCGATTCGGGCGCAGCTCGAAGGAGGTGGGTACACGGAGGAGCAGGTCCTCGGAGACTGGTTTCCGGACGAATCTGGCTGATCTATCTCCCGAAAGGCTCTCGCCGAGATAGCACCTCCCAGACGACCGCGTCGCGGGTGTCGCGGTCTTCGAGTTCGCGGCTCGTCGGCACGAGGTAGCGCCCGCGCTCGACGAGGCCTTCACTCGGGAGATATGCGCGTCCTGGATCACCCAGCAGGACGAGGGTGCCCCGAGCGGCTAGCCCGCGCAGCCAGCCCGTGACCCGGTCCGCCATCGGCCTTTCGTAGCACACATCGCCGGCGCTCACGACTTCCCATCGCGGATCGACGGTGTCGAGCAGATCCGCAGTCGTCACTGCAATCGCGACATCGTTGAGAGCGGCGTTCGCGGCGATCGCGGCGGCGGCAAAATGGTCGATCTCAGCCGCAAACACGGAGGCAGCGCCCGCTTTGGCGGCAGCTATCGCGACGAGGCCGGAGCCGGCGCCGAAATCGAGCACGGAGCGGCCGGCTACCTCGGCGGGATGATCGAGGAGATAGCGGGCGAGGGCTTGGCCCCCCGCCCAGGCGAAAGCCCAGAACGGTGGCGGCAATGCGCTGCGCGCGAGGGTTTCCTCGGTCGCCTGCCAGATCGGGGTGATCTCGGTGGCGAGGTAGAGGCGGATCTCCGGAACCAGCGGCGGCGCGGTGACGACGGTATTACCGCGGACGAAGAGGGCGGGGTCCAACGGTTTCGGATCAGGTGAAGTGGCCGCCGACGATCCCAGCGAGCATCAGCCAGCCGACCCCTCGGTTCGAGCGGAACTTGGCGAGGCAGTCGGCCGGGTCGTCGATTGCCACACGGGCCGCCTGCCAAGCCAGCTGCAACGCCGATCCGGCGAGCCCGGCCCAGAACAGGATGCCGAGCCCCGCTGCAAACCCTGCCACCGCCCACGTCGACAGCGCGACGGCGTAGAAGGCAAAGAGCCACGGGCGGGTGCGCGAGCCGAGCGCAATCGCCGAGGATTTGACGCCTATGCGTAAATCGTCCTCCTTGTCCTGATGTGCATAGATCGTGTCGTAGCCGATGGTCCAGAACACGCCTCCGAGATAGAGCAGAACGGAAGGCCAGGCGAGGGTTCCGGTGGCAGCGGCCCAGCCGAGCAGCGCCCCCCAGTTGAAATTGAGGCCGAGGAACACTTGCGGCCAATAGGTAACCCGTTTCATAAACGGATAAGTACCGATCAGCCCGAGAACGGCAAAACCGAGCAGGACGCTCGTCCGGTTCAGGGTGAACAGGACCGCGGCACCGGCCATCAATTGAAGCACCAAGAACAGAACGGCGCGACACACGGTTACCGCCCCGCTGGGCAACGGACGCAGCCGAGTGCGGGCGACCAGCGCGTCGTAATGCCGGTCGGCGATGTCGTTGAAAGTGCAGCCGGCGCCGCGCATCGCAACCGCACCCACCGCAAACAGGATCAGCAACGCGGGGTCCGGCCAGGTGATCGACGCGAGCGCAATCCCCCACCAGCCAGGGAACAGCAGAAGCCAGGTTCCAATCGGCCGGTCGAGGCGAGCAAGGCGGGCGTAAGGCCGGGCCCCGGCGGGCAGGTAGCGCTCTACCCAATCGCCGTGACGGATGTCACTCGGGTCGGAGCGAGAAGCTGGCTTCCCTTCGAGTTGCCTGAGCGTTTCCATTGGGCCGAGTCTAATTTTAATCTCGCTGACGCAACAGATGAGGCATGCCAGGGTGGCAAAACACCGTGAACCGCGCCTTCATGTCGAGCCTGGGCTCGCATCGGGCGGGGTGATCGAACTCGAGGCAGGGCAGGCGCATTATCTCCGCACGGTGTTGCGGCTCGGCCGCGGTGCGGCAGTCGCCGGCTTCAACGCCGTCGACGGAGAGTGGTTGTGCCGCATTGCCGAGGTCGGCAAGAGTCGCGTGCTGCTGACGGTCGAGCGCCAATTGCGGGTGCCCGAGCCCGACGCCGACCTCTGGTTGCTGTTCGCGCCGATCAAGCGGGCCCGGCTCGACTGGCTCGTCGAGAAGGGGACCGAGCTCGGGGCCTCGGTGCTGTTGCCGGTATGCACGGTGCGGAGCCAGTCCGAGCGCCTCAACCTCGAACGGTTGCGCGCGCATGCCGTCGAGGCGGCCGAGCAGAGCGAGCGTCTTTCGTTGCCGGAATTGCACCCGCCCGAAGCGCTCGATCGCGTGCTCGCCTCCTGGTCGGCCGAGCGACCCCTCATGGTCTGTGACGAAAGCGGGGCGGGCGAACCGATCGGTGAAGCCGCGAGGCGGCTCGCGGCGGGGCCGATGGCGCTGCTCGTCGGGCCGGAAGGCGGGTTCGACCAGACGGAGCTTGACGCTTTGGACAAACTCTCTTTTGTTACTCGCATCGGGCTCGGCCCGAGGGTGTTGCGTGCGGAGACCGCCGCTCTTGCGGCTCTGGCAGTCTTCCAGGCGATCGCCGGTGATTGGCGCCGCACTCGTACCCGTTGATCGTCCTTGCCGCTATCCCGGGAGTTCCGCCGAGGATGACCACCGCCCCGAGCTCGCCAGGAGCACCGATCACCGACAAGCGGCAGCTCGTCGAATATCTCGAATCCGGCTGTAAGCCTCCCACGGCGTGGCGGGTCGGCACCGAGCACGAGAAATTCGTCTTTCGCCGCTCGGATCTGCGCCGGGTGCCCTACGAAGGGCCAGATGGGATCGCCGCTCTGCTTCGCGAGATGACCCGGTTCGGTTGGAAGCCTATCCTCGAGAACGGCAATGCGATCGCCCTGGCAAACGATGCGCAATGCGCGATAACGCTCGAGCCGGGCGGCCAGTTCGAGCTGAGCGGCGCTCCGCTCGAGACCGTTCATCAAACCTGCGACGAGGTGCACGAGCACCTCCGCCAAGTGCGCGAAGTGTGCGACGAGCTCGGGCTTGGCATGCTCGGTCTCGGCTTCGATCCCAAATGGCGGCGTCATGAGATTCCGTTTATGCCCAAAGCCCGTTATCGGATCATGCGTGATTACATGCCAAAGAAGGGCCGGCTCGGCCTCGATATGATGCTGCGCACCTGTACGGTGCAGACGAACCTGGACTACGCCTCCGAGGCTGACATGGTTAAGAAATTCCGGGTCAGCCTTGCCCTTCAGCCTGTCGCGGTGGCGCTGTTCGCCAACTCGCCGTTTGTCGAGGGGCGGCCCTCCGGTTTTCTCAGCCAGCGCAGCCTCGTATGGACCGACACCGATCCCGACCGTTGCGGCACCTTGCCGTTCGTCTTTGAAGAGGGCTTCGGGTTCGAGCGCTATGTCGACTATATGCTCGATGTTCCGATGTATTTTGTCTATCGGAACGGGCGTTACATCGACGCGAGCGGCCAGTTGTTCCGCGATTTCATAGCCGGCCGGCTGCCGGCGTTGACCAATGAGGTCCCCCGGATCGGCGACTGGGCCGACCACCTGACGACAGCGTTCCCCGAGGTACGGCTGAAGACGTTTCTCGAGATGCGCGGCGCCGACGGGGGTCCGTGGCGCCGGCTATGTGCATTGCCGGCCCTGTGGGTCGGGATCTTTTACGACGCGGCAGCGCTCGATGCTGCGCATGATCTAATCACGGATTGGACCGGCGAAGAGCGCGAAGCGATGCGCCGCGACGTTCCCCGGCTCGGGCTCGCCACACCGTTGCGAACGCGAACGCTACGCGACATCGCACTAGAAATGCTCGAGATTTCCCGCGAAGGGTTACACCGGCGAGCTCGCCGCAGCGCAGCTGGCGAGGATGAGACGCATTTTCTCGATCCCTTGTTCGCGATCGCCGGCTCGGGACGGACCCCGGCCGAAGAGCTGTTGGAAGACTTCCGCACCCGGTGGGGCGGTGACGTAGATCCGGTATTTACCGAATACGCCTATTGAGGAATGGTTTCTTGGGGAGCCGTCGCCACGCAGCGTATGGCCTCGGTGTTGAACACACCCCTGCAAAAAGCGGGAAACTGGGTGAATAGCTGATCTCGCTCCGAAATTTGCCCAGCCTAACTTCATAGATCCGTCTATATCAGAGAGTTAGCCCGGATCTCTCAGACCCGTCAGCGAGTCGGAATGCCGCGGATTTCCGAGTTCCCACGTCGAAGCAGCCGAGCCCTTCGCGCGCGCGAGGCGAGGAGAGATCAGGACTAAGTATTTGAAGTTTTTGGATTCCTGGTCTGGAAAACAGCTGATAAACAGGCAGCAAACGCGGATCGCTAACGATTTTTGACATTATTAAGGCTCATGGGACGAATGAGCCTGGAATATGGGTTCATGATATGTTCTTATCAAGACCCACTCGTTTTGCGGGGGCTGGAATGCCGTCGTCAAACGACCTCTGGGCTCGATGCGTGCAAAACCGAGCAGGTCCGCACCACCCTCGTCTGCATCGGGCTCACCCCGATCGAGAGAAAGGCCACTTGGTCAAACTCAACAGCTATTCGTATAGATGTCATCAATGAGTTTGGTGAGGACGTCGGCTGAGTGAAAATGCGTCCAAGCAAGATCTCTCGCCGCTTGAGCTTGCATTGTATAATCCCGTTCTACGGCAGCAAGCGCCTCCTCCGCTTGCTCTTTGGTAGAGAAGGCATGGGCCCCCCGGCCAGTAGGAATGAACTTAGTAAATCCGGTATCCTGGATGACGATCGGGCGCGCAGCGGCGAGGTAGCAAGCCGATCGGCCGCTAAACCAGCCGGTGCGGAGGGCGACATAAATGTCCTTAGCCACCGAAATCTCCCCGCGCGAGCCGACGATATAATCTTGATAGTCGGTCGCGGTCAGGGTGACGGTGGGACCGTCCACCACTCTCCAACCGTGGGCAGATAACTGCTCTAATGGTGCTTTCGTACCCCCGATCGCTAGCCGGAAGACTCGATCGATTTTTCGCGGCAAACCGATGATTTTGTGAAATTCGACACTCTTACCACGGTACTCTACGCCTGCGTGCTCGACCTTGCCTTTGAACACGTTCCAGGTCATCACTGTGCTCCAGGGTGCCGAAGACGACGTGTTGGTGGCAAACGGTGCCCAAAGATCGAGCACCACAGGAATCCGCGTCGTCCGCCAATTCAGCCCGACGGTTGGCACTCCGCAGTCAGGCGCCCCGATATTCTCGGCATAACTAAAAAACCGATCATGGGCCAAAACACTGGCACACCAGCGCTCGACGTTTTCAGACCAGGTCGGACGCTCGCGCAAGATGATCTGATTATAACCTGGATCGGTATCGATGAAGACTTTTACGCATCTGGGAGATAACGTTTCCGGAAGCATGCTGACACCGCTGACGTTAATGAACAGGTCTGCGGTGCTTGCGATTTCATCGAAATCGGTGCGTCGCATTCCAAAACTCGTCTCGTGCAAGTGCAGGTAATGCCACCGCGTAGCAAGCTCAGGGGCGAAA
>Ga0306925_10007744_pt1 | contig 10130 bp, 15 predicted proteins | sample flu12Cox44000176_FD_203755 | JGI IMG/M metagenome (GOLD analysis project Ga0306925, IMG submission 203755) | Lab enrichment of tropical soil microbial communities from Luquillo Experimental Forest, Puerto Rico - flux8day.12C.oxic.44.000.176 (v2)... | ecosystem: Environmental > Terrestrial >... | reverse complement strand
GTCGACGCTTTTTAACCGGCTCGTTGGCCGTCGGCTAGCCCTCGTCGACAATACCCCTGGACTGACCCGAGACAGCCGGGTGGGGGAGGGGCGAATCGCCGATCTCGGCTTTCGCGTCATCGACACTGCGGGCCTCGAAGAGGCCGCACCGGCCTCGCTTGAAGGCCGGATGCGGGCGCACACCGAGCGGGCGTTCGCCGCGGCCGACATCGCCCTCCTTGTTATCGACGCGCGCGAGGGGGTCACCGAGGCCGACCGCCATTTTGCCGGCTGGCTGCGGCGCAGTGGCAAACCCGTCGTGCTCGTCGCGAACAAGACCGAGGGTCGAGCCACCCTTCCCGGCGTCGGCGAGACCTACCGGCTCGGCCTTGGCGACCCGGTGCCGATCTCGGCTGAGCATGGTGAAGGTCTGGCGGGGCTTTATGAACGGCTGAAACCATTTGCCGCTGACCGGCCTCTCGACGCGGCCTCGGTTGAGCACGAGAAACCGTTGCAGCTCGCCATCGTCGGCCGTCCCAATGTCGGGAAATCCACCCTCGCCAACCGCCTGATCGGCGAAGACCGGTTGTTGACCGGTCCGGAGGCGGGGATCACCCGCGACGCGATTGCCGTCGACTGGATGTGGCGCGAGCGTCCGATCCGTCTCGTCGATACCGCCGGTCTACGGCGTCGGCCGCGGGTCGCCGGGAAGCTCGAGGAGCTCTCGATCGGCGATGCGTTGCGCGCGATCCGTTTTGCAGAGACGGTGATCCTGGTGCTCGACGCCCTGCAGCCCTTCGAGCGGCAAGACCTGACGATCGCCCGGCTCGTCGCCGACGAGGGGCGCGCGGTGGTGCTGGCGGCGAGCAAATGGGACGCGGTCGTCGAGCCTGCAGCAGTTCTGAAGGGTTTGCGCGGACGGGCTTCGATATCCCTTCCCCAGCTTCACGGCGTTGCTCTCGTCCCGGTATCGGGGCTCACCGGTTTCGGCCTCGATGCGATGATGAAAGCCGTCTGTGACGCTGGCGAGGTGTGGAACCGGCGGGTAACGACCGCGGACCTTAACCGCTGGCTCGCGGCCGTCCAAGACCGCCACCCGCCGCCCCTCGTCGCCGGCCGCCGGCTGCGCTTGCGCTACGTGACCCAGGTCAACACCCGGCCGCCGAGCTTCGCGCTCTTCGCCTCGAAACCGGGAGAGCTCCCCGTTTCCTATCGGCGTTATCTGGTCAACGCGTTGCGCCAGGATTTCGACCTGCCCGGCACCCCGATCCGGATGATGCTGCGCCAGGGCAAGAACCCCTACGACGCGCGCTGATGCAGCCACGCGCCAACCCCCGCAGGCACGCGGGGCACTCCGGCAAATTCCCGACCCCTGTAAAAGCGAGAAAACAGGCCGAATCATCGATTCGGCGCTGAGATCTGACCCTGTTAGCCTTCAATAACGCATGTACATCAAAACTTAGAAGCCGCTTCCTGACGCGAACGAACAGGGGAGTATTTTCGCCGATCAGGGAGCCCGAATCGGGCTATCAGGGGGTTAGCAGGGGGAGGGAACGTGTGTCGCCGCGCGCCTCGCGGGTCGCCGACGCATGCCTCGGGGTCAGTGTGGATCGCTACTCCTTCACTGCAGCGGACTTTCACCACCTACTCGTTGCCGCTCTACCGGCGCACCAAGACGGCTCTCGTGATGATTTCTTTGCCTCTGTCGTCACCCGGTCGGATGATTGGTCTGGCAACCCGCCGTGGCTAGCGGTGCGGCTTAGCCGCTTAGCCAGGTGCCGCAGATTCGGTGCCTCACCCCGCCGTAGGTGCCGGTTCAACGGCGTTCCGCCCGCGCCTTCGGCTCGTTGTAGCTGGCGACGTCGGTGCCGCGATAAAGGATCTTGGCGTTGCGCTCGGTAATCGTGCGGTGAAGTGCGACGAATTCCGGGTCGAGATCGCGAGTCGGCTGCGACTCTGAGATGAAATGGTGGTGGCGATCCTCGCCGCGTACGAGGGTGGCACTGTCCTCGTGCCCACCATCGTCGGGATATAGCGGATGGCAAAGCCGATGCGTCGGTCGTTCGACGGGTTGGGCGGCGAGCCGTGAACGAGGCGCACGTGGTGCAATGACATCTCGCCGGGACGCAGCGTGATGATCCGCCGCTGGGAGCGGTCGACCTCGACCATCACCTCCTGGCCACGCGTCAGGAGATTGTGTCTGGCGAAGGTGTCGCGATGGGGGATCTGGTCGAGCTTTTGGCTGCCGGGGATGTACTCCATCGCCCCGTTCGCCTCGGTCGCTTCTGTGAAGGCGACCCACGCGGTCACGACATCTTGTGTGCTGAGACCCCAATATGTCGAGTCCTGGTGGCACGACACGAAGGCCGGATCGGCCGCCTCCTTGATGAAGAAGTTGGTCGTCCAGCACAGCAGATCCGGGCCGTGGAGATCCTCGACGGTGTCGAGGATCGAGCTGCGCCGCACGAGTTCGGCGAGCCAGGTAAACAATAGGTGCGATTTATGGCGCATATCGCCCTGGAGCGGCCCGCCTGTCCGCCGTTCGAACGCCTCGAGCCGCCCCCGCAGCTCTGTCGCCGCCGTCTCAGACATGATGCGGATCGGGAAGACACAGCCCTCCTCGCGATATTGTTCGATCTGGGCCGGTGTCAGACACTTCGGCATCGATCCTCGGGCAAGGGCGAACCGGATCACTACCACTCCCCGGACGGAACGACCACGGTCAATCCTTCCTCGCTTACGTGAGGCAAGAGGCAGGAAGAGCGGGGGAGAGAGGGTTTGGACGAATCCGACAACAATCGGACCCGAGATTTGGGCACTCCGTCTCTCTAGTCGGCGATGTGCGCGCGCCAGCAAGCTAAGAATGCTCTATATATGTCAGTACGGAAAAACAGCGGATTGAATGCCGCAATAGCGGCGCTGGCACTCGAACAGAAGGGAACCGTCGGCAGGAGGAATTGTTTGAGAGATGGTACTCGGCGTCAGCGCGAGGTCCCGGATGAATCCATCATATCGGGCAAGTATTGGCGAGAGCTTGGCACAGGAGCGATTTTCGTGACCATAACCACAAAAGATTTCTACAGAAGCTCCAACGGCGATCGCTGGCAGCTCATTCGCGACATCGACTCAGGGCGCTCCTTCGTGCGACATGAGCCAAATCTCTCATCCGGCGGGCGCACCACGGATACGGAATGTCGAGGAGTTTCTTAACCGAACAGGCGCCAGCCCTGAAAATCTGGCGTTGCGGGCACTCTTGGATGCGCAAAGTCGAATGGGCAGGAGCTAGCCGGAGAGGACCAACCGGTTGGCGCGAGGTCTTTTTAGGCGGACCTTGACGGGCTTTGTCCTCCGGCTGTCCGGCCCCAATAACCGATGAGATAGGGTAGGCGAGCCGAATATTAAGAACTTCCGCACTAGGCGAGAGCGCTCTTAATCGGGCACTCGATCTGAAGAAGCCGCACCGACACATGGGCGGAATGCAGGACTGAAGTCAGTCAAGCCGCCTTTCGCAATCGATGGCGGCATTTTCGCCGATTTTGGACGCCGATCCGAGTAACAGCGTTCGGAAAGAGTCTCGTTAAACAAGCGCTTGGATTGCATCCTCGACTTTCTCGTGAATGATCGCGTCGTCAAGTGTGACCGCCCGTCGCGCGATCAACTCGCCGATCGTACGCGAATTCGGGTAATCGACTTTAAAGTGCTCATGGTTGCCTGCCAGTGGCTGATATTGTGTTAAATAATTCAGAATTATTACGGAAAATCAAGAGAAAATGCAAATTCTACGCTTGGCTGTATTGCCGAGGCTTTAGGGTAATTCCTCTGTGATGATCTTGAATTCGGCAAGCCGTGCCGGACCAAAGCTCGTCGACAAGGCGACGTCGGCAGCATCACGACCGCGCGCCATCAGGATCCGGCCAATTCTTGGCTGATTATGCCTGGCGTCAAACGTGTACCAGCCGCCCTCCAGAAGGACCTCGAACCACGCGCTGAAATCCATCAGGTCGGGAACCGGAGGCACCCCGATGTCGCCGAGATAGCCCGCGCAGTACCGGGATGTTCATGCAGCGGCACAAGGCAATCGATAGGTGGGCAAATTCCTTGCAAACGCCGATCCCTTCCTGATGCCCATCCAAGCCGTTCGCGTCGAGCGCGCGTCAGCGTAGCTGAAGCACAGGCGATCGTGCAGATAGTCACAAATTGCCTGGACGCGTGTCCATCCGGGCGGCACACGACCGAAGAAAGACCAGGCAGTATCCGAAAGACAGTCGGTTTCGCAGTAGCGGCTGCCCAGCAGAAATTCCAATGATTCGGCGAGTTGCACCTCCCCGACCTGGCGGAGCGGCATCGCGCCGACAACGGGCTTCTCGATTGACACTCCTAATTGTGTTTGCTGCAATCTGGCCGTTCGGCATCGCTGTCGGGCGAAACGCGCCCGGCGGAAATTTCTTGGTGAGGACCATCGGTCAATGGATCACGCAGGGATTTGACGTGATTCTGCCGGACGCACCGAATGGCACCTCTCTGTTCGGTCGACGTCATTTGCCGGCCAGCGGACGCGATCAGCAAAGCCGTCGATTTCGGCCGATCGCGCGCCGATCGGCCAGTTTGGCTAATTGCCACCAGCCTAGGCTCGATAGCGGCGGTCAATGGTGGCGGCGCATCTTGGCTCGAAAGTATCCGGTGTCGTTTTTGCCTCGTTGGTAACCCGCCCTGGCCGCGTGATGAGACCCTATTTGATGCTGAGCTGGCGCAGTAACTGTCCCTGTGCTGGTTATCAACAACCAATACGACACTTGCACGTCAGCCCGCCGGGCGATGCACCGAGTGTGCTGTCGGCCCTGACACGTTCGCGCACAAGGAACTGGTCGCGCTGACGAGCACCCAGATCGCGCGACGCTCCGACCCGTGCGAAGGGATGTCGGCGCACGGCTATCTTCGGATCGAGAGCATGGTGGTGCGGCGCATTTCTGAATGGATCAGAACCGTTGGCGCCGCTGCAACTCAGCCTCCCGAACCTTTAACACGCCCTCCGCACTCTCGTCCTTTGCCGTCACGCAGCACCGAGCCGCGAATGCGCATGCCAATGCCCGATTGGCGAAGTAGATCGAAATTATAGTACCGTTATGGACAGTCCCAAAAACGACACAGGGACAAAACAGAATGTCTGCATTTCGCAGTGTGGCGTTCCCGGCACGGGCCGCTGTGTTGAGTGTTCAAAGTTGCAGGAAATCGGATGGGGCCTCCCATGCGTTCAATTCTTATCGGTGCCACCGCCCTGCTCCTCTCCGGCAGTGCTGTGGCTGAGCCCTCCGTTCCGACGCAGTTAGCCGAGACAGGGCCTACCTGCTGGCAACGCGCATCGCTGCGGCGTGGCAAATGAACGCGTCGCGCAGACCGAAACAGCGATCCGCGACTTGATCGTTCTCGCTGCTCAGGATTCTGCCGAGGCGGCAGCAGCAAAGTCACGATTTGTCGAGATTTTATCGGCGCTCGCTGTCCCAAGCCAAGACCGGGAAGCGTTCCCTTCCTGCAAAGTCGTGATCGCACGATTCGAACGGCTCGAAGGATACCACCAAGAAGCCGGCTACTAATTGACGGCTCAGTGCTTGGGAGACGTGGCGCTCGCCGGCGTGCGAATGGGTGCGGAGCTTCGCCATTGTCACAACGACGCCGAGCGAGCTACGCGCCGAGGTGCACAACCGGATGGCGATGGTCCTCGGCCCCGAGACGTGGCCGGCGGCATGGCTCGGGGGGGGGGATCCCGCCGACGCGCGCCAGCTCAAGGCATACTCGCACCCTACCCGTCGGAAGAGATGATATCCTGGCCCGTCAGCTCACTCGTCGCGATGACCCGAACCGGATCGAGCCGATCGCAGTACAATGAACTTTATGCGCCAGCCGACGCCCCCGAGCGGCGCGGGCAGGGCAGCCCTTAACAACCATCAGCAATAGACCCATTCATCCGAAGTGCGAGCAAAAGATGGCGTGGCTCAAGTTGGAACGATGAAGCGAGCTAAGTGTTTATTGGATATGGCACGCATCCTGATCGTCGATACTCAGACTGAGCTTCGTCATGATCTCGTTCGTCTGCTTGAGCAAGCGGGCCACCAGGCGACCGCTGTCGCTACTGTTTCAGAAGCTGCCAGCATTCTCAGAGATGAGGTTCCCGACCTGCTGGCAACAAATGTCGTGCTAATCGACGGCTCAGGCATCAGCCTCGCCAAGCAGGCGGAGACAGCAGGCGCCAAAGTGCTAATGGTGACAGGCAGCCCCGACAGAATTGTTGAGTTTGACGGTTCTGGACAACGGTACCTGTCGAAGCCGTTTCCACCCGACGCGTTCGTGCAACGGGTTCAGGAGATACTTTTGGCAGGCTGAGAGAGGCCAGGTGAGTGAGCCCTGCAATGGCCTCGATTTTTCGCGAAACCAGGGCGCCTCCTACACAATCCGCCACAGCAGCCGCGACGTCCTTGTAAGACGTACTCGCGGAATTCGCACCCGGGAACTTGTCAGGGGCACCAGCGGTTTTACTGGGATCGCCAACAACAGAAGAGGGCACGAATGACCAAGCATCTACTGGCCGGTGTTGCCGCCGCCGTCTTGATCTCTGGCGTGGCTTCCGCGCAGCTCTACCCGCCCGCACCGCCACCACCTCCTGGCGCCGTGGTGGTTCCCGCGCCTCCGCCGCCTCCTTTCCCCGGCACCAGCACAATAACCACGACCGTCTCTCCAAGCCCCGACGACGATCACAGCGAAACCACGATCCACCGGGAGGTTGACAAGAAAGGCGATACCGCCATCGAGAAGGATGTTCATCGCGAAGGGATCGCAGGCAGCACCGATACTCACACGAAGACAGAGACTGACCGCGACGGCGGGAGCACCACAACTACTGAGACCACCACGAAACCGAGATAGCGGCGGCCTTGGGTTAGAAGGGTTCTCTTGGCCGCTCGGCGAAGATCTCCGTCGAGTGCTTCATCCGCCGAAATGGTGGATAACCCTGTGGGTAAATTGCTGCCTTATCGCCGAGGTCTAAAAAGTTCCTAAAATTTCGTAAACCTTTGGTCACTGCCTAAATTTTGAGCATTCTTAAGCTACTGATCCTTTGGGTCTTTCTTTAAGGTTAATTTCTTTGCAAATCTATGACGCACATAGCTGTTTCCAATCGTTACATTTATCACTATTCTTTTGTGGATAATTGGCAGTGCCGGAGCCTCGAAGCGCCAGTGTTTGAGTCAGCTTCTCCTGTTCAACCGTCGCTTCTGCGTCGCCGGCCATCAGGTGCTGGAACCATTGCGGATCAGCTTTAAGGCGGCCAAGTTGCGCTCTGGCCGCCGCCGGCTTCGGCTATTCTTTTGTGGAGCTCTGCGAGCAATCGGAAATATGCGGGACACATCTATTTAATTTTGAACGCCGTCGTAACCGATACCCGGCACGAGACATTGTCATCGGTCTTGAGGAAAAATGCTGCAGCAGCGTTGCTGAAGATTTTGGCCGATACCAAGAGGCGTTGCTCAAGTGTTCGCGCCGGGCGCGGCGGGTGGTCTGACGACCATTGTGAATCACTGATGGCCCCGCGGAAATTTGGTCAATCAGTGGCGCGGCTCGATCCTTTCATCCCCCGTCTGCCGGTTCGAGGTCAGTAAAACCGAAGCGCCAGCTCGGCCAATGATCGATTGCGCTTGCCAGCTCGCTCTATCGCCGAGGGAAAGGTGCCGGATGCAACGGTCCAGGACGTAATGAGCCAAGAGGTTAAATACTGCTTTGAGGATGAGGAAGTCGCGCACGTGGTTGAGAATATGGCGGAGCTGCAAGTTCGGCGCCTTCCGGTAATGAACCGCGATGAACGGCTCGTCGGCATCGTCTCGCGGGGCGATCTCGCGCTGCAAGGTTCGTTGCCGAAAAAACGCAAGGGCCCCCATGGGATCTCGCAGCCAGGAGGTCAACACAACCAGAGCGGTGCAGCCTGACGCAGCTCGGGGTTACTCGATACTGCGGGGAGCAGGGGGCGCAGGCCCAAGCACTGCGCCGCCCTGATCTTGAGTTAGTTTGAGGATACAAACGCGTGGAGGCGGTAATGCGTGGAATGTTTGCCATAGCGGCGGCCGTTGTTGGGTTCGGCGCCATCGCCCCTGGGCCGCTGATCCCAGCGGACGTCCGGACGCCGACCGGCCAACCCCGCTCAGCGCACAGTCATTGAGCGGGACCACCAGCTCACCAATTTGGCGCGGTCGGGTGGGGTGATCACCCCACCCGCCGGTGTCGATCCCCAAATGAAGCGGATGCTTCTCACTCAGCCGATCCGATGCTGGTCATTCCCCACCGGGCACGCCCGGCGGCGACCCATCGATCAAGCCAAAGTAGCCGCATCCGCTGTCGGATCGGCACGCTCGGGGGTCGAGCGCAGATACTGGGCGTATGAGACCACTGAGCTGCTTCCGTACGAGGGCATGGAACGGCTGGTTGATCCGCGACGCACTCCGGAACAACCATCGAGCGAAAGCCAAAATGCCCTCGATGGGTTGAACTTTTTCATGGCGGACGTGTAAGGCGGCTTTGGCTCCTTCCTGTCCTTCTATTTGGCGCTCAGGGGTGGTCCAAAGAGTATGCGGCATAATTTAGTACCACGCTCCTCCTCGCGGCAAAATCGTCCCGGCGCGCCGGTGACCTCCGAGCCAGGCTTGCCGGAGATGTAGAAAATGATAGCTGCCAGCGGCCCTCTCCCGCAGGCGCGTGACCGCCTTTCCGTCAGCTCGATGCCCGCCGCGGCGATCGCCTCTGTCAAACCCTCTCGACCTCAACCCGCAGCGGATGCTCCTCGAGCTGGGCCATCAACAAGACCTCGGATTGCTTCTGCTCAGCAACCTCAAAGATATAGGTTCCGGCGATGCCCTTACCTCGCGTGTGGACAGCCAAGGTCAGAGCCAGAGCATCTAGCGTCGACATATGAAATACCGTCTTCAGGACGAATTCAACAAAATCCATCGGTGTGTAATCGTCATTATATAAGACGATGTTCCACATGCTTGGGCGCTTTGTTTTTATCTGATTTTTTTCTAAGAGATCGAGTCCCGGTTTATCGACCGGTGAAACTCGGTTTGGGTCTTGTTTTTGTGAGAACGGCCCGCTGACTGTTTTCATCATCTCGTACCAGTCCATTCATTATTCGTAATTCACAGCTGCTGCCACCGCTAATGGCCCGTCCAATCCCAGCACTGGTCAGCGCTCAGTTCCCTGGCGATGTTCCGCATCACTGATATGGGTCGGTCCTCGCCCCAATCACATGTTTTCGGAGTGAGGAGATTCCGGTTGCCTTCCCCGCACCGGTCACGTCGCGCGCCCCCTTGGCGAGATTCAGCGTGTCGGCCCCGGCGCTGGCCACCACTCCTGTGGTAAGTCATTCAGCGCCGGGCCGGAGAAGGGGATACGATGAGCGAGTCGTTCGTTAAGGAAACGGAAGACGAGGCCGATTTGCCCGGTGAGCCGCAAGCGATCCCGTCGAGTGTCAAGAACTACATGACCCCGGAAGGCCACCGCCGCATGCAGGACAAATTGCGCAAGCTATTGCAGGTGGAACGTCCGAAAGTGGTGGAAACCGTGGCCTGGGCGGCTGGCAACGGCGACCGCTCGGAGAACGGCGACTACATCTACGATAAGCGCCGCCTGCGCGAGATTGATCGGCGCATCCGCTTCCTGTCCAAGCGGCTGGAGTGCCGAGGTGGTCGACCCAAACCAGCAGAAGAAGCTGGACCAGGTCTTTTTCGGCGCGACCGTCACCTACGCCACCGGGCGCGGGACCAAAATGACGATCACGATCGTCGGCGACGAGGCCGATCTCGACTGCGGCCAGGTGAGCTGGCTGTCACCGGTCGCCAGAGCCCTGATGAAAGCGCATCAGGATGACATCGTCGAACTCCGCGCGCCGGCGGGGATCGAACAAATCGAGGTGCTCGCCATTCGCGATGGCGTCGCCGATACAAGACCGGCTGATGAACCAACCTTGTCATCTGAGGCACCCCGAGCGGCTCCTCACAGGCAACGATGATCCTCCGTCGCTCACTCATTCGGTCGCAGCGAAGCGGCCGAGGCCATTACCACGTCGTCATTGCGGGTGCATTCCGGCAGCGCGAGGGTGAGAAAGGCGTCGG
>Ga0306925_10007743_pt1 | contig 10131 bp, 11 predicted proteins | sample flu12Cox44000176_FD_203755 | JGI IMG/M metagenome (GOLD analysis project Ga0306925, IMG submission 203755) | Lab enrichment of tropical soil microbial communities from Luquillo Experimental Forest, Puerto Rico - flux8day.12C.oxic.44.000.176 (v2)... | ecosystem: Environmental > Terrestrial >... | reverse complement strand
AAAGAGCCCAGTCGTCGCCGAGGTCCTTTGGCACGCAGAGCCAGCAGTTGCTGACGCAGTGCCAGATTCTCCAGCATGAGGTCTTCGCGGGACCGAAATGCGCCGACAAGCCAGCCGACGAAGTGCCGAAGCAGCGGAATCATGGCAAGAATCTTAGCGGACGGCCAGTGTCCGACTTCGCCCCAAGTTCCTCATTCCATTGGACCGTCATAATTTGGCGAACGACACCATATGTTCGTCGGTATGCGCCAATAACCGCTGGTAGACTCGTCGCACGGTCGTCTCTTCACCAAAAAAATTCAGGCGCCGACTCAGTTCGTCGTCCCTTGCTTTTGCGAAGGCTTGCGCCACTGCCTGCAAGGATCGCTTCAACAGGGCGACCACTGCTTCCTTTTCACGCATATTGGCCGCCAATTCGTCGTTTCTGCGAATCAAGCCCCGGAATCGTGCGTTACCGTCAGCCGGAACTTGAGCATACAGGTCCACGGGAGCAGCTACGCCAATTACGTCGAGAAGCATGAAATTTCCGGTCGCAACATGGACAAACACCTCGCTAAACGAACGTGCTTGCGCGGCGGGACGCCAGTCGTACTGTTCCGCCGGAATGCAATCGCCGATAGCGACAATTTGCCGCTCAGCAATTTCAAGCTCCCAGAGGAATTCACCGCGAAACCCTGCGATTCGAGTTGCCATGGAACTCAGGATACAACCATAGGGGTGAGGCAGCGGAGTCCTTGGATTATTGGTGTTATCAGCCCATGTCACTTCCGATCCGCCTAACCAGATCACGAGCGATTTTTCACCAAATGACTTTCAGGGCGTCGCTCAAATCGTTGTCGTTGATTGAATTGCCCCACCTTTAGGCCAAGATTTCCAGGCTCTCAGTTTCCAGGTTGCCGACGAATCGCCGGCAACGTGAGTCAATGCAACCGCACCGCTGGGGTTGCCTCTCGGGGCACTCCTCCACACTACCTATTGGGGCTTGCTGAAGCAATCAGATAATCAGAAGACTGCTAGTCTTCATTTCCGAACTCAACTCACCATGACAAGTTGCGCCCGAACCGCATTCATCGAAAGGACAGTATGAATCACTCTAAGCATCACCCAAGACACCTGCGACACACGGCTCGCCTGGGACGTTGGTTACCTCGAGATCAAAAACAGCTCCACGAGTGGCTGAAGACCATGATTGAGGCGGCTGAAAAGAAGAAGGCTCCTATTCACCCGGTGATCGAGGAATTTCGCAGCATGATCGAAAGCGACCCCGAGATGTACATGTACTTCACGCTGATGTTTGAAGAACAGCCGGCCTTCGCTCCGCCTCCGAGCAGCGGCGACATCAAAATTCAGGACTATCACCAGATGCTGTTGATCATCAACCACATCCTGACTTCGGCTCCGGAATTCAATACCACCGCCATGGTGGGGTGCCCCATCAATGCCATTCTGGACTTCCCAATGATTACTCCCTCGGGACTGGCGGCATTCCTCTCTCCCAAGGTGAATGCCATGCTCAAGAAAGTGCTACAAGTATGAACGGAGTATCTTAACTCGCCGGATTCGCTTATGTTCCGAACAGTTCTGAGAACGGCTGGTTGTCTCCAGCAGCTATAAAGCTGCTGCGCATGGAAGATTTTATCCGCGATCCAAAAGATCCCCACTTTGGCTTCAAGTCCTGGAACGACTTTTTCATCCGGCAACTCAAGCCTGGCGCTCGGCCAGTCGCGGAGCCTGACAACAACAAAGTAATTGTCAGCGCATGTGAAGCCGCTCCCTTTGCCATAAGTACTAACGTGAAGGAATATGACACTTTCTGGGTCAACTCCCAGCCTTATTCTTTACGACACATGCTCGACGGGTTATTTGTCGACGAATTTGTGAGCGGCACGGTGTACCAGGCCTTTCTCAGCGCTGACAACTATCATCGTTGGCACAGCCCTGTCTCCGGCAGGATCAAGAAAGTTCATCATGTAGAAGGAACCTATTTCTCTGAGGCTCCGTCCGAAGGTTTTGATCCAGCCGGTCCATATAAGTCGCAGGGCTACATTACCCATACGGCTGCCCGGGCCCTGGTGTTTATAGAGGCCGATGAGCCAATTGGACTGATATGCCTGATTGCCGTAGGAATGGCGGAAGTTTCTTCCCGCGTCGCCACCGTAGAAGAGAACGGCCAAGTCAAAAAGGGGGCCCAGCTCGACTATTTCCAGTTCGGCGGCTCAACTCACCGCCTTGTTTTTAGAAAAGGTGTGGTTTCGCAGTTCGCCGCACAAGCCATACCGCAGGGCACGAATGGAACCAATTCGACAATCGTGAAGGTCAACATTCTCCTGGCTTTGGCGTACTGATGATGCCGCCCAGCATCCTGGCGCGAACCGGCGGCGCAGGACGCCGGCCACACCAAACAGGCCTGAGCCGAACATCACGATCGTGCCCGGCTGGGGCGCATTTCGCACGGGCGATCGGCTTGAGCGATTTGTCGGCTACGCTGCCTTGTGCCCGACTCACGGGACGCATTCAGGGATAGAGCGGCTTGGGCGTCATACGGCCAAGTGAAATGGATGCATTCGTAAACACTGGACGACAGGCAAGACTTATTTCCCACAAGCCCATTTTGGGGGCGCCAGTGTCCGGACCGCCGACAGCACAGCAGCTGATCATTTTTCGGCGTAGCTTGCACGGTGCCGAATGCAGCCCACCGCCCGTGCCTGCACAGGCTCGCAAACAGATGCACGACACCAGGCATCGGCAACGCAAGATCACGCTCGCTAGCCGTTGAGGTCATAGCACTGGCGGTCTGAAATATATGTTCAGCGGGTTAGGTCGTGTGCCTCGATTGCACCGATCGGCGCTCAGAAAATTATGCGTATCCTCTAGTCTCTGGCAGCCGTAATAGCAGCAGGCAAGAGAGATTTTAAAAAAGGAGACGCGATCACCGTGAGGAACATATTGATTCACCTAGCATTGTTGGCAGCCCTCTTTGTCCCGGCTGCTCAGTCGCAAGCTTCAAAATCGCAACCTCGCAAATATCCGCCGATTGAGGAGTATCTGATGCCCCAAGCGTCGGAAATTGCCTTAGCCAAGAGTGCCGCCCCTACAAATATTTCGGACCGTGCCACGATCAAAGTGTTCACCAAGAATGGCTTCGAAGCGGTCCATCACGGCGACAACGGCTTCGTCTGCCTCGTAATGAGGGGCTTCACCGGAGCTCCGACCTTTACCCCTGTCCAGGTTCGCGACGCCATCTCGTACGATCCAAAAACTCTGGCGCCGATCTGCCTCAATCCACAAGCAGTCAAAACTGTTCTGCCCTATTACGAATTCCGAACTAAGCTGGGAATCCAAGGCAAGGCAGCTGAGGAGATTGCCGAGGCAGTGAAGCATGCTTATGAGAACGGTGAACTCCCAAAGCGGGATCAAGTCAGCTTTGGTTACATGTGGTCAGCCGATCAAGTGTTGGGACCTGCGGGGCACTGGCATCCACACATTATGGTATACGCTCCAGATTACGAGAACTCGATGCTTGGCGGGAACACCTTCGGTGCGCCGCTTCCGCAAGCCTCGGATGACGCGGGAACCCCGTTCTCAGTCGTGGTAATCCCAGTCGATCACGCCTTAGCGATTAAGGCGGAGGGGAAATGACCACTTTGCGGCCCGCTCGGGTACATGTTGAGAAACCGCATGGATGCGACATGAGTAAGGCTGAATATCTGGATCAGTCGGGTCCCTTTGAAGCACGCTACCTGGCGTTTCTCGAAACCATCACGCAGCTCCGTCCGAGCTTGCACCGCTATTGTTCGCGAATGACCAGCTCCGTCATGGATGGCGAAGACGTGGTGCAAGAGGCACTCTTCGAAGCCTATCGAAAGCTCGACAAATTTGACGACAGCCGTCCTTTGAAACCATGGTTGTTTCAAATCGCCCACAATCGTTGTATCGACCTGCTCAGGAAGCGTGGGGTTCGGGCCGAGGCCGAAACTGCGGCGACGGCTCCAGAAGCGGTTAAGCCGGCTGAAGCACCGGTGCTCGGCCTTGGGCGTGCCGTCGAACATCTTGTAGCCAACCTGCCTCCTAAGGAACGTGCGTGCGTCCTGCTGAAAGACGTTTTCGACTATTCGCTGCCGGAAATCGCGGAACTCGTGGACTCCACGGTGGGTGGCGTCAAGGCCGCCCTCAATCGTGGCCGAACAAAGTTGGCCGCCGCTCCTGCTCCGTCAAAATCTCTTCGAGCCGTGGACCCGGAGTTGAGCAGGGTAATAAAACTCTATGTTGATCGCTTCAACCGTCGTGATTGGGACGGGGTGCGTGAATTGATTAGCGCCGATGCCCGCCTCACTGTGGCCGACGCCTTTGCGGGAAAACTGGCGGAGGCTCCATACTTTAGAAACTACGAGGGATGGTCGATTCCCTGGAAACTGACTACGGACGAGGTGGACGGCGAACCAGTTGTGATCATTTTGCGGCGCGGTGCGGACACATGGACGCCGTATTCAGTTGTACGCCTGAAGGTGATTGGCCAACACATCGAACGCATCGTCGACTACGCGCACTGCCCGTGGGTAATCTCGATGGCAGACTCCGTAACCGTCGTAGCTCACCCATAGCTCGCCCGGAAACACCATGCAGGCCCTGAACGAATAGGCGATTCAAAAGTGGGTTACAAGAATCTGCTTCGTTGCCGCGGATTCCTGGCGGATGACGGCAACACAGAAGTTAGCTACATTTCCCGGATTAGTCCTGATTAACAGGGCAGTGTTTACGAACCCACTTTGACGTTTTGTCGGCAAACTGGACAATGAGACCCGAAAGCACCTTCTCGCGGACCAATGTCCGGTTTGGGCGTTCCCGTCAACTTGGGCCCGATTCCCCTACTTCCGAGTGGTGCGTCAACCGTTCCCAATCCGTATCGTGCACATTCTGGCAAGGAGCAATTGCTTAGGCCCGCATCATCCCTCCTCCAGGCTTATCGTGCATGAGACAAGAGAGACAAGAATACTTTTATGCAAAGGTTGCGAATGGGTGTATACTTTGTGCCCCCTGCAACCAACTTAAAGGAGGCATCTATGACGCCCAGAAGGTTTGTCAAGCCCGTGGGAGCCGTCGCCGCAATAGCGCTCATCGGTCTCGCGGGAATGGTCATCACTTCCCCTCGCGTGCACGCTGACTCTTCCAACACAGATTCACGCATCCAAATTGGTTTCAACATCGCGCCTGTCAACCTCAACATGAACGGATTGAATCCGGCCCTGGTGGGAATAGGCAGCTATATCGTCAACGCGCAGGCCGATTGCAATGGCTGCCACAACAGCCCCGACCTTGGCGGCGAATGGGCTGCTGGCCATAACCCGTACTTTGGGCAGCCGAAGATGGTGAATGCGGCTGGCTACCTGGGCGGCGGAATGACATTCGGCCCATTTCCGGGCAAAGGTATCGACGGGGTCCCCCCGCTGACCATCTACAGCCGGAACTTGACGCCGGACGCATCCGGGCTGCCTGAAGGCGGTCACACGCTTCAAGAGTTTATCACCATCATGAGGACCGGCCATGATTTTGACGCAGCCCATCCGGCGTGTTCGACAGGCACGTTAGGCGCGGAGGGTTGCATTGCATCTCCTCCCTTCGCCCCCGATGTTCTCCAAGTCATGCCTTGGCCCGTCCAAGGCAACATGTCCGACAAAGACATCGCGGCCATCTACGAATACCTGCGTGCGATCCCCTGCATCTCGCACGCGGGTACGGTAGGCCTTCCGTCCAACTTGTACCAAACATGTCCGGCACCCTAAGAGCGAGCTGCCGCGCGATAGGCTTCATCCAATCTCGACCGCATGCGAGCCGCGCTGCCCGCGGCCGGATTTTTCCATTCCAACCCGGAGCTGCTACGTGCAGCCCGGGTTGGCTTGTGGAGCAAAGGTTTAGCCTCCATCTCCTGGTTCCCGATCGAGCGTGACACGTGCGCGTGGGGGCGTAATCATCGGATACCCACCGTTGCACGGGTACTTGTGTTGGGCGCGGAGGACTACGTAGTCCTCGCGATCCGCCGAGGCGCCTTGGCGCAGAACAGACACTCCCGGCCCAGCGGTGTTTCTGCAAAACTCCTTACACGAACTCCGCCAGAAGGTGCCGAAGGGTAAATAATCGGCTGCGAACGAGCCAAGTAATTTCGCTGAAGATTCCGCCAACTGTCGGCAACCGACTCGTTTTGAAATGGTTTGTTTGACTTGCGCCAGGATTGTGGCGATCCGGAAGCGATCCACTTTGACGGTTTGTCGGCATTCCGTCCTCGTGGCCGCGACCTGGCGGAGCTCTTCACCGCTCGCGTCCATTCGTTCCGTCCGTGGTCCTGCGCAAGTACTAGTCTGACGCAGTGACCATGAACAACCGCGACATACAGGCAACGCGGAAATATCACGGTGACACCAAGCACTCCCCTTAGAGTGTTCGTAATAATCCGCACTTCCTCGACTTTGCGAATCGGCCGCTGCCTTTCAGCTTTATCCGACTATAGAGCCGCGTCGGCTGCCACGGAACCTCCCCCAAACAGGGGTGATTGCGCTCTCAGCGATCGCAGAGCCCGTGCGCTCGCCGCGAACCGAAACAGTTCCTGATTTCCGGGATGTGGCGCGCATCTTCTATTTTTCCGCGGGGATCACCAAACGGCGTGCTTATCCAGGCGGCGAAATCTATTTTCGCGCCGCGGCCTGCACTGGAGCTCTTTACGAGATTGAGCTTTACCTCGTGACGCGAGATCTCCCTGGACTTGATGGCGGCGTGTATCACTTCAATCCGGCGGATGTGTCACTTCGACTTTTGAGAGGAGGCGATTTTCGGGGAAACCTGGCACAGGCGACGGCAATGGAACCTGCCGTCGCCCATGCGCCCGCGATCATCATTTGCACTGGAACCTACTGGCGGAACGCGTGGAAGTACCAAGCGCGCACCTATCGTCATTTCGGATGGGACAACGGCACGCTGCTGGCAAATATGCTGGCGGTTTCCGCAGCTTCGGGGCTGCCGGCCAAGATCATGCTCGGCTTCGTGGACGCCGAGGTGAACCGCCTGCTGGATCTCCAGACCCGGCGTGAGGTTTCATTGTGCCTCGTGCCCATCGGGTGTGTACCGGCGGGTTCGCTGCCGGCGCCGAGACAAGCTCCGGCGCTCGGGCTGGAAACGGTCCCGCTTTCACAGCATGAGGTCGAATATCCCGCGATGCTGCAGATGCACGATGCGTCTTCGATTGAGACAGAAGAGGAAGTACGACATTGGCGCGAAAGGCGCTCGGCCGATACCTCTTCCGCCCCGGTCGGAGAGGAGATCCGCCTCCGGCCCCTGTCGGAAGAAGAGCAACCCAAGGATACGATCGAACAAGTGATTCTGCGCCGAGGCTCTACTCGAACGTTTGATAAGGCGGCATCCATTACCCTGTCTCAGCTCGCCACGATTCTCGATTGCGCCACGCGAGGTGTGGCCGCCGACTTCCTTGAACCTCCCGGATCACAGCTGAACGATCTTTACCTTATAGTGCACTCGGTGCAGGGGCTCAGTCCGGGGGCATACTTCTTCCAGCGTGATCGAAACACTCTCGAGGTTTTGAAGCCGGGGGACTTCCGCGCTGCGGCGTACCATCTTGGGCTGGAACAGCAATTGCCGGCGGACGCCTGCGTGGCAATCTTCTTTCTTGCGGATTTGGAACGGATCCTCGAGCAATACGGGAACCGAGGCTACCGGGCCGTCCAGCTAGAGGCAGGCGTCATCGGCGGCAGGATGTACCTGGCTGCGTATGCCCAGCGCCTGGGTTGCACAGGGCTGACCTTCTTCGATGATGACGTAACTGCCTTCTTTTCTCCACACGCGAAGGGAAAAAGCGCCATCTTCTTGCTCGCGATTGGCAAGCCGCTAAAAGGCAAGGCGCAGTAGAACCGGCGGGGCCGTGACCTGGGGGCATGCGTGCTAGTATTGCAGCCCTGCACGTGCTCCATGAAGCTAACTGACCCGGTGGACTCCGTCCTGAAGGGAAAGGGCAGCCAAGTAATCTGGTCCGTAACCCCCGAGCAGTCTGTGTACGAAGCGATTGAGAAGATGGCTGAAAAAGAGATAGGATCCCTGCTTGTAATCTCCGAAGGCAAGTTAGTCGGTATCCTCTCAGAGAGTGACTACGCCCGCAAAGTCGTGCTCAAGGGACGCTCTTCGAAGGAGACTCCAGTCCGGGAGATTATGAGCAGCCCGGTTATCTTCGTAACTCGCCAACAGTCAGTAGATGAGTGCATGGCCATTATGACCGTCCGCCGCATTCGCCATCTTCAGGTCATGGAACGTGAAGCCGTGATGGGTGTGCTGTCTATCGGTGATCTCGTGAAATGGATCATCTCCGGTCAGGAACATACCATCCAGCTGCTAGAAGCTAGAGCGCTATATAACCGGAAGATATCCGGGCTGAGGCGGCCCACTCTCTGCGGTCGACCAGTTCGCAGTGGATTTAGCGATTGTGGACGAGTGGTCGGCGATCCATAAGTAATCCACATGGCCGTATAGTCGGCATGTCGGACACGTGAATCGTGAGACACCCAAATCTCCGCGTAGGGCGTTATACGTCAAGTTGACGGCTCCCTGCCCAACTTGAGGTTGGCCCGTTACTCGGGGACCGCGCGTGCTTTAGAAGCCCGTGGTGTAAACAGGTGATCTTTGAGACCGGCAGCGCAGTGGTCGATTCTGCGCAGTCGCGGAGTATTTCACACGGAACATCGAAATTCGGCCGGAGTAGAACCAAACTGGACCTTCATGGCACGCAAGTAGCGAATAAATGAGCCAAAAAAGCATGACGCCCCGGTTCTTCCACTCCCGTGGCGTGCCCGCGCCCATCAGCTTGCGCAGGATCAGGCTCAGGTTGAAGGCTCCCACGTGGATCAGTTGCCGCTTCAGAATGTTGTTGTGTCCGCGCAGGTGGGTGCGCCTCATGCCACCCGTGTCGTAGCAATGCGCAAAGCTACGTTCTAGCAACTCGCCGCGCCGCCGCAGTAAACTCTTGCCGTATTCGCCTTGTACCCGCCGCCGATTCTGGTATACCGCCTGGTGTTCGGTCCGCTTGCCCTGCCACTGCCGACGTCCTTTTTGTTGCTTCTCCGGAATGTAGCCGCGTACCTGATAACTCTTCAGCCGCTCCAGCACCGCGCCGCTATGGTAGCCCTTGTCGGCGACCACCTCTTCGATACCGTTAACGATGACCTTGGGGTGGTCCTCGGGCCGCTGCTCGGCTTCGCGTCCGATCTGCTCCGCCACCGCCATGCCTGCCTCACTCAGCGTTATATCCAGGGTGGTCGTGTCGCCCTGATCGGCACCTTGCAGCGTAACCGCCACCACCGCTCCCGTGTCCATATCGACCGCGTGCTCGGCCTTGTGTGCCAAGTGCGTTCGTCCATCTTTCATCTTCGTTATTCGTGCATCGCCATCGGAGGGGACTCTAGGACTCTTCGTTCCTCATGCGCTTCTTGCGTTTCCGGTCCAGTCGCGCCAACTGCTCCCGCGTCGGTGTCGCCAGACCCGAGGCCTTCGCCAGTCCGCGCAAAAACTCCTCATAGCTCTCGCCGCTCTCCCGCCGCACAATCGATCGCATGGCCGCGTTGGCTTCCAGCGTCGTGGCATCAATGCGAATCCGCTGGCCCCGCAGCAGCCCACGCTGCGCCAGCAGCTTCAACACCCAACCGAAGACCTCCTGATGCGTCTCCACATCGATCCGCCGCCGCGTTCGTGAAATCGTCGAGTGGTCCGGTGTATCCTCCGTCAGCGCAATCCCCACAAAGCGCCGCAGCGCCAGCGAATCCGCCAAACGCCAGGCAATCCCACGCTCGCTGTCGATACCCTCGAAATAGCCGATCAGCAGCGACCGGAAGTAAATGCCTGGTGTCAGCGACGGCCGCCCATACGGGGAGGTATAAAACTTCCCACATCGCTCTTCGACAAACTTGTCGAACTGCTCCGCTTCCAGCAGTTCGTTCAGACGTTGATAGAAAGGATGACCCGGCGCAGAAGCCAACTCCGTATGCGCAATCCAGATGTCATCTTGCTTTTCGCGTTGCTTGCGCGTCCCCATCGCCATGCGCGCATTCTACGAACAAAGCTTCTGAGTACTTCAACAATTTC
>Ga0306925_10007741_pt1 | contig 10132 bp, 8 predicted proteins | sample flu12Cox44000176_FD_203755 | JGI IMG/M metagenome (GOLD analysis project Ga0306925, IMG submission 203755) | Lab enrichment of tropical soil microbial communities from Luquillo Experimental Forest, Puerto Rico - flux8day.12C.oxic.44.000.176 (v2)... | ecosystem: Environmental > Terrestrial > Soil... | reverse complement strand
CGACGTAAGAATTACGAATGCCTATCTGCTCATCGTTCGGGGCCCAAGTGTCCACGAGAAAAGTGTGTTACAGCTGCGTGATCTCTAAATCGCATGTTCGCAAGTTCCTACAGATAAATCGATTACAAAATTCGCTCTATCGCCGTTTAAGCCATAGACGGTAATCTTGCACCCCGTCTAAGTTGCGAGGCTTCGTTCGGGTTATTGAGGCGCTTTTGGCTGGATTTTCACGCGCTAGAGCGTCTCTCTTGAGCAGCCGAGAGTCTAAACTCCTCCGATTTACCAGAGTTGGTGGGAGTTCCCCGTGAATTGGATTGCAAAGGCCGACTGGTCGCATTGAGTCGGACTCCTCTTGACTTCTCGCCAGCAAAAATGTGATTTCTTGGAGCGACCATTCCGCCTCATAGAAGATTAAGATGCAGATTTCAATTGGCAACGCGCCATGTTCTTGGGGAGTTGAATTTGCCGACGACCCACGTAATCCGCATTGGACCAAAGTTCTGGATGAAACGAAAGAAGCCGGCTACAGCGGAATTGAGCTCGGTCCAGTGGGTTTCATGCCCGAGGACCCCGAAACTCTCGCCTCTGCCTTAGCGGAGCGTCGCCTTTTACTTATTGGCGGCGTTGTGTTCAGCCCTTTCCATGATCCGGAGATGTGGGACGAGGTGCGTGAGTGCGCGGTGCGGACCTGCCGGGCGCTAAAGGCACATTGCGCCAAGCAGATCGTCCTGATCGACTCTATTGCTACAGCTCGCGAGCTTACCGCCGGCCGGAGCCAAGAGGCGGAGCGCCTTACGGGGGGCGATTTGAGGGCTTTTAACGACAGGCTGCGCACAATTGCCAAAATAGCCACGGAGGAATTCGGGCTCACAACCAGCATCCACGCTCATGCTGGAGGTTACGTCGAATTCGAAGACGAGCTTGAACGTATCCTGGAACACATCGACTCCTCAATTCTCAGTATCTGTTTGGATACTGGTCACAGCATCTATGCAGGTTTCGACCCTGTATCGTTCTACCGCCGCCACGCAGAGCGGGTATCCTATTTGCATCTCAAGGATATAGACCTCGATGTCAAAAACAGGATTATTGAAGAACGTACCGGTTTTTATGATGCGTGCGCGCAAGGCTTGTTCTGCAATCTCGGGAAGGGAGCCGTCGATTTCGCGAGCCTACGGGAGGCTATGCAAAACAACGCCTTTTCGGGCTGGGCCACAGTCGAACAGGACTGTGATCCGGCCGGCCCAACCTCACCCCTCGCAGACGCCCAAACCAATCTCGAATTTCTCAGAACCGCTGGTCTGGCCAGTTAAAGTATCTGCAGTAAATGGAATTGGGTTACGGGTCATTGTCGCCCAGACACTCACCCTATCTCCCCTGGCGCACGTAATAGCCGTTTTGGTCGGTTCGAACCTTGTTGCTCAACTTCAAACGCCTTTTGTCTGCTCCAGGACGTTCACGTGTCTGCCTACGCAAAACTGAATTGATCTTTGGTTGGAAATTCCAAGAAACTACGTCAGCCTGACCCAACGTTGTTCGGCATTCGACTGGAGCACGGCTTCACAGATTTTGGAAATCGCATAAGCATCATCGAGATCAGGTAGACAGGGGCGCTGCTCTGCAATTGCACTCACAAACTCGCCGATCTCAATCGTCTTGAGATCATTAAACCCAAGTCCGTGCCCAGGCGCCGGAATAAAGGAACCGTATGGTTTATGCTCAGCGTTGATTAAGATATTTCGGAATCCCTCGATAGAGAAATCATCCCCCGCTGAATAGAATTGAAGTTCGTTGAGTCGTTCGGCGCTGAATCGAATCGCCCCGGCTTCTCCGACCAATTCAAAGCTGAGGTTTTGTTTTGATCCTCGCGCAACTCGACTGCTCTGAAAATTACCTGCACCGCCACGAACGAAGCGCCCGACGAACGCTGCATAGTCTGCGTTTTCCACTGTGCGCAGCACCCCGCCAGCATCTTTGCGATTTGGGTGGAACGTCTCGCTAAGGCCGCAGACCGAGCTAACCTCTCCGCATAACAGGCGGCCAATACAAAGAATGTGGTAGCCAAGATCGCCCAGAACTCCGAACTGGCCCGCGACCTTGGATTCCTGCCGCCAGGTAAACGCACTGTTAGGGTCGGCGAGATAGTCCTCATCGTGTCGGCCTGAAAAGTGGAGCAATCTCCCAAGCTTTCCCTCCTCCACCATCCGCCGGGCGAACATCACCATCGGAGCACGGGCATAAGTGAACCCTACGGCGTGGCACGCCTTTGATCGCTTAGCTGAGACCCGGATTTGTTCTACCTCCCGGCTGTTCAAGCCAACGGGCTTCTCGCATAGAAGATGTTTGCCCGCTGCGAAGGCGTACGAGGCAATTTCTCGGTGGAGGTTACTCGGTGTCGCCAACACGACGGCATCGACACCATCCACCAGCTTTCGCCAATCGTCAGTAGCCTTTTCAAACCCCAACCTTCTCGCCGCCCTCTCAGCCAAATCTGGACTGACTTCGCAAAGCGTATGTGCAACAGGCAGATATTCCAGATCGGGAAACACTTGGCCCGCCGCATGAATGGCGAACGCGTGAGTGCGTCCTATGAAACCCGCCCCAATCAGACCAAATTTGAGCTTTTTCTTCATCACCTGGGACCACAAATTTTCAGGCTAACCTTGCGTTAAAGCACGAAAAGGTACTGGGCTCGCGCCTACGTTCTTAAGTCGTTCACTTACACCACCGGACCGGAAATATTCATATTCATTTATTCTTGTGCGCGCGCCTGTCGGCGAATCAATAAATTCGATCTCTCCAGGAGTGTTAAAGTGTAGCGCCAAAAAATTCTTCCCCAGTTGGAGGCGCCCGAAGAAACGCCCGTATCGCTCCTCGAGGGTTGACGAATCGCACCAAGGCGTTTCAATGACGGCATCGAACTGAATTGCCCAACTCAGATCCAGCTCTGATAGTTTGCGGTTGCACTCCTCTGGGTTGTAGTCGCCCCAGTTTGCCGCCGGATCAAAGTTAAAGAAAGTCTTAGGCAACATGGCCGGGATCTGATACTCCGTGGCCAACTCGATATAGATGTCGATAAACTCAGGCGTACAGGCGCATCCCATGTGCGCGTCAAGATGAGATGGGCCTAATCTCGCAGCCAACGCACATTCAATTTGGGCCCGCAGCTCGTCTTCGACTGCCCCGCAATCGGCGGACTCTCGCGTCAGCGGCACCGATGCGTGAAAAAAACCGGCGTCATCGACCAGCCCTCCCCTCTTACTTCGCGCCTCGAGGGGGCGCCAACGGTAGTATTTCTTTTCGCTGTTGAGCGTCAGATGAACTCCAAGATCGTACGGGTATGCGGCAGCAAGGTCGACGATTTCCGAGAACCAGGGACACGGCACCATTACCGAACCGGACGTGCAGACGCCCAGCCCGGTCAATTCAACAAACGCGGCATTGGCCCCGTGACACATCCCTAAATCGTCTTCGTGAACAACGACCGGAAACGTCAGATTCTGTTTGGTTGTGGAATCATTCATGTTGGGTAACTCTTGCTTTTGGAATTAGGAAATGAGAGAATTGGAGGTTGTCTCTTTGAAATTTCGCGTGCTAGGTGTGCGACCGAGGTACGTTTAACTAATTCGACCGGCAGACGAATTACTTCACCGCGGTGGCTGACCCCGTTGATACAGTCGAGGAGTAACTTCACTCCAACCCGCGCCAGCTCGGCGATGGGTTGTCGAACAGTCGTCACTGGCGGATCCAAAAGCCTTGTAAACATCAAGTCGTCAAAACCGATGACCGAAACCTCAGTCGGGACGGTGACGTTTAGGTCTCTCAATGACTCTAATATCCCGACTACAATGTAGTCGCTGCTGGCGAAGATCGCAGTTGGAGCCGGCCTTTGCCGAAAAAGCCTGTCGATTGCCTCGCGTCCGCACCCGGGTGTGTAGTTGCCACAGAAGATTAATGATCGATTTAGCTCGATTCCCGCCTCCCGCAGAGCACGTTTATAGCCGGCGCAGCGCGTGCGTACGCTGAAGAGATTCTTTGGGCCAGTAATATGTGCTATTTGTCGATGGCCCATTTCAAGCAAGTAGCGCGTCGCCTGGTATCCTCCGCGTTCGTTATCAACGAAAACCTTCGGTGCCGTCGTTGAGGGGACGTCTTCATCTAACACGACAATGCGGTCCTGCGCGTTCATCCTGTCGCTCAGCCCGTTCCCTGAATGGTTGGTAAGGAAGATCAACCCGTCCACTGGCCTCGAGGCTTGTTGATCGAGGAAGAGGAGTTCACGCTCGACCCGATTACGAGAACTGTAAAGAGTTAGACTGAACCCGGCAGCTTCGGCTTCCAATTCGACATAGCTGGCCAATGTCCCGTAAAAGGGATTGGCGATGTCCGGCACGACCAGACCAACGGCATCGGTCCTGCCTCGTTTTAGGCCGCGAGCGCTGCGATTGGGGCGATAGTTCAGTTTAAGAACTGCCCGATCAATGCGACTCGCCGTTTCCGACGGCAGATTGAGATTGCGGTTCAGGTATCTGGAAACAGCTGCGTTGGAGACGCCAGCGGCGCGAGCCACGTCGGCGATGGTCGGAGGTCGGAGTTTAATCACAGAAAAAGCTTGATCGGATCGGTAAATCGATTTACAAAATAAGCTGGAATTCCATCTCGGACAAGCTTGGTTACACAAACGCTGCCAGATGATTTCTGCGCTATGTATCCCCCACACATAGTGGAAACGCTGCCTTGGTTAATCCTACGAGGCGCGCTCTTCTATCGGAATGCGCTGTCTTTTTTGATGGGCTTACACTCGGGAACTACGGTTGTAGCTATTGACCTCGAAACTATTGACTCGAATAAAGATCACCTAGGCTTATGAAACTACTCTCTGGCCTCCTCGTGGCGGCGGCAATGCTGGCCTCGACTGGCGCTACCCTGGCGCGCGACATTTCGATCTACTTCGTCGGGTGTTCCGCACCGACAGGTTTCCATGGATATCTCGCCCGAGGTGCGGCTGAGGCTGGGAAAGATCTCGGCGTAAAGGTCACTTACATCTACCCGGATCAGCTCACCATACCTAACCAGATCCAAAAGATTGAAGAGGCCATTGCTGCAAAGGCCGATGGCATCGCGGTCTGCGTCTTTGCCGAAGATTCGGCTTACGCTGAGGTTGCCGCGCGCGCCAAGGCTGCCGGAATCGCTTTCGGCAGCGCGGCATCGCCCCCGCCAGGCTCATGTGTGCGCGACCCCAATGATTTTTTCCTTTGCCGTACCGGCTCGGACGAAGGGGCTGCGGGACGTCTCACGGCTCAGCGGTTGATCGCGATGGGTGTTAAAGGGCGTGTCCTCGTCGGGGACCAGCAACCGGGTGACGCCAACTGCCGGAGGCGGGCTGACGCGGAGATTGAGACCTTGAAGGCCGCCGGAATTCAAGCCGATTTCCTTGAACTCACAATGGACCCCGGCCAGCAGTCAGAAGCGATCTCCAACTACCTGCGTGCTCATCCGGATACCGCTGCTGCCACCAGTGTTTGCGATGTGATCGACGGGTTTTTGTCCGCCAAGGCTGATAGTCAACGCGACGACCTAATCCTGACCGGATATGATATCGTGGCCCAGTCACTTAACGCAATCCGTGACGGTAAGCAGGCTTTCACCATCGATCAGCAGCAGTTCTGGCGCGGGTACATGCCAGTCCTCTTGCTGACTCACTACATCAAGTATGGGCTTATCCAAGCCAACTACTTCCTGACTGGCCCGACAATCGTGGACAAGTCCAATGTGGAACAGGTTGCTAGACTCGTCCAGCAGGGCTACCGCTGACAAATTGATCTAGAGGTCAGTCCTGTGTGTTGCCATTCTGAAACATTTGTTTTCTCTCACATCCAGGTAGGTCGGGAATGACAACAGGTCCCGCACCCAAGACGAGAGCTGCGCCACCCTCCCCGACGGTAATCTTCGGTGAGGCAGCCCGCGGTTTCCTGTTGCGTCCCGAAACCACCGCGCTTGCGGCCGTTATCGTCCTCTCAATCGTTTTCTCAATCTTGAGTCCACGTCTTTTCCCCACGAAAGAGACATGGATTAGTTTGATGTCTGTCGCTGCCGAGCTCGGCATCCTCAGTATCGGCGTCACTCTTCTGATGATAGGTGGGCACTTCGACTTGTCAGTCGGAGCAGTGCTCGGCCTCACCTCTTATATCGTCGTTGTGCTGATGCGAGATTTCAAAGTACCACCTCTTGCAGCAGCTCCAACCGCGGTGGCGAGCGGCGCCCTACTCGGGATGATTAATGGAGCTATTGTGGTCCGCTTCCGGATTCATTCCTTTGTCGTCACGCTCGGCACAATGCTTATCTGGCGCGGCGTTCTCATTGCGCTTACTGGCGGATTCCCGATGACCGTTGCCATTCCCCCGGCGTTCAAAGCCATCATGGCTGGTCCGCTCCTGAGCGGCTTCCGTATGTCGATGCTCTGGTTTTTTGTGATCGGAGCTCTTGGGACTTTTTTGCTCTTACGGACCAGGTTCGGCAATTGGGTACAGGCACGCGGCCAGAATGAGGCGGCCGCGCGCAATTTAGGCGTTCCTGTCGATCGCGCCACGATTGTGTTGTTCGCGCTCACTTCCGCGCTGGCGGCGTTGGTCGGCGTTATCCAAGTCGCACGGTTCTCCTCGGTAGACGCGCTACGCGGAGAAGGAATGGAGCTGCAAGCTGTAGCGGTCACCGTGATTGGAGGTACGCTGCTCTCTGGAGGCTACGGCAGCGTCATCGGGACGGTTCTCGGTGCCGTAACATTCGGCATGATCCAAGTCGGGCTTGTTCTAGCTGGTGCACCTGGCCACTTCTTTCGAACTCTTACCGGGCTGATCGTTGTTGGAGCGGTCATTCTTAACACCGACGTCGCACGGCGGATGGCGAGATCGCGGCCGCTTCGCGGCTTTTACCGCGGCAGCGAAGCCGCGGACGCGGCAATCACGGCTATCGCATCTCGCGATGCACGAAAGCCAGAAGAAAACCTGAGACAGAATGGGGTACCCCTCGCCCGAGGCGGAGGGAGCGACGCCGGGAGCGTGACCCCGCGTTCACAACCCTGTCAGAACCGTGACTATTCAGAACTTCGGGTCCCGGATGATATACATACCCGGTCTCGAAAGATCGAGCCAATCGCCCCAAACCTTGTACCAATGATCGAGGCGGTCGAGATTTCTAAAGCGTTTGGCCCTACGACGGCGCTGGTCGATGTCTCCCTTAAAGCCTATGCCGGGCGAATCCTGGCTTTGCTCGGCGACAACGGCGCCGGGAAGTCGACTCTCATTAAGATCCTCTGCGGAGTCTTCCCGCCGGACAGAGGCGAGCTGCGCTTCCGGGGTAAGCCCGTAATTTTCACAAATCCGGCGCACGCTCGACAACTGGGTATCGCTACGGTTTTCCAGGACCTGGCTGTTTGTGAGCTTCTCTCCATCACCCGCAATGTCGTGCTCGGCCGCGAACCGCAGAAGGGTTTAGGGCCGGTTCGTTGGTTCGACCTCAGGCGAGCCGAAGAAGTGACTCGCTCGGCCTTTAACCAACTCGGAGTTCGTTGGGAACGGGGCTTCAATGAGCGCGGCGTCAATATTTCGGGCGGCGAACGACAGTCGCTCGCAATTGCGCGCGCAATGTTCTTTGGCTCGTCGCTCCTAATCCTGGACGAACCCACTTCGGCGCTTGCCGTGCGACAGGCCGCGCGCGTCCTCGATCATATCGCTCTTGCGAGGGACCACGGCCAGGCAGTTATCCTGATCACCCACAACTTTCACCATGCGCTCTCCGTGGCGGACGATTTGACGGTGCTAGCGCAAGGCCGCGTGGCTGCACAATTCCGGCGCGATGAAATCGAACTCGACGCACTCACGGATCTTGTCGCACGCGTGGGCTAATCTGTGTCTCGAAGCGAAATAAGCTCTATGCCAATTCAGACGATCGGGCGTTGCCTTCGCCTCGCTGTTATCGGCGGGGGACCAGGATCAGAGATAGGTGAGGTCCATCGGATCGCGGCACGGCTCGATGGCTGCTACGAGATCGTTGCCTCGGCTCTGTCTTCTCACCCTGAGCGATCTCGGGAGGCAGGGCGCGCCCTTGGCATTGCCGCGGATCGCGCCTATCCGTCTTGGCAAGCTTTAATCGAAAGTGAATCAAGGATTTCGGATCGCCCGGATGTTGTCGCGGTCATGACGCCCAATGATAGTCATTACGAAATCTGCACAGCTGCGCTTGATGCAGGGTTCCATGTCATTTGCGATAAACCCTTAACTACTAACCTTGCTACTGCGGTGGACCTTGTGCGCAAGGTCAAAGAAACGGGCGCTGAATTCTGTGTTACCTATTGCTATACTGGGTATCCGATGGTGCGCCAGGCACGTGCCATGGTCCATTCGGGAGCGATCGGTGCGATACGGCAGGTTCACTTGCAGTTTGTTCAGGGTTATCTCGCTTTCAATGAAGCGCCGCCTACCTGGCGTCTTGATCCAGATCGGGTGGGCGCATCATTGATTCTGATCGATATCGGGACGCATGCGTTTCATTTAGGAGCTTACGTTACCGGGCTCGATGTGACCGATTTGTGCGCTGAAGTTACGCACGTTGTACCCATTCGAAAGGTGGACGATTATGCTTCTTTGCTTTTGCGTTACTCAAATCATGCACGCGGCTCAATGTGGGTGACCAACGCCGCGGCTGGCGCCGAACACGGGTTAGGTTTCCGGATCTTTGGCGAGGCCGGCGGGTTGGAGTGGAACCAGGAAGAACCCAACCGCCTGATTCATTATAAACGAGACGGCTTTAAGGAGATCGTGACCAGGAGGAAGGACCATTTAGTCAGTGAGGCTGCTCGACAGGTAACACGGATAGAGATTGGCCATCCGGAAGGTTTCCTTGAAGCATTTGCGAATCTCTATTCTGACTTCGCGAATGCCGTCGCGGCAAGGTTATGCAACACTTCTGCTCACGACATCCAACGGCCTTTCCCCACGGCCGAGGATGGCGCAAAAGGGATGGCGTTTGTTGAGGCCGCAGTCCGTAGCTCCTCGTTGGGACGCTGGGAGAGGCTTGGGTTCGACTATCTTTGAAATCCTGAATAGACTTTCGAAACTTACTTAAAACCAATCACGTTGTCATCTAACTTGGGCTTAGTCCCCAATGCAGCTGTGAAACTTGCCGCCCTCCCACTGATGGTCTTTATCGTCCTTCTTGCTTTCCTGTCCGGGCTTACCAGGGCTGAGGACAAACTCCCCGACGTCCTCAGGGCTGACTATGAGGGAACTGTTGGATCCAATCGCATCCAAATGACTCTCCTGATTCAGCATGGCAAGCTGATCCCACCCAGCCACTACTTTTATCAAAAGGACCGTACCGACATTCCACTAAGTGGGACCACCGGAACCACCCTTACTTTAATTGATCCCAGCGGGGGCACATTCTCGCTGGAGTTCAAAGAGAGCGCAAGCGGCCGGGAACATCAGCTGAGTTTCGAGGAAAATGTTGGATTAGTAGGAACGTGGACCGGCAACGATGGGCAAAGCTATCCCGTAGCTCTTCGGGCCCTCTTCGCTGGCCCTGCTCCTGCCCAACCTGCTGATTGCCACTGCCCTGAATGAGCTAAATTCGCTCCTGGCAAATGGACCTGAGGGTATCTAAGGCGAAATGATTCTTATTTTAGAGAAGCCAATCAATCATCCTAAAGATCCTTTCTTCAAGTTCGTTCGATTTCTCATGAGGAGTTCGATTCTGGATGAGTTCAAAATCACCGAGGTTTGCCTGCGCACAACTTTAATTCTCTGAAAATCATCCGCTTGAATCCTTTCGCGTGTAGGCTCCTCGTTGACTTTCGCGATCGAAGACACTTATGAACAAGCGATTTACTGCATCACGAGTGCCTAATTCAGGTATCGAAGCGTTGTTTGGTACGGAGGAGCGATGGTGCTCACTAGTGAGATTATTCCAAGTGATCGCAACCCGATAGCTGCAAAATGAATGGCGCAGCGCGTTGCGACGCCATGGGATACCCGTCACCCGCCGAAGTCTGGCCGTCTCATCTTCGGGCTTTTTTGAGAGAGATCACTGGTCCTGAATCGCGACGCAGTGGCTCGGAACTTCGCCTTGGCTTGTG
>Ga0306925_10007740_pt1 | contig 10132 bp, 11 predicted proteins | sample flu12Cox44000176_FD_203755 | JGI IMG/M metagenome (GOLD analysis project Ga0306925, IMG submission 203755) | Lab enrichment of tropical soil microbial communities from Luquillo Experimental Forest, Puerto Rico - flux8day.12C.oxic.44.000.176 (v2)... | ecosystem: Environmental > Terrestrial >... | reverse complement strand
GTCGCCGTTACCGCGTGGCAGATGCTGTTCGAATACGCGCGTATCGAACCGGGACAGGCGATCCTGGTGCGCGGTGCGGCAGGCAGCGTCGGCGCCTGCGCGACGCAGATGGCGAAGGAGGCCGGTGTCAGCGTCTACGGAACTGCGCGCACCCGGGACATCGAACGGGTCGGGCGCTGGGTGCCGAGCCGGTCGTGGAAAGCGATGGCGTCGGTGCACAGTTGGCCTCCCGGCCCCTCGATGCGGTTATCGACACCATCGGCGGCGACGCACTCGAAAGCACGTGCGAGGCATTGCGCCCGAACGGGATCATCGTTTCGGTGGTGCGCGCGCCAGACGAGGCCTATGTCCGGTCGCGAGGCATGCGCGCGGCGTATTTCATCGTCGACGTCACGCGCGACCGACTCGACAGGATCTCGGCGATCGTCCAACGCGGAACGCTAAACCTGGCCGTCGGCGAGGTTCTCGACCTCGCAGACGCGAAGATCGCTCACCGCATGCTGGATGGCGCGCCCCACAAGCCCGGAAAGATCGTGCTCAAGGTCGCAGACTGACCGCGGCGGCGGTAATCGCGGTTGCGGGAAAGTCCGTTGTCGGCGCATCGTCGTCATTGCCGGACGCTCCGGCGAACGTCTCCTAACCGAGCCCACAGCCGCCGCTCACCCTCGGCGGCAGGAACCGCTCTTTATGCCCCAAAGCTGCCCTTCACGGCGACCATGAACCTGAAGCAGGGTTGACCTCATAAAAGTCTAACTTTCACATGGAGCCAAGTCCGGACCGGCAGTATCGGACCGGCCGCCGGGCATGCACGCTCGGACCGCATTCGCGGTCGTAGATGAATGCTCCTGGGCCGGACCGCTACCTGCCGGCCTGTTGACGCGCACGCCCCGTGGGCGGAATTTCCTGGTACGCGCCAATCAGATGGGCGTCGATATCGCTGCCCGGCCAACGCGCCACAGCCGGCCGAGGGCGGGATCGAGGACTTCCAATCTCCATGGGCCAGGGCATGTCTGCCCCGCGCCCACGCCGCCTGACATCGACGTAGTAGGCGCTAAGAAGCCCGGCGCGGGCTCCGCCCGCGCGCCCGATGCGATCCGCAAGCGTCACGAGTCTGCAACAGATCTGACATTTCATCGCAACAATCCGACCCTAGTCGATGACCTCGTCGGCGCGGGCGAGGATCAGGGTGGAATCGTCAGGTCGAGTGCTTTGGCCGTCTTGAGGTTGACGACGAGCTCGAATCTTGTCGGCTGCTGCACCGCATTTCGGCAGGATCGGCGCCCTTCAAAATCTGCCCGGTATAGACCCCGAGTTTCGAGGGCGCCAGCTCAAGACGGTGTTGCCGGTATATGGAAAAATCCGAAGCCCAGCATGAGATAGACTCCGATCAGCATCACGCCCTCCAGCCAATTGGACTCGGCGTCGCCGATCACACTACGCGCGATGATCACCGACAGCATGACACCTACGAGCTCGAAATTGGTGAAATGAAGATTCATGTCGACGCCTATGAGTGCCCCCGCGATCACCAGGAGTGGCGCCACGAGCGTAGCCAGTTGCGTGGTCGCCCCCAGATTGATGGATAGCGCCAATGTCATCTGATCCTTGGCGGCGAATGCCGCCGAATTCATGAACTGTGGTACGTTACCAACCATCGCAAGCAGGAAGACGCCAGCGAAAACAGGTGTGAGCCCTATCGCCTCGGCTGCCGGTTGTATCGATCCAGTCAAGAGGTCGCTGACGATAGCCAGGACAACCGCCACAATAGCGAGAACCGCGAGGGCCATATTCCGGCTCCATGCCGGAGCAGCCGCTTCGATCGGTGCCTCCGGCAGAGCTTCGCCCGCTTCCAACAACTCTGCTTCTACGGCCGCTTTGCCCATCGTCGGTCGCTTGGTGGTTATCGTATAGACTATGCTCGCAAGATAAACCAAGAGTAAGACGACTGAAATCTCGATACTGATGTCTCGATCGGTAGCTATTCCAAAATGAAAAGATGCTGGGACTACCAGGCCGAAGGTCGCCATTATAAGCAGCGCGCTATTTACCGCCACCATATCCCGATCGAAACGCTGCACCGGTTTGCTGAGGCCACCCGAGATCATGGTCACGCCGACCCCGAATAGTAAAGTCCCCATAACCGAACCGGCGATTGAGCCCTTCAGTACCTCGATCAGGCCGTGCCGGAGGGCTGTGATGCCGATGATGAGCTCAGGCGCATTGCCCATTGTGGCGCTCAGCAGCCCGCCATAGGTGGGGCCCAGATAGTGTGCCAGAGCATCGGTCGCCTGCTCCATCAACTTCGCCAATGGCACGATCGCCACCGCGGAGGCGAGGAAGACAGCGATCGGGTTGACCCCCCAATGGTCCAATCCAATGGCGATCGGGACGAATACCAGCAGCCAGTTCAAGCTCATGGGCCAACACCTTGAAAATTTGCGGAGACATAGACGGCAAGACCAGATACACGCACAGCAATTATCCGAAATTCACAAATAAATTTAAAGTCTATACTCCGACGGCGCGGCGCGACCCGCTCGGCGGCGCGCCGGATCCAATCGGCGAGGACGGCGATAGCGATGCCGCCGGTCAGGAATACACACAGAGGTTGTGCATCAATGAGGTAGCGCAGGGCGAGGCTATAGCGAACAAACGGCAGCAGGTCTAGGGTATGACCCACAACGATAGCGCGCCGTTCAAGCCGAAGGCAATCTGGCTGGCGAGATGCCCGCCCGGCATAAAATCCGGGCGCACAACGCCGAAAGAGCACAGACATGGAACAGCCGATCCCCCAATCCCCCGGCAGTCAGCTGCCTTGGTTTATCCGGCGGTCGGGCAGGATCACCACCGGAATCCTCGCCGCCGCGGTCGCCTATGTAGCGACCATAAACCTGCCCGACGAACTTAATTTGCTGATACCGTATGATGTCGGCGTGGCCGTTTACTTGGGACTGTGCTGTGCCCTGATGGGGCGAGCCTCAGCCGAGGACGCGGCCCAGATATCGCGCCGTGGAGAGCCGCACAACGCATTCGTGCTAATCGTGGCTAATGCGCTCGCGATAGGCGCCCTCATCGGGGTGGCGGCGATGCTCAACCCCGCGCCTGGCCGGCCGCGCTGGGAGGTAAATCTCCACATGACGGCCTCGCTGCTCGCCGTGATCCTATCATGGTTCCTAGCCCATATTTATTTTGGTCTTCATTACATGCGCCTCTACTACGACGACCATATCGTCGACGGCAAGCTGACTTATCACATGGGGCTCGAGTTTCCCCAACGCACGACGGCGGACTTCTGGGATTTTATGTATTATTCGTTTACGATTGCCATGTGCTATCAGACGTCGGATGTCACCGTCACCTCGATGAGGATACGCCGCGTCACCCTTGTCCATGCGATCTTCTCGTTTCTTTTCGTTACGGCGATCATCGGTTTCGTAGTTAACGTCATCTCGAATGTTACGTGAGCGCTCACGAGCGGTCATTCCTGCCTTGGTGGCCCTGATCTTGGTTGCTCTCGCAACGAGCACGGCGGTGGCACAGTCGACATCACAATCCGGTGATTCAAACGCCGAGCCATCTGGACCGCGGCCTATTCTCCCGCCCATCAATCTCGAGCTCGAAGCCCCGTCTCTCGACTTCACGCGGGATATCGCCACGTTCCTCAACGATTTCCACGACGATTACCGCAGGTTCAAAAAAGAATTGCGACGTGATTATGGCCTGCAATATTCGATGCCGGTATCGATAATTCCGCAATGGGGAACGCCGAACGGCGGCCCCGGCGTCGTGCAGCTGGTCTACACTCCGTACGTCACTTGGACCCCGTTCACCAATACGGCGTTCGGATCGGGGGCGTTCACCTTCTTGATGCAGCAAACCCAGTTTTGGACCAAGAACAACTCCATTTCTCAACAAGCTCGGTTAGGCCTGATTACCCCACCCAATGATCAAACTACGAATCTCCGCGAGTACGACCAGCTGATGTATACGCATACTTTCCCTGTTGGCTGGAACTGGCTATCGGTTACAGTCGGGCAATACGCTTTCACCGCCTATGACAGCAACCAATATGCCGGCGGCAATTCACAGACCAACTTCGTCAGCTATCCGTTGTCGCAGAACGCCACGCAGACCTATCCGAACGGAGCCCTTGGTGCCTATGCTCAGGCGGCGACATCAGACCAACAATTCACTTTCGCAGCAGGTTTCCAAGACGCCACCAATGTTGCCAGCAACGTATTATCGACGCGCGGCTTCAGGACCGGCACGTACGCCTATTTCATGGCTGGCGAGTGGGCGCCGAATATTCTCGGCGGCGGGGCCTACAGTCTCCTCGGGTACAGCCAGCCCTCGGTGCCGCAGCAGCCGAGCAACAGCCCGGGTGTGTCGTTCAATGCGGTGCAGAATTTCGACGAGAAATGGGGTCTCTTCCTGCGTGCCAACGGTGCAAGCGGAACCGCGACCCCGATCGAGACCTCGGTAGCGGGGGGCGGGATCTACAACAATCCCTTCGAGCGCAACAAGCTGGACCAGGTCGCCCTCGGCATTTTTTGGGACAAGACCAATCTGAAGGCAGTGAAGCAGCCCGCTCGGAACGCAGAATGGGGAGCAGAACTCTATTACAATTACGCCCTCTTCAAGGCTTTATGGTTAACCCCCGACATTCAGATCTATTTCGACCCCGCCCTCCGTCCGGGTGCGGGCCCTGCGGCGGTCTTCACTATCCGCACCACGGCTCTCTTCTGACGCGGGGCGACTGCGATGTGGCGGCACCGGAGATCACTCGATCTTCCCTAAGTTTGGCTAAATCCAAAGACAGTTTCGACACTGCGACCCGGCAGTATTCCGGGCGACCCGCCACCTACAACGCGAGGCTCGCTGCCGATCCCGCTCACTTGCCGCGAACAGGACCGGGACCTTTTGCCGCAACCTGCCGGATGTTTCTTCGGAATGACATGCGTCAAAATCCGCAATAGTGTGGGTCTGCTAACCCTCCTGGACGGTCACCGCTTCGCCTGATCGAAGGGAAAAACCGCCGCTCAGTCAAATCACCATGGGGGACCCTTGATATGACAGACGTAGCAGCCAAGACCGGCGATGCTGACGAGGCCGCGATGCGGTCGATCGCCGCCGCGATGAGGGACGCTGCGGCGACCGCGTCGGACAATGCCGCCCAGGTTAAGCAGGCGGCGAGCGAGACCGGCCCCAAGGCGCTCGAGACGGTCTCACAGATGTTCTACACGGGCTCTTACGTCCTGGCATACGGCGTGGTCTATGCGACCGTCTTCGTTGCCCAGTCGCTGCCCCAGGACAACCCGATCATGCGCGGGTTCCGCGACGGCGGGAAAGCGGCGGTGGACGAGCTCGATGCCGCCTGAGCGGCCGGCCGCGCGCGTGTTGCCGTAAAAGCCGTCAGCCAATCACAGTCGTTGGGGGAAAAGTCCTCGTTTGACCGAGTTGAGGCGGCTGTGAGGCGGCGGTCGTTTTTAGCCCCGATCGCCGGTATCGGGCCGGGCATTCTGGTCATGCTGGCCGACACCGATGCCGGCAACGTGGTTACTGCCGCATAGAGCGGCGCGCAGTGGGGCTACCGTTTGCTGCCGCTGCTGCTGGGCCTGATCCCGGTTCTCTACATGGTTCAGGAGCTGTCGGTGCGGCTCGGCATCTTTACCGGCCGCGGATATAGCGAGCTCGTCCGCTATCACTACGGCAGCGGCTGGGCGTGGGTGTTCGCGGCGGGCCTTATCGTTGCGGTAGCCGGCTCGATGACCACCGAATTCGCTGCCGTCGCCGGTATCGCTGCGCAGCGTGGGACAAATAAGCGAGGCGCTGACCCCCCATCTCGGCATCGCGGCGGGACGCCTCGTGTTCAGCCTCGGCGTGCTCGCCGCGTCGATCGTGGCTGCCATCGTATGCGCCCTGGCGCTGGCCTGGGCGCTCGGCGAAGCGGCCGGACATCGTCGACCGCCCGAAACTCAGCTGTTTTACGCACCGGTATTCTACGGTGTATACGCAGCCTGCGTTCTCGGCGGAGCAGCCCTGGTTTGGGCGGTACCGAACCTGGTCTGGCTGACTTTCGCGCAGATCGTCGCTGCCTTCCTGCTGCCGATGGTCGTGATTTTCCTGGTGGTCCTTGCCTTTTCAAGTTTGCCGCATGCGCATCAGCTCCGCGGCTGGTACCTGGGCCTCGTCGTCATTGCCGCAACGCTTACCTGCGCCGGTGGCATATTCGGCGCGATTCACGGTTTGCTGTAGCAAGAATGCCCACCTTCGGCTTGACACGACCGATGGTCGTGTCCTTGATTGATTTAGTTCAGAAATCGACTTCGGAGGAGGTTTGTAATGGCAGCCACGACCGCTACGAGGTCCGGCTCCGCACCCAGGAGAGGCGAAGCCGGGATGGCGGCCGAGGCGGGGGCCGACATGATGCAGACCATGTCACGAATGATCTACAGCGGGTCTTACGCACTGGCCTACGGTATCGCCTACGCCACGGTGTTCGTTGTCCAGCTGCTGCCGCAAGACAACTCGGTGGTGCATGGGTTTCACGACGGCGGCAAAGCGGCCATGGACGAACTCACCCAAAGCTTATTTACGCGCACAGCGGCTACGGCAATACCGGCAATCTGATCGCGGCCGAGGGGGGGACCGGATCATGTATGACGCGCCAGTCGGCGGTGATCTCAGCTCGGACGTCGACATCAAAATCGCCTTCCCGGACGACGGCATCATTCGGATCGAGAGTGCCCGCTTGTTCGCCGAGCCGGACGGCTTGCTGTGCCGGCGCTTTCTTGCGCAGGTCTTTCTCGCGCCGGAGATCGACTGCGCTGTAATCGCGCCCGCGACTGCCCCGGGTGTCTCGCCGGCGATCGGGCTGCGCTTCGATGCTACGAAGTACAGCCGACGGCAATTCCTTCAGCATATGTCGGCGCTGCTGGATGCCGCGCCGGGCAGTGATCCTGGTTTCGAGATTCCGCCGGCTCTGACCGCGCGCGACTGCGGCGGCGCGGTCCGCTATCACCGCTACGGGGACAGGGTCACCGGATGGCGGGTGATCAGCGAGCGCGTCGGCATGATCAAGCTCGAAAACCCGGTTCTCTACCGCAAGGCTGCCCTGTGCGAGGCAGTCGAGCGTGAACTGATGAGCGTGCTCGGCGTCGACCGCTATGAGACGAGTTCGACCACCTGTTGTGCCAAGATCGAGTACGACCCGCGACAGCTCAGTCAGGTGCAGATCATCGAGATACTCGATGGCACACTGGTCAATGCCGAACAGCCCGACCGGCTCGATCCGCTGGATCTGGACCTCGCGATCTGCACGGCCTCGCTGCCACTGGCTGCGATCGCCCAGTTCGCTTTCCCTCCGCTGCTACCGGTCTCCGCAGGGTTATTCGCCTATACCGCCATCCCGAGCTTCCGGCGCGCTTACGAGGTCCTCTTCAAGGAGCGGCGTCTCGGCGTCGACTTCCTCGACTCGGTCGTGATCATGGGCTGCTTGGCAACCTTGCACGTATTCCCTGGCGCCATCCTCGCCTGGTGCCTGTCCGTGGGCCGCTACCTGGTGCGCCGGACGGAAGACAACTCGAAGAAGCTGCTGCTCGGGGCATTCGGCAAGCAGCCGCGCTATGTCTGGCTGCTCAAGGACGAGATCGAGGTCGAGGTGCCGCTCGAGCGGCTCGAAAAGGGCGACATCGTCGTCGTCCACACGGGCGAGATGGTGCCAGTCGACGGCATCATCGTCGAAGGTCTGGCGATGATCGACCAGCACGCGTTGACCGGCGAGTCGACACCGGCCGAGAAAGGTGTCGGCGACCGCGTCTTCGCCTCGACCGTCATGGTTGCCGGCAAGGTGCATGTCGCAGTCGAGAAATCGGGCACTGAGACCGCGACCGCGAGGATCGCCCAGATCCTGAACGACAGCGCCGGCTACAAGCTCGCCTCGCAGCACAAAGGCGAGCAGATAGCGGACAAGGTGGTGATACCGACCCTCGGTCTGGGTGGGCTCGCGTTCGTCACATTGGGCCCAACGGGCGCGGTGGCGGTCGTCAACAGCGACCTTGGAACCGGCATCCGCATGGCAGCACCGCTGGCGATGCTGTCGACATTGGCGCTCTGTGCACAGAAGGGCGTCCTCGTCAAGGACGGACGCGCACTCGATCTTCTATGCGAGGTCGACACGGTGCTGTTCGACAAGACCGGCACATTGACGCGGGAGCGGCCCGAGGTCGGACAGATGATCGCCGCCAACGGCCTCGACGCGCTGCAGATCCTCCGCTTTGCGGCGGCGGCAGAGCGGCGATTCCATCACCCGATCGCGCTCGCCATCCTGCAGAAGGCCGAGGAGGAGGGCCTCCGCCTGCCGCCGACCGACGCGACCCAATACAAGGTCGGCTACGGCATCACGGTCGGCATCGACGGGCATCGCGTGCGGGTCGGCAGCCGGCGTTTCATGGAGCTGCAGGGTGTGCCGCTGACACGAGAGGTGGAAGAGGCTCTCGACGAGGTGCATCGCCAAGGCCACACAATGGTGATGGTCGCCGTCGACGACGAACTCGGTGGGGCGCTCGAGCTGCGGGCGTCGATCCGGCCCGAGGTACGCGGCATCGTCCAGGGGCTGCGCGAGCGCGGCATCAATCACATTGCGATCATCTCTGGCGACCACGAGGCGCCGACTCGCAGGCTCGCCGAGGAGCTCGGCATGGATCGCTACTTTGCCCAGGTATTACCCGCCGACAAGGCCGATTATGTCGAGAAATTGCAGCGTGAAGGCCGCACGGTGTGCTTTGTCGGTGACGGCATCAACGACGCGATCGCATTGAAGAAGGCCGATGTCTCGATATCGCTGCGCGGTGCGACCTCGATCGCCACCGACACTGCGCATGTCGTGTTCATGGAGCAGAGCCTCGGCAAATTGTGCGAGCTGCGCGACATCGCACGAGACCTCGAGCGTAATGTCCGCAACAGCTGGCTGATGATCCTCGGTCCCAACCTCGCCTGCATTGGCGGTGTATTTACATTGGGCTTCGGCATCGGCGCGTCGGTGATCACCAACAACGTTGCGGCATTGGCCGCACTCGCCAATGGCCTGTTGCCTATGCGCCGGGTCGCCGAGCTCGAAGCCGAGCGGCGGCACCTCCTTGAGATGGAGCTGAAGCAGAGCGGTTCTCTCTGCGAAGCCCACACCCCAAGAACCCGACTCGCCAACATTGATAGGGTGCCGCTCAAATCGGACACCCCTGCGGTTCGGCGTCCAAAGCGCACCGCGCTCGCCGCCGATTGATAGCGTCATGAACCCTGCATTTACTAAGTGCGAGCGGGAGGCGTGAGATGATAACGCTGATTGTGATTATTGTCGTTGTTTGGACCCTCATCCGGATTGTGCAGTTCGCAGGCTATCTATGGAGAGTTGCTAATGTCCCGAGGATCGGGGTCGTCACGCCGACATAGGGCGGAGTCCGGCACGCCGCGCGAAACTGCCGGGTCGCGCCCGACCGCGAGGCCGGTGGCGCAGGAGTCTGTAGCTTTGCAAGAAGCTGTTGTCATCGAGCCACCCAGCCAGGCCGCACAACGTGACAGCCCAGTGGACGAGGAGCCGCGCTTTCAGATCTTTATCGTCGACGCCGGTTGGAACTCGCCCGCGCGCAGGGTGCTGCACGAGAATTTCGGGATGCTGCGCAATTTGGTGAGGAACGACCCGATTTATGTGTTGAGCAGGGAAAACTCGATCGAATTCATCCACAATCACCCATCGCTCCTGGGCAAGGGTCCGGCAATCGTCGTGCATGACTTGGCTGCGCTTCGCGAAGGCGGAGCCACCGGTTTCCACGGCTTCCGACTGCATCTGGGGCTTATGCGTAGCGAAGAGCTGGCGTTGCTGGCGCTGGAGTTGTTTGCCCGGTTTCTTGCCACCCATCGCCGGTCGGTCGATCTGGAAGCGGATGTTCGCAGGAATCTTCGCCGCGAGGGGATCATCGGCGCGATCGAGATTATCCTGCATCACGAGCCACGCGAGCTGGGTGGGTAACCACAGAACTGGAGGCAAAGAATGCCGGAGCGGTGGTCGGATTACTTGACCATTTCTATGAGTGCGCTGGCCGTAGGTTATATCGTCTATGAGATCGACCGCCGGCGC
>Ga0306925_10007739_pt1 | contig 10132 bp, 8 predicted proteins | sample flu12Cox44000176_FD_203755 | JGI IMG/M metagenome (GOLD analysis project Ga0306925, IMG submission 203755) | Lab enrichment of tropical soil microbial communities from Luquillo Experimental Forest, Puerto Rico - flux8day.12C.oxic.44.000.176 (v2)... | ecosystem: Environmental > Terrestrial > Soil... | reverse complement strand
TACAAATCCTGTCAATGACAACTGGATCGAAGGGGATCTGTACAACTCATTGTCAATGACAGCGGCTTTAGTACACACACGACCTTGTACACTCGGCTTTGTACACACGGCCTTTGTACACACGACCTGCACACGCGGCCTTAGTACACACGGGGTCTTAGGACACGTGGCCTGTACATTACGGTCTGTACGCACGAACGTGAAGCCGTGGGCAATGATGTATTTAATCCCAGGATCGAGCGTACGCCAACTCGCCAAGAGCAAGGCACAGTTGCAGCAGTATGGATCCGAAAATCTCAGCGCCTTTGCTGGGCCGAGTATCAGAAAATTCGACGAGCCAAATTGATGATCTCGTTGGTGACTTTGGACGGCTGCGAGAAAAGCTGCGGACCGATGGCGAATGCATTCAACGCGAGATTGAGGAATATAGCAGACTAAGCCAACAGGTGATGCAACTGACGAAGACCATAGCAGATGAGAGGTGCCATCACCGCTTAAGCCAGTACCGGGGGCGCCGCTCAGCCCAAATCGAAAGTGCGAAAATCTCTGGACACATCCTCTCTGGACACATCCATCCAGGTGACGCCATCCCTCGTCGCTTCCCGCCGACTTTGTCTGTCGAAGAACGCAACGCCTGCTTGGTCGTGACTGACAGCGCTGGACAGAAGTTGGCGTACGTCTATTTCGAGGACAGGCTGCTACCCAGAAGCAGCGTAAAACCTGAGCTTTTAGCGCGGGCTAGGGCGGCGGGTTACGGCGCTCCCCGAAAGAACGCGCCGGCGGGCTTCCCTAGCCCAGGGCGGGGTATGTATTCGTCGGCATCGACGGCCTAATCGCGCTCGCGATCTGGGACACACCTCTAAGCCTTCTTAGCCACGAGCTCCTAATAATCTTCCTGAGCACGTTAAGTAGGTTTCGGTCCGGCGGACAATAATCGTGCCATTCCGTTTCACGCAAATATTCCCAATAGAGCCACTTCATCGGGTGATTAGTGCGATAAAGCCAGGGCTTTGCTGGGCCAACGTAATGGATAATTTTCGCAACATTAATTTCGCGCAAGCTATCTAACGTGTACTTCCCATTCGGCGAGCACCGCAAATGATAGGTTTGAAAATTCCATTCCTTCGTAAGTTCCTGGAATTGGCCGTTTACTACATGATTGAGCGCACATTGGTCCCAATAGGTAATCAGATCGGGATGGTCGAGCGCAAACTCGAGTGCACGCTCCCCCAGCCTCGCATTTCTCCAGCGACAAAGATCTATTACCAGAACCCCTGCATTAAGGTAATTCGAGGTAGGAGCTAATCCAATTCTTTTCCCAATTCCTTCCCGCAGCGGGCCGTTATTAGCACTGACAATTGAGTCGCTAACCGCCGCAATGATGCAATTTTGTAAGTCGACAGCCCATAGCTCATCCAGGGGCCCGTTGATCAAAATATCAGAGTCCAAGTAAATAACTCGACTAATGCTCGTGGGGATCACTTTATCCAAAAACAGTCGAAAGTACGATGCGGCGGTAACATGCTGAGAAACTTTAAATGAGGCGTGTTTGGGAAGATCGATCTTCAAGAATTCTACGCAGCTTTCGTGCGAGCCGAGATTCCTTGCTAATGATGTGCAATGAATGAAATCGCTTGGTACCAAAATGAAAATTCTGCATGTATTTTGATTGTTTTTGAGCAGCGACTTTAGGAATACCGCAGTGTGTTGTGCATATGCGTTGTCGCACGAAGTAACAATATTGATTCTTGTCGAATCTCTAGCGAGCATTTAGCGACCTATTTTCCGAAGCAACTAGTGCGGACAACTGTATTACCGATGGGCATTTCACGCACTTTTAATTTCGGATGGTCGCTGCCCTGAATCTTCCTAGTCGGGCCTAACATAAGAGAGTTAAATCTTCGAACAAAGTTTTTACCTGATATGAGTCGAAGCAACTTTGCACGGTTTTTGGAAAAAAATCTAAACGCAACTTGGCCATCATTGTGAACGTCAAACCATTCTGCAACCAATCTGGGTTCGACTGGTTCGACCATATTTACGGTGCGGTTCTTAAAAATGATACCGCAGCCAAAATCGACGTCGACCGTGCAATAATCCAAATCGTCGCGAGTAAAAACAAAATCCAAATAACTTCGATAAGATTCTCCACACCACTCAACTGGTGCAAATTTTGGCGAAGCTTCCTCTTCGGTCATTGGCGAACAATCATGAACCACTAATACGCCACCGTCTGCAAGTAGTTCGTAAGCATAGGTCAAATCACGGGAAGTGAAATTGTATGTATGAAGGGCATCAACTAAACAGATGTCAATTTTATCATCACCGGATTTTAGGTCACTAATCGCGTCTTCGATATCACGATCGGAAATTTTGTAGTCTATGGGCAAGCCATCATCGAAATCAGTTGGACAATCGTACATCAGGCGGCGTGCTGTGCGGAAACGAGCTCGCTCAAGCTCTCCGTAGCGACGGCCGGCCGTGGGAGTGCACAATTCAAAATAATTTCTTAATTTCAACCTACTCGAAATAAGATGAATTAGGTCGGTTTTGTTGAATCCAGTTGTCAGGTTCAATTCGAGAAGCATTCTCCGCTTGGCTCTCTGGAGCGGATATCGCAATTGGTTTGGAATGTATTTCTTGATCTTTGGGATCACTAGATACCTCCACCCGCGCCCACCAATTTTTGCAAGACTCACACTACAGCCGTCTCGTACCGGTGCCGTATCTGCTTGTACTCCACTTCCATTCAACGAATTCGAGCCACACCCAGTGCACCGAATTCTTGCCCGTCGCTACGGTGACCGGACACCAAGCAAACCAGCGGCCCCTTTCCCCTTCCGAATGAGGAGAACTTCCACGAGAACTTCGAGTACGTACGACGTCCTGTCGCGCGCGATTTCATGATGAGACCACTCAGGCATCGCCTAACTTTCGCCAGGAAAATTTCACGCTCCCCGCGAAATTTAGGATAGGTCATTACGGCTTCCCGTAGTCAACAAGTTTTTAAGGCTATTAGCTAATTTCCTGTGGGCGTTGCCCGAAAGTCCACAATTTTAGTTGGTGCAAGGCCACAATTTAGTTCCTGCAAAGCCACAATCATATTTCACGGAACCGCTCCTAATTCGCGCGTTTACGAACCCGGTGGGGGTCGATTTTCGTGTGTCGGGGATTTGAACCGTCTTTGATCTAGTCGCTATCCGTGAGTTTGGGAGAGCAAGTCATGCGTGACGGGTTCCGATTGCCGTGGGACTCGGCATACTGGCCGCGTTTGGTTTAGCGTTCTTTACAATCGTCGTTTTCGGGGGCTTTCCGTAACACTATCGAGTGCCACGCGCTCCAATCACAATCTGCCGCGCGGAATCCAATCCGCCACGGCCCACACGATCAAGACGACCAGAACGCCGATTGCCACATAATCGAGAATGGTCACACCTACCCCACCTCCGAGGGCCACACCGTCCAGTCGATACTGCGCTAAAACGCGTGATCTGATCTGTGATCTAAATCACAAAACGAACCGGTTGATTTTGCCCGCACGCCGCTTCCCGCCGCCATGGTCTGTCGAGAAGCAGCAGACGTGTGGCCCTGTTTGTTCGCGCTGCTATCAGGTCAACGTCCCAACTCACCTGCGTAACGACGACGGACTTCTGTTCGCGGACGCGGTATCCGACAGCAAAGCCCAGCACAAATACGACCAGAATTGCTAGTCCAGTCACTGGTGAATTGCGCACTGTAAAAATGCGCAAGCATTAGCCGCCCGAGGTGAGTGCGATCAAATTCCATCTGACCAACAGGGCCAAGGACAAATGGCGCGAACAGCAGGGAAAGGAATACGACGTCGGCGCCCATCGACATTGGAAGACAAAAAATCCAACGGGACTTGACCGCTTGGCCAAAGCCGCGCGCATTTATGCGCTCGGGGCTCAGTTGAATTTCAAGAGATATGCGAGTGATAATCAGTATTCAGATGTGACGGTGTTGTGGAACGACGTTGGAAGCGCAGGCTTCGATACCTCCGATCCAAAAATCTACGTCGTTCAAACAGATAAAGACGTAATCGATCGTTGTCTTTTGATGACAAGCGATCCGGGCGATCTTGTACTCGACCCAACCTGTGGCTCAGGGACTACAGCGCTTGTTGCCGAGCAACGTGGACGAAGATGGATTACTATCGATACTTCGCGCGTAGCATTGGCGCTTGCCCGCGCGCGCATAATGGGCGCGAAGTTTCCCTATTACTATCTCGCCGATACGCCAGAGGGCCGTCGCAAGGAAGGCGAGATTACAGGCAAACCACCATCTGAAGCTCCGACCCACGGCGACATTCGCCAGGGCTTCGTCTATGACCGCGCACCACACATAAAACTTGAGCAAATCGCAAATAATGCCGAGATCGACGTGATCTGGGAGAGCTTTCAGGCCAAGCTCGAACTGCTCCGCGCAGAGTTGAATACCACGCTGCACAAGTCGTGGGAGGAATGGCAAATTCCACGCGAAGCCGTTGATGCCTGGACTGAGAGTCTCAAAGGTCTGCATCGTACGTGGCGGGAGCAGCGGCTAGCCCGTCAACGGCAAATCGACGACTCGATTGCAAAGAACGCCGATGTCGAATTTCTTTATGACAGTCCATACGAGGACAAGTCGCGCGTGCGCGTTGCTGGACCGTTCACAGTCGAAAGTCTATCGCCGCATCGCGTTGTACCAGCGGATGAAGAAGAGCTAGCCGACGCTTCCCGCGCCGCCAAAAATAAACGCCGACGCTCGAAGCTCGTCACGCTACCCGACGATTTCGCCGAAATAGTGTTGCAGCACTTGCGGATCGCTGGCGTACAACAGAGCGCGAAGAAGGACGCAATCAAGTTTACCTCGCTCCACGGCTGGCCGGGCGAATATATCGGTGCCGAAGGCCGCTTCATGGAGGGGCAGACGGAGCGCCGCGCTGCGATCTTCTTCGGGCCAGAATTCGGTACCGTCTCAAGAACGGATCTCGTGGCTGCAGCGCGCGAGGCGACCGAAGCTCGCTTCGACGTACTGATCGCCTGTGCTTTCAATTTTGACGCCCACGCCTCCGAACTGTCTAAACTCGGCCCGCTGCCGATCTTGAAAGCAAAGATGAACCCTGACCTTCACATGTCGGACGAGCTAAAGAACACCGGCAAGGGCAACCTCTTTGTTATATTCGGCGAACCGGATATCGACATCAAGTACGAGACGGATGGACGCATCTGCGTGCGCGTAAAGGGCGTGGACGTATTCGACCCGAACACGGGCGAAATCCGATCGAATGACACCGAGGGCATCGCAGCCTGGTTCATCGACACTGACTACGACGAGCAAAATTTCTTCGTTCGCCACGCCTATTTCCTTGGCGCGCAGGACCCCTACAAGAGCCTCAAGACGGCGCTTAAAGCTGAAGTCGATAAAGAAGCGTGGGAGACGTTGTTCCGCGATACCTCGCGACCATTCGCGCGGCCCGCCACCGGGCGCATAGCCATAAAGGTGATCAACCACTTCGGCGACGAAGTGATGAAGGTGTTCTCGGTATAGCCATGCAGCGGGGGCCGTGAGCATGGAATTTCGTATCGCCGATACTTTCACCGACGCGCTCGCTAAACTACCTGGGCAGGAGCAAAAGGCAGCGAAGACGACAGCTTTCGATCTGCAAGTGGATCCTTCCGCCCCAGGACTGCAATTCCATCGTATCGATAAATCTAAGGATCCGAACTTCTGGTCAATCCGTGTCAATCGGGATTTGCGGATTATTGTCCACAAGACCGCGTCCAGCTTCTTGCTTTGCTACGTTGATCACCACGACAAAGCGTACGACTGGGCCGTGCGGCGACGGATTGAGGCGCATCCAAAGACCGGCGCTGTCCAAATCGTTGAAGTGCGCGAGCGAGTGGAAGAGATCGCTCCGCCGATTGTTGTTAAAGTTCCTGTCCAAGAGGCGCCCACGCCTGCGCCGCGACTATTCGAGACACTCTCCCCGAGCGAGTTGCTTTCCATCGGCGTTCCGCAGGACTGGATTCCCGACCTTCGTTCAGCAACAGAGGATCAGTTCTTCGATTTGGCGTCGCATATTCCGCAGGAAGCCGCCGAAGCTCTCCTCGAATATGCGGCTACAGGCAACTTAGTGGCAGTGGGCAAACCAGCCGCCGAACTCCCAACGAGAATGCCAGAGTTGGCCCCACGCCTTGACGTTTCGCGCGATCCGTTCACCCATCCGGACTCGTTGCGCCGTTTTCTCGTTATCGAGAACGCGGAAGAGCTGCGCCGTGCTTTGGACTTTCCGTGGGAGAAATGGGCAGTTTTCCCTCATCCATCGCAACGCGAGATCATCGAGCGCGACTTTACAGGTCCAGCTCACGTCGCCGGGTCTGCCGGCACTGGCAAAACCGTCGTTGCGCTGCACCGCGCCGCACGTCTCGTTCACAGTAGTCCAAACGCGCAGGTCCTGCTGACGACGTTCTCGCGTCCGCTCGCCAACATGCTTGAGCAAAAATTGAAAATTTTGATTGGCGAAGACTCATCTGTCGTGCCGCGGGTGGTCGTTACGCCGTTCAGAGGGGTGGCAGAGGAACTCTATCAGCTTGCGTTTGGGCGCCGGCCACATCCGCCACCCGAGGAACTGGTACGCAATTCTCTTACAAAGGCCGCAAACGACAGCGGGGTGAACGAATTTACATCACGTTTCCTGTACTCCGAGTGGACGTATGTCGTGGACGCTTGGCAAGTGGATAGCGCTGACGCTTACGCCAACGTTCCGCGTCTCGGACGCAAGAACCGCCTGGGCGCCAAGCCAAGAGCACGGCTTTGGCCAGTGTTCGCTGCGACACGCGAGACCATCAGCAAACGTGGCTTTCACACCTGGGCCCAAATTTTTGGCGAAGTCACGGCCTATTACTCGAAACAAGAACGCAAGCCGTTTCGACACATCGTGGTGGATGAAGCGCAGGATTTGGGTGTACCAGAGCTGCGTCTCCTAACTGCCATCGCACCGAGAGAACCCAATGCGTTATTTTTCGCCGGCGACCTAGGCCAGCGGATTTTCCAACAGCCTTTTTCCTGGACAACACTCGGCGTTAACGTGCGTGGCCACTCGCAGGTACTCAAGATCAATTATCGAACTTCTTATCAAATTCGGCAGACCGCAGACCGACTCCTGCCGAAAGTCATCCGCGATGTCGATGGTCGCGAAGAAGACAGGTCCGGTACTGTCTCTGTTTTCAATGGGCCGGAGCCGGTCATAGCGGTACAGCCCGACGCTGAGGCCGAAATAGCAACTGTCACCCAATGGATCTCAAATGCGGTGGCGGAGGGCATCAAACCGTCTGAAATTGGCATCTTCGTCCGTACGCGAAACGAGATCGATCGCGCCCGAGCTGTCGTCCTACAGGCCAACTACGAAGTCTTGGAGCTTTCCGAACGAGGCGAAGCACCTGCCGGTCGCATCTCGATTGGCACCATGCACTTGGCCAAGGGACTTGAGTTCAAAGCAGTCGCAGTCATGGCATGCGATGATGAAGTTCTGCCTCTCCAGTCGCGCATCGAGTCGGTGGCCGACGAGGTGGACCTCGACGATGTATATGAGACCGAGCGACAGCTGCTCTATGTGGCATGCACGCGTGCTCGGGATCGTCTGCTCATTACCGCCGTCAAGCCAGGGTCGGAATTTTTGAAAGACCTTGGTTCAGCCTAAGGGATCGTGCGATCGCGACGCGGCCACCGCAGCCCTAACCGTGATCCAAGGTAGGCTCTCGCATCTGCAGCTGCCCATCTGCTAATAACTACTGAACGCCGATAGGAGAGGGGTCGTGGCCAAAAACATCCTCATTTTCTCGGACGGTACTGGCCAAGCCGGAGGTGTTACTTTTGATGAAAATAGAACCAACATTTATAAATTATTCCGGGCAACGCGCTGTGGTCCGGATTCACCAATCGATCCAGCAGAGCAGGTCGCCTTTTACGATCCCGGTCTAGGTTCTCCCCGAGATAATCATTTCACGTTTGGTTGGGTCGGGCGAAAACTTTACAATCTGATCAGTCAGGCCACCGGATTTGGAATCACAGCAAACATTATCGATTGCTACGCCGCCTTAATCCGCCTCTGTCAACCTGGGGATCGGATATACCTATTTGGATTTAGTCGTGGTGCCTACACGGTTCGCTGCTTGGCCGCTGTAATCGCCTATTGCGGCATTCCGACCAAGCTTCCAAATGACAAGCCTGTAAAGCTAGATGTCGCAACGAGCAGGAAGTTAGCGTCCTATGCAGTCAAGCATGTTTATCAATTTACCTCGTCACGTCCCAGGCATTCTACAACTCGCCGGCAAGCTTTTCTTCTGACTACCCGCGATTTGATCGCCCAGCGATTCCGAAAAGATCACGGCTCTCTGGCGGAGAATGGCTCCGACGCGAACGCCTATCCTTACTTTGTTGGGGTGTTCGACACCGTAGCAGCACTGCTAAATCCAACAATGGCTTTTCTGTTGATTTGCGCATTTCTGATATTGGACTTTGTCATTAGTTGGATTTTGTTGCTCATTCCTAATCTGCCCCTGCTTGGCAAATGGTTTGCTTTCCTCGGATCATTTTGGCTGAATTTCGGTATCATCACTGGGCTTACATTTGTTCTCGTTCTAGCTGGCTACATCTACACTCATTTTAAATTCGATTTCGGTGTACCCGGCTACAATTGGAAGCAGAGCCTTGGCACGATGCATTGGACTGAGTTGTATCAGAAATTTTATGACTACACTCTCAATCCCAATATTCCTTATGCAAAGCATGCGATCTCAATTGATGAGAATAGAAAGGACTTTCGTCGGGTTGGTTGGGATCCGACCATTTCCGGTCGGCCTACACGCGACGAAAAGGGGAACATATCCTTTGAGCAGGTTTGGTTTCCAGGCAATCACGCCGATATCAGCGGCAGTTACGAGGAAAATGAATCCCGGCTATCAGACATTACCCTCCGATGGATGCTCGACGCAGCGAGTGCAATTCCGCAACCCATCAAGTTTGATCCCGACGTACTGGTCACTCATCCGGCGCCCGACGGGAGACGCCATGATGAAGTGAAAGCTGGGTTTGGCATTTTTACGACAGTTACTGGGATCACATGGACGGTAGAGCACCGGAAACTGCTGTCCATTGACGCGCCCATGCACCAGTCGGTCTACGCGCGTTTTGATTTGCTAAAAGCATTTGAATACGACGTTTGGGAGCCTTATCGTCCGGAAACCCTTCGTGGACACATAGATTTCGCGAAATATTACCAACCAGGTGCGCCTTTTCCAGCAACTTCGCTTTCCGGCGCCACGGTGTTGGCGTAAGGAGTCTACGGTGTTGGCGTAAGGAGTCTTTTGTCCGGTTTGTATTGAGATGCCTTTCTTAGAATCGCAATGCGAGGATACAGCCCTGGCGGAGAAAGAACAGTTTGAATCTCTGACAGGTATTGAGACCGAAGTGCAGATCGAGGAACGAACTCGGCATGCAATGGAAAATTATTTTAACTGGCTTCACAATGCGATCCTAGCGTCTCCATGGAGTAACAATCTGAACAAAAAACTTCTGAGCTATGCGACGGACAATGTTACCGCTGCTGTAGGACTTGTACAGAAGCTTAGTCAAGCCAAGGATGTTGAGCATCGTGAAAATTCAAACCGAATTTATGAGTCAGCAATTGAATGCATTCAACGAACAAACAAAGGCCATCATGGAGATCACTACGAAAGCGGCACAAGACATGACAAAGCGTTCCAGTTAAAAGGGAGTCTGCTGTGAGCCGCTTTTATGAACCTGACCTAACAGAAAATCCCGACAGTCCGTTCGTAAGAGATGCCTCGAACAAGTTAGTTCGAAGGGGATATTGGATGGATATGCCGGATCGGACTCTGGTCACGGTCATGACGCAAGGCACTGGCGCAAATCTGACCAACGACGAAAAGAGAGCACACCTAATCGATTTGAAACGTGAACACTTGATTGACCAGGTATGCCCCCAGGAAATCTTGCCGCCTGAGAAATGCCGCCTGAGAAATAAGGTAACAATCCGTGAGATTTCCGGCGATAATCGAAGTGATTTCAGTTGGATAATACAAGACATGAAATCGTGGCACCTATGCCA
>Ga0306925_10007730_pt1 | contig 10135 bp, 7 predicted proteins | sample flu12Cox44000176_FD_203755 | JGI IMG/M metagenome (GOLD analysis project Ga0306925, IMG submission 203755) | Lab enrichment of tropical soil microbial communities from Luquillo Experimental Forest, Puerto Rico - flux8day.12C.oxic.44.000.176 (v2)... | ecosystem: Environmental > Terrestrial > Soil... | reverse complement strand
GCTCTCGCCCGAAGACCCAGAGTCGATTCGCAGCCGACACATCGCTGATAGCGGCGGCGGCAACAGCCGAGCGGTAACTGCTTTGGCCCGCGATTTGGAAATGCTTGGGCAGGGTCGGCTTGGGGTGCGAATGGGCAAATTCAGCCATCGCGGGTTGACGCTCTACAATGTGGAGGCGGAGTTGCCGGGCGCCTCCACGGAAGTCGTACTGATAACGGCGCATCTCGACTCCACGGCTGCGAACGACCCTGAGTACGACGAGGCGCATGGACCCGCGCCGGGTGCTGATGACGATGCGAGCGGGGTCGCCGCCGTGCTGCTGGCAGCGCAGTGCTTTTCTCGCCTTGCCGCGGCAACGCCGCCCGAGCGGACGATCCGCTTTGTCCTCTTCAACGCAGAGGAGGAGGGTCTTGTGGGCAGCCGAGTCTACGCCCGGCAGCAGCGCGCGCAGCAGGCGCCGATCGTGGCGGTCTACCAAATGGATATGATCGGCTACCACGAACGTCCCCCGAGGGCATGGGAGGTCCACGCCGGCTATGCCCAGTCCTCCGAGGTCGAGGCGCGCTCGCTTGCCCTCACCCGCATTCTGAGCCAAGTCGTCCCACTCGTCGCGCCCGCGCTCGAACCGCCGCAAATATACGGCGCTAGCGATCCCGCGGCCGGGCGCAGTGACCACGCCCCGTTCCAAGCACAGGGCTATGCTGCCTGCGTGGTTTCTGAGGACTTCTTCGTCGGTCCTGCGCCGGATTCGCCTCCGCCGCAAGCCAACCCGAACTATCACCGGTCGGGCGATACGGTCGTCGTAGCGGATTTCGCCGCCGACCTTGCGCGCGCCGTCGCAGCGGCGGCATGGATTTCGGCCAAAGCCGGGACAGCTCAGCCACCGCGATTCGGAGCAACACCCCACAAACTCGAGGAGGGAGCCCAAATGGCTACGCGTGAAATCGACACCGGTAATTTCCAGCGAGCAATGCCTCTTACAGCTGCGGTAGGTTCCTCCGGTTCGCGCCGCCTGCGCATCAGCGCGAGAGCCACGGGTCCTGCGTCATTTGACGCAGCGCCAGCAGTTTCTGATGCATCGCCCACGGGTTCGGTAATCAGCCGCGCCTTGACCGTGTTGCGGAACGAGCGGGCGCGTGCCGCCGGCTTTACCGGCGCACGGGGCTCCGACGGGTCCGATTTTGTGCCTGACCCGGTACCGCAGCGGACCAGCTCGGCCGCGCAGATTGTACATTTTCAGCAATTCTATCGCGGCGTGCCTGTATTCCGGACCGGGCACACCGTGCGTTTCGCACCACAGGGCCAAGATGCCGATGTGTTGGGGGAAGGGGTTGTGTTCACCGTGGAGGTGGACACCGCACCGAGTTTGCTCGCGGCAGAAGCCGTCGGCATCGCCGCGAAGTATCTCGTCTCGAGCCCGCCGCGTAAGTCGAAGGATGAGTTCGGGCAGGAATTCGAGGACACGCCGGTCAAGCTTGATGGTTTCGAGCCAAAGGTGATCGCCGGGTTTCCGACACTGCCGTCGCAGCCGACGGTCCTCGATTGGGTCGCGTCGTCTCCGCAGGCCGAAAATCAGTCAACGAAGCCGTTCTCCAAGCCCATTCCAGCCCATCTGGTCATCTTCGATCAGCCGGCTGGGCCGCGCCTTGGTTGGTACGCCGTCTTCTCGCGTGAAGCGCAGTTCGAGCAGTTTGCCGTCATCGTCTCGGCGGACGTCAAACCGGGCGAGATGCTCTACGTGCGGGATATGATGCATATGGCCCGCGCGCGCGGGAACGTTTTCGAGTTCAGCCCTGGCATCGCGGATAGAGCGATGATCGACCATCCGCGATCAATCACTGATTTCCCGATCATGCCCAGCACCCCTTTAGCCAGCTTTCCCCCAGACTGGGTGGATACGCATGAGACGGCGGGCAACTCGACAAGTGCAACACTGGGTCTTACGAATCGTTCACTTTCCGGGATGCTCAACGGCAACGTGGTCGAATTCATTCCGACTGATCGGTTCGGCGATGACCAAAAGGTGCTGAATATCTTCTACTTCTGCAATTATATGCACGACTTCCTGTACATCCTCGGGTTCGACGAGGCGGCAGGAAACTTCCAGAAGGTAAACTTCACGCATCTGGGTGTGGGTGGCGACCCGGTGCGCGCGCGCGCGCATAGCGGCGCAGTCCGGGGCACCGCCAACATGGAGACCGCCGCCGACGGCACGCCGCCGGTCATGAACATGGGTCTCGTTGTCAGCTCGGGGCGGCACACTGCGCTAGATGCGGACGTAGTGTTCCACGAATACACGCACGGCCTCACGAACCGACTCGTCGGCGGCACGCGGCAGGGTCATGCGCTCGACGCGCCACAGAGCCGGGGGATGGGCGAGGGCTGGAGCGATTTCTTCGCGCTCACGATCCAGAACTTTTTCCGAGCGCAGAACGGGCAACCCGAGCGGGTCGTGACCGGCAATTGGGTGGTGAAAAACCAAGCCGGCATTCGCTCAAATGCGTATGGCGACAATTACCCGTTCACGTACGGTAACATCGCCACGTTCGAACGGGATCCTGATACAGGCTTGCCCGACGAGCATCAGACGGGGGAGATCTGGTGCGCGGCCTTGATGATGATGGTTCGCCGTCTGCGCGCCGCGCTGGGCGATGTCGATGGATACCGCCTTGGGTGGCAGATGGTTGTCGACGGACTCAAGCTCACTCCTGCCAACCCGAACTTCCTCGACGCGCGCGACGCCATTTTGCTGGCGCTTGATCACATGCGCGATCAGAGGCGCATCTCCGCAGCGGTCCATCAAACCGCGCGGCAAGCGGCCCTGACAGCCTTCGGGAGGTTTGGAATGGGACCCAATGCGACCTCCGCTGATGCGGGCGTTGACGACATTGTTGAGGACGTTGTGCCTGTGCCGGTCGCGGTCGCAGCTTTGGCCGCAAGCGCGGGAGCATTGGCGGGCGCGGCGATCACAGCCACGCGACGGCGCACGAGATCGTCTGCCAAGGCCAGGCGATCCCGATCGTCTTCGGCGTCGGCCAAGACCCGGTGAGATGGGATCCTGCGTCCCGAAGCGTAGCTGCGACGAACAGACCCCTGTCGCAGTTATATTGCGCCGGATGACCAGCAGTTCCTGGCTCGGCGCGGCGTTCAAGCGCGGCGGGTAGTTGTGCACCCGGCTGTCGCGCACGTTCATGCCGTCCCTGCCTCCTTGAACGTCAAGACTGCACGCTCGTGGCGTGGTATCCTTCGCTCTACGCACCTCGCGCGGGAGGGGCGTATGACAGTCACCATCGGACGGCGGGAATTGTTGGTCGCGGGCGGCGGCGCAGCAGCGGCGTGGCCGCTCGCGGCGCGCGCGCAGCAGCCGGCGATGCCGGTGATCGGATATTTAAACGGCGGGTCGCCGGAGTCCGACGTCCCCCGGTTGACCGGTCTGCGGCGAGGCTTGAGTCAAACCGGCTACATTGAAGGCCGGAACTTGGTGATCGAATATCGCTGGGCAGGAAACCAAGCTGATCGACTGCCAGCGCTGGCGGCTGATCTGGTCCAACTTCGAGCGGCTGTAATCGTCTCACCCGGGCTGGTGGCTACTCTTGCGGCTAAGGCCGCAACTACCAGCATCCCAATCGTGTTCCTTGTCGGCAATGACCCCGTGCAGCGTGGGCTCGTTGGTAGCCTGAATCGGCCGGGAAGCGAATTGGTCGCGAGCAACGTAAGCGTGCTTATCGCGTTGGGGCCTGCATCGTGGGCAGCGAAACGCGCGACGAGCACCATCCCCATCGTCATGGCGTTCAGTGGCGACCCGGTGGGAAACGGCGTGGTCTCGAATTCACCAAGGCGTTGACCGTCGCCGATCGCGCGCACGCGCTTCTGTGGACGACCTTGCGATCGAAGGAAACCGGGGCGCACGCACTCATGTTCCTGGGACGCTGAGAAGATGGTAAGGCGCTCTACCTTGCGTATAAAGGCAAGCTTGGTTCGGGGCCGCTATGGGAGCGCGCCATCCCTGAGGACTTCGCGGAATTGCGCAAGGCGGGCTTGACGCATCCGATGATGGCCGACATCGAGAAGGAGTTGGGGGTCTCCCCCTGATATCGGTAAGCCCTAGTCTTCGCCGCTCCAAGCCCGGCGCGAAAACTCTTTGCGTCGTGATGCCGCCGTGCTGGAATCTAGCCCCGACCACCATGCTGGCGATCGCGACGATAGCGCGCTGTTGCATCGGTGACGGTGAGTTTGTTATTTCCTTGCGCGCTCGATACGACTGCCTCGTCTCGGCGGAAAGAAATGCCTGTTAATTATCAGTATCTGTTCGACGTCACGGCCTATGGGGCGGACCCGACAGGCGCCCTGGATTCTACGGCCGCGGTCAAGGCCGCCCGCGACGAGGCCTGGGCCAACGTGCAGATCAGCCACCACCGCTCAGCGGTGTTCTTCCCGGCGGGCCTCTACAAACTTACGGATAGGACCCAGATTGTACATATCTCCCTGGCCGGAATGAACAAACTCGCCTTCGTGGGTGCTAGTGGCCAGAGGGCTAGGTTACGTCTCACTGGCAATTCGGCATTAGGCAACTGGCATATGTTCGGGATCGACAGCGGGGCTTCGGATATCGAGTTTCGGAGCCTGGTCCTGGAGATGTCCGGGATCACGAACCCGGACCCTGGCCAGCAGAATCATATCTTCCAGGTTGGAACCAACTGCCACGATATTCGATTCGACGACTGCGAGTTCCTGACTTCACTGGGTGACTGCATCCGTCTGCTCGGCGAGTTCGGACAGAGGACCCATCATATCCGCATTTCGGGTTGTCGATTTCTAGACTTCGGGCGCGCGGGTATGTCCTTCCAGCGTTGGACGCAGAATGTAACGCTGACGGGCTGCTATTTCCGCGGTGGCAGCGATCAGCAGCTCGATTTCGAGCCCACCGGCGCCACCCTTATAGCGTCCTCAGGTAGTACCGCAAGCATCCTCAAGTTTAGCACCGGGCATTTTACGAAGTACGGCTTGAGGCCGGGGGATCACGTATGGAACGGGGTGGAGCGCAAGATGGTGCGCATCGTCTCCATCGATTCCGATACCCAGGTCACCACAACGGCGGGGTGTACCGACTGGACAGGTGACACGTTCAGATTCCCCCTGCACGAGGGCGGTCATATCATCGAGGGAAACCAATTCAGCGACGAGGACGGCGTGAACGCGGCCGGCATCTTGGTGGCTCTGGAGGAGGCCTACGCCACCAGGTTCGTGAACAACGTCGTAGGTGGCACGTTGTACGCCACCCGCGTGGACTCCTGCCTCATCGCCGGCAACCACTTCGAGTGGCGCGGCGCAGCGGCCTCGGGGTCGCTGCTGGACATCCGGTTCGAGAGCAGAAATCTGACCATTGCCGACAATACGATCGTGGTCCGTTCCAACACGGGGGCTGCCATCTTCGGTATCAATGTGTCGGCCCAGCAGCACGACAACCCAACGGAGATCGCCATCCGTGGCAATCACATCGTGGCGGACACTAAGACCACGGCCATCCATCTCCTGGATGTGGAGAGCTGCATCGTGGAGGGGAACAGCATCAAACTGAACACCCCGGGAGACACAACTAACAGCGTGGGCATCTTCGTCGGTGCCGTCGGGGCCACGGTCAAACGCGCCGTGGTGGTGAACAACAACATATCGGCGGAACAGGGGGGCTTCTTGTACGGGGTGGACTTCTCGGCGGACCGAGCCAACATTACGTCTTGCCTGGTCGGCGGCGGGATCATCGACGGCTGCGGCACCGCGATCGTCTTTCGAGAGAACGCTGGCGTGTTCATAAACCCACCAGCGCTCGCACCTACGCTGCACGAGGTCGGGGAGATCAACCCGCCGGCCTCGAGACCTTGGATTCAACTTGCCGGCGTCGGCGGGAGCGCCCCCACCACGAACAGTCGGAAACCCGCCGTCTACTGGGGTTCCGGTACCCCGGAGGCGGTTCTCACGGCCGGAGTGGGTTCCCTCGCGCTTTGCCGGGACGGCGGTGCAGGCTCCTGTCTCTACGTGAAAGAATCCGGCACAGGTAACATAGGCTGGGTGAACAAGTGATCCAGAGGTGACCGCCGATGTTATGTTAGACGCGGCTGATTCCCGTGGCAGGGCTACATTGAGAATGTTACGCTGGAATGTGGGCCTATGAGGTCTCCGGCAAGCAGGTTCTCTGGCATTGGTTCAGTGCGCAGGGCGACGAGCACTCCGGCTGCATTCCTGCCAAGTATGGGCGCGTCAGGGACGTCGGCAAGGCACGCCGCCGCCACCGATCCGGCCCGCATTCCATTCGCGCCACGATCATATCCGCAGCACGCGTCTTCTCGTCAGGGCACCGCTCGGCCCAGGCGTCGGTAAAAGCACCGATGAGCCCCTGGAGCCGGATCACAGGGATTACTCCACTACACGTCCGCAGGGCGAAGAACGGCTCGCCGAGCGTCCATCCGATGCAGGGTGAAGAGATACGCGCCTTGAGAAGCCTGCAGCGCGAACAGGGGCCGTCCTCGCACGTCTTTATGACCGAGCGGGACGGGCCGATGACGCCCAAGGCCTTCCATGCGCTATTCGGTCGGATCGGGGCTCGAGCCAAGATGCAATTCCCGATACATCCGCACATGCTGCGGCATGGCTGCGGCCATGCTATAGCCAACGACTGAACGACCACAATAGGATTACGCAGGCGCAGGCCAACGCGGCAACGACAGCGCAGGTGGCTACTCTCTATTCGCTTGGCGCTCGTCTGTTCGAGGTCGCCTTGCTTCCGTCGCTCGTTCCTGCCTTCAGCGACAGCGCCAACAATCTCAATCCTGGCTTTAGAGCCTTAGTGCCGCAGCTTCAGGCCGAATTTCCGGACGCGGTGTTCGGTCTAAGCAATTGGGGTCCGTTTTTCGACGACATCCTTGCAAATCCAACCCATTATGGCATCACCAACACAACGGACCCATGTCTTAACTTTTCAACTGGGACTGCCTGCTCTGACCCCGACAAGTACTTCTATTACTTTATTGTCCATCCGTCTGACGTGGCTCACCACATCGTCGGCAACGAGCTCTTCACCGAGGTCCTGGCGCTCCCCACCCCTGTCCCCGGCCCCATCGCCGGTGCTGGCCTGCCGGGCCTAGTCCTCGCGTGCGGTGACCTGCTCGGCTGGTGGCGACGGCGGCGGAACATCGCCTGAACTTTCGGCGCAATCCGCAAGCATTGTTCGCGGCAGTCGGCGATTGCCGAACAATCGTGGATTTATGTGACCTTATCAATGCCCGCGATTCGCCGAACGAATTTTATGGAAGATTTGAGGGGTTGCCGGATCAATCCGCTTTGATGCCCACGAACTTCACCACCTTGCCCCATTTCTCCGTTTCTTCGGCGATGAATCTTCCAAAGCCGACAGGCGCCATCGGCATCGGTACACCACCCAAATCGACCATCCGTGCCTTCAGCTTAGGATCGGCGAACCCCACATTGATCTCCTTGTTGAGCGTCTCGATGATCTCAGCCAGGCGTGTCTTTCGGCACGCCGACGCCGAACCAGAAACTCGCCTCATAGCCAGACACAAACTCAGCCACGGTCGGGATGTCCGGCAGTACGTCCAAGCGCGTCTCGGCCGTCACCGCGAGCGCGCGCAGCCTGCCAGCCCTGATATGCTCTATCGATGCGGGCGTGCTGGGGAAGTAGACCTGCACCTGCCCGCCGAGCAGGTCGGTGAGCGCGGGTCCCGCGCCGCGATAAGGTACGTGCACGAGGTTCACCCCGGCCATCATCTTGAACAGCTCGCCCGCAATGTGGCTTCCGGTGCCGGTGCCCGCCGACGCCATGTTGAGTTTGCGGGGATTGGCCTTGGCGTAGGCGATGAACTCGGGAACCGACTTGGCCAGAACCGACGGGTTCACCACCATGACGTAGGGACCTCGGAGGACGCCCGCGACCGGCGCGATGTCGCGGATGAAATGGAAATTCAGCTTGTCGTAGAGCGTCGCGTTGATCGCCTGTGAGGTACCGACAATGAGCAGCGTGTAGCCGTCCGGCGATGCGCGCACGACCGCCTCGGTGCCGATGTTGGTGCCTCCGCCCGGCCTGTTGTCGATGACAAATTGCTGGCCGAGCCGCTCCGACAGCCACTGACCGATCAGGCGCGCCGTGATGTCACCTGCGCCGCCCGCGGTAAAGCCGACAACGATGCGCACCGGCCGCGTCGGATAGGCTTGCGCCCTTGCGATGCGCGACACAGCCCGCAGCGCGGCAGCGCACGCGGCCAGTTGCAGAAAATTTCGGCGGGGAAGTTTCAAGTTCAACCTCCCTCTCCCTTCACATCACTCGATCACCTCGTCGGCGATGCTGAGCAGCGTGGGCGGCACTTCGAGGCCGAGTGCTTTCGCCGTCTTGAGGTTGACCACCAGCTCGTACTTGGTGGGCGCCTGCACCGGCAGATCAGCGGGCTTCTCACCTTTGAGAATGCGATCGACGTAACCGGCCGCGCGCCGAAACTGGTCAACCGGATCAGCCCCGTAGGAGACAAGCCCACCTTGGATAACGAAGTAGCGGAACGGGTAGATCGCGGGCAGTTGTTGCCGAGCCGCCAGGGTGACGATCAGGTCACGGTGAACCGCCGCCGGCGCGCTGCCGGTGACGATCAGCCCGCCATTCGAGCCGCGCGCCATTGCCGTAAGGCCGCGTTCGATTTCGCCGGCATCGCGCACATCGACTGGGCGCAACTCCACCCCAAACGACGGAGCTGCGGTCTGGATTGCGCCCCACTGGCCGATCCCAGCGGGGTCGCCTGCATCCCTGAGGACCGCTGCGTGCTTCACGCGAGGCGCGATCTCCTTAAGCAGTTCCAGAAATTTCCCGCCGATTGAGTAATCGAAATTAGTGAACCCAGTGATGTTACCGCCCGGATGAGCGAGGCTCGCGACGAAGCCGGCGCCGACTGGATCAGGGGTCTGCGTGAACACGATGGGGACGCTGCGTGTCGCCTGTAGCAACCACGGCACGGTCGTGCCCGAAGTTGCCAGGACGACGTCGGGCACGAGAGCGACCAACTCCGCCGCGTATCTTCGAAAGCGGTCGGCATCGCCCGCGCCCCATCGATACTCAATCCGCAGGTTGCGCCCGACGACCCAGCCCGCCTCCTGCAACCCTTGGTGAAACGCTGCGAGCCGAGCCAGCGCTTCGGGATCGTCCGCGGCAAGGTTCATGAGCACGCCGATGCGCCGTACCTGTTGCGGCTGCGCGCGCACCGCAAGCGGCCACGCGGCCGCGCCGCCGAGAAGTGTGATGAATTCGCGGCGCCTCACTCGATCACCTCGTCGGCACGGGCGAGCAAAGCGTTGCGGTGCGACCGCGGGTGCAAGTTGGCGGCATTCTGCCGAGTCATAGAGCCTAGGCGCCTCAGTTGAGCTGTATCTGTACAAGGCAAGTTTCGCCGGCCGCGCGTAACCGAGAGCAAAGCGTCTCTGCAGTTTGGCGGGTTTTCGCTTCGATACGGATACGTGTCCAGATTGGGGCAGCGCTCTTCTTGACGGAGCTGGTGCGGATAACCGTCGGCTGATAGTTGCCAAGGATGGCTTCGTGCTTCTTTTGCAATGCGCGGTAAGCGGCGAGAGCCTTGACCTCGGAGAGATCGCCGACGAGCTGCACACCCCAAGGGGAAGCGGACTTGTTCGGCACTTCCTTGTTTGGCATCAACGGCATCGAAATCAAACTCGGATGTGAGAAACTGCGGTTCGCCGTTCGGGAGCCCGGCTTCCGCGTCTCGTCGTCAAGCATAGCGAGGCGAGGAACCCCCTTCGGCCAACCGACCCTGCCCCCTGAGAGTGGCGGCCATCGCATCGTGTAGCCGTCTGAAGTGGACAAAGTCGTCTTGGGAGTTATTCGATTATTGGCGATTTTTGCCTGCGGATAGATGGCCATCGCAGGCCGCGCTTGCGGCGGCTTGAAAGACTGCGCGGGCAGGTCTCCAGTGGACGTGCCTACGGTGCCCGAAGCCGCGATCAGCGAATAACCGACTTCAAACATGTCTTCGAGGCTGATCGGTCCATCCGCTGTTACGGTCTCGCGCAGCGGATTATCGGCGAGGATGATTTTCACCCATATCGGCTGGCAGTGATTCCATTCCAA
>Ga0306925_10007724_pt1 | contig 10139 bp, 10 predicted proteins | sample flu12Cox44000176_FD_203755 | JGI IMG/M metagenome (GOLD analysis project Ga0306925, IMG submission 203755) | Lab enrichment of tropical soil microbial communities from Luquillo Experimental Forest, Puerto Rico - flux8day.12C.oxic.44.000.176 (v2)... | ecosystem: Environmental > Terrestrial >... | reverse complement strand
ACGATGTCGAGCGGGGCGCCAACGACTCCGACTGGCAACCAGCCAAGGACGCAGCAAAAACAATCGCATTTGCCGAAGATAGCGCGATCTTCACGGGCTATTCCGCCGGCGGCATTCAAGGTATCCGTCAGGGGACCAGCAACGCGATCGAACCGCTTCCCGCCGACGTGCGCAATTATCCCGACGCCATCGCTCACTCCATCAGCGTGCTGCGTCTGGTAGGTGTCAATGGGCCATATTCGGTGTTGTTGGGCGCCGACGCCTATACCGCCGTCGCCGAGGCCAGAGACTACGGCTATCCAGTACTGGAGCACCTCAGACGCATCGTCGACGGCGAGATAATCTGGGCGCCGGCGATTGCCGGGGCATTTGTCCTAACCACCCGCGGCGGCGATTTCGATCTGCATGTCGGCCAGGATTTTTCGATCGGCTATTTGAGCCATACCGACGCCACCGTGCGTCTCTACTTGCAGGAAAGCTTCACGTTCTTGCTGTTGACGGCAGAGGCCGCCGTCGCTTTGGCGCCTGCGACGAGCTAAAAGCGATTGTGGAGCCCTCGCCGGCAGTTGACAGCGCGATCTATTGTGGCGTTAGCACGCGCCGGTCATCACACATTTCAGGGAAACAAATTATGCTGCAGCCAAAAATCCGTATTGCGGCTTTTGCACTCTTCTTCGCCTTCCCGGTCGTGACGTGCGGGCTCCCGGCCCGGGCCGACGCTCGCGCCGACATCAAAGCGCTCGAGGAGCGTTTTGTCGCCGCATTCAAGGCGAAAGACGTCGAGGCGATCATGAGGGTGTACGTCCCTGACCAGAAGCTGTTCGTTTTCGATGTGGTCCCGCCGCGGCAATATGTCGGCGCTGCGGCCTACCGCAAGGACTGGCAAACCTTCTTTGGCAGCTTTGATGGTCCTATCAATGTCGAGCTGAGCGACCTCGACATCGCCGCCGACCGCAACCTCGCCTATGGTCACAGCATTCAGCGCGTGACGGCCAGCAATAAGCAGGGCAAGAGGCTCGACCTTACGGTGCGGGTGACCCGTGTCTACAAAAAGACCCCCGGCCAGTGGCTCATAATTCACGAGCACGTGTCGGTGCCGGTAGACCTCGATACCGGCAAGCCGGATCTCGCCTCCAAACCATAGGCAGTTGGCTGTCCACTTATCTCAACCGTCCAAGGAAAAGGGCGAGCGCAGGCGCGGCAAGGGCTTTCCTCTCGATCGTTGCACAAAAACCCCTTGACAGGGACGGTAAGCCAACGCTAACGTAAGTCATGGCTTACGAAGCGGCATTGGTTGCGCTTTCCGATCCGACACGGCGGCTGGTCTTCGAGCGCATCCTTGCCGCACCGCGGCCGGTCGCGGCAATCGCCGAGGGTTTGCCGGTCAGCCGTCCCGCCGTCTCGCAGCACCTGAGGGTTTTGAAAGAGGCCGGTCTGATCACTGAGCAGCGCAACGGCACGCGCCGACTCTATTCGGCGAACCCGCAGGCGCTCGGCGAGCTGCGCGCCGCGATCGAGGCGATGTGGCACGAGGCGCTAAGTGGCATGGCCACTGTGCTCGACGACGAGCAGCAGCCATGACGATCGCCCAGTTCCCGGTCCCGCCGATCGTCAAGACAGTGATGGTTCAGGCGGCGCCGGCGCGGGCGTTCGCGCTGTTTGCCGGCGATTTCGGCCGCTGGTGGCCTTTGGCGCGGGTCCATACCGGTCCTGACCCGGTTGACTGCGCGATCGAACCGCGGGTCGGCGGACGTGTCTTCGAACGCGCGGCCGACGGGCGCGAGACGCCGTGGGGAACCGTGCTCGCCTACGACCCGCCGCATCGTCTCGCTTTTTCCTGGACCGTCCAGCTGTCGTCTGAGCAGGAGCAACTGGTCGAGATCCACTTCACCGCCGAGGATCGCGGCACCAGGGTCGAGCTGACGCATTCGGGCTGGGAAAAGCTCGGCGATGAGGCAGCGAGCCGACGCGAGCGCTATGACCGCGGGTGGGGCACCATCTTTGGGCACGATTTTGTCGAGTATGCCAATTCCAATGCAACCTGAGGAGAGGAGGCTTTCATGGCGACAAAGATGATCGTTCACGGCGTTCCCGGCAGTCCTTATGTGCGCGCCGCCCTATTGACCTTGGAGGAGAAGGGGGCGGAATACGAGCTCGCCGCAATGGCACTCGGCACGCTCAAGCAGCAGCCGCATCTGTCACGGCACCCGTTCGGGCGTATTCCGGCCTTCGAGCACGACGGCTGGATGCTGTACGAGACGCAGGCGATCATGCGTTATGTCGATGCGGTGGTGCCCGGCCCGCGGCTGCAGCCCGAGGAGCCGCGCGCGGCGGCGCGCATGAACCAGGTGATCGGCATCACCGATTGGTATTTGATGCCGCAGGTTTCGCGGACGATCACCTCCAATCGCGTCGTCAAGCCGCGCTTCAACCTGCCAGTCGACGAGGACGCGGTCGTCAAAGCGATCCCCGACGCGCGGCATTGTCTGGCCGAGATCGGCAGACTGCTGGATGGCCACACATGGATGGCGGGTGAGGCGATCAGCCTCGCCGATCTATTGCTGGCACCGCATCTGTCGATGTTCGCGCAGGCGCCGGAGGGCGCGCAGATATTGCAGGAGCATCAGAACCTGAGCCGCTGGCTCGCGCGCATCGAGGCGCGCCCCAGCATGGAGGCGACCAGCTGGGACAGGCTGCTCCAAAGGGTGGCGGCTGCCGCCTGAGCGAAGATCCCTTCGCGATGCCGATCCGAGGTTTTACCGCGCTGATACTGGCTTCGGCGATCGCCGGTCCGGCCCTGGGGGAGGTGAAGTCGGTCGCGTCCAACGGTTTCGAGGTCGCGAGCGCGGTCACGATCGCGGCACCTCCCGATCGGGTCTACTCGGCTCTCGGTGAAATCGGCCGCTGGTGGAGTTCGTCTCATACCTTTTCGCACGACGCCGCCAATCTCAGCATCGAGCTGCGCGCCGGCGGCTGCTTTTGCGAACGGCTGAAAAATGGTGGCTCGGTTCAGCATTTGCAGGTCGTCTACGCGGTACCAGGCGAAGGATTGCGTCTGCGCGGTGCCCTCGGCCCATTGCAAATGGAAGGCGTCGAGGGCACCTTGGCCTGGAGCTTAAAACCGGCCGAAGGCGGCACGACCATCGCGCAGAGCTATGTCGTCGGCGGCTACATCCGTGGCGGTATGGAGCAATGGGCACCAAAGATCGACCGGGTGCTCGACGAGCAGCTGCAACGCCTGAAAAGCTTCATCGAGGGCGGCTCCCCTCCGCAGCGATAGCGAAGTATTCGCTCGATCCCTCCTGGCGGGTTATCATCCTCGTCATTCGGGCCGACAGGGTTGACCGCCGACCCGCCGAAGGAGGAAGCGCGCGATGGAAAAGCGATTTGGCGTGGTGTCCGCCGATGGGCATTGCCGTGTTATGCATCTGCCCTTCGACTTGTGGACAAAGCGGCTGCCGAGCAAGCTTCGCGATAACGGGCCGCAGGTCGTGCGCGGGCCGGACGGCACCCGGCAGTGGGTCGTCGAGGGGCGGCCGTGGAGTGGGGTCGGCTGGGCGGGCGTGGGCAGAGGCCCAGTCAATTGCTACACGCGGGCGGGCTTGGCGGAAGAGCCCGAGCCTGGTGTCTTTCGCGCCGCCAATGCCAAATATCGCTGCCAGGACATGGACCGTGACGGGGTGGACGCCGAGCTCGTCAACGGTCCCTACGAGCAGATATCAGCCATCAAAAATCCAGAATTGAGGGTCGCGGTCGTCCGTGCCGTCAACGACTGGGCGCGGGAGCTCTATGAGGAATCGAACGGTCGGTTCATCATGCTGCTGCCGCTGCCCTCGCAGACCCCAGAGGAGGCCGTCGCGGAGCTGACGCGGGTGGCCGAGTTCGGCATGCCTACCGGCGTCATCTTCGACTGGGTCGGCGCCCCCGAGCCAGTATTGCACCAAATGTGGGAGCCGCTCTGGGCGGCTTCCGCCGAGACTGGTCTGCCGGTCAATCTGCACGCCAATCCGAGCGGCGGGTCGCGCCAGATCGGAGTTGGGGTCACGGGCGCAGAACCGCGCAACCAAGCCTTGATGAGGGTTGCCAACTTCCCGATGGGGGCGATGGCCGAGCTGATGAGCGCCGTCGTCTTTTCGGGGATCTGCGATCGCCACCCCGGGATGCGCTTTGTGCTCGAAGAGGCCGGCGTGGGGTGGGTGCCGTTTCTGTTCTGGCGCTTCGACCGGGAATATGATTTTGGCGGGCCCGCCACCCGGGTTTTCAAGCCCGACGTGGCACTCTCCGACAAGCCGTCCGAGTTCGTCAAACGCCAGGTCTTTTTCACCTTCGAGGTCGAGGAAGAAGGCGGGTTTCGGCGTGCGCCCGAGATCGGCTTGCGCAATTTCCTGTGGGCCAGCGACTTCCCGGGTCTCGACAGCCCTTGGCCGGATTCCAAGGCGATGGGCCACGCCCCGGCGGAGGCCGCACTCGGGAAAGCAGCACTCGACCAATTGGTCTTTGAGAATGCGGTGAACCTCTACAAGATCCCGGTGACATTGCCGTCAGAGCGAGTCCCCGCGTAAAGCGAGGTTCGCTGTTTCGAAATGGCCGGCCAGAAGCTGCACATCAAGCGCGTTTATGAGCCGGCGGATACCACCGACGGCGTCCGTATCCTAGTAGATCGGCTGTGGCCGCGCGGTCTGTCGCGAGAGCGCGCGAAAATCGATCTCTGGCTGAAGGAGATCGCACCGAGCGACACCCTGCGCCGCCGCTTGCACCGGGATCCCTCCGCTTGGGGCGACTTCAAGACCGCTTATTACGCCGAACTCGAACGGGCTTCGGCGCAGCCGGCCCTTCATGACCTGATCGAGCGACTGGCCCGTGGGCCCGTCACCTTGCTGTTCGCCGCCCGCGATGAGACCCGCAACAACGCTGTTGCGCTGAAGGAGTGGCTGGAAGATCGAGCAGGCTGAAGCGTCGGTTGGCCATCTCGACTGTTTCCCGCTAAATTGTCTCTGCGAAAGACAGCGCAGTCTGTCCCCAAGGGAGCGGAAACGGCTGGAGGAGCACACGGTGACGACAACCACATTTGAGCCGCTGTCGGCGTCCGAACACAGCGCAGAGCTGCGCAAGGCGGTCATCGCATCGACCATCGGCACGACGATCGAATGGTATGATTTCTTCATCTACGGCACCGCGGCCGGTTTGGTCTTCGGCAAGCTCTACTTCCCCAACGAAGCGCCGCTGACCGCAACGCTCGCAGCTTTCGGCACCTATTTCATCGGCTTCATCGGCCGCCCGATCGGCGCTGCAATATTCGGCCATTACGGTGACCGGATCGGTCGCAAAGCGACCCTGATCGCCACCTTGTTGTGCATGGGCATTGCGACCTTCCTGATTGCTTTTGTTCCCACCTACCAGTCGATCGGCATCTGGGGTGCGGTGATCCTGACCGTGCTGCGCATGATCCAGGGAATCGGCGTCGGCGGCGAATGGGGCGGTTCGGTGCTGCTGGCAATGGAATGGGCGCGTCACCATGGCCAGCGCGGTTTGGTCGCGTCGTGGCCGCAATTCGGCGTTCCGGCGGGACTGTTCCTCTCGAACCTTGTGATACTAGCCTTCAGCACTTGGTCAGGCGATCAGTTCGCGACCTGGGGCTGGCGGATCCCGTTCGCGTTGTCCATCATCCTCGTCGGGGTCGGCTTGTGGATTCGACTCGGTATCCTCGAGACGCCGGTGTTTCGACAGCTGCTGAGCAACGATAGGATCGAACGAGCCCCCATTGTTGAAGTATTCAAGAAGCAACCTAAGGAAATAATTCTTTCGGCATTGCTGCGGATGGCCGAACAGGCGCCGTTTTACATCTTCACTGCCTTCATCTTTGCCTATGCCGTCGGCACCCTGCATATGTCGCGTAATCTGATTCTGAGCGCGGTCCTCGTTGCAGCTTGCGTTTCGTTCGTCAGCATTCCGCTGTCCGGGCACGTCTCGGACCGCATCGGACGCAAGAAGATGTATCTGATTGGCGCGGCGACGGTCGGCTGGTTTGGCTTCCTATACTTCGCAATGGTGGACACTGCGATCCCCTCGGCGGTGTTCATCGCGATTGTCCTATCACTGATCCCGCATGACATGCAATACGGGCCTCAGGCTGCGTTGATCGCCGAGGCGTTTACGCCGCGACTGCGCTACAGCGGCTCTTCGCTCGGTTATCAGCTTGCATCGATCATAGCCGGCGGGCCGGCTCCGCTGATCGCGACTGCGCTGTTCGCCCACTATCAAACGGGATATGCGATTTCAGTCTACGTCGCCCTTTGTGCAGCGGTAAGCCTTGTGTCGGCGGCATTCATGCCCGATTACACCGGCAAGGACATTTCGATGGAATATGACGACTGATCCGGCCGCCGAAGCCCTCGGGCCACTCGAGCGCAAGCATCTCCGATATGCGAATTTTCGCGCGGTCGCCGGTGGAGCGGAGGTCACCAGAACCCATTGGCACATTGCCTTTGCCAATGGGCTCGGCTGGGCGTTCGACGGGATGGATAGCATGGTGTTCTCGCTGGTGGCGCCGCTGGTCATCACGGAATTCGCGCTCGACCTGCCCAGCTATCGTTCCGGTGTGCAGATCGCGTTGTTCGTCGGGATTGCGGGGCTTTATTTCTGGCCATGGCTCGCCGACCGTTATGGGCGTCGAGGCTTGCTGGCGGTCAACATCGCCCTGTTTTCGCTGCCAATGCCGGTGGTGGCGCTGGCGCCGAGCTTCGCCGTATTTGTCGTCGGGCGGTCGGCGGTGAACTTCGCGCTGAATGGCGAATGGTCATTGGGCTCGCTGCTGGTGGCGGAAACCTGGCCGGCGCGCTTGCGCGGACGGGTGATAAGCATCAATCGCGCCACATGGTGCTTCGGGGTCTCTTTGGCCGGCGTCATCTCGGGCATTGCCGCCGCTTACTGGGGATGGCGCATCGCGGTCATGGTGCCGGGACTGATTGCGTTGCTGGCGATCTATGTCCGTGCCACCTGCCCGGAATCCCCGTATTGGGTGCGTGCGCAAGATCGCAAACGACGTATCGCCGAGATCTTGTCGGCCGGCCGCACGGTCAACGAAGACGACCGGATGTGGTATAGCAAGGCCGGTCGAGTGGGCATCAGGCAGGTCTTTATGTCCGACGTATTGCCCGCGACAATGGTCGCTTTGTTTGTCGCCTGCTCCAGCTGCTGCATCTTTGGCACGGTAGGCGCCTGGATGCCCTATTACCTGTCGACCGAGAAGCACTGGTCGACGCAAGAATACAGCGCCTTTTATGTCTGGTGGGGCATCGTCGGGTTCTTTGGTTTGTGGCTAGCCGGCTGGCTCGCCGACCGGGTCGGCCGCCGGTTCGCCTTTATCACGATGCTGATCCAGGGTGCCATTTTTATGACCCTCTGGGTTCACACCGACAGCCGTGTATTGCTGTGGGTGTTTGGTCTGGCCTGGAGCTTCGGGTTGCTCGGCATATGGGGACCGAGCACGACCTTGACCGCCGAGGTGTTCCCGACGCGCATCCGCGGTGCCGCCAATGGCGTCGTATGGGCGATCGCCTATTTTGTCGGCTTTGTGCTGTGGCCCTTCGTCACCGTTGCGCTGCAGCAGGCGACGGGCTCGTTTGCGCTGGCATTCCTGTGCATTCCCGCCTTGATGATCGCAATGGCAGTAGGCGTTTGGCTGTTGGTACCCGAACACTCCGGCAAAGAGCTCAATGCGATCATCGCGTGAGTAAGTTGGCGAGCTGGTAGCACTGTGCCTGCTTCACGAGCTGAACGGTCGGCGATGCAGCTGCCCCTCTTCACGGGCCTTTGGCCGTTCAACCGTAGCGATGCGACGCGCAACGCGCTGGCAGGGGTGACCTTGGCGTCGATGAACATCCCGCAGGTGCTGGGCTACACGCGGATCGCCGGCACGCCGGTCGTCACCGGGCTTTACACGGTGTTGCTGCCGCTCGTCGCGTTTGCGATCTTTGGTTCTTCGCGTCACCTGGTCGTCGCCGCCGACTCGGCCACGGCGGCCATTCTCGCCGCTTCGCTATCTCATATGGCAGCACCCGCCAGCGAGAAGTACATGGCGCTGGTCGGCATGGTGGCGCTGCTGACGGGCGCGCTACTGCTTCTGGCGCGGATCTTCAAGCTTGGCTTCCTCGCCGATTTTCTGTCGCGCACGGTTCTGGTCGGGTTTCTTACCGGTGTCGGGTTTCAGGTCGGCATCGCGATGCTCGGTGACATGCTCGGAGTCACGGTCCACTCGCCGCGCGCACTTGTTCAGCTTTGGGACGTGTTAGAGGGCCTACCACAAACCAATTTCCCGACACTGGCGCTGTCCGCGCTAGTGGCGGGCGGCATCCTGCTCGGCAACCGGGTGGCGCCGCGGTGGCCGTTTGCGTTGTTCGCTGTCGTAACCTCGATTGCGGCGAGCGCCGTCTTCGGCTTCGCCAAGCGCGGCATCGCGGTCATCGGTCCGGTCCCCGGGGGACTGCCGTCAATCGGGCTGCCCAACGTGAGCTGGAGCGAGACCGTGGCGCTGCTGCCGGTGGCTGCTTCATGCTTTGTGATGATCATTGCGCAGAGTGCTGCGACGTCGCGCATATTCGCGTTGCGCTACCGCGAGCGGGTCGACGAGGATGCCGACATCCTTGGTCTGTCGGCAGCGAATGCGGCGGCTGCGGTAAGTGGAACATTTGTGGTCAACGGCAGCCCGACGCAGACCGCCATGGCGGAGCGTGCGGGTGCGCGCAGCCAATTCGCACAATTGGTGTTCGCCGGCGTGGTGCTGCTGGTACTGCTGTTCCTGACCGGCCCACTTCAGTACCTGCCGCGCTGTGTATTGGCGGCCATCGTGTTCACAATCGCGGTCGGGATGATCGATGCGAGAGGTCTGCGTGACATCCGGCGCGAAAGCCCGGGCGAGTTCGAGCTCGCGGTCATCACGGCGGCTGCGGTCGTCGCGATCGGCGTCGAGGAAGGCATCCTGCTGGCGATCGCACTGTCGCTGTTCCGCCACGTGCGCCACAGCTATCGCCCGCATACGATGATGCTGGCGCCGGACGCCGCCGGGCGCTGGCTGCCGACACCTGTGAGCCCGGGCAAGGACACCGAACCCGGGCTCATCGTGTACCGCTTCGGCTCGGACCTGTTCTACGCCAACTACAACCGCTTTGCCGACGAAGTGCACATGCTGGTCGAAAGTGCGCCGACACCGATCCGCTGGTTCGTCGTCGATGCGGGGGCGATTACTGCGATCGACTACTCCGCGGCCCGATCCATACGCGATCTGGTCGATGATCTGGCGCACGAACAGGTGAGCATGGTCTTCGCCCGTGTCGCTCCGTATCTACGGTCGGACATGGACCGGCACCGCATCACCGCGGTAATCGGCGAGACGTGGGTCTTTGCAACGCTTCACGAAGCGCTTGCCGCGGTGCGCGGTGCTGGCCGCGAGGAACCCAAGGAGCTGTGAAACGGGCGCTAGAAAGTTTCCTGGTCTTTACCCGGCTTCCGCGTCTTCGTCGCAGCGCTAGCCTGTTTAGGCAGCTTTCAAGCGGGGAAGTCGCGGATGATCGCCGTGATTTCGGGTCCTTGGCTTTTCAAGGCGAAGTGGCCGGCATCGAGCAGGTGGATCTCTGCCTCCGGATTGTCGCGTTCGAAGGACTCGGCCCCAGCCGGCAGGAAGAGCGGTCGTTCTTGCCCAATACCGCCGAAAGCGGGGGCCGCCGTGCGCGGAAGTATTGCTGGAATTTGGGATAGAGCGCGACATTGCGCTGGTAGTCGCCGAATAGGTCGGCCCACAGCGGTTATCGACGCGGCGGTTGCCGGGCTCGGCATCACCCGCGTTTTGTCGTACCAGGTCGCGAACGCCGGACGGAACCGCCCTCACCGTGGTGCTCGCGGATTTCGAGCCGGCACCTTGGCCGGTCAGCCTCGTTTACGCCGGCGGCCGGCTGGTGCCACTAAGCTGCGGGCCTTTCTCAATTTTGCAGCACCACGCCTGCGGCCATGCTAGCCGGGGGCTGGCGTAGCACTGCCGCCCCCTGGAGCGCCAACAAATGGCGAGGCTAAACCCGCCGCACCCTACCCGGAACGCCGATCGCGCATTCGAGCGCGGCACGGTCCCAGCCGCCGGTCTCCGCTGC
>Ga0306925_10007723_pt1 | contig 10139 bp, 11 predicted proteins | sample flu12Cox44000176_FD_203755 | JGI IMG/M metagenome (GOLD analysis project Ga0306925, IMG submission 203755) | Lab enrichment of tropical soil microbial communities from Luquillo Experimental Forest, Puerto Rico - flux8day.12C.oxic.44.000.176 (v2)... | ecosystem: Environmental > Terrestrial >... | reverse complement strand
TCCGTCACGTTAGCCGGCATCGTCACACAGGGAAGAGCGGTGGTCCAAATTGTCTCCAGGTCGATATCGACCTCGTCCTGAGGAGTACCGGACTGAAGTAAGCGAGAAAGTCGTTCGGAATCCCAAATATCGAAACTCCACACCTTTCCTGCACTCTTTCTATCCGGCATTCTTGTGCTGGTGAGACTGGAAACCCCGTCCGTGAGCACGAAAACGCGGATCTGTTCGATTTGTCCGGCCAGTTCGTTGATGCGGGCCGTCATTGAATAGGCGTCGGACGAATCGGACATTGTTGTGTGAAGCCCTTGCAGGGCATTTTCGCCGTATCGGACCGCTTGCTCTAGAGCCCTCCTGACCTCCTCCGGCGGCAACCTTGTAGGTTCAGCGGCATCAAGAAAGACGGTGATAAAAAGATAAAGGGTGTCCTCATCATCATTTACCCCGTAGCCACTAACTCTGCCTATGCCTCGTGCAATTCGTTCCTCGAATTTTGCAGCTGACGCACTTTCAACTACGCCAGCATCAGAGAGATATTCGAGCATTAGCTCGCTGAACACATCGTCGGGCGATGTTGCGCTGCCCACGGCTTGATCGTGAATATCGCCGTTTAGACCATGCACAAACTGCGCGAGATTGTTATCCACAGTTCACCGTCCTCCTCTAAAATTACTTCGATCGAATCCCACTACGTGCGGTCGAGGAAGCACCACCAGCGCCTCCCTTTTCGGCCTCACTGGGGGAGGCCCGTAGCACAAGGGGACCTGATGCGAAGTACTCGAACAAAATATGTAACCGCACCAGTGTAGTCAACTGTTACGTGACTTTCCCTGCGTCGTCGTGATCATTTTACGGTCTCTGGCGATGAGGACGGGACGAGTTTGTCGTCCTGGCTGTACTCGTGCCAATGGTTCTTGGCTACCATTGCCATTGTCCTCTTGCTCGTTTGGGCGCTACCGTACATCGGCCGGAACGCCCCCGGCGCACAGCTTCATTTTCATCCGAGCGAATACCCGCACGCTCTCTCTCGGTTCTGGTGCCATCGCCGACCCGGCCGAATAAGAGCGTTGGCCACCCCAGCATCGAAGCGCCTTGTCCCGCACGCGCCCGCTCGTCACCCGGGACGTTGAGGTAACTCATGCCAATCACAACGACGGCTTCGGTTCGCTAACTGGCGTGTCTATCCGTGCCTGGGCGCTCACCGAATTCGCTCTTCGTACCGCCGCTCGATCTGTGCTGCTGGTTCCGGTCGGATGGCGCGTTTGTGTCTTGGCTCGGTGACTGACCTCTGACCCCCACGCAAATAGCGGGGGATCGTCGGCATCTATCTCGACAGGAACGGGACCGCCGGCGTGTTCGACCGCTTCTAGGAACCTCCACCAGACATCTCCGACGCCATTAGCGCCCTTCAGCAGGTCGAGGGCGTGACGATCGTCAAGTCCGGTGAGCTGCGCGAACCGCACGGTCAGTCGATCTTCCAAGTGGTCGCCGAATAGTCGATGCAACCGCAACCGCAATTCCCGCGCTTCGGCGAGAAGGTCAACCTTCTCCCGGCGGGACTTCGCTCGAAACGGTCGCGCGATCAGCTCCGCGGCTTCCGCCACGCGGCGGTAGGCCGGATCGTCTCGCCGCAGTTCGATCTCGCGTACGTAGCGGATGCGCACCCGCTCAGAGTGTCTCGGGCTGAGGCCGAGACTTGGGTCCACGGTGTCCGCCTCCTCCAGGCGCGCATGCGTCGCCAACCAAATCTTGAGGCGCCCCTCAGCATTTGGCCGGTCGCCGAACAGCCCCTCTCTCATTCGGCTGACTGCGTTGGCGTCGACATCACCGTCAGTGCCGTGTAAGGCGCTCGCAAGCTGCTTCACCCCAGCCCGCGTCATGCGGATGCGTTGGAACACATTATGGATATCCTCCGGTGAATAGCCCTGCTGACCTAGAATGTGCACGACTCGCTTCGTCTCGGAGTCGAGGTAGGCTCGCGTCTCATCCAGATCAGGCAGATCATGAATCTTCTCGAACCAGCCCCGTGGAACCCTACCGCTCTGCTTCTGCTCCGCCACAGACCGCAGCGGTACGCCCAAGACTTCAGCCAGCGCACGCTCGGGGTGCCGTCCAAGATTGAGCTTCTTACTGGCGAGATCGACCAGGTTCTCATAGGTCGGCGGCGCATTCCGGCGAGCGGCCTGAAGCTGCTTTGCGAGGATCGAGGTCGTATCTCCGATCGTGATGGCCAGATCCGTGATGTGCAGACCGGAGCTGCCGATGACCTGTTGCGGGACGTTGGCAAAGTTGTGAGGCTGGTCCGGGGCCTGGTGTAGCGCGTGTGTCAGTTTCCGGACCACCTTGGCTTTTTCTTCGGCATCGATCATATTAGTCTTCCGGTGAGGGGCTGGACGGTTGCACCCGCCCAGTCCCGTTAGAGCCGTTACCTCAGGCGACGCCTGCTAGTTTGTACGCGAGCGGGCGTCGCTCTTCTCGGGTTCCGGCGTCGCGCGACCGAGTGTCATCGGCCCATTTCCGGCGAACGACGGACCCGCCAGTCGCTCCATCAGCGCCAACAAACGATCGCTCTGTTGCCGTAGCTGCTCGTTATGGTGCTCGGCCTGTTCGATGCGAGCGCTCTTCTCGTCGATAAGCCTCCCCTGCATTTCCAGTTCATGCACAAGGTCCTCGACGCTCTCGCCCACCACGGCGGCCGACGTTTCGTCCAGCTTCCGGTTGGCTCGGGTGGCGAGCAGGTTGCGGATGTGACCGACCGCATCGCGCGCAGCGTCAGGCAAATGCTCGCTTTGGTTGATAGCCTCCGACAGCGAACGCGTTGTCGCAGTCTCAGCCTCAAAGGTCAGCTCCTGCTTGCCTTTTTTCAACCCAGCAGCTTTGGCCCACGGCTCCCGCTCGAAGGCCCAACGCTTCTCTTGGGTAAGCCCCCAATGGCTTCCGCCGGGTTTGAGACGTAGCCGCAACAACCGCAAGGCGAGTGCCCGCTGATACGGATCGCGTAGCCCAACCTGGGTGAGATGATCGTTGAGGGAAAGCGGGGACTCGGGATCGCCGTTTGCGATGTTCGCCAAAGCCTGACCCACGGCTTCATCAGCCGTGGTGACATTGATCAAAGGCATTGTACCTCCTTTTCCGGATGGAATGTTCACGTCGTGATTAAGCGAGCACCATGCACGCGACCTTAAAGTAGCTCGATTAGACGCCAGCGCAATCGCTCAGCGCGGCCATCGCTAGAATTAAATTGAGTCAAGCCGCACCATAGTATCAGATATGCTTGTACTATGGCCAGGATTTGACCATGATGCGACCATAAACGATCAAAATGGTTTCGCCATGTGGCTAAGCATCAGAGGTGCATACGGCCGTGTCGGGGGGCCGGTGCTTTGCGATTCTGCGGACGCGGCTCGATTTGTTGAATTTCAACCGGATTGGCCAATTTTACGTATTCGGCTTGTTAATCAGGCGCGACGTTCCCGAATTCAGACCGCGGTCCAAGCGCGGAAATCCTCCTGGCATGCGCATCTCCCGCGACGCCGTCTGGGCATACCTTCGGGTTTTGTGGTGACGGCGAGAAAGGCGCAAGACAGGCTTCGCCGAGAAGGCGGATGGCACCTTTTCGATTTTACGGGTAGCGCAACACTGCCGGAGAACGATCCCGATCGGCGCCTCGTAGTCTTACTCGACGAGATTGAAGGCATGCGGCGCCATCACCCCGAAGTCTTCGAGCGTCTCGGGGTGACCGTAACTGTTTCATTTCATGACGAGGGGCCCGACTAAACTAAAAAGGGCGTCGTACGGCGCGAAGATCACGCGGTCGGCCTGACTTCAGCGGGGACACCCTGACTGCTCTGCACCCGCGAGTTCAACCTCGCGCTATCGGGATTTCACGGCATCTTTAAAGGCAGCCAGTGCCGGCGAAAGTCCGGGAACATCGTTTCGTTGACGGCCGCGATCAACGCGTCTTCGCTTCCGGCTAGACAGAGCGCTGCCTCGTAATTTTCCCGTCGTCAGGATCCGCCCACAACAACGGAGCGGCGTCGGTTTCCGACGTTTCGACTGTGCCGTCGGCCCCGACATAGGGGCGGGTTGCCGATAAAAACTGCAGGGCGCATATGTTGGGTCGGGCGCGCACGCGGGCTCTGACAAATCTCATAACGGCCGGAGGATGCCGAGCCTCCATGCCATCACCGATAGCGGCTCCAGGCGCGCGGGTTGCGCGCCACGCGCCTGGGCTTGTTTATACAATTGCCACAGCCAGTCCTCCGGTTCTTGCCCGCCACGCTTGAACCAGGGCGGTCGAGTCGACCTGGTCGTCGTGATGATGATGGTTTTATAGCAGTCTCGTGCTATTATATCAATTAAATGAGATTCAGATATGCCGAATTCGGCAAGACCGAGCATATGGCTGAGTTCCGCTGCCAGTCCGCTGCCAACGGCCAAAAAAGGCGCCCGATTTCCGCTGTCGAACGGGACGGCCAGAATGGGTCCAAGGGGCTGATTAACAATCAGATTCTCGACGCCGACGCGGCAGTTTTTGAGGCGAAAACGCAATTTTCCGCTGTCGACAGCGGAATCAGCGGAGGTCCTGACCCGGGCCGGCGAGGCGCGCCTTCGCGAGATCATCACCGCCACGCGGAGACGCTCTTCAGCATGATCACGAGCCCGACCTTGAGCTGACGCACCCGGCGGGCCACATGGCAAGGCCCGGGTGAGGAGGTGTGATGCGCGCTCCCTCTTACGCGTCACTGGACGACGCTCTCGAGATCCTTGCGCCTTATGGGATCGAGCTGAGAAACGGCAACAGCAATCACGCGCCGATGGTGGCTGAGGCGCTGTGTGCAATGGGTCACCCCGAAGCTGTGATGCCGTGGATCGCGCGCTACCGCGAGCGGATGTTGCCCCGGCCCGCGGCTGGTGCTCGCATTCGCCGCGAGGACTGGCGCGGCACGCTCGGCGAGCGTGGTCGGTTCGCCGATTGGAGCGCGTTCTTCAGCGAAGAGTTGCGCGAGAGGCCGTGGCGGGAAGTGCTCGATCGCTGGGCCGACCGCCTGGCGCCAGGCTTTTGCGCCTCGGCGACGCATGGCGTCATTCGTGTCGGGCACGCGGCGCGCGGCTTGGCGGCGGGCGAGACGCGGCACCGGCGGCGCGAGCTCGCCGATGCGTTCGCCAGCTGGGCGGCCACTTATCAGGAGCTGCCAGGGAGTGGTCATGCGGCGAACGGCAGGATGCCGCCGCGCGAGGCGATCGGCCTTGTGGCCGTCGTTCCACCCGCCCAGCGAAACTATGCCGGGAACATCACGGCGTCGCTCGCCACGCTCGATGACCTGCCCGAGTTTGGCCCGTCGATCGGGCTTATCGACACCGGCAGCGAGCTCGCGCCGCTCCTCTCGGAAATCACCGAAGTTTTCGCGCGGGTATACCTCGCGAACGCGCACGACATCCGCTCGACGATCGCCTTTATCCACGGGGTCACCAGCCCTGCCGCACTCGCCAACATTACGCCGCTGGTTAGCGACCGCACCGCACGCGCCACGCTTGGCTATGCTTGGCAATCCAGCTGCGCGCTTTATGCCTGCTTCGGCGGGGATACGGCGATGGCCGAGGACATCGAACCGCGCGAAGCGGACGAGGACGACCTCGCCGACCGCGCCATCGCACATGGCGACGAGCACGTCATCAAGTTCACCGAAGCGTGCTTGCAACGGTACGCCATCAGCCCCTCCGCGGTTTACCTTGCCGCCGTCGACCACGTGCTCGGAATGATACCGCGCCGCTGAGAAGACGCCGCGTTCCGTTCCTTGCTCGGCGGCGTTCGGATCGCTAAGACGGTCGGCCGAAGAATGGGAGGTAATGCATGACGGAATTGTCTTCGGCGACCCGCGAGGCGCTGACGCGTGTCGGAACATCGACCTTGACTGGCGTTCTCTCGCGCCGGGGTCTGCGCAACATGTTTCTGCAGGACGTCTGGCCGATCCGCCCCGATATGCCGCGGATGGTTGGGCCAGCCTTCACGATGCGCTTTATCCCGGCGCGCGAGGACAAGACCGCGACGGGACGCGGGCCGGTACAGCAGCGGGCAATGGAAGAGTGTCCGCCGGGTCACGTGCTCGTCGTCGACGCCCGGGGTGACCCTCGGGCGGCTTCAGCCGGCGATCTCTATTGCGGCCGCCTGAAGGCGCGCGGCTGCGCCGGCGTCGTGACCGATGGCGGGCTGCGCGACACGGAAGGGGTCTTTAAAACCGGCCTGCCGGCCTATCATCGTCGCCCGTCGTCACCGCCGAGCGGCATTGTCCATCAGCCGGCCGACCTCAATCTGCCGATCGCTTGCGGCGGTGTCGCCGTCTATCCGGGCGATATCATTGTCGGCGATTGCGACGGGGTCGTGGTGATCCCGCTCGACATCGTCGACGCTGTCGCCGAAGAAGCGGTTGCAACCACGCTTTACGACGAATTCGCAGAACAAGAGGTCGCCCGCGGCCGCTCGTTGATTGGCCTCTTCCCGGCTGCAGGAGAGGACGCCAAGCGCGACTTCGAAGAGTGGAAAAAGAAGCGCTCCGGCACCTAGATAAGCCAAACAAAAACGGGGAGCAACGGCCGGACATCTCCTCGCCGCCGATCGCGCCAGCGGCGATGAGGCTGAACTCGACGACCGACCGGATGTACACCGCGATCTCGGAAAAGCAGGGTTCGGGTTCAACGGCCGACGCGTCCCGGTGCCGCACGGAAAGATACTGGCGGCTCGTCCGGGATCAACTAAATGGTTTATTTGAGTGCCATCCGGGCGATTTTGACTCCAGGGCCGAAGGTGGCGCCACCGGGTGGAGCGACGTCGAGGTGCTGCCCTATCTCCGCGAGAGCGGGGGTCTCGCGCCCAACAACGAGATCTCTGTCGACGGGCCGGCGCGCAATACCACCGGCCCGCTCGTGCGCGACCCGATACTTGCCGGCCGCGCGCCAATTCGTCGAGGCGGTGGTCGCCGCGGGCATCCCACGCGGCGACTATAACGGACGCGACGGCGACCCCGCGGGGTTAGTGTCACTCAGCCAAACGACGACGGGGCACGGCAAGCGATCGAGCACTTATTGGGCGTTTCTTGCTGGCGAGCCGGAGCAGCGGTCGAACCTGACCCTCATCACCGGACGGTACGAAGCGCGTGATCCTGGCCGGCCCGCCCGGGCAAGGGAGCGTATTTTGGGTCAGTCTGGTGCGGTCTCGGGTTCGTTTGCTAGCCGAACACCGCGACGAACTCGCAGGTCACCAGCGCGCTGCTTTCGGAGCCGAGCGCCATCGTATGCCTAGCCGGCCGAGACGTTGCGTCGGGGAACATTTTGACCCACTCGTCGTTGAGTGCAGCGCGCCCGGTCGCCGGCTCCTTCATCCAGAACGTCATCTTGATGATGTCGTCGGGCGTTCCGCCGGCCGCGGTGATGGCGGCGCGGACATGGGCGAACAGATTGGTGACTTGCTTTGCCAGCTCCGGCGGTAAGTTGCGTGTTCCTGGATCGACCCCGCTGATCACGCTCGTCATCATCACATTGCCGATCCGGCTGGCGTTCGGGATCGGGTTCTGGTGTGCAAAACCGGGGAAATTCACGCTCTGCCGTTTTGCCATCGCATCGCTCCTTGTTCCTTGGGTGCTATGATCGTCGAGCCTGGGGCTGAAAGCCCTTCTCTCAGGAGACCGCCAATGACGCGCTCATGGATTCACTTTACCCGCGGGCGCTTTGTGCGCCAAGCGCGGGTCGGGCTCGGCGAGCTCAGGGAAGAGCACATCAGCCGGCTCGGGTTCGCCGGCCCGGTCGCGATGCTCTACCGCACCGACGGGCCGAACGAGGTCGTCCGCATCGAGGGCGATTACCGACCGCGCCAAATCGACAGTGCCGACGTCGTCGCGGCCGACGCGTCCGACCCGCGCGCCGGGCCGTTGACACTACTGTCCAACGGGGACGTCGCGATCGCCATCAGCCGCCGACGTCAGGCGATGCCTTATTGCTATCGCAACATTGACGGCGACCTGCTCTATTTTGTGCATCGCGGCAGCGGCGTCTTCGCGACCGAGTTCGGTCCCCTGCGCTACGAGCCCGGCGATTACGTGCTGCTCCCCAAGGGGACCACCTTCCGGCTGATGCCCGAGGATGCGGATAGCCTGCTGTTAGTTGTCGAGACGCCGCAGCCGATCCGGCTATGCGAGCACGAGCAGGTCGGCAGGCATACGCCGGTTGATCCGACCGTGCTACAAGTGCCGTACGTTGCCGATTACGGCTGGCCGACGCAGGACGAATGGGAGCTGCGGATCAAGCACGCAGGCGCTCACACCTCGATCTTCTATCGCAACAACCCGATGAATGTCGTCGGTTGGAAGGGTGACCTGTTCCCATTCAAGCTCAATGTCCGCGACATCCGGCCGATCATGTCGGACCGCATCCACATTGCCCCGTCTGCCTGGGTGACGTTCGAGGCCGCAGGTGTCGTCGTGTTGAGCTTCCTGCCGCAGATCGCCGTCTCGGATTTGAATGCCGAGGAGCTGCCGTCCTACCACCGCAACATCGACATGGACGAGGTAATGCTGGCCCACGCCGACGACGACCCAAAGGGTCGCCGCTCCGGCGGCTTCTCGTTTACGCCGCAAGGCGTTTTGCACGGCGCCGACGAGGCCTTCCGCGCCGAATTTCAGACCCGACGCACACCGGGGATGCGGCGGACGCGCACCGGCATCGGCGTCGACACCTATCGGCCGCTGAACGTAACGCCCGAGTTCGCGCGAATGACGGGGTGATCCCTCGCCCTTTCCCGAGCGTGGGCGACCGGCGCCTACTTCTCCCCCGACGGCGTGACCGAGACATTCCAGAACACTCGGGCGCGTGCCGCAGCTTTCGTTTGCCGCAACCGCTCCTGTGCAACGGCGTGCTTTTCGAGCGCGACTTGGTCAGCTGGGTCTATCGAGCCCTGCGTCGGCAAGACGCAAGCGGTTGGGCAACGCGTAATTCCCTTGGTGCGTACGAACTCGGCGATCACGGCTTCGTAATCGCTCGGGACGGTCCATTCCCTTCCCTGCCTGAGCATCTGGCCCCTCCGGTTGCGATCGAACGCGGGTCGCGAGTTCACCTCAACCACGAATGCACCGAGGCTAGAGTGGCCCAGACCCCCGCCCAAACGCCGAGCGACGGGATTAATAGCCCCGCCGCCGATCCTGCTGTGGTCTGTCGGCGGACGGCCTCGTGTGTCGACCAAGCGGATGATGGGCACCGGGGCCGATTATCTGGGGATGCAACAGAATATAGACGGGTTGACGCCAATGTGCGGTCCATGTGCTCCTCCCGTTATCCGGATGCGAATTTCGAGCAGTAATCATCGCCCGACACCATTCATGTTATTTATATTTTCGTCAGTTTAACGTCTAATAGGCGTCCCAAAATTTGTCATAATTAATTATTGTTAACGGTATTTTAGGCGAATTTCTTCCTTCAGTGATTTAATAAAATTTGACCTTAATTAATCTATACTTTAGTACATGAAGATGCAGGGAAACCGGTTAGGCCGATCTGCAGATCCGGCCACATTATTCGGTCAATGGGAATGGAGCGAGGCACTCCGCACAGCGAGCGGAGTGCCTCGGGTCGTTGCCCTCTGCCAGTCCGCCCGGTGATTATGGCGGGAAGGACAGGAAACATTTGTCGGACGCCAGGATATAAGTCTCCATGTAATCCTGAATTACCGGACGGCGATCGAGCGCCTCCATTGCGCCGATCAGCGCCATCCAGTTCAGCATTTCATGTTGCCCGGCAAATTCCATCTCGGCCAGTGAGCGTTTGCGCCAAACGTCGTAATCGGCGCGGCTAACCGCATCGAACAGCAGCCGGTCGCCGTCGTGATCCGGCCACAGATAGCCGTTTTTAGGCGACAGGAACGCATGCGACCAGCTCGATGATGCGATCAATGCCGCCCGATAGGGCGAGGCGGCCAATACCTGGGCAACGGCCGCACCAACTTGCATGCAGCGCCAGGGTGCCGGTGCTGGCGGGTCTTCGGATTCGTCGGCCGGTCGCGGTGGCTGGAACAGATGGGCAAGGCCGCCTTTGGCGTGAAGCAGGGTGCGGCCGTAGCAGTTGATCGCGAACGGGATCACCGGATAGGGAAAGCC
>Ga0306925_10007722_pt1 | contig 10143 bp, 11 predicted proteins | sample flu12Cox44000176_FD_203755 | JGI IMG/M metagenome (GOLD analysis project Ga0306925, IMG submission 203755) | Lab enrichment of tropical soil microbial communities from Luquillo Experimental Forest, Puerto Rico - flux8day.12C.oxic.44.000.176 (v2)... | ecosystem: Environmental > Terrestrial >... | reverse complement strand
GGGTTTCACATCGGTAGCTTCAAAGCTACGGGCACGAGTAAGGCGATACACACAGCGTTGGAAGATGCACTGACAAAGGGCAACTTTAATATCAAGAACATGCCCACCTATACTCTTCGGATCGGCAGAGGTGTTGCCGCGAATCATCCAGAAACAGCGACTATGTCAATTTGGAATTGCAAATCGTCGCAGTCCATGAGTTGAATATTACCGCTAACGGAAAGCCGATCTTTAAGGGTAGTGTTTTCGTTCCAACCCCGCAAAGCTACTACCTGCCAATTCCAGCCGCGGCTTTGTTTGGCACCCAAAAGCTTACCCTCTCAGTGGCGGAATCGGGGTTGGTTACGCAGATTGACTACGTTAAGAACACTGGCCTTGCCGGAGCGGCAAATGCGGCGAATACAATCGTTGGAGCACTGACGCCGGAGAGTGCGAGTGCGAAGGCTTCGGATGTCAAGGCTCAAGCGGATGTACTGGCCCAGGAAGCACGTCTGCATCGCTGCCTTGCCAACCCAGCAACATGCCAGTGAAGAAAAAGACTAAGCAAACGGCCGCTTTCTATCGGTCGCACACAAAGCTAGACGGCGGGGACCGAGCCGTAAGGAAAACAGTCGATTTTTCTAGCGCAATAGCTCCGGCAGCTTGGCGATATTCGCCCAATCCGCCGCGCCATCACGCGTAAGCAGCTTGGCAGCAGCATATCAATGCTTGATTTGATCCTCGAGTAGCGCTTTATCTTCAAGGCAATAATAGCCAGACGGGCGGCTCACCAGTTTGCGGCGCTGCCAATCGTTGAGGATGCGGGTCACGTTCTCGCGTGCAATGCCGGTCATCGCGGCAAGGTCTCTCTGCCTGATCTTCTGACGGATGACGACCCGCCCTGGCCCGACTTCTTGCCCGAAATGGTCCGCCAGCAGGAGCAATGTTTATTAGGAAGCTCGTGGCTGCCAGCATCTTGTCTGTCTCGCGCAGGCGTTCAGCGAGAAGCCTGACCCATGATTTGTACAGCTCGGGATGTTTTTCTGCGAAGGCCTCGAACGCGGCCTTGCCGAGAAAGCTCACTGCCGCGATGGGCTAGCAATGTCCGATCAACGACACGCCGTCGCGGCTTCCCACTTGCCGCCCCGCGCCGTGGCAATGCCGCCTAAGGGACATCGCATCTTCCGGTGAACGTGCTTCGGCGTGTGAGTTGAAAGCGCGGTCCTTACTTTGGGGTCCGCTCGCGGCGCGAACGCTCCTTCGCCACTGCGCCGCGCTCGATGGAAAGAGGGGCACTTTTTTACATCGCCCCTCTCAAACTTTAGTTTAATACACGTGTCTGTCGCGTCCAGGACGAGTCAGTAATTCTTGAATTGATGCGTGCTCCCGTCGATCTTCGTAATCTTCACGTCGAAGTCTTCCTCGTAGCTGTAAATCTGGTCTTCGAGGAAGTCGATTGCAAATGCTTCTCCAAGCAGGATCGAGTAGTCGGTATCGCTGCGCCAGTGGATGCCGGCATGGATCCCGTGGCCGAACGACACGTTGTGTGCGAGCTTGTGCAGTTCGCCATTGACCGTCAGCGGCTCCGGACCGGGATATGCCTCGAGCGTAAGCCCATCCACAGATGGGAGAACTGGGTGTGGGAACACCCAGTCGCCCTTGAGGAAGAACTTCAGCACTGTAATGCAGGCACCCCCCACCGTGCCATGGCCCGTCGGATAGGCTGGATGGGTCGGCGAGCCGTCCGGGAACGCTTGGGACAACAGGAAGCTGCCGCCATAGCGGAGCTGGCTGAGGTTCAGGGCGCCCGAATTGCGGACGATGTCGAAATTGCCTAGCTTCGCGGTGTCCGTGGCGTTGAGCTTGTTCGTCTGGAGAAGCTGGACAATTCCTCCGCCAGATTCGGGGCGGTGCCGAAGGTGAACTCTCCACTTCTGATACCACACGGCGTTCAGCGCGGCTTTAGCGACGGCTCCGAGCGTCGAGGCGATGTCCGGGCCTCCGAAGGTGCCGAAGGCCTTGTCATGCACGTAGTTGAGATAAGGATTTCCGGGATTTGTCGGAATGCCCAACGTGACGCTGACTAGATAGGCGATGAAATACGCCTGATACAGCTCATCGACCTCGGTGTAGGCGGCGGTGTCCCTGCCGGTTCGCATATACCGGTTGAGGGGGTCGTAGTTCACGGTCTTGGAAGCCGGCTTGCCGTTCTGAATGTCGAACCACTCTTGCATGTCAGTCATGAAATCTTCGCCAGGCATCAGAGTCCTGATCTTCTGGTCGACCGGCACACGTCCCATGCTGGTTGGAATCGTGCAGAATTGCGAAAGATATGGACCTTCCTTCTCGCCCGCGAACCACGTGGGATTCGCATTGAGACCGCCCCGGAACAGGACACCCGGCGTGACTTTGCCTCCGTCAAGAGGTCCGGCGTACTGCTGCGAATGGGCCGTGAAAAGGGCGGTCAATTCGTTCGCGGCGGCTTGCGCCGTCGCGTCGGCAGGATATTGGGAGAACGGAACGTCCCGCAACAATGATGCCCAATAAAGTTCGACCAGCTCGATCGCATAGGCCTCGGAGTCGAGAGCCGGCGGCGCCGGAACGATCGGATCTCCATAACCCTCGGAGTCCTTGCCGACAAACTGCAGGGCGAATGCCCCGCGCGGCCCGTTGAGCTTGGCCGTGCCCACGAGCTTGATCCCGGGTTGCTCGAACTTGGTGAGTTCGTTGGCGCTCGGCTTCACGCCGCAGGCTTTGAGAAAATGGTCGAATGTCGGCGGATCGACAATTCCCGGGAGGGACTGTTTCAAGGCCTTGGTATAGGTTCCCAGCCCGTCGGGAAAGTTCGTGAGATCCGTGTTGGTCGGATGAGGGGGCGTTCCGGTCGGGACCGCTTCCTTTGTCGCGGTTCCGAACCTGAGAACAAACGCGTCCTTGCCTTGCGGATCGGTCGTTGCCGGCGGAAGACACGTCGCGCCCGGTTGCGGCAGTTTACTGAGTTTAGCCATTAGTGACCTCCATGAAAGCCCTGGCTAAGGTTTTTGACACCCTATTTCCCGTGACGCGCTCTCTTTCGCGGAGCTGTGATGAACATCACAGAGCGAGAGACTTAAGCCGACATTCTCCAGACAATAGCCTTATGGCGGCTGATACTGCGGTCATAGCGAGACTTTGACAAGGCGATTGAGCGCCAGGTTCCGCATCGCGCGGCACACTTCCCGGTCCATCGCGCTCACGAATTTCCATGAACCCCAAGCGCGGCGGGATTTGCCAACTGCTATGAGAAGCGATTTCTCCGTGCCTCTTCAATCTCGGCATTGCGCTTATCGCGCCACCAATCTCGGAGGCCAGCACCATGCCCGCGCCCAAACTGATAAGCCGCTAAAGCGTTGCGGGCTTCCCGGATTGATTTCTCTTGCTCCGCAAGTTCTGCGTCCAATACGGCGACAAACCAACGCGGTGCTTTCCTTCGCCCACTGCACCAATCCTTCAGCGCGTCAGGTTTTGTTTTCGCGCCGAGCAAAGCCACACCGCCAGCATAGATGCCGGGATAGCGTTTGCGGCCGCGTAAGTTGGCAGCAACGGACCAAGGAAACAGAACGTTCAGTGCAACTCTGATCGGATTAGGGGCAGTATTTTGCGGGAGACGGGCAAGGTGCTTTATTTGGTCGTCCTGTCGCTGATTTCCGTTGTTCGTCAGTGGGTTCATCGGCAGCCAATCTCCTGCTCTACACTCCTCTCACGGCTCCTAAGAATTTAAGCTGAAAATACAGATGTATACGAGAAATACCTGATGTTATACATCAGGACGGGCCGATGCTTGCCGCCATCACCCGGGCAGCGGAGGGCGCTCTATCGTAAAGACACCAGAGCGGCCGGTGCGGATCAATCGCCGCGGCGTTTCCCACCACTCGGCAATTCTCAGCGGTTTTGGCAACACCGCTCCGCGCCTCGCCCGATTTCTCGTCGAGGAGGTCACTGCGGAAACTGCGGAAACTGCGCTAACCTCACTCATGGGGGGTTTCCGCAGTTTCCGCAGTTTCCGCAACCGGGTCCTTGAGCAGTTTTGGGTTCACCAACCACCTCTGGGCAGGCTTGCCGCCTTGTGGCCCTGGCTCTGTGACTTCCGCCCTCAACCACCCAGATTTGGACAGCGCCTTCAACAAGGCTGTGGTTTGGTTGGCATCCAGCCGCTGCGATAGGGCATCGCGCCGGATCTCCTCCCGCGATACTTCAGTCTTTCCTTTGGCCCTGATCCAAAGCAGTACCCGCCTTGCGTCAGTATGCCTTTCAGTAAGGCCGATCAGCCGCAGGCAGGCGCGTGCGTGCGGAGAGAAGTAATCCCGCACCAATTTGATCGCCGCCCCCATGGTGGCCTTGTTGACGGTCGCCGGCTTGGTGGCGTCGGTGGTTAGCGCCCATTCGACATGCGCTAGCGTGTTAGCAAGCCGCAACACATGAGCAGTCGCCTTGGCGAACCATTCTCGATTCCGGCCCTCGAAGGCATTCTTCTCCCGGTGCGCAAACTGCGCAAACTGCGCAAACCCCCCTTCGGCCTCTGCGTCGAGGCTGATGAAGCGGGGTATAAGCCCGCCCTCGTCGGTGAACTCTGCCAGCGTCAGGATGCGCGAAATGATATTCAAAATGTCGGTGTCAATCTCAGTGGCATCATTGTTAAGTCCAAGCCATCGCGGCTCATCCGGCCACGCGAACAGCACACGGGCATATTTGCCGTCGTGGTCGCCTTTGAATGACGCAACCAATTTGTCGGGCTGCATCCCGCCGACGAGACCAATAAGCAAGTGATCGACCGCCAGCATGCGGCCCATACGCTCGACGGTGTGGGGCTCGCCGTTCCAAGCTTCCAACCAGAACTCATCGTCCTGCCCGCCGCTGTAGCGCTGCATATTCAGAAACAGCGCGGCCAGCTCATCTCGCACCAACACGATCCCATGCGGACGGGCTTGCAGGAGTTCGGCCAGACGCTCAATCGTGCCGTCATTGACTATCAGTCTGATCGGAATGTACTTGCCGGGGTCGGCGGCGGTTTCGGGCATGGCGGGCGGCGGCACCCCGGCCTCGGTTGCTTCCTGAACTTCCTGTTTCCAGTTGTCATATGCAGCCTTGGCCGCCACCTTCTTAGTTTCGTGGTCGCGCTTCCGCTTTTCCTCGTCTTTCTTGCGTAACTGCTCGACTTGCTTTGCCGCCCGCCGCGTCACATTGTGACCGGGCGTTTTGCCGGTGCCGGAATACCCGACAAGTGCCGTCCAGCACGTAGCCGGCTGCACCCATGACGCCGTTGCTTTTATGCGCCTTGAGTAGCCGATCAGCCCGGAGCTGATACCCAGTAGTGGCACAGCAATGTGAGCATCCGTAACACCGGCACCCTTAGAAGTTCGTCTGATGACTTCCTGCAGCTTCGGGCTCAGCACTTGAAGCGGAAAGTCAGGCAGGTTGCCTCGCTGTGTGTCTAGCAGCGACCAGTCCGGATCGTCCCAATCATGGATCTTTCGGTCGCCGTGGGGGTGGCGATCCAATATTGTCGGCTGAGCAGGCGCGCTTTCTGTATTCGACGGCAATTCCGATCTTAATGTAGATGACGATTCTGGTTGCCAATCCGGCGTGGAATAACAAACATCCTCTAGTTCGCTTTTGGTGTGGTCTGCATCCAGCCAATCGCTAATGTCGCCGCCTTCGCCCAAACCGGGAAGCCGAATTATTTTTATGCTGCTCGCTACGGGGTGAAGGAGCTGGGCGGTTTCCAGCGCTTTCTTGCGGCCAGTGTCGTCGTTGTCTTCGAGTATCCAGCAATGGCGGCCAGTGAGAGCATTGACGCAATCATCTGTCCATTTGCCGGACGCGACGGTCGTCGCGCAAAGATCGAGGCTAGCAACACGATCTGAGTCTTTTTCGCCCTCACAGACAAACACCGTAGCGTTGGGAAACTTTATCAGTTCCGGCCAGCGATAGATGACACGGCGCTCTGGACCCTTATAAGTGCCGTCCGGTAGGCGGTAGGCAAATCGTTTCGGCTCGAAGCGCAGTTTCTCATAAAGCACTTTGCCATCCGCCTCGGTGTATGGATACACAGCGACGGGTTTGCCTCTGGGTTTGTGGTTGATGGCCGCCGACGTGGCAGCGCGCACCATGACGTCGAGCGAAAATCGATTTCCATTGGGTTGGGGCTGGAATTTCGGCAGGCCGAGCTTCTCGGCGACATAATCCCGGCAGATCATCGGATCGTCGCCTGAATGCGAGTAGACGACGTATCCACTTTTAGCGGCTGATGTGAGCTTAACGGACAGCGAGCGATCTTTAGGAGAATGGTCTGGACCAGGGCACAGAATTTGATCGCCGCTGATCTCGCCATTGAGTCGGCGCGCCGCTTCCTTTAAAGAGAGATCCACCACAACCATTGCCTTTGGAAGTTTGAGGACCAGCCGCTGCGAACGGCTGGTCCTATTGCAGATCAGAACGGAATTTCGTCATCGAGACCGGTACCCGGATCCTCAGTTTCACCAATAGGGTCCGGCCCCGCCCGATGCCAAGAGTCGAGCTTGAACACCGGCACATGTACCGTGCCGTATTTCTTGTGCTTATAGCTCCGGGTGCCGAGCGCGATGATCGGCAGAAGGCCGTGGCGCGGCGAACGGTCATAGATGCCGCATAGATCGGCGACTGCCGACCTAGCACCACCCGTGCCAATCGCAGAGAACACCAGCAGTTCGCCGATGCTATCTGCCGGTGACAATGGCAGTTGCATAATCGGCTGCCACGGGTCCACCGGTTTACCGTTATCGCCGATTTCCCATGCGTCTGCGTCGAGTTCGCCACAGTCATGGCGTTTCGGCAGCTTGTCGTTGCCGAATTTCAACTTACCGAGGCGCACGTCTGGCGCGGCGTCTTCATTGAATTTGATGAAGCCGCACGCCAGCTCGTCGATGAAGGCGACGTACCTAGTGCCAAGCGGCACTTCTTCCTCGCCGACGAACCATTTGCCCTTGATATATTTCAGAAGCGTCTGGTTGCCGTGTTCGGTAGCTATTTCCCCCCACGGACTCGCACACTCAGTGGCGGGTAGATGATCTTCCGGTTTCATAATCTGGTTCATGGTGTACCCATCACGTTTAGGTTTTGAATTGCCGCCAATGAACGACACCGCGTGAACACGGCGGCGATTGTGCTCGCGTGGCTTAGTCTGAGTGGCGTACTAATTTTTTGGATGCCTGCGCGAAGCCAAGGGTTGCGCAGTAAGACTGCGGAGGCTATCTTCCGATCGACTTTGCTGCCAAGCATCTCGATTTTCCAAGCCCCGAGCGCCGCCACAGCGCCGGGGCTTTTGGCTGCGGTCATGCGGTGGCCTCCGATTGATCAGCCGTCTCAGGTTTTCGCTTAAGTTTTCGGCTGTGCTCCGGTCGCCGTTGGAGAGCGGGGGTAAGTCGTGGCGATGAGAGCAGGCTACGACTAGCGGGAAAGGGCTTAGTTACGGCGGTTGAAGCTTTAGCCTTCGACGCAATCAAGCGGTCCATTGACTCAACAACGACAAAGTGCCGTGTACCAAAGTGAACGGTTTCCAGCTCCGGCAAAATGTCCGCGTAAAATTTGGCTCGACTGATGTTGCCGCAGTACTTAAGGGCGTCAGAAATCGAAGCGAGGGCGGGCTTCAGCGCTTTGGTGGGATAACTCTTTGAATCCATCGTCGGCTGTCCATTGACGGCTACTTTGCCGCTTTTCATGACAGACGATGATCCAAAGAAACTTGGCACTCAAACTTGGCAACCTGGCTGCCAGGTTATTTTGTGTCAGGTTTTTTCGGCTGGCGCTTCCTTGGGGCGCCGCCTCTTCTGATTTCAGCGGGCACAAACTTCTCGCGCAACTCTCTTATCCTTTCACGACCCAGTTTTCTTTCTTTTCCCCACGACCGGTCTTCATCGCGAGAAGGATACCGTTGCTTGTCGTGTAAAAAGCTGTTTAACCGCTCTTGGTACTCAGCGGCTACTTTTTCGCGCAGAGCAAACTTTGTCGGTTTTGCCTCACCCGATGTCCCGTTTTCAAAGTTACGTACTCTTTCGATGTCCGGCCAAAGCCGGAGCGCATGTTCACGTCCAAATATTGGCTTCCGAAAGCGTCGCTCCTTATCAAGCCGCTTCGCAGTCAGCGCGTCCACCGTATCCAGATCATAGATTGGCGGTTCGAGCACGCGGTCTGCACACGAGGGATCAATTAAGCATTCCAACCAGTAGGTCGCCTCCCGAGGTGGCGTGTCGTCGGGCAAAATTTGTCTCCCAGTGCTGACCGGCATCCAAGAAAATTTGCTCCCGGGCATTGGCGGAATTTTCGGCTTGTCAGCCCAGCGAACAAGTAGTTTTCGATCCGTGATGGCGTTACCGATTTGGCGGCGAGCTTCGCGTTCATCGCATCGCTCGGCAGCTTGCACGTGCGCCAGAAGGGTAGTCCATGTCATGAATGACGCGGATGTACGTTCCGATTCTGATATGTATGGTGACATTGCGCACCGCATGGCGCTCCGCGTGATAGTTGCGGCGGAAAGCCAGTGCGGTACTGGCCGTGTCGGGTTGCAATCCCTATCCGCCGCTAAGCGATCCTACGATTTTGCCTCGATTGAAACCACCTTGCGGCTGGGTTTGATGCCAAATCTCGGTGCCGCCGCGCGGATCGCATCGGCAATGTAGGAAGGAGCTAAGTGGCCGTAGTGGCGTTCGACCATTCTCGTATCGGAATGGCCCAAATTGCGCGCGACCACCATCAGCGGACCACCCGCCATAACTGCGAGTGAGGCCCATGTGTGCCGCAGCACATGGAATGAAACTGGCGGAGCAATTCTCGCTCGTTTGCAAGCGGCTGTCATCGGGCGCGCCTGATGGGCGGGTTTCCAAGGTGCGCCATCAGACTTGGTCAGCAAGGTTGCATTCCCCGACTTGCCAGCGGCGAATGCCTTGAACAGTGCCACACCCTCATCGTTGAGAACGATGTGACGCCCTTTGCCGCTTTTACTGGTGCGGACATGAACGGTGCCGCTGTCGGGGTTGAAATCTGAAGCTCTGAGCGCGATTAACTCGCCATAGCGTGCGCCCGTCGCCAACGCAGCTTGCGCCAATCTACGGAAATCAGGATCGCAAGCGTTTAAGAGGCGTTGTGCTTCGGCCACGGTTAAATACCGCACCCGCGCAGCATTCACTTCTTCAAATGGCTCGACCCGTCGCCAAGTCTCGTCAGAGGGGATTTTCCCGTCCCGCCACGCGCGATTGAGGGCTGCTTTAAGCACGGTCAGTGTCCGGTTTGCACTCGCTCGTCGGCGCCTAACGGCCTCAGGATCGGCTCTATCCAATTGACGAATATTCGGTTTCTTGGAGTCTTTCTTGCTGCGTAATCGAGCAGGGCTTGCCGCGAGGTTGCGAAGCCAATGCTGTATCTGTGCTGTGGTCAGCCGGTCACAGTTGAAATCGCCAAGCGGCGGCAAGATGTGCGTATAGACCCGATGACGAGCGTCATAGCCGGTCTTCCGATGTGCATTCAGCCAGCCAAGATATTCCTCGGCGCACTCTCTAACTGTATAGGGGCCGCTTCTAACTTCGCCTCGGTCATGCCGAGCCAAATGCGCGAACCACTTGCGTGCAGCCTCCTGTGCTTGGGCGAATGACAATACATGCGCCCTATCGGCGTCAGTCACATCGTCCGCTGTACCGATGGCATGGAACCGCCGTCCTAGGTCGCCGCTGTAATGCCGGGCTATCCACGTACCTCCTTTAGTCCCTTTACGGTAGCCGACAGCTAGGCCCTCCGACAGCGACCGCCAGTATGGCTCCCGCCGCCTCTTAAGACGTAGGCGCGCCGCGCGAGTGTCTAGCTTTGCATCTTGAAGCGTCCGAGCCATCTGTGCCTCCCCCATACCGATATTCGTACGGCACGCGTACGGCATACCTGTAGACGGACACGGGTAGACACACAAGGATAGAAAATGGCCATTCTATCGAGGACATATGACGCCGAAGGACGTCGATGGACGACGTAATCTCTCTTTCACGGCGGAAACACGGGTTCGATTCCCGTAGGGCGCGCCAGATAAATCAATGACTTAAGCGAAACGCCTAAATCAATATTCAAAAAATATTCAATATGCGGGGTCGTCAAACTGGCACAGTT
>Ga0306925_10007715_pt1 | contig 10147 bp, 7 predicted proteins | sample flu12Cox44000176_FD_203755 | JGI IMG/M metagenome (GOLD analysis project Ga0306925, IMG submission 203755) | Lab enrichment of tropical soil microbial communities from Luquillo Experimental Forest, Puerto Rico - flux8day.12C.oxic.44.000.176 (v2)... | ecosystem: Environmental > Terrestrial > Soil... | reverse complement strand
ATCTTCTCATCCAGCACCTGCCGCGAACCGTGAAATTCGCTCTGCATGAACGCGTTGAATTCTTCTGGCGTATGAAACTGCTTGCGGAAGTCGGCCTCTGCACTCTGCAATTTCACGGAAGGCACAGTCATCCCGCGGCGCTGGGCTTCCTGGTACACCAGTTCCTCGAAGATGATCATCTTCATCGCGCCGTCGCGGATCTGCGGAGCGAGGTCTTTGGGAATCCCGCCGTGCTGACGCGCATAGGGAAAGATCGCGTACTCTTCGCGCAGCAGGTCGGCGTCCGTCAGGACGGCCCCATTCACGCGTGCTACCGGTTTGGCCGATGCATTCGGCTGCGAAGCGGCAGTCGGCTTTTGCGGTGCCTGGGCGGGTGCCTGATTGAATACCGTGGGCGCGTGCGCCGCTACCTGAGAATGTGACAAAGCCGGTACGAGGAGAAAGATCGCCCAGCTTGAGAACTTGTGCTTCATGGCTGACCTCCGGACCAGTGAAAGGTGGGGAGGGAATGTGCCCCTCCCCGTTCGTGCAAAAGGAACTTAGAATGTTGTCGGAATGTTGGCGCCGCCGTTCATCTCGTTGCCTTCGCCACCATGGCACTGGCGGCAGAACTGTGCCGTCTGGTTCGATCCGGCGGTGCCGCTGGCCGGATTGTAGGGGGCGCGCAAGAAGAACATCGTCTTGTAGTTGCCCGGGGTCAATCCGGACTTGCTGGCAGTGACGTTCACCACGTTCATCAGGTGCTGGTTGTGGCAGGTGGTGCACTGCACCGTCGGCTGATTGTTGTAGGGTCTCGTGCTGACAAAGAGGCCGTAGTTCGCCTTGAACTCCGTCATCTTCGGGCCGGGGACGATGGCGCCCTTGGAGTCGATTGTGCAGTCCCAGTCATAGCCACCTTTGATTGGGTCGTTGCAGCCCACAATGGCAAGGTCGCCCACTGGGTGATCGTTGAGGTAGTCGCCATTCGGGGTATTACCATCGCGGCCGAGCAGGGTGGGGATGTTGTTGCTGGCATAGGTGTTAGGCACCGTCTCGAACACTGTGTTCTTCATCATGGCGCCGGTTGCGTAGTTGCCATCATGGCAACTCAGGCACGTCATAGTGTTCGTGGTGACCGGATCGGTTCCGTCCCATTTGCCGGGCATGGTCAGCGTGTAGCTACCGTGCTCGCTCTGGCCGGTAACCATCGTCTTGCCAAACAAGGCAGCTACGTCCTGGCCCCACAGTGCGATGTTGCCCGTGCCGGTGTCGGCGGTGGCGATGCCGTTGCCGCGCGCGCCGCTATGCGGGGCGTGACAGGCAGCGCAACCACGGCCATAGTTGAGGTGGGCGCCCAGCACGTCGGATGTCGGATTGCCGGGCTGTGCCATCGCGAACATGCCGAAGGCCAGAACCACCAGCGTTACTAAAAGTACTTTCTTCATAAGATCGATCTCCTGATATGAAAATGCGATTTTCACCTTTACTTCCAGCGCTGGAGACCTTGGCCCCTGGAGGCTCCACGGCCAGGTAAGTGCAAGTCGGTGGCCGAAACTGAGCGGGAATCTCAAACGGTCTTTAAGCCATTCCAATGAAACAAGTTGTTATGTCTTTGCCCAGTCTGCAATAAGACGAAACAAGGGCTGCGGGTGGGTGAAAAGAGCCACTTCAGCATTGGGGTTGGTTAAATCCCCCAGCCATCGCGGCGTAAATGTCACCTAGTGCTAGTTGGCGCAATGGGAAGAGCTTGCGGCAACGGTTGCGAATCCTTGCAGAAAAAGCAGCTCCCCCATCCGCAGCGGGATCGGGGGAGTGAAGTGTTGCAAAATGCAACTATTGCTTGGCTTCGGGCTCGGCCCGAGGCTTCGCTTCGGCCGTCTGCGCCGCTGCTGCGGGCTGGCTGGCTCTTTGCGTCTCTTTTTCCTTCTTCAACTGCTCAGCTTCGGCGTCGGTAATATAGCGAAACTGCTGCACTCGCCCGGGGAATTGCTCGGCCGTGAAGACGTGGTTGGTCTTAGGATCGAAGGCGACGCTAACCAGCGACGCGAACTGGCCGGGAAGATTCCCGTGACCACCGACGAAGGCGAGCAACTGGCCATCGCGATCGAAGATCTGCAAGATATCGAGCATAGGATCGGCAACCCAGATGTGGCCATCGCCGTCAACGGCTATGCCCTTAGGACGGGCAAAGCAGCCTGGTCCATCACAGTGTTGTCCGAACTGACTGATGAATTTTCCTTCAGCGTCGAAGATCTCCACTCGATTGTTGAGCATGTCGGTCACGTACACATTGCGGTCGCTGTCGAGGGCAATACCGTAGGGCGCTGAGAAGTCGCCGGGGGCTGTCATCTCGTGCTTCTTGCCCACCGAGCCGATGCGGCGGATCTTCTTGAGGCTGTCGGCGTCGTACACAAAAACCGCGTCCTGCTGGGTATCGACGACATAGAGCAAGCGATTTTCCGTATCAACCGCAATTCCCACGGGATCAACCAAACCTTCTTTGATCTGGTCGACCGGCGTGCCCTTCTTGTCCAGAATCAGCACCCGATGCAGCTTGCCGTCGGTAATCAACATGCGGTCGTCATCGTCGATGGCGATGCCGTTGATCAGTCCGAAGGTCGCTTCGAAGCCATTGCGGATGAGAGTTGCATCTCTGGTTTCGGTGTTGAAAATGAACAGAGCGCCAACCTTCTGGTCCGCTACCAGCAGCTCACCCTTGGAGTTGACGGCCATGCCGAAGGGCGCGAGCAACTGGAAGGGAAGTTGTTTCATATGCTTGGTATTAGCGTTCTCCACACCGGCCATACGATCCATCCAGGTCGATTTTTTCTTGGGCTGTTCGCTGGCCGGTGTCTGGTCAATTTTCTGTCCGGCAAAGTAATTGACGTAACGTATGCGCGGGATGTTCGGAGGGCCGGGCCAGACGAGCTTGGTGACATCAATCTGCGGTTTCGCCGGTGTCTCTGGCTGCGTGGGCTGTGCCTTGGGCTTCTTGTTCTTGGCAAAACCGGACGTCGGAGATACCGACACCAGCACAACCAGTACCGCCGTCAGGGTTGCGGCGGCAAGCATCCGATTCAGTCGAAACTTGAACATCATCACTTACTCCACACTCACTTCAGGTCCAGCCGGTTCTTATGGCAGGTATCGCAGAACGCCATGTTGTTAGCTTGGTCCTTGGCCAGCAGCCCCGCCTGAGTAGAGGAATGCGGCTGGTGGCATGTCAGGCAGTTGATTTCCGTTTTCACCTTGGTTGCGTCACTCGGATCCATCACGCTCTGGACCGGATGACCCATCACCGGGTGACCCACGCCGTACTTTACCGGCAGAATAATGACCCGGTTCTTCTGGTAGTAGTCCTCCGGCAGTTTGACTTGGCCGCTGAATATCGTAAGAACGTGCTCGGATTCCAATTGCTGCGGTTTCGAGTCCGGACCGTGACATTCCAGGCAGAGGGCACTCCCCCGGGCTCGCAGCAGTTTTGGATTGCTGCCACCGTGCGGTTCATGACACGTCGCACAACCGAGCCCAAACGCAGGCTGGTGCAGGTGCGCCTTCTTGAATTGCTCGGCTTGCTCGCTGTGGCAGGTGAGGCAAACCGAGACTGGATCAGGTTGCAGGAATCCAGGCATCTTGCCTGCATGTGGATTGTGGCAGGAGATACATTCGCCTTGCGCGCCCGGGTGCTGCACCTTCGCCTTTTCGATTTTTTCCGCCTGCTCACCGTGGCAGGTCACACAGATGGCCTTCGAGTCTGCCTGGGTCAATACGACCTTGCCGTCCTTGGCAGGCGCGTGACAGGTATCGCAACTCCTGCTCTCAAACGGCACATGCGTGTACTTCTGCATCAACTTGGCCTGTGCCGACTGATGGGGATTGTGACATTGCACGCAATTGGCAGTTGCGAAAGGCTGTCCCTGGTGCGCCTTGATCAATTCAGCGGACGTAGCATCGTGACAGTCGAGGCACAGCGCCGGAGGCGCCTTGGCAAGGTGATAATCAAATTCGATCTTGCCTTTCTCTCCGACTTTGTGCGGCACGTGACACGTCTCACAGCCCATGTCGAGTGCGGCGTGACGACTGCCACTCTGGGGAACATTCAGTCCCTGGGTGTGACAGGTCAGGCAGAGGTTGTCATCTTTGGTCGTTCCCGATGTCGACCTGAGCAACTGATACTTGTTGCCGGAAGCATGCGGGCTGTGGCACGTCAGGCAGTCGCGCACCGCCGGAGGATGAACCGTTCCCTTGAGCTGGGCGGCATCCATATCTGCGTGGCAGGTAATACAGAGGGCTTGCGGAGTTGAGGTGATCAGCTTGACCCGGGTAACGTCTTTGTTGACCCGAATCTCATGACAACTGGTACACCCGAGGGCGATCGCTGAATGAACGAACTTGCCCTTCGCCTTGTCCTCGTGACACTCAATGCACTTGGCTGAGTCGGTATTCTTCTCGAGTGGCACCGGATGGGTGGCTGCACCAGACAGTGCGGCGCTCAAAATCAGGCCTAACCCCACAAGAAAACGTACTGCTCTCACACGCGCCTCCACTCCGTACTGTTCTCTGTGCACGTGAGTGACCTTACCGGGACAAGTTCTGTACCAATCCATCACGTACGCCTTAACCTGTTGTCCGCGAAAGAATTAGACCGCAGCAGGAATTCTTGAGGGAGCCCCGGCAAGGGGGCAGAAAGACAGGCACGAATGGGTTTTCCTCCGCATTCTTCAGGTGAAATCCCCCACCAATCTGAAACTGGTGATGATCGTGCCACTCGGTCGAAAACCGGGGTTACCAGGTCGCTCCGCGGCCGGACAGATGAGAAGGGACGCGCTCCCCGGGACTTGCGTCCCAGCCGTACAGAAGCGTCGAGGTTCGCTACGCGGAGAGCTAAAGTGTGTGCGTGAGAACATAGGCCGTCCCTACGGGACTCGGGTTCATTTGCCACCTGACCCAGCGCTGAAGCGTTGCGCTATGATCTTCCGCCCCTCCGGGGCTGGCTGGTGGGCGAATATCACGATGTTCTCCCACCGCAATTTCGAAAAATGAGTTCTCACGCACACACTAGCGCCTATGATTTCAAAGGCGCGCTTACGGCACGGCTGAAGTCGTGCCGTAGAACAAAACATGCGTATCCAGTTATCGAAAACAACTGAAGTCGTGCCCTGACCCAAGCCGATCGGAATGGAGTTTTTCAGCAACCCGTGAAGCCGTGCCCTCTCAAAGCGCTCGTCGCTTAATCAGCCGACTTCCGACTCAGGCCACCAGTGCATGTGCGAATGCCAAGAGGTTTTCATTCCCTGGGAGGGTCGCAGGCCCATGGGGAGACTCGGGGCACGGTGCGGTTGGGCTAAGACCGTGGGCGCGCGATGCGCGGTTTGATCACCGTTCTGGGTGATATGCCTCACTTGCGGGAGCCTAGGTTCGCTCCTCAATTCCGGTCCAATTCCTTTAAGCAGCAATAGCTTAAGTGCTGATTGAGGCCGGCGCAAGGAATTGGCTGCCGACGTGCACTCTCTATATCTGCTCACGGGAAGGAGCACGCATGGCTTTGAGCCTCTCTTCGATTCCAAAACGCATTCATAAGACGCTGGCTAACTTGCGGACCGGCGTGGTCCTGCTGATTCTGGTTGTCATTGCCTCCGCGACAGGCACTTTCATCTTGCAACGCCCCGTTACGGATGCCGATAGACTATCGCAAGCCTACTCCCCCAACGTCCTGCGGTGGCTCGATCGGTTCATGCTCACCGATGTGTTTCACGCCTGGTGGTTCCTGGCTTTATTGGGGCTGGTAAGTCTGAGCATCGTTCTGGTTTCAATCGACCGCTTTCCCAATGCGTGGCGTTTTTATGCACGTCCTTATCGCAAGACCGACTCGCACTTCCGCTCGTCGCTGCAAACAAAAGTTGAGCTGCCGATTACGAATTCCGCGGAAGGACTGAATGCCGCCGAGCGTGCTCTGAAGAAACTGTGCTGGCCGATCGAGCGTATCGCCGACGGCAAACAGACCTCGCTTTACTCCGAGCGTCACCGGGTTTCGGTGATGGCAGTTTATGTGATTCACGCCAGCCTGCTATTGATCTTCGCCGGCGGCATCATCGACGGCCTGTTCGGATACAGCGGCTATCTGATGCTGCAAAAAGGACAGACGGGCAACATCATCGAGACCCGCACTGGCGCCAAGAAAATACTACCGTTTGGTGTGACGTGCTACGAAGCCGGACAAGAGAACTACGCCGACGGATCGCCGAAAAAGTGGTGGTCCAAGTTGGCGGTGGTCCAGGATGGCAAAGAGGTTCAGGCGAAAGAGATCGTGGTCAACGATCCTCTGGTGTATCACGGGCTGCGCTTCTACCAGGCAAGTTACGGGATGACTGGCAACCTTGACGGACTCGAGGTAATGGCCACTCCCGAGTCCGGCGCGGGGCGCGAGGTCACGCTGCGGATAAATGAACCCTTCGAGCTTGATCCGAACACTAGCGTGACACTGGCGGAATTCATCCCGGACTTCTTTGTCCGCGACAAGCAAATTTTTAAGCGGTCGGACAACCCGGAGAATCCCGCATTTCGTTTGCAGGTGATGAACAAAACGACAGGTAAAGAGGCCAAGTTGTGGCTGTTCCCTGCCTACAGCGACGCTGCTCAAGGCCAGAAGTCAGGCTATGGTTTCGCCTTTCGAAACATGCAAATGGGCTACTTCACCGGCCTTGAAGTATCGCACGAGCCCGGACAGTGGCTGGTTTGGGCCGGTTGCATCCTGATGGGCGTCGGACTCTTCGTCGCCTTCTACATGGTTCACATGCGGCTGTGGATCGTCGCCCTTCCCGATGCCAAGGGCAAGCTGATTCTGTGGATCGGAGGACAGGCCAATAAGAACGAAGATCGCTTCGAAGAGAAGTTCAATGACGTGGTTGAAGGTATCCGAACTGAATTGGAGCGCGCGTCAACTGTACCTCGCGCTGCGCGCAAGATCGAACCCGAATTGACCCTCGTAGCGGTCAAGTAAGACATCGCGAGAAAAGCACCCTAGGAGAACGAAGATGGCAACGCGTGCACGCGTAGTAAAAATGGAAACACCTGCCGCTACCGGCGGAAATGCGCTGTTGATCCTGGTTGGACTCGGTGTGGCCTTCCTGTTGATCACTGCCCTGCTGGGCGCGGCCAAGGCTGGCGGCCCCCTATTCAACGAAAGCAATCTTTTGTATGTCGCGCTGATCTTTTACGCAGGCGCTGGCGCCCTTTACATGGGATTTGGCGTAACCGGAGTGCCGAAGTACGTAAAGGTGGCTTCCGTCGCCACGGCGATCGGTTTCACCGCCAACACGCTGGCGGTCGCACATCGCTGGTATCTGGCCGGACGCCCGCCCTTCGCCAGCATCTATGAAATGTTGCTGAGTTTTGTGTGGACAGTCGCGGCCCTCACCCTGGTCACCGAGAAGAAGTTTGGGGTGAAGATCATAGGCAGCATCACCATGCCGCTGGCCGTCGTTTGCGTCATCCTGATGCAGCTTTTGCCCTCGGAAGTGAGGCCGCTGGTTCCGGCGCTACAATCCACCTGGCTGCACGTTCACGTCACGCTGGCGATGCTGAGCTATGCCGCGTGCGCCGTAAGTTTTGCGCTGGCCATGATGTTTCTCATCAAGGACCACTTCCCGACAGAAACATTCCTGGCCTTGACAAGCGGATTGGTCAGCGCAATTTACATCGCTATCATCGCCACCCGTTTCGAAAAGTGGGGAGGCCTTTCGGTGACAGCGTGGGACGCGAAGGACAAGAGCGACATGTTCCTGGGACGCGGCGTTCGCTTGTTTGTCACCGTGCCCGACCTCGGCTGGCTCTTTGTCATGGCGGGCCTGGGTGCACTGCTGCCATTGGTGTTCTACTTCGTGGCCCGCGTCCAGAGGAATGATTCCTATCTCGGCATCGCAAACAAGGCGATTTTCATTGGTATTCTGCTGCAGGTAATCGTGCTGGCGGCATTCGTTCTGCGGGTGCGCGACGCCAGCTATGCATCACCCTTCCAGGAAGGACTTTATCCGACCTCGCTGGCTGCGTCGCCATTTATCCTCGGCGGACTCGTCAGCGGCGTGATTGCTTCCATGCTCTACCTGATGCTGCTGTGGCGAAGGACGGACCTGGAAGGACTGCTTCCCAGTGCCGATACTCTGGACCGGGTGACTTATAAAACTATCTGCATCGCCTTCCCGCTGTTGACCGGCATGATCGCCGCCGGAGCATACTGGGCGAATCGGACGTGGGGCTCATATTGGAGTTGGGATCCGAAGGAGACCTGGGCCGCAATTACTTGGCTGGTTTATGCTGGCTATCTGCACATGCGCATCACCCGCGGCTGGCGAGGACGTCGTGCCGCCTACTTCGCGATCCTTGGTTTCGGCGTGGTGATTTTCACTTTCCTCGGCGTAACGTGTCTGCTTCCTGGCTTACACGCGTACGCATGAGGACGGCCAGGGCTGAAGGGCACGGACCTGCGTTAGCGGTTGGCCCCACGAACCGGATCCGCGCCTCTTCGCCTTGGATGTCTGGTGGTACGAGACCTGGAAGCGACGTGATAACGTTGTTGGTTCAGTGAGCACTACAGCACCAATTCGAGGCGCCGGAAGTAGTGTTGCCGGGTCAACGGCTGCACCAGCTACGGTCGTTCGCAAGCGGCACATCAACTGGGCGCTGAAAGCCGTGCTGCCTATCGCGGCGGTGCTTCTCAATGGCTTGCTGCTGTTTCTGCTGGTTTCCTCGTCACTCGATCCCGGACCGCGCAACAACGTGATTGCCGTCGCCGCCGGCGGCGCGTTCGTGATCTGCGTGGCGGTTATCATAGTTCTGGCGGTGCAGGTCCGCCGCCCCATGATTGAACTGCAAGAGAAAATTGCACGCGTTCAACTAGGCGACATGGACGTTGCGGTCAGCTTTGCCGACCGTAACGACGAGATCGGCGATCTTGGCCGCGACTTCAACGACATGGTGGCACAGTTGAAAGCAAGCCGCGAAGAGATCAACCGTCTCCACCAGACCCAGATGTCGCGTGCCGAACATTTTGCCACCCTGGGAGAACTTGCGGCGGGCCTGGCCCACGAGATCCGCAATCCTCTAGCGGGCATCGCAGGAGTGCTCGATATCGTCAGCCGGGATTTGCCCGAGACCAGCGTCGCGCACGACGTCATTCACGACGCCAAGCAAGAGGCGGTGCAGATCAATCGCATTCTGACCGAGTTGCTGGATACAGCTCGCCCCAAGCCCCCGCAGTTCCGCGTCAGCGACATCGTCGGCACGGCCGAACACGCTGTGTTGTTTGCCCGTCAACAGGCAGTGACCAAGCGCATTACGATCGCATTCGAGGTGAAAGAGGCGGTGCCTCCACTGGAGCACGATCCTGATCAGATCAACCAGGTGCTGCTCAACCTCCTGCTGAACGCGATTCAATCCATGGACAAGCCAGGAACGGTTCGCGTGACTCTGCAGCCCGAAGACGACGCGGTGCTTGTCATCGTTTCCGATGAAGGCAAAGGCATCGCGCCGGAACACCTGCCCAACATCTTCCGCCCGTTCTTCACCACCAAGGGCCAAGGCACAGGCCTGGGGTTGTCGTTGGCACGTCGCATGGTGGAATCGCACGGTGGGACGATCAACGCAACCAGCGTTCTTGGCGAAGGCACGCAGGTCACCGTCCAACTTCCAGTGCACCGCGTGCAAGACAAAGCTTCGTAAGCAGATGTTCGCCCGTGCCATCGTCATCGATCCGGGCTACGCACGCGCATATGCCGGGTTGCCGATTGCTGTTGGTTTCCTGTACCAGTGGTGTGAAGCCAGTGAAGACAATCTGAGAGAAGCGGTATCAGCCAGCCGCCGCGCACTGGACCCGCAGTCCGCCGAAGCCCACGCCTCGCTCGGTTTTGCAGAATCGCTGAGCGAGAACTACGAAGGCGCCGGCGAAGAATTCGAGACTGCCCTTCGGTTGGATCCTTACTGCTCGAGGCTTATTACTTCTACGGGCGGTCGTGCGTAGGAAGAAACCACTCCAGCTCGTCACTCCGGAAAACGGTGGTGCGTTGGCATCGCACCGGCTTCGTTGTCCTGGTCATGTCTGTCGCGTACTCGCCACGCCGCCGGAAGGGAACCCTTGAGCAGGGAAGTGCGCGATCGGATTTTCCGCATGGTT
>Ga0306925_10007713_pt1 | contig 10148 bp, 10 predicted proteins | sample flu12Cox44000176_FD_203755 | JGI IMG/M metagenome (GOLD analysis project Ga0306925, IMG submission 203755) | Lab enrichment of tropical soil microbial communities from Luquillo Experimental Forest, Puerto Rico - flux8day.12C.oxic.44.000.176 (v2)... | ecosystem: Environmental > Terrestrial >... | reverse complement strand
ACCGTTCCTTTGGAGTAACGGCGGCAGCCTCCTGGATCTGTCTTCGGACCAGGCGAAGGAAGCGCTTCAGCTCTGGGTTGACCTCGTCCAGAAAGGCGCCGTCTCCAAAGATGCATTGAATTGGTCGCAAGGAGATGTGGCAAATCAGTTTATCGGCGGTCGGGCCGCGATGATGGTGATGGGACCCTGGATGCTGGCATCGGTCAAGCGGAGCGGTATCGATTATGGCGTCGTGACTATTCCCGTCCCGAAGGAAGGCATGAAGCCGGTTGTCCCACTGGGCGGCGAAGTCTGGTGCCCGCTGAAGACCGATAAGAAGATCGAGGATGCTGCGCTTGAGTTCATTAAGTTTACCCAGGACCCTGAGCGACTTAAGAAAATCTGCAACACGTTCAATTATATCTCTTCAGTCAAGAGCATTGCCGAGCAACAAGGGCAGGAACAGCCGGATTTCGCTCCCTTCGTGAAGCAGATGGATACGGCGCGGTCGCGTCCGGAAGAGGGCGGTGCCCAATATACGGTCGTCTCCCTGGCAGCCCGCACGGCAATTCAAAAGGCGCTTTCCGGTCAGGCACCTGTTGCCGCGGCCCTCGAAGAGGCTGCCGCGAAGATCAAGACGCTTGGGGTAAAGAAGTAAGCGGGCTAAACCCAGATTCCGATATTCCAGCTAGGGCGGCTGGGTCCAGCCGCCCTAAACGACGGATTTCAGAAGAGTGGTCCGTTCTCAAGCCTCTGGCGGCGGCTGTACCCAGCCGCCGTACAGGTGCCCGAATTTTTGAAATTTAGGTCAAACTCCCGGACCGGATATCCCGGCGCGTGAGCCCACGCGCCCTACAAGGCCCCTCAGTTGAAATTCTAGGGCGTACGCCGACACGCGCGTACGCCGTTACATGCCTGGCCTACGCCTTGGCGGGTTGTTCTCGCGGCTTCGTGACCTCGTGATGCAGGCTGCCCTTGCGCAGGTTGGTCCACCAGAGGACGATTGGCGCGGCGATGAAGATCGACGAATAAGTGCCAACGATAACCCCAACCACATTTGTGAAGGCGAAATCAGCCAGCACCGGTCCCCCGAAGGCTAGCAACGACAGCATGCAGAGCAGGGTGACCCCGCTGGTGAGGATGGTCCGGCTCAGGGTTTCGTTGATGCTCGCGTTCATCAGGAATTGGATTGAGCCTTTCCGGCCCGAGCGAAGGCCCTCGCGGATTCGGTCGAAAACGACGATCTTGTCGTTGATCGAGTAACCGGCAATCGTCAGGATCGCGCCGACCATGACCAATGAGAATTCGCGGCCGGCTAAAACGAAGATCCCGAGCGTGATGACCAAATCGTGAAGCATTGCCACGATGGTACCGACAGCGAATGAGAATTCGAATCGGATAGTCACGTAGACCAGGATGCCCAGAATTGCGATGCCCAGCGCAAACAGCGAGGTCTTGGCCAGTTCCGTACCCATGACCGGCCCGACTCCTTCCGAACGTTCGACCGTCAGATTCGCCTTAGGAAAGCCCTGCTTCAGCTGGTTGGCCATCTTCTCTGCGGTGCCAAACGGTGCTCGAACCGAAATAAAGTGTGCGACCTGGTTCTTTTGCTGACTCGCCTCCTGCTGGATGACAGCTTTTCCTAAGCCGATCTTCTCCAGTTCGCTCCGGATCTGGGCCTCCGGAAGTTCTTGAGCGGACTTCAGGAGCAGGAAATCGCCGCCCGTGAAATCGATGTTGAACACGCTTGTTCCGCGCAGGCCGAAAGCGGCGATCGAGGCAGCAAGGAGAACCACCGAGGCAATCAAGGCAGTTCTCCATTTACCCAGAAAGTCGAAACTCTTGGACTTAATCAAATGCAACATCGAGACGCCCTTGATCAGATTGAGCTTGATGCCCCAACTGAAGATGTTCCGCGTCACGAGCAGGGCCGAAAACATCGACGCGATGATACCGATCGTGAGCGTGATCGCGAACCCTTTGACCGGTCCAGAACCGAGCCAAAACAGAATAGCGACTTTGAGCAAGGTCGTCAGGTTCGAGTCGATAATTGCGCTGAACGCTTTTTGGTAGGCGGTGTCAATTGCCGGCTTCAGGTTCTTGCCGTGCTCCAATTCCTCCCTCAGCCGTTCATAAATCAGGACGTTGGCATCGATCGCCATGCCGATCGTCAAAATGATCCCGGCAATGCCCGGGAGAGTGAGAACGAAGCCGAAGAGCGACATGACGCCGAAGAGCAGTACTCCGTTCACCGCCAATCCGATGAACGCGACAATGCCTGCCGCCCGATAATAAATCGCCACGAAAATCAGCGTGGCGGCGAGCCCGGCTAATGCCGCCGCAACGCCCCGGAAGATAGAGTCTTGCCCTAGCGTCGCTGAAACAGTGCGCACTTCATCGATGACAACCGGCGTTTGCAGCGGATTCTCCAGCGCGCTGGCCAGGTTTCGGGCTTCGTCCGCGGTGAAATTACCCGTGATGACCGCCTGGCCGTTCGGGATCTCGCTCTGGATCACAGGCGCCGAAACGACCTCGCCGTCGAGCACGATCGCCAGCCGATTATTGATGTTGTCCCGGGTTACCTGGCGGAAAATGTCTGCGCCTTGACTGGTGAATTTCAAAGCGACCTCGTAGCCACGCTGTTCGAATGTTGCATTCGCCCGCGTAATCTGGTCGCCGGTAAGCTCCGGGCGACGCTTAACGAGAAATTTCTCCTTCTTACCGTTGTGTTCCTGGGTTGAGTTCAGGATCACGTAGCCGGGAGGCGTAAAGGTGGCTCCGGATGCGATTTGGGGAATCAGTTGATCACTGCTGGGATGGACTAGGCGGAATTCGAGTTTGGCGACGCGCTGAAGCTGTTGCCTGGCAGTCTCGATCTGGGCCGTGTCCAAGCCGGGAATTTGCACGAGGATCCGGTCGGTTCCCTGTTTGGTGATCACGGGCTCGCTAACCCCGAACTGGTCAACGCGCTTGCGAATAACCTCGACGGCCTGTCCTTGCATCTCCGGCGTGATCTGTCGCGGGCTGCCATTTTCGCCAGTGCCCGGCGCGAGCCGGAGCAGAAAGGATGTGCCGCCCTGGAGATCGAGGCCGAGGTGAATCTTCTGATCGAGGGGCAGGAACGAATCGATACAGAATGCGCAGAGCAGCAGGGTCAAAGTCGTGCCTAGCCACCGCTTGGTTCGTTCCTTGTCGCTGATGAAGTACCAGGCAAAGAGGACCAGAATGAGTAGACCAAAAAAGAACGTCAGGGTCGGACTCATAAACGACGGCTTCAGGTTGTCGTTTTCGGCTGCTCGGTCTGCTTCGAAACAGTAGCAACGGAGTTCTTTTCGACCTCAATCTTCACATTGTCCGCGATCTTGAGAAGCACCGTGTTGTCTTTCACATTCGCGATCAGGCCGTGGATGCCGCTCGACGTGATAACTTTATCCCCGGTTTTGAGGCTTGCCAGCAATTGCCGTTGCTCCTTTTGTCGTCTCTGTTGAGGACGGATCAACAGAAAGTAGAAGATCACGATCATGAAGACAAAGGGAAGCAAACTCGGCAGGATACCCGGCGACGCGGGAGCAGCGGGCGGACCCGCAGGCGGAACTTGCTGAGCTAGAAAGAGAATGGTGGAGATCATGAGATAAAAACTAAACCCCGCTGGGCTTCTGAACCAGGGAATGGAGTCAATACCTCAAACCCATGTCGGGGGCAACGGAATTTTACTGTGCTTCGCGCGCCGTCAGGCGCATGCCGCCTTGCTGTCCCGGACCTTCGCCGGCGCCTTGTACCCTTCAGGGTCAATAGCGACCTCGCTGAAACCCAGGGCGCGAAGCTCTGGGATCAGGTAGCGTGCGCGCTGCCTCAAGCCCGCCATTTCGTCGCTTGCCACCTGGAGATTTGCCCTCGGATGTTCTCCGGGGACCGGTAGGTAGCGTACCCGGAAAACGCGGAAACCGTGCCCACGGACGATCCGCTCTGCATTTTCGACCAGTGTCAGTGCTTCCCGCGTGACAGGAGTGCCGTGCGGTATCCTGGAACTCAGGCACGGTTGGGCGGGTTGGTCAGCCGTCGGAAGCCCGCGCTCTTTTGAAAGTAGGCGGATTTCGGCTTTGGTCAGACCAGACTCGCGGAGCGGGGCAACCACACTGAACTCCAGCGCCGCCTGCGAGCCTGGACGCCATTGATAGGCGTCGTCCGCGTTTTCGCCGTAGGCCAAGGAACGGAAGCCGCCCTCCCTGGCCAGGACGCGCATCTGGCCGAATAGCTCGGCCTTGCAGAAATAGCAACGGTTTACCGGATTGCTGCTGTACCGGGGATCTTCCAACTCTTGCGTAGCCAGGATCCGCACCTGCGCCCCGAAATGTCTGGCGTTTTCCTGGGCAGCAGCCAGCGCCTGACGGGGCAGGCTTGGGCTGTCGGCGATCACGCCCAGAACCCGGCTGCCCAGAACATCGGTCGCCTCGGCGAGCAGATACGTACTATCAACCCCGCCAGAGTAGGCAACAAGCAGCGGTGCGTGCTCCTGTAACAGGCTACGGAGGGCAATCTGTTTCGTCCTCAATCCCACGCCGGTAAAGCCTCAGAGTTGTAGCCGGCGAAACAATTCGTCTACCGGCAGTTGCAGCCCGACGTAAAACTCGCCGAAATCCGCGTACCGCGCACTTACTTCATCGAAGCGCATTTCATAGACAATGCTCTTGATGTCGAAAATGTCGTGGGCAAAGAGCGAGACACCCCACTCCCAGTCGTCCAGGCCGGTCGATCCTGTAATGAGCTGGCGCACCCGGCCCGAATATTGGCCGCCGACGCGAGCGTGACCCGCCATGAGCTTTTTCCGGTCCTCGAAGGGAAGCGCATACCAATTCTGATTTTCGCCACGGCGTTTGGACATTGGGTAGAAGCAGAAAACAGGCCAGTCCGGCATATTCGGGTAGAGTCGGTCCTTCAGGTATTTCTCCATGCGTTCATGAAACTGCTGCATGGCCTGGGCAAATTCTCCACTTTCCCGGGAGAGGCCTCGTTCTGCGACGAGGGTTGCAGCATACTCTTCGTCTCCTGTCGTGTATTCGCTGCGTTCCGTCAGCGAGTAAAAGCTGCAGACCGGGTTGAGTACGTCCGGGCCCAGGGCAAGGGTAAGCCTCTTTTCCAGAGCGTTGGCTGCGTGCAGGTCTTCAGTTAACAACATGAAGCCGAGATCGGCCTTTGGTGTAACAACGCTGAAGGTCAGTAGCTGCGTCGAAGGCAAGGCCCGGCTTTCCTGGATCAAGGCGGACAGCGCCGTCTTCGCCGCCAGTTTTTCTTTGGCATCCATCATCTGCCATTGCCCATGCTCCAGCCCGTAAAAAAGATGCAGAACATGCCAGCCTTCCTTTGGCCGGAGGGTCGGTTTATCAGTCATATCGAAATCTTAAGCGGGATCTTGGAACTGTCTATTCGGAAGGAGACCTGGGCACACTCTCAATAGGGCTTGCAGTTCGGGGTCGAATCGTTAGATTAGCCGGCTTTCTCCAGGGCGATCGCCTCGACACTTTCGCAGGCAGGGTCCGAGGGAAAGAGGAGATAGGTCACTACACTATGGCAGACGTTGTCAATAAATACCCGCAAAACGCGGTCGGGCGGTTCTACGTGGATGATCAATGCATCGACTGCGATCTCTGTCGCGAAACGGCACCGGCGAATTTTACCCGTAATGACGATGGGGGGCATTCCTATGTGTACAAGCAGCCGTCAACCCCGGAGGAAGAGGCGCTTTGTAAGGAAGCCATGGAAGGTTGCCCCGTGGAAGCAATTGGCAGCGACGGAGAGTGAAGAGCGTTAAGGAGTTTCGAGTTTTGAGTTTTGAGTTTCGGGTTTCGAGTGTTGGAGTTTCAGCTGGCGAGAGCTAGAACCCGAAACTAGAAACTCAAAACTCGAAACTCGAAACTTCAGCCCCCCAGATGAAACGGTCTCTTCGCAGACTGGTGTTGGAAGAGTGGCGTGGCCTGCCTTCCGCGGAAGAACGGCCGAATCGGGTTAGTTCCGTCCGCGATGTGCTTATCCAGCTCGCGCCGAAGCTCGGTCTGGAAACCCGATTGCGCGAAGAAGAGATCATCAGGGCGTGGACCGAAATCGTTGGTGATTTTTTTTCACGGCATTCGCGTCCGGCGAGACTGCATCAATCCACCCTGATCGTGCACGTTCTGCAGCCGACAATTCTTTACGAACTCGATCGGCAATGGAAGCCGATTATTCTGGCCAAGTTAAAGAGGAGGTTTGGATCCAGGATCATTAAAGAGCTTCGCTTCCGGCTGGGATGATGTCGCAAGAGCATGCCATGCCGGAGTGGATTGAAATCGCGGAATTAGAAGTCCAATCCAGCGTCGGGGTATCCGAGAAGGAACGACAAACCCGCCAGAAACTCGCGGTATGTCTCCGGTTTCAGATCGCGCCGCCGTTCGGTTCTCTGGCGGATGAAATCGCTCGAACGATCGATTACGGCGCCGTGGCCAACGAGGTAAGTGCAATTGCCGCAAGCGGTTCCAGGCGTCTCATCGAAACACTCGTAGCTGAGATCGCGGACGGCTTGATGGCGCGGTTTCCTATGATCCGGTTGGAGGTCGAGTTGCGAAAATTTATTCTGCCCAATACCCGGTACGTGAGCGTCCGCACGGCGAGGAGGCGCGGAAAGTAGAAAGCCGAAAGTAGATAGTCTGTATCCACATTACTTTTGGCGGGCGATCGGTTTCGCCCTGCCAGCGTGGGCGCACGTCTATCCTCGGGCGAGGAAATTTTGGAAAACAGTCCTTATCTTGACGTGTTGACGCGCATGGGCAGTCGCCGGACGACGGCGGCAGCCGCCGGGCACCTCGTTTTGTAGGGCGGCTGGGGTCTGCCGCCGGGCATCTCGTTATTCCAGCGCGATCCGCGCGCCCTGCAACCCATCAGGCAAGTTCGGCCTCTGGGCTAAAAAATACGGACCGCTGTCCCAATCTCCAGGGTGCCATTCGTCGCAACATTGAGCCCTGAGAAAGGGTCAACGAAATCAATAGATCAGAACAGGAACAAATTTATGACGGAATTACACCTCAAGGACCACCAGGTGGTCTCACGACCGAAGTGGCTGGAAGACCGCAGACGGCTTCTGGCCAAGGAAAAGGAATTGACCCGGCTGAGCGACGACGTGAGCGCCGAACGGCGCAAACTGCCCTGGGTCAGGTTGGAGAAGGAATATGTGTTTGAAGGACCGGAGGGAAGTCAAACCCTGGCCGACCTCTTCGACGGACGCAGCCAGTTGATTGTGTATCATTTCATGTTTGGCCCGGACTGGGAGGAGGGTTGTCCAAGCTGCTCGATGGCGGCCGATCACTTCGATTCCAGCGTCGTCCACCTCCAAGAGCGCGATGTGACCCTGATCGCAGTTTCGCGAGCGCCCTTTCCCAAGATCGGGGCGTTCAAGAAGCGGATGGGCTGGCACTTTAAGTGGGTATCGTCCTACGGGAATGCGTTCAATCACGATTTTCGCGTATCGTTCACCAAGGAAGAAATGGCGAAGGGCAAGTACTACAACTTCGATACCAGTGACTTCCCGAGTGAGGAGGCGCCGGGCGTAAGCGTGTTCTACAAAGCTGAAACTGGCGATATTTTCCATACCTATTCCAGTCACGCACGCGGAGGAGAGCCGTTACTTGGTGTGTATTTCCATCTCGACCTCGTGCCGAAGGGCCGGGATGAGGCGGGACTGCCCTGGCCGATGGCCTGGGTGCGCCATCACGATAAGTACAATCAAAGCTAGCCCGGGTTCGCGGCAGGCGCTGCGAAAGCGAATCTGTAGGGCGCCCTGGGTCAGGCGCCCTGCCCGGAAGAGAATGCCGGCGCCTGACCCAGGCGCCCTACAATTGTAGCCGCTCGAGCAGGTTGGAGAAATCGCCCTCTTGATGTGCGAGTTCGATGACCGGCGCGTCCAGGAGTGTCTCGAGCACGCTCAGATTAGTCTGAGCTGCCAGATTCGCGCTTGCCTCAACATTGTTCAGAACCACGAGCGAACAAGGCAAGCTCGCTTTTCTCAACGCTTCAACAGTCAATCGGGTGTGGTTTAATGCGCCGAGCCGGTTCGCCGCGACGACGATAACGCCCAGTTCGAGATCACGAGCCAGATCACGGAAATCGTAATCCGGTAAGATAGGCACAAGTAATCCGCCGGCGCCCTCGACAATAACCACTGCATGCTTGGCAGCCAGGCGCGCAAAGCTTCCTCGCAGCGCAGCGATATCGATCCAGCGATTTTCGATAATTGCAGCGGTGTACGGGGCGAGGGGAGTGTGGAACCAGATAGGGTTGACAAGGTGATCCGCCTCAACCCGGTCGCTTGCCAGCTGAAGCGCCTCAACATCGGAGGGTTCCCCGGTGCACACCGGCTTCATGCCAACGCAGTCAATGTTCGACGCGCGGATGGAGCGAATGAGTCCGCAGCTGACAAAGGTTTTTCCGACACCTGTGTCCGTACCGGTGACCAGATAATTCATGCGCCCAGTTCCCGCTTGAGCGCGTGTTCGATGGCGTCGGCCAGATGTTCGAGCTGGGTCACTTCCGGACCCTCCAGCAGAAGGCGGACTTTCGGCTCTGTGCCGGAATAGCGGAGCACAATCCGCCCTCTTCCGGCCAGTTCCTGTTCCGCGCCTACCAGTTGTCGCATGAGCACCGGAAATTGCTCGAACGGCAGTTTTTCTCTGACCGGAACGTTGCGCTGAACCTGCGGGAACTTATGCAGAAGCCGGCGTAACTCGCTGAGCGGTTTTTCGGACGAAACCATGATGGACAGGATCTGCAAGGCGCTAATCAAGCCGTCGCCGGTGGTGGTAAAGTCCCGGAAAACGATGTGGCCGCTCTGTTCTCCGCCGAGATTCAGATTGTGATCAACCAGCGACTCGATCACGTACCGGTCTCCAACGTTGGTCCGCAGCACTTTGCCGCCCAGCTGATGCATAAGCTCATCCAGACCAAAGTTGGTCATCAGCGTGGCGACCACAGTGTTCTCCCGCAGTTGACCGATCCGGAGGAGACAGGTTCCAGCGATAGCCAGAATCTCGTCTCCGTCGAGTGGATCGCCACATTCATCACAGAGCAGCAACCGGTCTGCATCGCCGTCGTGCGCCAGCCCAAGGTCCGCCTGCGATTCCCGGACCAGGTGCGCCAAGACCTCGGGGTGAGTGCCGCCACAGCCGGCATTGATATTGTACCCGTCCGGAGTGGCGTATCGCAGGTTGACCTTGGCCCCCAGTCTGGCAAGTGCGAGTGGAGTGGTCTGAAAGGCGGCGCCGTTTGCCGCGTCTACGACGATTCGTAGACCCGAGAGTGACGTCCTTTTTGGGACGGTTGAGACAGCAAATGCGGCGTACTGTTCAACGGCTCCGGGGAGCGGTTTGATTCGCCCGACGCCTTTCCCGATCGGCAACTGGACGTGATGGCTATGGCGGGAATACTCAGCTTCGATTTCGCTCTCTTCGCGATCGCTTAACTTGTACCCCGTGGATCGGAAAAACTTGATCCCGTTATCGTCAAACGGATTGTGCGAAGCAGAGATGACGACGCCGAACGCAGCTTCGTGGCAGGCCGTCAGGTAAGCAACTGCAGGCGTTGGAATTATCCCTGCCAGCAAGACATCAATGCCAAGAGATGCGAGTCCGCTGGCGACGGCCGATTCCAGAAATTCCCCCGAGGCCCGCGTATCCCTTCCGACAATTACGACGGGAGGTTCTCCTGGGGTCATAAGCACCCTGGCTGCGCTTTGAGCGAGCCGCATAGCGGCGGGTGCCGTGATCGGATCCCGGTTAGCGGTGCCGCGAACTCCGTCAGTGCCAAAAAGCCGCTGTGACATTACGCCTGATCCGGTACTTGCGCCGCTGGACGGCGCTCCATTCGCCACTGCTCGGGAGTCGATTCGACATTTTTCTTTATCAGATACCAGACGGCTGAGGCCACGATCAGGGACATGAGCTTCGCCCGCCAATTTTCCAGGAAAAGCCGTTTCATCGTGTTTTCAAGTGATGGTTTCCCGGTGTTCGAGTGTATCCGCCTCGTTTTTATCAGATTGGTCGCTGTCCGACATTAACAATTTCGACAGGCGCTGTTCGAACTGCCCGGGTTTGAATCCTCTCTCGATCTTGCCTCGATAACAGATCGAAATTTGGCCAGTCTCCTCG
>Ga0306925_10007698_pt1 | contig 10156 bp, 7 predicted proteins | sample flu12Cox44000176_FD_203755 | JGI IMG/M metagenome (GOLD analysis project Ga0306925, IMG submission 203755) | Lab enrichment of tropical soil microbial communities from Luquillo Experimental Forest, Puerto Rico - flux8day.12C.oxic.44.000.176 (v2)... | ecosystem: Environmental > Terrestrial > Soil... | reverse complement strand
CGACCACCGGCGGCAGCGATGCCCGTGTGTTCTTCTTCAAAAGCTTGCGGTGAGCCGCGCAAAGCAACTGCGCGACGGACCGATGGCATTGCCGGAGAACAGGCCCTGGAAATCGAGAACGTTTAGGCGGTCATTCAGGTTTTGCCCTTGCACCTGGAATCGTAGAATGAGGTTCTCGCTCTTGTACACGTCTGCGCCCAGCGCGGCGTTAATCGACAGCGACGGCCGAACCCTTCCGCGCTCGAAATCGAGGCGGTCGACAACCTGCTGCCCATATTGTGCGACCGCATCCATATACGTGCCGGGATAACTGAACGGGAGCCCGCTCCCGTAGTCGACGCCTCCTGCGACCCACACTCGCGGGCCGATCTGATATTGAATTCGGCTGCGGGCCGTATTGCGCTGGTCCTGCGAATCTGCAAAATGGCCGGTCACTTGGGTCTGCGCGTTTGTGGCTTCCTCCCCCAGGAAGAGCCCTCCGGTCACGGGTAGCCAAACATTCCCGACCGCATAGGAATAGCTCAGGAACCCTGAAAATCCACGCCAGCTCGAAATCTCCAACTTGCCTTCTGCTCCATAAATGGCGCCCCTCCGGAAGGCGGTCGGGAAACTGACGGCCGTGCTCAACAACTGGTCATCGTCGGCAAAATTATTCACCTGGCGCCGGAAAACGTTTGCATCAAGCCTGAGATTTGACAACAGCGCCTTCGTCAGCCCGACCTCATAATAGTCTCCGCGCGACGGCTCCACGGGAAGCCGCAGCACGTTTGGGTTCAACGAAGTAACCTCGGAAGAACTTGCCAGCAGGATGTTCTCGAAATCCGGCGTCTGAAAAATCCGGTCGTACGAGAGGTGCACAAGCAGATTGGCCGGCGCGAAAAACCGTGAAACCGACACGCGTGGGCTCACGGCATTTTGGTTCACCAGCAGTTGGTAATGATCCCAGCGCACCCCGAGGCTGGCTGTCCAGTTTCCCAGGCGGATCAAATCCTGAACAAACGCCGCCTGCTCGAGCGCCGGGCGACTTCCTCGAAACGAAAACGTTGTAGGGGTGTGGGGATCAAAATAGGAAGCATTGGTGATCACATAGCTGAATTGCTCGTGCAGGAACGTATTATCCGACTCCACCCCGATCTTCCATTCCTGCCGACCATGGTGTATGGACACCGCCCCCTTGAAATACACTTCCCGAAAATAGTTGTTGAGAAAAGCGATGATCGGCGTGGAAAACGGATTCGATGTGAGTCCATCCGCGTTGTCCCGCACCATTCCCCGTAAATCCATGACGACGTTCGGCGAGAAGAGGTGCTGGTACCCGGCCATCCCGATCGTCTCCGAGTTGTTGCCATTTTGCAGCTGTCCGGCCGCTTCCTGGATCATTTCGTTGGGAATTTCATAACGCGAGAATCCGTGGCGCACAGCAAGCGTCAGCCGGTCGCTCGCCGAAATGTCCCGCTCATAACGTGCGGAAAAATCTCCAGTCGTGCCCTGATTGGTAAAATTCTCCGGGACGACGGGGTTCAGGTAGCGGCTCGTCGCGTCTCCGCTGGCGCTCACGCCCAGCGTGCTCTTCCCCCATCCGTATTGAACCTGGCTGAACGCGCCCACGGTGTCGAAGCTCCCCCCGGAAACGACCGCCTGTCCGTGCAATCCGCTACGCACATCCCGGGCTGTATTCACCTCCACCACTCCACCCATTTTCCGTCCATACTCGGCGGGAAACCCAGCGGTGTAAACGGCCATCGATTCGACGTCGTCGGCCTTTATTTCGGGCCCGAAACCTGGCGAGCGGTTATCGGTTAGCGGCATACCATCCACGACAAATTGCGTTTGGTATTCCGAGCCTCGCGGATGAAGCACGGCGTTGCCTTCATACAGCCAGCCCGGTTGAGAATTCACGAGTTCCTGCAACGACCTTCCGGGCAGCGACTCCGCTCTTTGTTCAATCGTTTCCGTGCCGAGCAGGTTCACGGCACCGGACCGGCTCGGGTCGATTAGAGTCTCGGTCGTATTCACCGTGACCGTCGACGCCAGGCTTGCCAGGCTTAGCCGAATGGTGTGCTCCACCGGCACAGCCGAACGTACCTCGAGCGAGCCAGAGTATTCTGCAAAGCCCGAAGCTTCCACCCGCACTTGGTAAACGCCGAACGGGAGGCGCTTCGCGACGAGGATCCCGGCCTCATCGCTCGTCTGGGCATTGAAGTACTGGTTCGCATCGCTGCGCAGTTCGACTTTCGCCTTCACACCCAGGCTCCCCGGGTCCTCCACATGCAGCCGTACTTCGCCCGTCATGCTCTGACCGCGAAGCACGGCGGCGGCGAGACAGTACGCCACGACCGTCATAGAAAGGCGCGGTTTCACCAACCGGAACCCTCCGCTCGTTCACGAAACATTTTAGCTTCAACTCCCCTCGCCCAGCGACCCGCAATCAAGCCATGTGGTGCCGTGTGGTGCAAGAGCAAACCAGGTGTGCTCCAGTTGCTGCGCATGGTGAGGCTTTGCGACAGGCTTCGGAGAGCATGCCTTTTTCGGAAAGGTTGTGCAATTGAGGTCCGAACTGTGGGCGATCATCTACGGGGAGGAAGCTAAACCTTCACGGGTGCTACTACGGCACCAGGGGTGGTGCGGGCGGAGGGAGTCGAACCCCCAAGTCCTTTAGGGACAGCAGGTCCTAAGCCTGCCGCGTCTGCCAGTTCCGCCACGCCCGCACTGAGGCCGAGTTACTCGATCTCCAGCCCATTGCTCCAACATATCCAACGCTGCCACTAACCTAAGCCGATGCCTTCCCATATCTTACTTCAGATCACCTGCCGGCGAACGCCAGTAATGGTTTGCATTTTAGAGGCCAGGGTCTTAGACTTGCGCGCAAATTGGGGGAAGCATGAACGACACGACGCGAAGGGCGTTTCTCGGCAGCTTGGGAGCGGCCGCGGTAATAGGGGTTGCCGGCGCATCCGCACTCGGGGAGCCGCACGGTCGGCTGGCAACAAAACCGCCCGCTTCATCCCGCGAAAAAATGCTGTTCTGGGTGGCCGCGGTTACCCCTTGCGACAAAAACCTCAATTTCGATGAAGCGATGTACAAGGATGTGCTCGCCCATCTTAGGGAGAACGGAGCCGACGGCGTGGTCGTTCTGGGGACAACCGGAGAGTTTCCCTCGTTCTCGACCGTCGAGCGCAAGAAAATTGCCGAAGTTGCGTTCAAGAATCGCAACGGCCTGAATATCATCGTCTCTACGGGGACGTCGAATTTTCCCGAAACCATCGAGCTTTCGCAGCATGCCGCCGCGAGCGGCGCAGATAGCCTGCTGGTTGTACCGCCGTTCTACTACAAGCATCCGCCCCAGGAGGGCCTTGTCCGCTACTACTCGATGATCTTCGATAAAGTGTCTATTCCCATCAATCTGTATCACATTCCGTTTGCCAGCGGCATACCTATTCCCCATGAACTGCTGCATGCGCTGGAAAAATATCCGAACCTGGCCGGAATCAAGGATTCGATGGAAGATGCCGACGTTTATCAACATTTTGTGCAGGAGTTCCCGAATCTGAACATGCGCACCGGAACCACCGAAAACTTGAAGCCCGCACTGGATCACGGCATGGGGGCCATCCTGGCAGAGGGCAACGTGTTCACAAAACAGATCGCGGCGGTATTCGCGGCCAAGCGAGCAGGCGGGGACATCAACGAGCCCCTGAACAAGCTAGAGGCTGCGATGAAGCTGATGGGACCGAGTGTAGAAGAGTACGGTCCCATGAAGTATGCGCTCAGTCTGCAGATGGGCTCGCAACTCAGCTATCCCCGGCCACCGAATACGGACGTCACCGACGAGCAGAGAGCCGCCATCCGGAAGGCATGGGGGCAGATAAGGCAGATAGCATGAGGGGCCGCAGCCCTGAACCGTTGTCGCGCATGCTCGACGTTTGCCGGAGAATTTGATTCCAAAATCCCAATTATGGATCACCAAAAATTTGCCCGCCGGAATCGCCTGTTGCTGTGGGTTACGGTTGTCCTCATTTGCGTCCCGGTCCCCCTGCGCGCCCAGAATCACGCGAAGGACAAAGAGTGGCCAAGCTATGCCGCAGACCTGGCCGGTACACGCTACCGTCCCCTCGATCAGATCAACGCTTCTAATTTCAACGAGCTAGAGATCTCCTGGCGTTTCAATACAGACAACCTGGGCAACCGTCCGGAATACAAGCTGGAGGGAACGCCGCTAATGGTCAACGGAGTCCTGTATACAACCGCAGGTTCGCGGCGTGCTGCCATTGCGCTCGATGCGGCCACCGGGGAACTGTTGTGGGTACACGGTGAACACGAAGGAGCGCGTGGGGCGGCCGCTCCGCGGCAACTCTCTGGGCGCGGTCTGGCTTATTGGTCCGACGGCAAGGACGAGCGCATTTTATACGTAACCCCGGGATTTCGTCTCGTCTGTCTCGATGCCAAGACCGGCTCCCGTATTCCCACTTTCGGCGACGGCGGGGCCGTAGACCTGAAGCTCAACGACGATCAGATCATTGAGCCCGACCTGACCACCGGCGAGATCGGAGTACAGTCAGCTCCGGTTATTGGCAGGGACACCATCATCATTGGCGCTGCCTTCCGCGAAGGTTATACCCCGAAAAGCATGCGCAACAACAAGGGCTACGTGCGCGGATTTGATGTGCGCACCGGCAGGCGCTTGTGGATCTTCCACACCATTCCAAAGAAGGGAGAATTCGGGTACGACACCTGGCTTGATGGTTCGGCGGAATATACCGGCAACACGGGAGTGTGGACGCAGATCACCGTGGACGAGCAGCTGGGTCTCGTCTATCTGCCGGTCGAATCGCCGACAGGCGACTTCTACGGAGGGCATCGGCGCGGTAATAATCTTTTTGGTGAAAGTCTGGTCTGTGTGGACCTGAGGACCGGACAGCGAAAATGGCATTTTCAGTTGGTGCATCATCCGCTTTGGGACATGGACATCTCTTCGGCTCCGATACTCGCCGACATCACCGTTGACGGCAAACCGATCAAGGCCGTAGCCCAGCCGAGCAAGCAGGGGTTCCTGTACCTTTTCGACCGCGTAACAGGCAAGCCTGTGTGGCCCATCCCCGAACAACCGGTGACGGTCGGGAGTGTGCCCGGTGAATGGTACTCGCCGACACAACCCATACCGAGCAAGCCGCCCGCCTATAGCCGAAACGGCGTGTCTGTAGATGACCTGATTGACTTCACGCCGGATCTTCGCAAAAAGGCCGAGGGCATAACCGCCAAATACCTGTTAGGTACCGTCTTCACCCCACCGGTCGTGAGTCAGATCAACGGAGCGTTGGGAACTCTCACTCTGGGAACGGCGTCCGGAGGAACCAATTGGCCGGGCGGGTCCTACGATCCCGAAACCCACATCGCGTATATTTACGCCTGCAACGCTTGCCTGGAGCCTATCGGGTTGGTGCAGCCGCCTAAAGAAGTGTCGGATATGCGTTACGTTTATGGAACGGCCGGACAAGAGGTCAAGGCCGTTCACGGGCCGGGCGAGAATGCGGGGGCTGACGCGCCCATGCCCCCGCAAAAAAAGGCTGCCAGCGAATACGTTGAGCTCAACGTGGACGGGCTGCCTCTGGTCAAGCCACCCTACGGAACCATCACGGCAATCAATCTCGACAAGGGTGAAATCGTTTGGCAGATCGCGCACGGCGAAACGCCCGATCTGGTGCGAAAACATCCGGCTTTGCACGGTCTGAATATTCCTCGCACTGGGCAGGAAAGTTACGGCGTGGGCACACTGGTTACGAAAACGCTCGTCATCGCGGGTGAGTCGCAGGTCACCACAACAGCTGACCATCCGCGCGGAGCGATGCTGCGAGCCTACGACAAGGCGACGGGCAAGGAAGTGGGCGCAGTCTACATGCCGGGGCCGGAAAGCGGTTCGCCCATGACCTACATAGTCAACGGAAAGCAATACATCGTGATTGCAATCAGCGGAGGCGCTTATTCCGGTGAATACATTGCTTATGCCCTGCCCTCGGCAACCGAATGAAGGAGTGCCGGGCACCACGGACGGTCATCATGAACAGCAGAGTCGCAATCCCGATTCTCGTGATTTCTGCCATGGCTGGCGCGTTTAACGTCTTTTGCTGGCTGGGGCCGCGCGCCTCGGCGCAAGAAGAGCAACAGACGTCAGAATCGCAATCGGTCTGGGACGGCGTCTATACCGAGGAGCAAGCCAAGCGTGGTCAGGGCAGCTATCAGAAGGACTGTTCAATCTGTCATGGTGACCGGCTGAACGGAACCGGCGAGGCGCCGGCGCTCAGCGGGGGACGGTTCTTTGCCAATTGGAATGGGCTAACGTTAGGCGACCTGTTCGAGCGTATCCGCAAAACCATGCCGCAGGACAAACCGGAACGGCTGACGCGGCGAGAGAAGGCCGATATTCTGGCGTACATCCTTAGCTTTAACAAGTTTCCTGCGGGCAAAAACGAACTGCGGCAGCAAACAGAGTGGCTGAAACTGATCAAATTTGAGGAAAGCAGGCCCGAGCGCAACAGGCCGTCACAACCTTGACGACCGTGAAGTTGCAAATCACGGGAGGGAGGCAGAGGTATGAAGCGAACATTTCCGGTGGTCGTTATCGCCGCGGCGTTGGTCGGCTACCTTGTTGGAAGGGCGAGCAGAGCGACGTCGCAGCCGGCGCTCGTTGGCCATCTGAGCGATCTTTCCCTGGTGCAGAAGGCTTTCGCGCAGGAGGGACAAAGACAAGCTCTGCCATTTGGCTACGGCTCTGCAGAGGATCCTACGCTGGCACCGGATGCTCCGCCGCCGACTCATTGGGACATTGACGAAGTGAAAGCTGCGCATGCACAGCTGGTGGCGACTGCGGCCAAGGCGGCCACGGAAGCCGGAAGCGGGAGCACGCAGGCGTTCGGCGGTGGGCCGGTAAGTGTGCAGACGCGCAATTTCAGCATGTTCATGCTTTACCGCAAGCACCGTGACCAACCGGTACTGAGCCTGACCAAGGTCAATAGTTTGTGGGACGATGCCGAACAACATGCCGGCGTTTACGATTTCTACGTGTTTACCGGAGGGACGGGCGAGATGATCGTCGGCGGCAAGATCGCCAACCAGCAAAACCTGCACGACAAAGATGGTGTGATCCCGGGAGAGTACCGGGGACAACCAATCATCGGCGGCAAGACATTCAAAGTGAAGGCGGGTGACTGGTTGCTGATCCCGCCCAACACCCCGCACCAGCCAAAACCGGATGTCGGTGGCTTCAGTTACATGATCATGAAGATCAACGTGGGCATGTACCCCTGGGCTTTGGTGCGCTAGGGCCAGTTGAACCGTCTAACAACCGTCTGCGCGTCGCATCGCGTTCACCAAAACTCCCGCCAAACGACTCAAAGCAAGGCCCTGCATTGCCCGGAGCTGCCCAACGCATCTCGTTGAGAAACCGCGTAAACACTAGTTTATTCCCTATACCCATCCTGGGTCTTCAGCACCTGCCAGTTTCGCACTCCGGCACAGTTTGCGGCTCTGCCACAGACGCCAACGACTTCGCGCTCTTTTGTCAAAGCCTTGCCTCTTGGCCAGTCCGCCACGGCCGGGAGTAACGCTGGAATCAACTCGCCAAGAAAGCGATAATATCTCGCACCTATTCTTCGGACTCCTGACAAGGGGCGATTCATGATTCTCCAGCAGCAAAGCGACCCCATGGTGGCGATCCGCCAGACGGACCATGCTTTTTTGGCGGGATTCTTTGCTCGAGAGTATGGCAACGAGATCTTCAAGCGCCCCGAGCCTTCCGCATCCTTTTGCCTCGCTGTCGCGGAACACGACAATGGTTGGCAAGAATGGGAGTTGCAGCCTGGCGTAGACCATAAAAGCTTCACCCCACACACCTTCATGACCATACCCACAAGCGAGCACATCGACCTCTATCAGCGCGGCATCGAGCGCATCGTCAAAGTCGATCTCTACGCCGGACTCCTGGTTGCTGCTCACTGCATGGGTCTCTACGACCGGACCCGCGCCACCATCCCGGGTTATTCCGCCAAGTATGTAAGGAGCGAGGAGCAGCATAAGGTCAATGATTTCGTGCAGCGCCTTCGCTTGCAGCAATTACGCTTGAAAGTGGATTTGCGCAACGACCCGGCGACCAAGCCCTTCGTCGACGAAAATTCGATCAAGGCAAATTCTCTGCGCCTTGACGCTTTGGACCGCTTGTCCCTGTTTTTCTGCCTCGGCGCATCCGACGAGACCGCGATCGACGGCGTGCCGATCAACGACGAGGGCAAGGAAGCCGACCTGTTTGTTCGTCCCGCCGGACACAACCAGTTCACCGTCGACCCTTATCCGTTCCGGCGCGATCCACTCGATTTTGCGATTCTCGCTCGCCGCATTCCCAAGCGCCGTTATGCCGACGACGCAGACCTCCAGACGGTCCTTACCGCTGCGCCTTTCTACAACATCTGTTACACACTGCGCTCGCGCTTGGCTGTGGGCAGTGCCTACGCCATCGGGGCTTGATACCAGTTTCCCCACCACCGGTCGGTTCCCCCTCACGCGCCATTTCTCACGCCCTCTGGTATCATTCCCCATGGGACCCATGCGGCCGGAACGCATTCCGCTCTTCCCTCTTAACGTCGTACTTTTCCCCGGCGAACAACTCCCCCTGCACATTTTCGAGCCGCGCTACCGGCGAATGGTCCGCGAGTGCCTCGACGCCAAAGCACCCTTCGGCATGCTCCTTGCCCTCCCGAATGGGGTAGTCCGCGTGGGCTGCACGGCCGAAATTCTTGAAGTCGTCCAGCGTTACGAAGACGGGCGCATGGACATCGTCACCGTGGGCCGCTGTCCGTTCCGCGTTGTGGATCTCTTCACCGAAGATCCTCTTCTCGAGGGTCACGTTGACTACCTCGAAGACAACTCCGACGATTCCTCCGCTGCACCGGGGAAACGCGAGCAGTTGATCGAGCTTTACGAGACCTGTCACACTCTCCTTTACACCAGTATGCCCAAAGATCTCGACCACCTTGCTAACGAAGAGCTCGCGTTTACGATTGCCGCGGCCCTACCACTCGACTTACTCTGGAAACAGCAGATTCTCGAACTTCGCTCCGAGGCTGAACGTCAGCATCGCCTGCTCGGGTATCTCCGAGAGTGGGCCCCGCATCTACAAAAAGTGAGCGTTTTGCGGAGTCGCGCCGGCGGCAATGGCCACGGATTAAACTAGGTTTCGGCGGACTGCCTCGAGCCGTCCGCGGATAGGGGCCCCATGACATCAACTCCCGCATACTACCCGGCAGGTCATTCCAGGCCGCGCACCCTCGGCGAATGGAAAAGCATCCCGGACTTTGACGCGCGCACCAATACGCTGTCCGTCAAAAACGAAATTCGCCGCAACCTTTTGCGCCTCGTCGAACGCGACGAAACACTCTTCCCGGGTGTGCATGGCTACGAGGACAGCGTCATCCCCCAAATCGTCAATGCCCTGCTCTCGCGGCACAATTTCATCCTTCTGGGTTTGCGTGGACAGGCCAAGAGCCGCATTTTGCGCGGCCTTATTCAACTTCTCGACCCGGAAATTCCGGTCATCGCGGGTTGTGAAATCAACGACAACCCGTTGCGCCCCATCTGCCGCTCTTGCCGCGAGCGTGTCGCCGCGGAGGGCGACAAGACTCCCATTGCCTGGCTGCCGCGCGACCAGCGCTATGTTGAAAAGCTCGCGACCCCCGATGTCACCATTGCCGATATCATCGGCGACGTCGACCCTATCCGCGCCGCTCGCGGCGGGCGCGACCTTTCCGACGAACTCACCATTCATTACGGCCTTCTCCCTCGGGCCAATCGCGGCATCTTCGCCATCAACGAACTTCCCGACCTCGCCGGCAAAATTCAGGTGGGTCTCTTCAACATCATGCAGGAGGGGGACATTCAGATTAAGGGCTACCCGCTGCGGCTCCCTCTCGACGTGCTTCTCGTGTTCACCGCGAATCCGGAGGACTACACCGCACGCGGCAAGATCATTACTCCGCTGAAAGACCGCCTCGGCGCCGAAATTCGCACACACTATCCAGCGAGCATCCGGGAAGGCATGACCATTACCGGCCAGGAGGCCTGGATCGAGCGCGACTCGGATATTAAGGTGGACGTCCCGGACTACCTCCGC
>Ga0306925_10007696_pt1 | contig 10157 bp, 8 predicted proteins | sample flu12Cox44000176_FD_203755 | JGI IMG/M metagenome (GOLD analysis project Ga0306925, IMG submission 203755) | Lab enrichment of tropical soil microbial communities from Luquillo Experimental Forest, Puerto Rico - flux8day.12C.oxic.44.000.176 (v2)... | ecosystem: Environmental > Terrestrial > Soil... | reverse complement strand
GTACGAGAAGTGCGCGAACTGCATGGCCCATTGCGGTTACGAGCCGACCGCGGCCGCGGCGACGATGTCGCACCCCTGGCAGGCGCTCAAGGTCGCCATGTTCGGCCCACGCACCGAAGGGCCGATGACGCCGGAAATTCCGCTCGACAAGCAGCGCCCGGCCGAATTCGTGTTCTCGCGCCACGTGGAGCATGAACTCGCGGCCATTCAACAGGCCGAGAAACGGGCCCCGCTCGAGGCGGCGGAGTAAAACAACCCTTTCGTTGGTCATCCGGCCGAGCCGCGACAGCGGCGAGGCCAATCCGCACCACGCCAGAGCGCGCCGACGCGCTGGCGGGCAAGGCGCGTTGCAGATTTCGCTTGACGTGCGTAACGAGAATCTTTCAGAAAAGCATATTCACCAAATTTGCGCTCGGAAGCCGGCCCGCTGCCGGTTCGATGAACGTTGGTCGTTGGCGCCCGGCCATGGTGACGGCGCTGCGGGGACCTCCTTGCACGCGGATCGTCCGTCTCCCTGCACTTTGCCTGTTATCGCATTGTTATTTTTCTCGGGCCCGTTGGCGACAGCAACCGAAGTCGGCAGTCCCCGCACACGACTCGAGGTTGCAGTAGGAGGCTAAGGCATTGGAGACACGGCGGAAAGTCGATTGGGCCGCGGCGCCCTGCCGCGCTGCCGACAAGCAAGGCGCAACGGGTGGGGATGGCTCCCGTTGTTTTCCGATTGTTATTTACAATGCGGGTTGTAGCGGATCGCACGCGCAACTACAGCCCGGGGTTGAACGCGAAAGATGACCGGCAGTCGCGCGCAAGAGCGAAGCGTATGTGAGTTCGTCATTGCGGCCGAGCCCGCGATGGCGGCGAGACCCATACTCACTGGCCGTGGGGGCTTGCGGGCGTAGCCGGCGCCGCGGAATGACGCGTCACATCCCGTACCGCACCGAGCACATATTGGCATTCTTGAGGTTGCGGTAGCGCGCGAGCGCCCACAGCGGGAAGAGTTTCGAGTAGCCGTGATAACGCAGGTAGAACACGCGCGGGAAGCCCGTCGCCGTGTAGCGCGGCTCGCTCCAGAAGCCGTCGTCGCCCTGCATGCGTGCCAAATAGTCGACCCCGTGCTCGACCGCGGGATGGTCGACCTCCCCTGCCGCCATCAGGCCAAGCAGGGCCCAAGCCGTTTGCGACGCCGTGCTCGGCGCGCGCTCGTAGCCGCGGTAATCGAGCTTATAGCTCGCGCCATCCTCGCCCCAGCCGCCGTCGCGATTTTGGATCTTGACGAGCCACGCCACGGCCCTGCGGACTTCGGCTGAGGCATGGCCGACGCCGGCGGCATTGAGGGCGCACAGGACCGACCAGGTGCCGTAGACGTAATTCATGCCCCAGCGACCATACCAGCTTCCCTCTTCCATCTGCGTGCGGCGCAAATAGTCGACCGCGCGTGCAAGCGCCGCGCCCTTGAGCGCCGTCTCGTCGATCTGCGCCAGCATCGAAACGCAGCGCGCCGTCACGTCCTCCGTCGGAGGGTCGAGCAAAGCGCCATGGTCGGCGAATGGGATGTTGTTGAGATAGAAGTATTCGTTATCGGCGTCGAACGCACCCCAGGCGCCGTTATCGCTCTGCATGCCCAAAATCCATTCCCGTGCCGTAGCAATCGATGCGCGGAAGTCAATGTTCGCGCCCGAGCCTTGCGCGCGATCCATTGCCATCACCACAACCGCCGTATCGTCGACGTCGGGATAGTGCGGGTTGGCGTATTGGAACGCCCAGCCGCCGGGGCGGAGTTTGGGCCGCCGCGCGATCCAATCGCCTTTGACATCCAGGATCTGTTTGGGCGTCAGCCATTCGAGACCTTTGCAGGCTTGCGCGACGGCGCGTTCGCCGCCGACTTCGAGCAGGGCGTGACAGGTGAGCGCGGTATCCCAAATCGGCGAGACGCAGGGCTGGCAATAGGCCTCGTGCTCGTGCACGGCCAGAAGCTTCTCGATCGATTTGCGTGCGATCGCCCGCTGGGGATGATGCGGCGGATAGCCGAGCGCGTCGAACATCATGACGCTGTTCGCCATCGCCGGAAAAATGGCGCCGAGACCGTCCTCGCCGTTGAGGCGCTCCGTGACCCATGCTACTGCGCGCTCGACCGCGCGTTGCCGCCACCGCTTGGGAAACATCGGCGTGATGAAACGCAGCACGAGATCGACACCGCGGAAAAACCAAAACCACAGCGCCTTTTGTTGCGGCGCCTTCGGCGCGAGACCGATCGTCGGCGGCGGCTCCAGGAAAAGTTCCTCAATGGCGATCCCCTTGGGGTTGCGCGCTTTCGGCTTGAGCGCCTGCAGCACCAACAGGGGCACGATCACGGTGCGGCTCCAGTACGAAACCTTATCGAGATGAAAGGGAAACCATTTCGGCAGCAGCATGATCTCGACCGGCATCACCGGAACGGCGCGCCAGGAGATGAAACCGAAAAGCGCCAGCATCACTCGCGTAAACACGCTTGAGCGCGACGCACCGCCGCGCGCGCGAATGGCCGCCCGCGCACGGACCATATGGGGAGCGTCGACGGAGTCGCCGATCATCTTGAGCGCGAAATAGGCTTTGACGCTCGCGCTCATATCGAAGGCGCCGCCGTAGAATAACGGCCAACCGCCATGGTCGCCCTGGATGCGGCGCAGGTAGACCGCGATCTTGGCTTCGAGCGCGGCATCGACCGGCTCGGCCAGATAGTGCCGCAGCAAGACATATTCCGCCGGGATGGTCGCGTCCGCCTCGAGTTCGAACACCCAATGTCCGTCGGGCTGCTGCAGGGCGATGAGCGCGCGGGTTGCCGCCGCGATGCCGTGGTCGACAGCAGACGCCGACGCGGACGATTTCGGCTCGAGGGATACGCGGTTCATGATCTATCCAACCCCGATCGGCCAACGAGATCGGCCGCCCGATTGCCCGAGCGGATCGCCCCTTCGATGGTCGCCGGCAAGCCGGTCATGGTCCAATCGCCGGCGAGCCACAGGTTGCGCCACGCCGTCGTCGCGGCCGGCCGTTTGGCATTCTCGCCCGGCGTCGCGGCAAAGGTCGCGCGGCGCTCGCGCACGATCTGCCATCGTGGCAGCGCCTTGGGAAGACCGGCAACAGCCGCGACCTCGTGCCAGAGTTTCTGCGCCAGCATCTCACGTGGGACGTCGAGCAAGCGGTCGGCCGCGCTGATCGTGATCGACAGCCGATCGGCAAAGGTAAAGAGCCATTCGATGGTTCCGTTCACGACCCCGATGATGGCCGCAAGCCCAGGCGGCGGATCGAGGCGGAAATGGGCGTTGACAATAGCGCGAAACTCGGAGGGCGTCCTGAGGTCGGGCACGAGGTCGGCCGCCACGATCGGCGGCACCGCGAGGATAACGGCATCCTCGCCCGTCGCCAGCTTGTCATCGCCGAAGTCGAGCGCCACGACCTTGTCAGCCGCGAAATCGAGTGCGCGCAGGCGGTGCCCGAACGCGACCTTCACGTTGCGCTCGCCGAGAAAGCGCAACGCCGGCTCGATGAAAACCTGGCCGAGCCCGTCGCGGGCAATCAGCGGCCGACAGGCCTGCCCCCCCGCTGCCAATGTTTCACGCACGATGGCGCCAGCGAGGCCCGCGCTCCCCTCCTTCGGCTCGATGTTGAGCGCCGCCAGCCAGAACGGCCGCGCCAGGCGCTCGTAGAGCGGGCCCGCGCACGTCACGACCTCGCAGATGGTTTTTTCGTCGGAGGCGTAGAGCAGACGCGCAAATGAAAGGTAATCGCTCGCGGTCGTGCCCGGCACGCGTCGACTGCGATCGAAAATCCACCACGGCAGACGCCCGCGGTTGATGCGCAACGTCCAGCGCTCGCCGCTCGCGAGATCGACGAAGGCGAACTCGGCCGCCGCCGGACCGGCAAGCCCGCCCGCGGAGCCGATGGTCTCGAGGTAGGACAGCGCGGCATGATTGCCCGAGAGCAGAAGGTGATTGCCGTTGTCGATCACCATATCGAGCAGCGGGTCGTGGTAGGACCGGCAACGCCCTCCGGCCCCTCCCGCGGCCTCGTGCACGACGACGCTTGCCCCGCGTCCCGCAAGACGCACCGCGGCAGCGAGCCCGGCAAGTCCCGCGCCAACGACGTGGATCATGCCCGGCATCAGATGACGGCGTGACGCATGATGATCCACAGCAGACGCGAGCGCGCCAGGCGGATCGGGCGGCGGGGGTGCGACCACCCGCGGGCGACGAGGCCGTCGAGGATCAGGCGATAGGCTTCGCCCATGATGCGCGGCGCGCGCACGCAGCGGCGCGGGCTGCGCGCCATGATCTTGTCTGCTTGCGCGAAATGCTCGCGGGCACGCTCGACGACGCGCGCACAGACTTTCCCGAGCGCCGGGTTTGCGAGCACCGCTGCCGGATCGGTTGTCGTGATGCCAGCCTCGCGCAATGCCTCCGCCGGCAGATAGAGACGTCCAAACACCGCATCTTCGTCGAGGTCGCGCAAGATATTGGTGAGCTGCAAAGCCCGCCCCAAATGGTGAGCGAGCGCGATGCCGTCCTGTTCCTCCATTCCGAAGACGCGCACCGACAGCCGCCCCACCGCGCTCGCAACCCGATTACAATAAGTGTCGAGCGTCGCGTCGTCCGGCGCCCGAATATCGTCGACCACGTCCATTTCCATTCCGTCAATGACGGCATGGAAATCCTCGCGACGGAGGCGGAAATTGCGTACCGGCGCGACCAGGCCGCGCGTGCGGGGGACCGCCTTGCCCGCGTAGAGCGCATCGATATCGGCGCGCCAGCGCTGGAGTTGCTCCCGGCGTTCGCGGCGGGGTCCCCTCGAATCCGCGATGTCGTCGACCTGGCGGCAAAAGGAATAGATTTCGAACATGGCCTCGCGCTGCGCGCGCGGTAATACGCGCATCGCGTTATAGAACGAGCTACCCGACGCCCGCTCGGCCGCAGCCGTGTCTGAAGCTTGTGCCAACGTCAATGTTCACGCATCCTGTGGTTTGTGGCCGGGTGCGAAAACGCGGCCGACGCGGCGGATCGCGCCCCATAGTAGGCCGAGAACGCCGAACCCCGCGACTCCCGCCTTACCGAGATGGACGCGCTCGCTCAGTGGATCGCGTTGGGTTAGCAATCGCACCAGCCGCTCCGCAAAGGTCTGGATGACCGCGACCTCCAAAGCGAGCCGCGTGTCCTCGATGCTGGCGGAAAACGATTTGCTGTCGCGCAGGAGCGCGCCAGTGCGCGACGCAACCTTGTGGATGCATGCAAGCAGGCTCGCCGACGCGCGGCCCGCGGCGAGTTCCTCCACGCTCGCGCCGGTTTCGGCAAGGACGTCGAGGGGAATGTAGACGCGATCGAGATTGCGGTAATCCTTTCCGCAATCCTGCAGGTGATTGATGATCTGCAGCGCCGCGCACAGCGCATCGTTGGCTGGCCAGGTCGCGCGGCTCTCGCCGTGGACGTCCAGCACGAAACGCCCGACCGGCATAGCGGAATACGTGCAATAGCCGATCAGGTCGTCCCAGTCGCGATAACGCAGCTTGGTCACGTCCAGTCGGAACGCGGCGAGCAAATCTTGCGCGTGGCGCGGCGAGAGCTGGCGCGCCGCGAGCTGCGAGCGCAAAGCGACGCCAACCGGGTCGTCGTCGCTTTTGCCAAGCAAGGTCGCTTCGAGCCGGTCGAGCAGCGCAAGCTTTTCCTGCGGCGCAAGCGTGGAATGATCAGCGATATCGTCGGCGGTACGCACGAATTCGTAGAACGCGAGGATGGGCCCACGATGGCGCGGGTGAATCAGCCGTGATGCCACGGGAAAATTCTCGTCCCGGTGGCCTTTGCCCGATCGCGCTTCCGCGGGGGTGATCATCGCCGCTCCGACACGTTGGCCTGCACCCGCCCCTTCCAGCTTCCGCCCTGTCCTCGCACATATTGATGGGCCGAATCGAGGGTGAAGAGCATGTACTGCAAAGCAATAACAGGCAGCGCGAGACCCCATAACGGCGACAACCGGTAGAATCGTAACGTCGGCTGAAAGGCGACGAACATCAGCGCCCACGCTCCGACCCCGATCCATCGTGCCGCGCCGCTGCCGAACATAGCCACCAAGGGAGGCACGAGATAGGTCAGCGCCATCCCTGCCATCGTTGCCAACAGTAAAAGCGGCGAGTAGCGCAGCTGCGCATAGGCGGAACGCGCCACCATGCGGCGGATGTCGGCAAGGGCTGGGTAACGACGGACGCTGCGCACGCGCTCGGTCAATCCGAGCCAGATCGGTCCGTGGGCTTTGAGCGCTTTCGCCAGGGCGCAGTCGTCGATGAGAGCGGCGCGAACGACCTCGATGCCGCCAGCCTTCCGAAGGGCGTCGGAGCGGACCAGCATGCAGCCGCCGGCTGCCGCCGCAACCGTGCTCTGCGGTCGATTCACGCAGGAGAACGGATAGAGCATCTGGAAGAAGAAGATGAATGCCGGAATGGCGGCGCGCTCCGCAAAGCTTTCACAGTGGAGCTTGACCATGAGCGAAGTCAGCACGAGGTGCTTTGCCTCGGCGTGTGCGACCAGCCGGCTGACGGAATCGGGCGCATGCACGATGTCGGCGTCGGTGAGCAGCAGATAATCGGGCGGCTGCGGCAGCGCCGTTGCTGCCTCGATGCCCTGCTTCGCCGCCCAGAGCTTGCCTGTCCATCCCGCCGGCAAGCCGCGGCTTCTGACCACGCGCAGTCGCGCGTCGGCATTCGCAGCCCGGCGCACGATTTCGGCGGTGCCATCATTGCTGTCGTCGTCGACCAGGATGACCGTCCACCCACCGCGGTAGTCCTGCGCGAGCAGCGATCCGATACTGTCGCCGACGCAGTCCGCCTCGTTGCGCGCAGGCACCACGGCTGCGACCCGCGGCCATGCCGGGAGTTCCTCTGCCCCCCAATCGTCGCGTTCGCTGCAGCGCCAAAAGGCTCCGCGGGCGAGCAGCAGGTAGAGCCAGACCGCAAGAGCAATCGAAGCAACAGCTGTCACCCGGGCTAAGCCTCCGCGCTACCCCGGCATCGCCGCCGAGCCCAAGGCCCCGCCGACCGGGTCGGTAAAAACAATTCAACATATTCAATGAATTGGGCTAGGAAAAGTTGGACGGGCGGGCCGCTCTTGATAGATTGTCAGGCGGCGCGCCTTCGGGCTGAGTGGGTACCGGTCGGCGGTCCGGAAAGTGCGCTAACTTAACGGGTTAGCGCGCGTTCGGACGCAAGATCGGGGGTATGTCTTGCTGTACGCGCTCTGGGGGCAGAACGCATGGCCCGAGTCGATCCTGCGAAAAAAAAAGCCGTTGACACCGATGCCGTCTTCCAGGACCGGCTCGCTCGGGTTGCCCAGGACACGGAAGCGCTGCTCGATCGCCTGCTCGCGTCGGCCCCGATCGATGGCGAACGGGCGCGGCCGGCACGGCTCCTTGATGTGATGCGCTATGCGAGCCTCGGCGGCGGCAAGCGCTTGCGACCGTTCCTGGTGGTGGAAGCCGCCGCGCTGTTCGACGTACCGCGACAAAATTCGCTGATGGCGGGCGCGGCGTTGGAATGCGTGCATTGCTATTCGCTCGCTCACGACGACCTTCCCGCCATGGACAATGACGACCTGCGGCGCGGCCGCCCGACCGCGCACAAGGCATTTGACGAGGCGAGCGCCATCCTGGCAGGCGACGGCCTTCTCACCTTCGCCTTCGACATTCTTTCGCGTCGCGAGACGCATCCCGACGCCGACGTCCGGCTCGAGCTCGTCTCGGCGCTCGCGCGCGCTGCCGGCCTCGGCGGGATGGTGGGCGGGCAAATGCTCGACCTCGCGGCCGAAGGACGGTTCGATGCTTCTGCGCCCAAGCTCGGCGAGCAAGATGTCAAGGTCTTACAGGCAATGAAAACCGGAGCGCTCCTGCGCTTCGGATGTGTGGCCGGATCGATCCTGGGCAAGGCCAACCAAAGTCAGCGGACCGCGCTTGAGCGTTACGGTTCCGCGCTTGGCGAGGCGTTTCAGATCGCGGACGACCTGCTCGACGTCGAAGGCGATCCGGCGACGGTCGGCAAAGCGACGGGCAAGGACGCGGCCGCCCATAAGGCAACGCTGGTCGGCGTGCTCGGACCCGCGGCCGCGCGGCGGCGGCTCGAAAACCTGGTCGGCGAGGCGCAGGCCGCGCTGGGCGCCTTCGGCACCGATGCAGACGTACTCAAAGCCGCGGCGCGCTTCGTTGCCACACGCACGGCTTGAAGATTGGGCATATGGCGGCGGAAGACCGACACGACGCATTTGGTACAGCTGGGTGGACTCGAACCACCGACCTCTTGGTCCACAGCCAAGCGCTCTAACCAACTGAGCTACAGCTGCACGCATCGTCGAAAGTGGCCGCAACCTAGGAGCGCCGTTCTGCTTTGACAAGAGCCGAAACCCGCTGCGCGAGAGCGGGGATCAGGCTTTGCACGTGGGCGCTCCGGCGCGCTTTGTGGGCGTTGACCGCGACCCACTGAGCGCTGAAAGCCCCGCCGCCCGCAACGGTTCCTTAGTCGCAATATCTCGCCGCCGCGCGGAACAGCAAAAAGCCCGGGCGGTGAGCCCGGGCCTCGATTGCTGGAGCCGCCCGGCTTGTGCCGGCGAGCGGCGAAACTCAGGCGACCTTCTTGAACACCTTGCCGAAGCTTTCCTTGACCGGCTCGGCGGAGTCGGTGGCCACTTTCTGCGCGATCGCGGCCAGCTCCTTGGATTGAGCGGTCAGGGCCTCGAATTGCTTGCGCGTATGCGCGGTCGAAAGCTCCACCATTTCGGACAGCGACTTCACCGTCATCAGTTGGGTGGCGAAATCGAATGCCGCGTTGGTGTTCGCGCGCGCCGCCTCGATCACCTTGAGGCCGTAGTCGGAGGCGCCTTTGGTCGCAGCCGCATAGGTGTCCTCGAGCACGTCCGTCGCCTCTTCGGCGGCCGACTTCATCTTTTCGTAGGTTTCCTTTGCCTGCGAGACGCTCTTCTCGGCCATTTCGCGGAACGCGGCCGGGATTTCCATCTTGGGTATCTCAAAATTCGGGAGTTCGAATTTCGGCATTTCGAACGCGGCCGGCGGGGCCGCCTTGGATCGGGACTTGGATACGGTCGTTTCGATGGCCTCGGTCATAGATTGATCCTTCGGAGGGCGATTGATCCGGCATCACACGGATCCGCGCCCACAGCCGATCCATGCTTGAGGTGACAACAGGCCCGTGGCCGTCGTTCTGACATCGGAAACGCCACAGCCGTCTGATGGGAAGGATATACTCCTGCCTTTGGTGCAATGCAACAGAAATATTGCGCCGCACAATCAAGTGCCGATCGGATCAGCCTTTTTCCGGTCCGACTGCCTCGAACACGCCAACCGTCAGCGTTTGGGCGCAGCCGCGTCCTTTGCCGCCTTGCTCGTGCTCTCGCCGAGCTCCTTCGCCTGCTCGGTCAGCACCTGCATCTGGCGCTTGATATAGTCCGCCTGCAGTCGCAACACGTCCTGGACGTCTCTCGCCCGCACCAGCTGCTGGGCAAATTCGAACGCGCTCGTGATGTTTCGCTCGGCGAAAGTCATCGCCTTTTCGGTTACGTTCTTGGCGCCCTTGCGGGCGGTCTCGGCCTGCCCTTCGAAGGCGCTCATGGCTTGGTGCGCCGCGGAAATAAAGCCGTCGAAGGCCTGCCGCGCCTGGTCGACGCTCTTTTCGGCAAACGCCCGCATTTCCGGGGGAACATCGAAACGATCGTTGGCGGCCATACTCATCTCCTCTGTGGAGTGGGTTGCTACGCCGGCGAGGCGCGCAACCTGCTGAAATACCAGCGTCCCAACCGTCCCTCGGCGCCTGCGCGAACGAAGGTGTGCGGAACAGGACCTTCGACCTTGCGGACCGCACTGTAACAGGAATCAACAGGAATAAAGCCCAGATGCGTATCGTCGACATCCGCGAATGCGCGATCCCGCTCAAGTCGGACATGAGGAATTCGAGCTTCGATTTTTCCGAGATGACGACCTCGGTCGTGGCGGTCATCACCGATGTCGCGCGCGACGGCAAGCCGGTCATCGGTTTCGCCTTCAACTCGACCGGCCGCTATGCCTGCGGTGCGGCGATGCGCGCACGCTTCATCCCTCGCATCCTCGGCGCCGATCCGCGATCGCTCCTTGACGAG
>Ga0306925_10007693_pt1 | contig 10159 bp, 7 predicted proteins | sample flu12Cox44000176_FD_203755 | JGI IMG/M metagenome (GOLD analysis project Ga0306925, IMG submission 203755) | Lab enrichment of tropical soil microbial communities from Luquillo Experimental Forest, Puerto Rico - flux8day.12C.oxic.44.000.176 (v2)... | ecosystem: Environmental > Terrestrial > Soil... | reverse complement strand
AGCCGCGAATCTCCACTTCTCCCTTCCGCAGCCGCATATCTACGCTGGGATGGGTCTTCAGGTTCTCGATCTGTTCGAGAACGTTGTATTCCGTTAAGCGTGTCAGCTGTTCCTCCTCAGGCGCGTCTCGATACTTTCGCAGCATTCGCTCACACGCAGTCAGGCCGTGGCTTATCCACTTCTGTACGCCGGGCATCCTCTTCGCGCTCTCCGGGTGCAGCAGTGCTTTCATTACTCCGCAGTCGGTGTGACCGCACACGATGATCACGGGAATGTTAAGTGCCAGCATGGCGTATTCCACACCGGCGGTGACCCCTCCGACGAACTCAACATAAGGCGGAACCATATTGCCGGGATTGCGCTCGATAAAGATCTCGCCGGGATCGGTTTGGGTAAACAGGTTGGGCACCACGCGCGCGTCGGCGCAAGTCACAAACAGCGCCAGCGGATTCTGACGATGCCGCAGACGCTCAAACATTTCGCGCTGGGACGGGAAAACCTGGTTCTGAAATTTCATGACGCCCTGTGTAATTCGCAGTAGTGCTTCCTGCTTCAGCATCTTCGAGACTCCAGGAAAGTCAGGAAGCCACCCCGGGCTCTCTGCCTCTGTAAAGAGGTCTGACCGGCTCTCTAGATTATCAGGAAGGCTCGGCTTCCCAATCCCATACCAAGTCCGGAGGCAGAGCACTGTTCGCATCGCAGCCAAAACTCTTTCATCCCCAAGTACGGTTTCGGAGGGCTGGAGGGCGAGGGTTCGCATTCCTGCCTTTGCCTTTTCCCCGACCCGCCTGCAGCGGGGAAGTTCACGGCGACCATCTTCTTGTTAGACTGAATCTCTATGGGCGAAGCCGGTAATGCGCTGTCTCGTGCCTCTTCGGCGTATCTGCGTTCGGCGATGCATCAGCCCGTTCGGTGGCGGGAGTGGGGCGAGGAGGCATTCGCCGTGGCCGAGCGCGAGAACAAGCCCGTGCTGCTCGATATCGGCGCAGTCTGGTGTCACTGGTGCCACGTTATGGACCGGGAGTCTTACGAGAGCGATGAAACAGCGGAGATCATCAATCGTGACTTCATTGCTGTGAAGGTCGATCGTGACGAGCGCCCCGACGTGGACAGCCGCTACCAACTGGCGGTCTCTGCGATTTCCGGCACCGGGGGCTGGCCCCTCACCGTCTTTCTCACCCCCCAGGGGAAGCCGTTCTACGGCGGTACATACTTTCCGTCCGACGACCGCTGGGGTCGACCCAGCTTTAAGAAGATCCTGCTGGCGATTGCGGAGGCCTACCGCGAGCGTCGCCAGGAAGTACTGGATTCGGCCGGCGAGATCATGCACACGCTGGCCAATGCCGAAGGTTTTGCCGGCCGGCACGCTGATTTCTCGCCGCGCATCGTGGGTGTAATGGTGCAATCGGCGGTTTCAATTTTCGACGCGAAACATGGCGGCTTCGGCGGCGCACCCAAGTTCCCACATGCCTCGGCCATTGATCTGCTGCTCGACTGGTATGCGCGCACCAAAGAAGAGCGTGTCGGCACCGTGATTACCACCACGCTCTCCAAAATGGCGAAAGGGGGAGTGTACGACCAGCTCGGCGGCGGCTTTCATCGTTACTCGGTCGATGACCATTGGACAGTTCCGCACTTCGAAAAAATGTCATATGACAACTCGGAGCTGTTGAAGAACTACGTGCACGCCTACCAGGTATTCGGCTACGAGTTCTATCTGCACATCGCGCGTGACATTGTGCGCTGGATGGACGAGTGGCTGAGTGACCGTGAACGCGGCGGCTTCTATGCCTCGCAGGACGCCGACATCAATTTGGAGGACGACGGTGACTACTTTACGTGGACAGTCGACGAAGCCAAGGCGGTTCTCACTGGCGACGAATTCGAGGCGGCATCCCTGCACTACGGCATCAACCCGGCCGGCCAAATGCATCACAACCCGGCAAAGAACGTGTTGCACGTGAGCATGCTCCCCGATGAAATTGCCGGAATCCTGGGACGGGACATCACTGACATCCTCGACCTGCTCGCCAGCGCGCGGGCCAAGCTGTACGCTGCCCGGCTACGTCGCCCCACCCCATTTGTCGACAAGACGATTTACAGCAACTGGAATGCCCTGTGTATCTCCGCCTATCTCCATTACGCGCGTGTCAGCGCCCAGATCGAGCCGCGCCAGTTTGCTCTGCGGTCGCTGGACCGCATTTTCGCCGAGGCATGGCATCCGGATCGCGGACTATCGCACGTCGTTGCCTATAGCCATCCGGATGCCAAAACACGTTTCGTGCCGGGCCTTCTCGATGACTATGCCTACGCCGTGATCGCCTGCCTCGATGCCTACGAGATCTCCGGCGACCTGAGCTATTTTCGCTTCGCGCAAGAAATCGCGGAGAAGATGATCCGACGCTTCGCTGACCCCACCTCCGGCGGATTCTTCGATACCGAGGCATCGATCGAAGAAAAGTTGAGGCTGGGCGCCCTCTCGGCGAGACGCAAGCCTTATCAGGATGCGCCGACGCCGGCGGGCAATCCCTCTGCTGCCATCGCGCTGCTGCGCTTGTACACCTACACGAACCAGGCTAAGTATCGCGAGAAGGCACAAGACACGCTGGAAGTTTTCGCCGGAGCAGCCGAACAGTTCGGCATTTATGCCGGCACCTACGGCATCGCAGCGACCTGGCTGGCGCGCCCGCACACCCAGGTGATTGTGGTGGGCGAAGATGAAAGGGCTGAAGTGCTCGTAAAAGCGGCTACCGCTCCATTTGCGGTGAATCTATCGGTCGTGCACCTGACGGACAGCGAAGCAGTCTCGCAGAACTTGCCGCCAGCGCTGGCCGAAACGGTACCCAATCTGCCGACCGCCAGGGGAAAACTATCGCTTGCCCTGGTCTGTACGAACTTCTCCTGTCTGCCGCCGGTTCACGACCCAGAAACACTGACGTCCACAGTTCAAGAAGCCATCGCGCCCCATGAAGTTTCATCGCCATCTGTCGATCAAGGAAAAATGGCAGACCGTGATACCGGCCCGGGAGGCCCGCCAAGAGCGTGAGCTGGCACAACGAATGATCACTTCGGTTGTTCCGGCCTGCCCCGGCTCACTGCGATGGGTCAGCGCAGTCCGGCCGGTATGCCTCGTCCAGCAGTTCCACCACGTGCGCTACGCGGGCATGCATCTTTCGCCGTCCAACTCCTGCCCGGAATTGCAACATGCACCCTACGTTCGCGGTCGCGATGATGTCCGGCTGGACGCTGGCTACGTATTCCATCTTCTCATCAAGTACCTTCATTGAGATTTCGTTCTGCACAATGTTGTATACACCGGCACTTCCACAGCATGAGTCAGGCCGGGGCGATTCGACCGTTTCCGCACCTATATGCCGCAGCAATTGCCGCGGCGCGCTGCGCACGCCCTGTGCATGCGCCAGATGGCACGGGTCCTGGTACGTCACCCGCGCGCTCAACTTACGTTTCGGTTGGCGCAGGCCGATGTCTGCAAGATACTGGTTGATGTCGCGCACCCCGGCCGCAAATTGCAGCGCCAGCCCCCTGTACCCGGCATCATCCTGGAGTAGGGAGGCGTACTCTTTCAATGCCGATCCACACCCGGCGGCGTTGGTCACAATGGCATCGAACCCGGGACTAAGCAGGGCGTCGATGTTGCGCCGCGCCTGCTTGCGCGCCAGGTCGATAAGGCCGGCATGCAATTGCAGGGCGCCACAACAGGACTGCTTCTCCGGAATGTGCACCTCGATCCCGTTCCTGGTGAGTACACGGATCGTAGCGTGATTCAATTCGGCAAATGCTACGCTGGCCACGCATCCGATGAGTAGCGCGACCCGGCCGCGCCGTTCGCCTTCGGCGGGGAAGACGCGCCCCAGATCGGCAAAGGAAAATTGGCTATCGATTCGCGGCGAGAGCGCATCCAGATCAGCCATGCCCAAGAGTCTAAGGATGCCGCTCGCACGAGCCAGCCATTGCATACCTGATCGCTGGTAGAGGCGCAGGAATCGGGCGTGCCACGCCAGTCGGCGGAAGGAAGGCAGTATGTCCACATAGAAGTGCTGGCGGAGCCACGCTGCCGGCAACGGGCGCCGATAGTTCTCGGCAATCTGCGCGCGCGCGCGCTCCAGCAGGCTTCCATAGGCAACGCCCGAAGGACATGCGGTTTGGCAATGGAGGCAACCGAGACAACGATCAATGTGGGTGACAAACGTGTCGCTCAGAGCCAGCCGTCCCTCGTCCACCTGTACGATCTGGTAAATCCGTCCGCGCGGCGAGTCCATCTCGGTGCCGAGCGCGCGGTAGGTTGGACACTGATCGAGGCATAGCCCGCAGTGAACGCAGCGGGAGTAGAGGTCCCAGCCTGGCTTCTCATGCGGCGAGAAGTTCGACCGAGGCGTTTCGCTGACGACCGACGGCGGGTTCAAAAAATCTCCCTTCCACACAAGACGTTCCCCGGATCGAGCGCTTGTTTTACGGCTCGCATAGCGGTGAGGTTAGCAGGAGGAATCGGCCATGGCTTGCTGGCCGAGTCGAGTTTCACGCTAAGGTTATCCTTGAATTCGCGCCGCAGATTGTCCACCAGCCGTAGCGGTTCCCGCTCTTCACTGCTGATCTGGATGACCGCCAGCACGTGGCCGACACCCACGCGCCCGATAAAGCCAACGCTTACGTTCTTGCGATCGTCCGGGGTATTTAGGAGGTTGATGATTCGCAACACATCGCTCGGGGGGACACTGATCTGAATGCAAACATTCCTGGCGCCTTCCTTCCGCCGCTCGTCCTTACTCATCTGCCCGCATGCTGCTGGGAAATCTTCGATCGCCCGCCACATTATTCGTTCCTTATCCCCCTCCAGCTCGCGTGTCACAGCCGACCCCAATTCCTTCCGATACCGCGCCTGTACGGCGTCGCTACCGGCGGCCCGAACGCCAATCACCCACGCATCGCCTGCCATCTCAGGTCGCATGAGTTTGCGTGCGCCCGGAGAAACCAGTTCGAGGCACATAGGCGAGAGAGGCGAGCGCATCAGCTGATCGCGAAATCGCAAGGCCTCAGCAGCGCCCGAGAACTCGGTGAGAAACGTCTTCGTCTCCCGCGGAGCCGGGAACAGCTTGAAGCTGGCGGATGTGATCACGGCCAGCGTTCCGTAGCTGCCGATCAACAGTTTCATGAGGTCGTAACCGGCAACGTTCTTGACTACCCTTCCGCCGCCCTTGGCTCGCCGAGCGCCTCCGGTGACGAATCGAATCCCGATGCAATAATCACGCACGCCACCATAACCATGGCGCAGGGGACCGTGGCTGGCCGTGGCCAGCAATCCGCCGACTGTGCAGCGGTCCGGCAGTGCCGGATCGGCCGCGAACAACAGGTGTTCAGCCCCTACCAATGCCTGCAACCGGGCCACGGTGGTGCCGGCGCCAATCCCAACCGTCAAATCCGCATGATCGTAATGCTCCACCTCAGTCAGACGGGTGGTGTTCAAAACCACATCCGGTTGCTTTCCAGAAGGGTTGATGGCCGTGTCGCTGCCCGCCGGGGACAACCGCAAGCGACACTCATTGGCAAGTCGCAAGACAGCGGCAACTTCCTCCGCCGATGCCGGCAAGACAACAATCGGACCACCGTCTCGTTCGCGAACCTGCTCCTCACCACAGATGACGCACAATTCGCGCCTGACATCGAGGGAAAGACCGGCAGCCTTCACATGCCCTCCGATGACAGTACAGGATTGGCGGACGGTCCTGTGGTCTCGCGGCACATGCGGGCGGTGGGAAACAGTTTGCCGGGATTCAGCGTGCCCGCCGCATTAAACGCGTTGTGCAGGCTCAGCATTACATCGAGGTCGTCGTCGGTAAACAACAGCGGCATCAGGTCACGCTTCTCCAGGCCTATACCGTGCTCACCGGTGATCGATCCGCCCGCTGACACGCACCACTCCAGAATCTCGGCGCCTGCCGCCTGCACCAGTTCCAGCTGCGCAGGGTTGCGGGGATCAAACAAAATCAAGGGGTGCAGATTTCCGTCGCCCGCATGAAAGATATTTCCGATGCGCAGCCCATACTTCTTTCCCACGAGTCCGATGAACTGCAAGGCGGCCGGGATTTTCGTGCGCGGCACGACTCCGTCCTGGGAATAGTAGGAAGGCGCCAACCTTCCCAAGGCGGCAAACGCGTTCTTGCGACCTTTCCACAACAACCCGCGCTCGATCTCGTCTTTCGCCCGGCGGACTTCCCGCGCCTTCTGCTCGAGTGCCACCTTTCGCACCGCCTCTGCCTGCTCTTCGACTTGTTCGGTGAGGCCTTCGAGTTCGATCAACAACACCGCGCCCGCATCCAGCGGATAACCGGCCTGGCATGCCGCTTCCACGGCGCGCAAAGTCCATCCGTCGAGCATCTCGAGTGCCGCCGGGGTAATGCCGGCTGCGGTTATTGCCGAGACGGTGCGCGCCCCGTCATCCACGGTTTCGAAAATGGCGAGCAGCGTCGCAATCCGCTCGGGCCGCCGCAGTAACCGGACTGTGATCTCGGTGACGACGCCGAGCGTGCCTTCCGAGCCGACGAAAAATCCGGTGAGGTCAAAGCCGTCGCTTTCTGCCCCCTTGCCCCCAAAGCGTACGACTTCTCCGGCCGGCATCACGACTGTCAATCCGCTGACATGATTCACTGTCACTCCGTAGGCCAGGGTATGAGGGCCACCGGAGTTCTCGGCCACGTTCCCGCCTATGGTGCAGGCTTTCTGGCTGGAAGGATCGGGGGCAAAGTACAAGCCGAGATGCGCCACGCAGTCCGACAACTGCTGATTGACCACGCCGGGTTGCACCACCGCCCGCATGTTCCCGGCATCGACTTCGAGAATCCGGTTCATGCGCGCGAAGGCCAGTACCACGCCGCCCTTGGGAGCAATCGCGCCGCCGCTCAGCCCCGTTCCCGCACCACGCGCCACCACAGGAAACCCGGCTGCGCTGGCCAGTCTGAGAATCGCAGACACATGTTGCGTATTTTGGGGAAAAACGACGGCCGCGGGAGTGCACTTGCGCACCCCTGCGTCGTACTCGTACAACATCAGGTCTTCGGGACGGTCGAGAACGGCATCGCGACCCGCGATCTTCCGGAGCTGGTCAACTACTCGCGGGAAGTGCATGGGACGCCACTGAGTTTAGCACCGCGACGACCGCGGCGCGTAACCTGCAGCCGCCTAACTCACCGAAGTCTGGATGTGGGCGCGCATCATTTCCGCCTCGCCGATTTTCTCTTCGAGCGTGTGCCGCAACAGGTCGCGGAGCGAAAGAAAGCCGACAAGCGTGCTGCCATCGCATACCGGCAGGTGCCGGATGCCATGGGCCTGCATCATCACCATGGCATCTTCACAACTCGAGTCGGGCACCAAGGTGCGCAGCCTTGTGCTCATCACCTCGGCGATGTGCGTCGTCGATGGATCGCGCCCTTTGCTCACCACTTTGCTCATGATGTCGCGCTCTGAAAAGACGCCCACCAGTCTGGTTCCATCCAGTACCGGTACGGCCCCCACATTGCACTCCACCATATAACCGGCAGCTTCCAGCACCGTTAGGTGGGGCTGGATATAGTGGATGGTTCGATGACCTAACAAATCACGGATCGTCGCCATGGTGCCTCCGCGAAGTGGGGCCCTCACATTTGCGGGGAGTATATTCCCAGCGGGGGCGAGAAGAAAGAGGAAAAGGCGGACTCTCCAAGGCCTCACCTTGCCTGCGGTGACCAACCTTAGGCTTTGGGAAAGTCAGCGTTCCTGGGAGCCCAAGACACCAGAACTCGCCTGCTGCTATTCTCATCGCATTGAGCCCCCCAATTCAGGCAGCTGAGGAGGACGCACCTACATGGCGAATCGCATGGAAGGGCGCACGGTGGTGGTATTTGGCGTTGCCAATAAGCGCAGCATTGCGTGGGCAATTGCGCAGCACATGCAGCAGGCAGGAGCACGACTGGCCATCACCTACCAGAACGAGCGTCTTAAGCAGGAGGCCAACGACCTCATTGCCTCTCTGCCCGGTGCCCGAGCCTTCCAGTGCGACGTCTCCAGCGACGATGAGGTAGGCAAGCTTTTCGAAGAGCTAAAAACTAACTACGAAAAGATCGATACCCTGGTGCACTCCATTGCCTACGCTCCCTCCGAGGCCCTGAAAGACGAATTTGTGCAGACCGGCCGCGAAGCCTTTCGTATTGCACTCGACACCAGCGCCTATTCCCTGGTGGCGCTGGCGCGCGGGGCGGCTCCGCTCATGACCGACGGCGGCAGCATCCTTACTCTCACGTACTACGGTGCGGAGAAAGTCGTTCCCAGGTACAACGTGATGGGCGTAGCCAAGGCTGCTCTGGAAGCTTGCGTTCGCTACCTCGCCTACGACCTCGGCAAACACCGGATTCGCGTCAACGCGATCTCCGCTGGACCGATAAAGACCCTTGCCGCCCGCGGCATCGGCAACCTGGGGGAGATGATGAAAACCCAAGCCGAAAAGTCTCCGCTGCAACGCAACATCGATGTAAACGAGGTAGCTTCGACAGCGGTTTTCCTTGCCGGCGAAGGCGGCAGCGGCATCACCGGCGAGACCATCTATGTAGATGGTGGATACAACATCATGGGGTTCTGAGTGCAGGTCTAGCCGGCCTGCGCCCTGAGCGGGCCTTGTAATCACAATGTAATTACGAATAAAAGAGCAAACAGCATGAGACGGAACTTGTCCGTATCGGCAATTCGCGGGGTTCGCATTCCGAACCCCATAATCGAACAATGCGGCCTGGCAGGCACCCTACAGTTGTCGCTCGAGAACGATCGCCTGGTCATCTCACCGGGACGCCATCTGCGGCAAGGATGATCGCACGCGTTTCGCAATGCCCGCCCGGCGGAAGATGACGGGCTTCTGCTCGAACCAATGTCCGCGACCGAGTTCAATCGCAAGCAGTGAAAATGGCAGCGCGCTCGCCACGCCCGGACAAAGCCTGGCTGGTGACGCTCGATCCCACTCGCGGCGCTGAGACAACAAGGCACGACCCTGCCTCATCATCTCTCCTAACGAAATGAACGAGCTCTTGCGGACGGCCATCGTCGCGCCAATGACCACGACGCCTATCCGGCCCGCGTCGCAGTAACCTTTCAGGGCACGTCTGTTCAGGTCGCCTTGAACCAACTCCGCGCCCTTGATTGCGAGCGCCTAGTGCGCAAGCTTGCTACCGTATCGCTCGCCTCGGCAATTCTGCTCGAGATGGGCGCACGGTAGGGGTAGCGGAGGCTCCCGGCGATGGAAGCTCAGGTCAGACACTCGCGATGCTTCGCTCCCGCTTACACACTACAACCGTTCGCTCAAACTCATCTTTGCGCTCAATCCATATCTCGGCATCGCATTCCGCCACCAGCCGCGGAAACTTTTCGCCCCACTCGATCACAACCACATTCCCCTCTTCTGCCAGGAGTTCGTCGAGACCAAGCGTCTCCAATTCGCGTTGCGTGTCGATGCGGTACAGATCAACGTGATAGAGCGTCACCTCGGGTCCGCGATATTCATGAATGAGGGTGAACGTCGGGCTGGTCACATCGTCTTGCGACGCAGCTTCCAGTCCTTCGGCAATACCCTTCACCAGCGTGGTCTTACCCGCTCCCAGGTCGCCATGCAGGATGATCACGAGCAGTTGTCTCAGGGTTGGAGCCAGCTCGCGCCCCAGGGCAATGGTCTCCTCCGCTGAACGGGTTGTGTATTCCTGTGTCGTCATTGTGCCGGGATAGCGAGAGGTTCTCGCTGCATCATCCGCAGCGAGGACGGCGCGCAAACAGCCCCGCTCGAATCACCTCTAGCGCGCACCCCGGACGGCAGCAAAAGGCCCAGGGTCACCCGCTCAACCTCACCATGCTCTCCCGCGCCCAGCGGGTGGCGCTCCGGAAAGCTTTCGGCAATCCGGTCAGCAGATCGGTCGCCACCAGCGAAGGCTCGCCCATCGATTCGGCCGCTACATCCCCAGCCAGACCATGCAGGTAGGCGGCCGCCGCCGCGGCGCGCGCAGCCTCATTCGGCATCTGACCCAGAATGCCTGCCGTTATGCCGGTCAGGATGTCGCCCGTGCCTCCAGTCGCCATGCCCGGATTACCCGTCGGATTGACCCACGCTATCCCATCCGGCAATGCTATGACC
>Ga0306925_10007688_pt1 | contig 10164 bp, 6 predicted proteins | sample flu12Cox44000176_FD_203755 | JGI IMG/M metagenome (GOLD analysis project Ga0306925, IMG submission 203755) | Lab enrichment of tropical soil microbial communities from Luquillo Experimental Forest, Puerto Rico - flux8day.12C.oxic.44.000.176 (v2)... | ecosystem: Environmental > Terrestrial > Soil... | reverse complement strand
GATCAATAAACTGAATTACAATAGCGTCGCCGATCTGCGAGACAATTATCCAGATTTCTTCTGGAAGGCGGTCCGGCCTTATATCGGAGATGCCTTACGCTATCTTCGAGTCACGCAAGAGGGCCAACAGTGGATTGCCAATCTCTATGCAAACGTGTTCTCGGTGGAGCATAGAGGCCAACTTTTTTAGGTGCGCCTCGCCAAATTTTTGTGATTTTCCAAACCAGCTCATTGCGATGATCGGCAGGAGGGCGGGATGTTGTTTGACCCAAATCAAACAACCGTCAGGTGCTTTCGCTGTCTAATGCTCGACCTCGGATCTGGTGAGTGTTGAGGAGTAGTGCCGTGAAATCGTCGTTCATTTTGCTTGCTATGTTACTCTCGGTTTTCGGAATCTCGGTAGGGCGAGCACAGGAGACAATAGACATAGCAAAAATCACATGTGATCAATTTCTGAGTGGGCAGGTATTTGATTCACTAACAATCTCAATTTGGCTAGGCGGCTATTATACGTCACAACACTGTCGTCGACGTGAGCGCATTTAAGAAGGGTTCGCTTGATATGATGGATTATTGTATCTTGCACAAAGACATGAAGCTCATGGAAGCCCTCCAAAACGTTCTCGGCGCTAAGAAGTAGGCGGCCACTGCCGCGCAAAATTTTTATAGGTTTCTAAATCGGCCTTCGGGCGGCCTGCTCCGCGGCAGTGGGGTGCCACCCCGCGGCTTCCTGCCGCTGTGGACAGTCGCAGAACGGATTGCCGTCCGCCGAACACGTGTGGTTACAGTCAAAGGCTGGACTCGAATCTACCCCTTCACCCTGAGTCCGGTGGCTCCGACAAGGGGCCATTTTTTTGCTCGTTGGCGGTACATTACAAAAACCACAATGTGATGAGGCCCAGCACCGCGACTACGTAAAGCGGAATTGCGGTTGGGCTCAACGCGACCGCTCGCAGCTCCGACATCGGATACGCCACGCCGCAGGTGTAACAGCGCCCGGCATCGGCCTCCACGGCGACGCCACAGCATCTACATTTGAACTTAGCCAAATCGCGTATGTGCATCTCTGGTCGATCCAACGATCGGCAAAGGATTGGAAACGGTGGTGGAGTTTGTCTTCGCGTGGGCCATTATGAATTTCTAAACCCGCCTTCACAAAAATTTTTGAGTACTTTTCCACGACATCCCCAGCGGCCTTTGGTAGAATCTGACTGCAGGACCGTGCTGGACCGATTGACGCTAGCCGCCGCTCATCGTCGCTCCAGCTTCATCTGCCGCACCACTGGTAGGGCCTGCGCGCTCGCAGCTGGGCGCGTGTGGACTCCAACTGTGAGGTGCTGTGATGACGACCTACGATCCCGAAGACCAGGCCGAGCGCCGTCGCGGGGCGGGCCGCTGCAGGAATCCTTTTCAATCGGCCGAAGGCGGGGGTGGGGCTCAAAATCTGGCGCGGCCGCCGAGCACCACCCCCACTCGCAAAATTTTTGCAGTTTTCCAAACTGGTCCTGACGGACTCGACGACGCTCGAATGATCAGCCGGAAGGATGGGTGTAACGGCGGAAGTCGATGTGGAAGGTAGGGTCGGAGACAATGTCCGCTTTGCCCCCAAAAGCGGACATTCATCGAAAGCAAAGGTCATGTCTGCTTGGTACCAACAGGCGGCATTCCGAACGTGTCCGCCATTGTCCTGTCAGCGCGTTAGCACTGAGATGCTTGTGTCGGCGGGCTCTGCGGCTGCCCCCTTACGGTACGCCAATAAGGTGGCCACCAAGCCGCAAGCCGCCGCAAACATCAGCCACAGCCCAGCGACGGCGCGGTTATCGGTGGCATGGATCAAATAGGTTACTACTGCCGGCGTGAATCCACCAAATGTTGCCGTTGCCAAACTGTAGGCAACTGCAAATCCGGATGTGCGCACGTGCAAGGGGACGATTTCAGTTAAGGCGACAACCATCGCTCCGTTATAGCTGGCGTAAATGAAAGATAGCCACAGTTCGACGGTGAGGAGCCGCGCGAATGACGGCGCGGACACCAGCCATGATAAGGCGGGATATGCGGACACGATCATCAGCAACGTGAACAAAATCAGTAGCGGCTTTCGACCGATTCGATCAGACGCTGCGCCCATTACCGGCAGCCAGAACAGATTGGATACGCCAACACACATCGTCACGATGAGACTGTCGATGTTGCTGAGTTTGAGCACCTCGCGGCCAAACGTGGGCGTGTAGGCGGTGATGAAATAAAACGTCACAGTAGTCATCGTCACGAGCAGCATGCCGATAATCACAATCGACCAGTTCTGGCCGAGCCTCAGCAGAATTTCTCGTGGCGTGGGATGGTTCGCAGCTTGGCGTCGCTGCTCGAATTCTTCGGTTTCCTTGAGCGAGTAACGCAGTATGAAAAGAAGCGGAATGATCAGGCAGCCAATTAGGAACGGAATTCGCCAACCCCACACCACCATGTCCTCAGGCGGAACCAGTGCGCTCAAAAGCACGCCGAGGAGCGCGACGAAGATGACAGCAACTTGCTGGCTACCAGATTGCCAACTGACATAAAACCCCTTGTTGCCGGGAGTAGCGATTTCAGCGAGGTAAACCGATACACCCCCAAGCTCGACGCCGGCAGAGAAGCCCTGGATCAATCGGCCGATCACGACGATCACTGGCGCAAGCGCGCCGAGGGTGGCATAGCCCGGCACCAGCGCGATCGAAAGAGTGCCAACTGCCATTAAAGCGAGCGTCAGCATCAAACCGGCTCGCCGACCGTAGTGATCGATGTAAGCGCCAAGGAAAATGCCGCCGAGGGGCCGCATTAGGAAGCCGGCACCGAATGTCATGAAAGCCAGCATCAATTGGGCAAAATCGCTTCCGGTTGGGAAAAACACTTTGCCAATCGCGCTGGCGTAATAACCAAATACGAAAAAATCGTACATCTCCAAAAAATTGCCGCTCGAAACCCGGATCACCGACCAAATCTGCTGTTTGCGTTGTTCAGGACTGAGCGTAGCCATTTCTATGTCCTCCCACTGCACGCGGCCGCGATGGCCTGCCGCGGCATTAACCGTCACGGCAGATTATACGACAAACGCGCACTGCTCTTGCGGCGTTCGCGTGTCCATGTTTCGGCCGCGGTTGAGATGATCATCAATCTCAGCGGCAGCGCCAATCATGCGTCCATATAGGAACACGTTGAACGCGGCCGTCTCCAAATCTTTCTCAGCTAACACGCCAGATCGGTAATCTTTCCACAAGACGGCAAGCAGTAACGCGGCGATGACCGCATCCACATTGACGCAAAATACGTAACGTGACGCGCCCGTTTCATATAGCGCCTGCACAAGCTCTCGATAAAAGGCATGGAAGATGTTGTAGTCACCCCGCTTCTCCATAAAGGCGGCGATAAAACGCTCGCGCGGATCATAGTTGACCGGCTTTCCCTTAAAGATCGGATGATGAACGCCCGGCAATGCCCGCGGTCCGTCAAAGCCCGCTTCTTTGGACTGGGTTTTCTCTTCTTTGTAAGCCTCAGCAAATTTCATCGCCATCGCTTTGAGATCGAGACCGTGCTTGGGATTGGTGGGATCTTTCAGACCGGTATCCTTGAACTGTTCCAGCAGAAACGCCATGCCCTCAAACCCATTGCCGCCATGGCTATAACCACTGTGCGTGAGGAAGCCGAGCATGGCTTTGTTGATCTGAACGCGACCAGGCGTTTGCGGGCCGTCGGCTGCCACCGCGCCCTTGGCACCCTGCGCGCTAATCGAACCGGGACCGTTGGAGATCAAAAGTCCGATCAAAATCTGCAAGGGCCGTGCTTCGTCCTCGGTCGGACGCTTGCCAGTTAGCGCCAAAAACAGGAAATCTGCCATCGTCCAGCGTCCGAAACGCTCGTCGCGCGGTATACCCCACAGACTGCCATGCTGATGGTGTTTGCCGGGGATCGAGGCGCCAATCATGACGCCGTAGAGCCGTAAATACCAAGACAAGGTTTCCGCGGTGAGCCGCGAGATGCGCTTGCGCATCAGCGGTCCCCACGCGATCGTGGTGGCAATCGCCGCAAGAATCGCGTCGCGCGACGGCCGGCCGTTGAGCGATTGCAGGAATTTCAGAAATACCGATTTACCACCGCGGTCGTGGACCGCTTTCAGCATGGCTTCGGGGCGAGGGTCGATCGCCTCGTCGGCACGCGCCAGAAACAATTCCCGGGACTTGGCGTCGACCTTGATCGTGCTCAAATCGAAAGTCTTGTCATGTGAGTCGGTCAAATCAGAATGGGCAAAAAGGTCGATGAGCTCGCGAGCGCATACTAGAGCGCGTTCAACGCGATTCGGACCAATGATCGCAACCGCTGCTGCCATGATCGTGTTCGGCGAGTTACCCGCTTCGCGAGCGGCATCCGCGGCCGCCAGTGCTGGATCACCGACCAGGTTTATTTCCGCGGCGACCGCGATATCCAGCATCGCCCGATCTTCTTTCGAAGCGATCTCATGAACGAGCGGCAGGGCAAAGTTTGCCTCAAGCGGCAACAGCGCGAGATCGAGAACCTGATGTCCGTGCACGCTTGTGACCTGCGTCTTCCCGTCCATCACCGAGGCGCCGGATTTGTCCTTCATGCTCTGGCGAGGAATAACTGCTCCGATTTGGTCGCTAAGCGCTTCGATCTGGCTGTTGTACGGCGCCAGCGCTTCGACGACCGGCAGTGCTATCTCCGGCGGCAAGGTCAGTCCCTGATCGCTGGCAATCCAGGGTTTCAGCGCGAGACTGCCGCGCGGGGCGAAGTCTGGCTCGATGCCGGCCTTCTTCATCACTGCGGTTAGTGCCGACGGGATATGGGCGATGTTTGTCACCACCGCGCCTTTGGCAGAATAAGTTGGTCGCTCTGGTGTGAAAATGCCGTCCACACCAAAGGCTTTCATAAACCAGCGTTCCTTATCCTCGGCCCTGTCGCCGGAACCAGCCATGGCACCCGCATGGCCCACGGCGCGCGTCAGTTTAGACTTCCAACGGCCGACTACGCACGCCACGACTGGCTTGCCGAATTCAAGACCGTGCTCGTAATAACCACCGGGTTCGGAATAGAGTACCGCCGCCTTGCTGCGAGGATCGTGCCGAAACGCGTAGACAAAATCGCGGGCCGCGTAATGGATATAGACGTCCTTGCCTGAGGAGATCAGTGTCGTGGTTCCCCACCCTTCCGTCGCCAGATACTGGGCGATCGTGGTAGTGAACCCACCAGAATTGGAGAAAATCGCCACCGAGCCCTTAAGCAGCACCTCTTCGGGATCGTCACCGCCGAGCGCGCCGCCAATCCGCACGCGGTTCCAGGAATCAGCCACACCGAGGCAATTGGCTCCGAAGACATCGATGCCGTTGGCCTGGCCCAAAGCTCTGATCTCGCGCGCGTCGTGAACGGCAATTTTTTCCGTGATCATCACGATCTTTTCTAGACCGGGATTGACCCGGACCAGTTCAGCGACGCCATCGCGAACGCCGGAAGGTGGCAGATAAACGACTCCGGTATTGAAGGAAAAACCGGCGTCGAGGCCTTCGCGCACATTGTTGAAGACTGGAATATCGCCGATCGGAGTCGGCAGAACTTGCCCACGCCGGCCGGGAGACGTACCGAACACGACATTGCCGCCGGAAAACGCGTGGCTGACCGGTGTAACTTGTCGCGACTCACCACCAAGAATGTTGAGAACACAAACTCGATCGTCGCGTGTGGCCACCTTATCAAGCGCGGCCACTCCAAGGAAATAAGGAAAGCCTTCAATACCGCGCTTGAACATAACCCAACTCCAAGCAACAGCCGCTTATGTGGCAGTCTTTAAACCGAGATGCGCCGCGATTTGCGCACGGCCTCCCGCCTTCATCCACTCGTCTACTTTTTTTGCGTAATTGACGACTTCTGAGATTGCGCTATCGAAGCCGAAGAAACGATACGGCAAATTGAGCGAGTCGCAGGTGTCGGCGAGCGCGCTCATGCCGCGGACGAGATTGGGCCCGCCACGTCCTACCACGACGTAGAGCGGCGTTGGGCCGTTCGCGCTGAAATACTCGCGCAGAGCGTCGCCCGTCGCTCGGAAAGTTTCATAGATGTCAGTGTTGTTCGACTTGCCACCGATGATGAACAGCACATTTGTCTGAGCAAGCCAGTGTTTGTAACAGATGCGTGCGACCGATTTCATCTTTTCGTAGGGCGGATTGCCGCCGAAATCCGAAGAAATGATCGCGGCTTCGCCGAGCACCTCGGTGACAAGTGAATTGGCGCCCCCACCGAAGGTGGGCGCCAAGATCGTGCCCTTCTCGTTGATAACGAAAACGTCGGACTGACCCTGATGAGTGCGCAACTGGTTAACCTCGTGCTCGAAATCCGACGTGTCGGCCGCGAAGAGATGGTTAGGCAGGCCGAGACGCTGCCAGCGCGGATCGTCGCGATCGAAACCGCATTTGAAATCGCATGCTACCGGCGTTAGGCGACCATCGCGGCTGGGTCGCATGCGGATCGGGTTCAATTCGAGGGTCGTCATACCGTAGTGGTGCACCAGTTCCCAGAGTTTCGGAAGATGTTGGACCAGTGGCGAGATGATCTCTTTTGGCGCGCCGATATCGCTTAGCGCGTTAGCGACGACAAAGGCTTTGAGCCCCGTCAGTGCCTCGAATGGCACCTGAGCGATGTCGCTCTTGTCGAGCTCCTCGATGTCCATGCCACCGCGGTGCGTCAGCGTCATTGTTGGTGCGCGAAACTCAGTCGAATCGCTGATTGCGAAATAGACCTCGTGCTCTGCCGGGACCCCGCCTTCGAAGGTGACACCGTTCGCTTTGGCGACGGCGTTTCCATGGTGATGCTCCACGAAGTAGAGCCGCTCTTTCTCCTTCAGCGCGCTTTTAAGGTCCGTCGCTTTGCCGATTAATCCCGACTTCCCTTTCTTGCCGACGCCGCCGCGAAATAGCGGCTTGATGAAGATGAGCTTGTGCCGATCGATCAGACCCTGGATGTCGTCCTCAGTCGCGTCCGGCCCCAAGACCTCTGCGGCGGGAAACTCGACATAATCGAGCAGCCGTGCGCCATGCAACATTCCTGTAATCTGCATCGCAACTCTCCGACGGCCTAATAAATTACGCCGATATCAACGGCTAGGCCAATGCTAGGGATGGGTGTTCCGCCGACAAGGAGCCACATTCAAGCAACGTCTGATTTCACCCCAACATCAGCTGCAATCTCCAGAGACGCTATGTCCGCTTTACTCCCGAAAGCGGACATCCGTCAGCGCGGTCTCGATGTCCGCTTTGTGCCAACAGCGGACATCGCGCCGCGATAGACCCGTTCTGTGCCAGCCCGGATTCCGGGCTGTATAGTCGGGGCATGAATGAAGCGTTCTTCGCCGAACTGTCAGCGTGGCTGACGCAGGCTGGCCTGGCTGGCACTCCCGACACTGCCATTGTGTCTGAGTTCTGCGACCGGTGTGTTGCGGCTGGACTTCCACTGGCACGGAGCCTGTTGTTTATTGACACGCTTCATCCTGTCCACGAGGGCCGCTTGTTTCGCTGGGGTTACAGCCCGGCCGAAACTCCTCTGCTCGAATATGGCCGCACCAGCCCTGACGCGCTCGCTGCGTCCGGGTCCAATCCGCGTGATGTGGAGGTTGCCGAACGCTGGCGAGGTAGCCCCCATTACAGGATGCTACAAACTGGTGAATCTTTTTGGCGACGGCGCTTGGATGGCGCGACCGAGGACGAGTTCTCGGTATTACAAGAGTGGCGTGCAGAAGGTATGACCGACTACGTCGCGATCATCACCCGCTTTGCCACTGAAGGCGTTATCGGCGAGATGGATGGCGTATACTCAGCATGGGCGACAAGGGACCCAGACGGATTTACGGACGATCAAATTGCTGCACTCAAGCGCATCGTGCCGTACCTGGGACTAGCCCTTAAATCAGTATCGCTCGCCCGCATGATCCGAACGCTGATGGAAACTTATCTTGGCCGCGATGCCGGTCAGCGCGTGCTAAGCGGACGAATTGTGCGGGGCATTGCCGAGCAAATCGATGCCGTCATTTGGTTCAGCGATTTGCGCGGATTCACCCGCATCACCGATACGGCACCGGAAGAAATGATGTCTCTGCTGAACGACTATTCTGATGTGATCATCTCGGCAATCGACGAGCATGGCGGTGACGTACTCAAGCTCATCGGCGATGGCATTCTTGCGATCTTCACGGCCGAAGATCGCGTGCATGCTTGCGATGCGGCTTTACGCGCGACAATCGCGGCACGGCAAGGCGTTGCCGAATTAAACAAGCACCGCGCAGCCAAGGGCAAGCCATTGACCTACATGTATTTGGGTTTGCATGTCGGGAACGTCTTTTATGGCAATGTCGGAAGCCGAGAGCGGCTTGACTTTACCGTCCTTGGACCGGCCGTGAATGAGGCAAGCCGCATTGCCGCGATGTGCCGTTCGGTCGATCAACCTGTTCTTATGTCGGCGGCGTTTGCCGAGGTCGGGAACGTTAGACGTCGTCTCGTTTCAGTAGGTCGATACGCACTGCGCGGGGTATCGCATCCCCAAGAGCTGTTTACGCTCAATCCTGAGGCTTAAAAACGGTTCACGCATCGACACGAGGTGCTATTTCGGTCGAACCGTTTGATGGTGCGCAAGTGGTAATGCGTTTTTGCGTCTAGCAATCACATACGCTTATGGAATTTGGCCCTTAAGTAAAAGGGTTCGCTAATCGATGAATCCGCTATCTTTGACGAACTTCCTGATCGTCGGCGCGGGCGCCGCAGGACTGATGACCGCTCACGAGCTTGCACGCGCCGGCAAAAAGGTGACCATCATAGAGGCGCGAGATCGATGCGGTGGACGCATCTACCCACTGCCGGCTCAGGAATTTGGATACCCGGCGGAGGGCGGCGCCGAGTTCGTCCATGGCCCGGCGCCTGTTACCCGTGCCTTGATGCGGGAAGCGGGACTTTCGCTGGTGCCGATCGAGGGTACTCGATGGGGTGCCCGCAACGGCGCATTCTCGCCGAACGAGTCTCAGCTTTCTCATGCGGCCACACTGGACCGAGCCTTAAGCGAGTTGAAAACCGATTTACCGGTCGCTGAATTCCTGAAGACGCATTTTAGTAATCGGCAATACGCTGAGCTGCGCGACGCGGTCAAAAGAATGGTCGAGGGCTATGATGCGGCCGATCCAGACCGTGCCAGCACCTTCGCACTCCGCGACGAATGGATGGGCCGCGGACTCCGTCAGCAGGGGCGGATCGCAGGGGGATATGGGGCGCTGATCAAGTTTCTCGTATCAGAGTGCCGCAGGCAAGGCGCCACGATCCATCTATTCTCTGTCGTGACCGCGATCGAGGAGAGCCGCGGAAGGATTGCCGCATACTGTGGCGACGGCACCATCTACGAGGCCGATGCCGCAATCCTTACCGTGCCGCTCCCGATCCTACGCGACATTTCGTTTCCCCATGGCGTACACCAGAAGGTCACAGCCAGTACCGATATCGGCTTCGGTAATGTCGTCAAAATTCTGCTGCGCTTCTCAACGAAATGGTGGACCAATTGTGGCGGGCGCGATCTTAGCGACCTGTCATTCTTGTTCTCCAGTGCAACGGTTCCCGTCTGGTGGACACAGCATCCAGCAGAATATCCAGTGCTGACCGGCTGGTTCGCTGGACCAAAAGCTGACACCGTCGCGCAACTCACCGTGAGCGAGCTTATTAATATGGGCCTCGGCTCACTCGCGGAGATTTTCAAACAACCTCTACACCGCATAACGAGAGATCTCATTACCGCGCAAGCGATCAACTGGGGCCTCGACGCTTTCGCACGCGGCGCTTATTCCTATGCCACTCCCAAAACACGGGAAGCACAAACGGCGCTGCGAAAATCGGATGCTGGCGCCGTATTCTTTTCTGGCGAAGCACTGTATGGCGGGGATATGGGCACAGTCGAAGCGGCGCTGGCTAATGGAATGGAAACAGCGCAGGCGATTCTGGCCGCCGGATAATAGGGCGCATCCCCTATGGCGAGCGGATGGGTGAACTGGACCTGAAGCGAGAGCCTGCGTCAGGTACGCTCGATGTCCGCTTTGGGTCATAAGCGGACATTTCGCTGAGTCTGGCCGATGTCCGCTTTACCCCCGAAAGCAGA
>Ga0306925_10007687_pt1 | contig 10164 bp, 17 predicted proteins | sample flu12Cox44000176_FD_203755 | JGI IMG/M metagenome (GOLD analysis project Ga0306925, IMG submission 203755) | Lab enrichment of tropical soil microbial communities from Luquillo Experimental Forest, Puerto Rico - flux8day.12C.oxic.44.000.176 (v2)... | ecosystem: Environmental > Terrestrial >... | reverse complement strand
GCCGCAATTCTCGTCGAGTCAGGCAGTGATTTGCGTGTGACGCTGGCCGAGACCCGCTGGCGGAACTCCAATTCTGATCCGCACCGGGAAGCGCCGTAATCGGGTATTAACCAAACAGGCGCTACCCATAGTCGCGTTCTGACCGCGACAGTCAGTTCGATAGCTTCAACCGACGGTTTCTGTTCGATCCAAATCGCACATAGCACGAGGTAACGATGTCTCGGGTTGTACCAAGCCAAATCGTGGTACTCATCGATCGAATACTGTCTGGAATGCCCGCTTCGGCGGGACCGCATGCTCGAAATCTATCCACATCGCAAGCCCCCGAGATCTCCGCGGTTATTGATCTAATATCCGAGTTGCCCGACGAGTTTCTGGTTCTGAGTGGCGACGAATACAGCCACTATCGGGTAGACATTAATACGCTGAGAGATCTGCTCAGTTTATGGAAAAGTTCGCAACCGGTCGGAATAATCAATCGCCAAGCGGAGAAGACCATTCAATCTCTGAACAGGCTACAGCGTCTCCTCACCAAATGCCCTGATGAAACACCGTCGCCATCAACGGCCGCACTTGCATTTATTCACGATGCTGATCTTCGCGATAGCATCCGGAATGATATTAGTGCCGCAAATCGAGCGCTGCATGATGGTTTATGGAAGGCCGCAACAGTGCTCGCGGGCGGTGCAACGGAAGCACTTTTGCTCTGGGCTATTGCGGAGAAGAAGTCAACCTCGGACATCGAGAATGCGCGTATAGCTGTTGCTCCTTTGGCGAAGGACCCCAACTCATGGGGTCTGGACGGATACATCAAAGTTGCTAGGCACTTGGCCCTGATCGAAGACGAGACGGTGACGCAGGCTGATCTGGCGCGCGAGTTCCGGAACTTGATCCATCCGGGCCGCGCCGCTCGACTAGCGAAGGTTTGCGACCGTGGGACCGCGCTGTCGGCTTTAGCTGCGGTGGAGCTGGTAGTGCGGGACCTTTCCTAAACGATGCGTTTTTCCGAGAGCGTCGGCAACGTCAAGAACGATGACCCGAGCCTGATCGAGCCTGTCGCCGTCGGCACTGACGCGGTCGCGCAGCCACTGACTGGCAGCACTGCGTTCTAGCAGAGTTCTTAAAGCTAGGTTTCCGTCAGCCGGTCCGGTGCGCGGTGCTGATCGAACGCCTTTCGGCCGGTTCCCTCCCCCACGAGGAGAGAGGGCGGCCGCCAGGGACTAATTTCCGGTGCGCTTACCACCAGAAGCAAGCATTGTCATACGCTGTTTTCGCGTCGTTGGAATAATTGGTAACAGCAGTATTGACAGCCTTGTTCCAGCGATCAACCGCCATATTATAACTGTGAGAATAGGGGTAATAGGGGTAATAGGGGTAATAGGGGTAACTGACAAAATATTCGTGTGGGAAGTATCTCCCATGTGTGTAAACCACGTTCACGACAGGAAGATTTTCCCGCGCGTGGCGCCATTCGCTGCTCCCAGTTTCGCAAGCTGCGGGTCCGGCGGCGCGAAAGAACCCCAGTGGAGCCCTGAGTATCGCGCTCTCGCGCGCCGGCCGATATCGCCTGGATTGAGACGGCTGCAGGTTCGCTACGAGATATGCGCCGCGATGAGCTCCCGCGTCAGCTCAATGACGGGCGGCACGTCCGTAAGCCCGATCTTCTCCCACCGGGCGTGCGCCGCTGATATTCGCAGTCCCGCGGCAGCCCGAGCGCGTTTCGCCTTCAAGCCGGTCAGAACGTCCCTCTTCGCCAGTTCTGTGATGAGCGTGTCCAGCGCGACATTCTTTTCGGCGACGCTCAAGACGCGGCAGATGCGTCTCGCGGTGTCCTCGAACACGATACCCGCGATGACGCTAGCTTCGTCCTTCTGGCCGTGCTTTAGGTATTCGGCGCCGTGATCGAGGAAAGAGCGAACGTCAGAGCGATCGCATGGTTCTCAATACTGGTGAGGAGGCCGCCCTCAATCTCCTCTATTAGGCGCGTCAGCAGGGCAGATACTTGCGAAATTTTGAACGAACCGCGGGCCATGCGATCGGCCACCACGCTTTCGGTGTGCGCGTGATAGGGATTGGTTTCCGAAGGGCAAACGAGCTGCACGGCGTTCAGCCAGGCGGTTTGACTATGAAAATTTGCATTGTCTTGGAAAAGGTCCGACGCCTGCGTAGTCAGCTCCTCAATCCGCTCCTTGACCGCTTTGCTGCCGGGCATCAGTTTCCTCCGAAATTACTGCCCCTATGTGGCAATGCAGCGGCCAGGGTCGAGAGACTGCCCGCATTAGTTCGGTTCGCAATCCAGTTCAGCAAGTCCGTCCGCCTTAGAGGGGGATTTTTGGACTTACTTTCTGGACCTCAGGAATATTGGACCTGTCTTGGACCAGTTCTGGATCTGGACCAGCACCTGGCTCTGCGGCGGTGTAGCGCGAGGTCTCGCTGTCGTAGTGCACCTTCCCCACCTCCACCAGGACGCTGACTCGCCGCTGGAGAGAGCTGAATTCGAACCTTCGGTTCCGGGCGAGAGCGGGTTCGATTTTGCCCGTGAGGTTCGTGGCCGACTCTCTGCTGGAGGGAGGCGGATTCGAACCATCGGTCCCGCGAAGGCGGCCATCGCCGCCTTGGCCGCTTAATCTGTCGCAGCCGTGAATTTCCCGGGTGTCGTTTATTCCGCCTGAGCGGTGCCGAGGTCCTCAGGAGAACTCAGATCGTATAGGCGGCTTCGAAGAAGGAGAGTTTGAGCGCGACAGCCCGACGGAAGAAGTCGCGGCGAAGAGATCGGCGACAGCCTACGATCTCGACGACGAGTCACACGGGCATCGGTGGTGACCCAGCTTCTCGGCGCCTGCTCGAGCGGTAATCGCGCCGAGATGGACGGGATGTGCGAGCTACGACGTTTCCTGGCCGAGCAGCGGCGAGCCGCCCTGTGAGGGACCGATGGTTCGAATCCATCCCCCTCCAGCGGGGAGTCCGTTGCGAACTCGATTTGGGCGAAGGCGGCTTTGCCGATGAGATTGCCGCTGCGCCTCCGCTCTCCCCTTGAGGATTGGCCCCCCTCGCTATGGCCGAACCACGGGCCCGCGGGGATCGAGAGCCGTCGCTATGTCGAGGGACAAAACGTAACGATCGAATACCGCTGGGCGGAAGGCCACTACGATCGGCTTGCCGCACTGGCCGCCGACCTCGTGGGACGCGAGGTCGATATCATCGCAGCAGGCAGCGCCCCTTCGGCGCGAGCCGCGAAAAACGCGACCTCAGATGTCCGTCACGGTACCGACCTTGCGCGGCGAGGACATCGGACGGAGGAAGGCGAGGCGCGTGTTTGGCAGTAAATGGGTCCGATCCGGGTCGCCGAGGGGGCGCCAAAGATTTCGAGAAATCGGCTTGCCGCCGCAGCCCGCCAATCCGCGGCACGCCAGGAGAAATAGCCCAGAAAACCCCTCCGAAAGGGATGAGAAAAGGTCTCCCGGGAACACACCGCGCCGCCGCCGAGTATAAAAGCCCCCATGACACACTTGGCTCTCGAAGCGCCGCGAAATCGCGATAGGCGCCGCTTGAACGGTGGGCGAGGGCCATTATCCTTACGTTGTAGGATTTATAGGAGTTCCTTATGGGCCGAAAAGGGCTAGGCGAGTTCGAGACGGCGGTCCTGCTCGCCATCATCCGCCTCCGGGGGCGGGGCTACGGCGTGAGCATCGCCGACGAAATCGAGCGGAGCAGGGGCAAACCGGTCAGCTTCGGGGCCGTCTATGCGACGCTTGATCGCCTGCAAAAGAAGGGGCTCATTTCTTCCGAACTTGGCGACCCGACACCCGAGAGAGGTGGCAAGCCTAAGAGGTTCTATCGGATAAAGGCGCCCGGCGAGCGCGCCCTCCGAGAAGCTCAGGCCATCGCGGAGCGGATATGGGCGGGCGTTCCTCCGATCGAGGCGACAGCATGAGCAAGGGTGGAACCTGGGGCAACGCTGTGAGCCATCCTCGTTCGGGCGAGCATCTCGTACCAAAAGCGTTCCTCGGTTACAGACGCAACAAAGCCATAGAGCGTGCTTATTTTGCGCTCCTCGCGCGGCCAACCCCCGTTCCTGCCATCTGCCAATTGTTGCTTTGTCTGGCGGTCGATCCCGAGTTCCAAGAGGACCGCCTCGCCGATTACCAGGAGAGGTTCAACGGTCTCTGGGTTCCGAAATTCGGTCGGCGCGGTGCCGTCGCGATTTACGTTTGGCACGTCCTCCGACAGTCGAGGCTGATCGACTGGCTCGTCCGCGCGTTCGGATAGGGCGATCCCCTACAGTTACCACGGGCGGTTCGTCGTTGACGCCGAAGGGACGAGAAAATGGATCTAACCGAAATCGCTACGGGGATCGGCATCGTAAAAAGCGGCTTCGACGCGATCCGAACCGCCCTAGGGCTCGTGCAGGACGTTCAAGGCGCGTTACCGGCAGGCGAGAAAAAAGAAGCCGCCGCCCGAGCGTTGGAGGAGGCAGACAAACAAATCCGTCTTGGCGAGGCTCAGATTGCAAAAGCGCTCGGGTACCCGCTCTGTCGATGTGCGTTCCCGCCCACACCCATGCTCGCAGTAGGCTATCGACCGTATGCAGGTCAGCGTGAATACCAAGTTCTTCTTTCCCTCGTCGCAAAGGGCCAGATTTCGTCACCGTCCGGGTTCACTATCCATGAGTGCCCGAAGTGCGGGGCCAATGACGCGGGTCACCATGATTGGACGAGAACCGCGCCTGCGTAGCATAGAACTCCATTCGCCGATGTTCTTCACGTTCCCCGAAGACGCCTGCTGAAACGGCGAGGGCCAAGCCGTCGGGTTCGGGGTCTAGATCGGCGAATACCGCGGTGTCGTCCGGGTCGCGCGGCGGGTATTCCAGCGGCTGCTACTAGAGAGGCCTACTCCCGAGCGCTGCTTCGAGGCGTACTATCTCCAACGGACCCGGTTCGAGGGCATCGCCGAGCGGAAGCTGCGCCGCCGCCAGTTGACCGAAGATGGGAATGTCGAGGTCAGCGGGCGGGACTTGCGCTAACTCGCAGGTGGGAGACTGTGCCGTCAGCCGTGGGAGCGTCTCAAATCGACCCTGAGCTGACCTTCCTGACCGGGCTGGTGGGCGAGCCGCGCCGCCGGAAAGCGGACGATGAGGTTCCGTGCGACCGGGCGGTAACAATGCGCGCCTAAAAGGTCACGTGCGGCTCGCTCGGCTGGCCTATAATCGGACGGGGAGGAGCCAAAGGTGCCCGTCCAGACGGTAGAGCGCAAACTTGCTGCGATCTTCGCCGCCGACATCGCTGGCTACAGCCGGTTGATGGCGCGCGACGAGGTTGTCACGCTCGCCCGGCTGAAGGCTTGCCGGGCTATCATCGACGGGCTGATCGCGTCGCACCGCGGCCGCATCTTTAACACCGCCGGGGACAGCGTGGTCGCCGACTTCGCCAGCGCGGTCGATGCCGTGCAATGTGCCGTCGCGGTGCAGGCTGCGATAGTGACAGAGAATGCCGGACGAGCCGCCGATGAGCCGATGCAATTCCGCATCGGTGTCCATGTGGGCGATGTCATCGTCGACGGAAGCAATCTTCTCGGTGACAGCGTCAATATCGCCGCCCGTCTCGAAGCTCTCGCCGAGCCGGGTTCGATTTATGTCTCAGCTCCGGCGCGCGATCACATCGGCAACAAGCTGCCGCTGGCTTTCGACGATCTCGGAGATCAGCAGGTCAAGAACATCCCGCAGGCGATCCGGGTGTACCGGGTGCAGGCCGAGACATTGGCGGCTAAACCCATCGCCGCCCTGCCGCTCCCCGACAAGCCATCGATCGCGGTATTGCCTTTCGCGAATATGAGCGGCGACCCCGAACAGGAATATTTCGCCGATGGCATGGTCGAGGAGATCATTACGGCGCTTTCCCGCATCCGCTGGCTTTTCGTCATCGCCCGTAATTCGAGCTTCACCTACAAAGGCCAGGCCGTCGATGTGAAGCAGGTCGGGCGCGAGCTCGGCGTGCGCTATGTGCTCGAAGGCTCGGTGCGCAAGGCTGACGGACGGGTACGCATTACCGCGCAATTGATCGAGGCGATCACCGGCGCGCATCTCTGGGCCGATCGGTTCGACGGATCGCTCGAAGACGTCTTTGAACTTCAGGACAAAGTAGCTTCGAGCGTTGCCGGCGTGATCGAACCAGCGTTGCAGGCCGCCGAGACCGCGCGTTCAGAAAACCGCCCGACGAACGACCTTACAGCCTACGACCTCTATCTGCGTGCCTACGCGATGGTCTTGTCGTCGATGAGGCAAAGCCCTCAGGCGCTCCGTCTTCTAGAGCGGGCGATCGCGCGCGATCCGCGTTACGGGCCCGCCCTCGCCTTGGCTGCGTACTGCTGTTATCGGCTTCTTCTCGACGGCCGGAGTGAAGATCGGGAGGTGGACCGGCTGAAGGGCGCCGGTTTCGCAAGGCAGGCCCTCGAAGTGGCCGGCGACGATCCTGTCGTCCTGGTGCACGCCGCCCTCGCGCTGGCCTGGTTCGGCGAGGACATCGGCGCGATGCTGGCTTTGGTCGACCGCGCCCTGACGCTCAACCCGAACTACGCCCGCGGTTGGCAAATTAACGGCGTCCTCAGGAGCTGGGCAGGTGAGCCCGACATCGCGATCGAACATGTCGAAACCGCGCTGCGTCTCAGTCCTCGCGCGCGTGTCGGCACTTCGTTTCTAACGATGGGCATGGCGCATTTTGTTAACGGACGTTTCGATGCGGCGGTTCCGAAGCTGCTCGTCGCGATCCAAGAGGATCCAAGCCTGCCAGCGCCATATTGCTGGCTCGCCGCCTGCTACGCCCATATGGGTCGGCTAGACGCCGCGCGAGAGATCGTGACGCGACTACGCGCTAGTGGCGCTATCGTAATGGGGAGCGGAAGCACGCTTCGGAATTCGGAGCACCGAGAGCTTCTCCTCTCGGGCCTGCGCCTGGCGATGGGTGAGGCGAAATGAGCCAGACCCGCCGACTTGCCGCGATCCTAGCCGCCGATGTGTGAAGGTCCGCTGTCTAAGCATGGGCATCACACGCCCGAAAAATCGGGAATGGCGGCAATCCACCCCTTGCCGCCATTCACGGGCGGAACCAAACGTCGCCCTGGGATCAGGCGGGGCGGCTCGAAGGTCGTCTAATTTTATCGGGCGGTTCGTCACCAGAATTTCCCTGGCACCCACCCCCGGCACCTCCGTGAGCACCAACCGCGCATCAGGCCCGAGCCGCACCAGCACCCTGAACCAACTCCTCTGGCCGATCGGAGTTTCAGTCGACCATACGAGACTTCATACCGCGATGTGAAACTTCCTAGGGTTTCTGCCGCTTTCGGGCGCTCTTAGCTGCGGCGCTTGGCCGATTTGCCGCAGGTGGCGCAGCCTTCTCCCGCCGGTGATCAGACCCGGCAGGAGCGTTCGCGCCGGAAGAGACGGGCCATCTCCGTCGGGTCCGACCCGATATGATGCTGGCATTCCTTGCACCAGACGATCACAGCGAACCTGGGCCGCAGCGGTAGCCCCCAGCGTCATTGGCGGGCCACGATAGGTTTCACCCCTCATCACCGGCGGCGGAGATGGCGCCAGACGCGGTCAATGATTGGCTTGAGGTCGATTTTGACACCTAATGCGCCCGGCTTTATCTCACTGGTTTCATAGAGTTCACCCATCAGCCCTTTCTTTTCGTCGGCGGGACCGGCTGAGATTTTGTTGTTACCACCATCAGCCCCGAGCCAAGCATCGATATCGGCGGTCGCAATAGTGGGGTTGCTGTAGAGGACACCCACCTCTTCTCCACGGAACTGCGGATTGCCACTTGGGCTGGAGCGTTTATCAAATTCCAGCCAGGGATAACCGGACCAGACCTCTGACGGTATAGGGTGAAGCCCAGCATCGGCATACCCGGATCCGATATGTCCCACAATGCCTCTCGGCGGATCGCGCAGGCGAGCAACTCCCGGATCCGGCGCGAGATCCCGGACAAGCCTCTTTGCGCTCGCCTGGAGCTTCCCCTCGCCAAGCGCCGCGTGGACCGCCTTACTGGCTTCGTGCTGCTGGCAGTTGCAACGCTCCATAACGTAGCTGATTGCCGCGTGCAGGGGCATCCGTTGAGGCTTGGGAAGGACCGGCATCGCTAACCGCCCGCACGCCGTGTTCTGGCTGCGGTTGCTCGCGGCAGCGCATAGACCTTCGGCGGCGGCAGTGTCTCTCGCGGTGGTTCCGGTCGCAGCTTGGTCAGAATGCCTCTCACCGTGCGGATCCGAGGAGACCGGGGGTAGAGGTTGTTATCAATGGTGTCGTGAGGCCTTTTGATCAGGGCGGCGGCTTCATCGTCGCGCAGGTCAAGGTTCGGCATGGGCCCGATATGGTGCCGGTAAGGTCGTTGATAAACCGCATCTATCGACACCGGGCGCTAGTGAGAGGTAGCACAGCGCGGCGCTCAAAGGCCTTGGGGAGAGAGAAGGAGAACGCCTACGAGGCTTAACGGGCCGTCACCCGCGCCAACCCATTTATGCCGCGGCCAGATCGGCGCGCAAGCCGCTCAAGCGCCCGTGAGATTACAGCGCCCGTAGATCCTCCGCGCCTGTTCAGCGACGGCGGCTTGGATAGCAACGGCGATTGTCAAGATCAGGGCCTCTTTCGCAGCCGGGCTGAGGTTCAGGGTGGCGCCCATTTCCTTGATGAACAGTAGTTCCGCTGCTTCTATCGCTTCGGCGGCGCGGTCGGCTGGGGTCTTCATGCTGGACTGTTCGACCATGAGTAACGTCGAGAGCAGTTTGGCCTCGTAACGATGAACACCGTGTAAATTCGGTGATACCGCAGTTCGTCAACCCCGGGCAGTGATCGCTGGTCTATAGGCCATCGAGCATGGCACGCGGAGAGATCGGTCCGCCAAGTGCCCATTAAAGCCTGATGCGCCCGCGCTGGCGCGTTCCTGACACCCAGCCTTCAACGATAGGACCCCAACCCTGATAGGAGTGCCCGATGCCGGACGAGCCCGCCCCGCCTTTGCCAATCTGGAGCGTGAAGTTCTTTCGCGATCTGAGGGGCCTGACGCCCGCTCGGATAGGATACATTTCGCGCCGATCAGAGGCGGAGGTCGAACAACTCGCTCTCGAACGTATGGCCGATGAGGAGGCATGTCGGGTCGAAATTTACCGCGTCATCCTCCATCCCCTGATCCTGTCGGACGGCGCCGAATACTGGCTCGATTGAGGTCTGGCTTTCCGCCCTGTGCGCCACCGCACTGACAAAAAGTTAACGCGAAGCGCTTAAGGATCGTGGCGCAACCCCGATCGGTGCGCCCATGCGTGACGAGATCGCCCGGCTGGCGAAAGCCCTGGAACTAAGTTTCACCGCTCCCGAAGACGCAGAGCTTGCGGCAACGATGATGGTGATGGCGCTGCACCATGAGCTTGGTCAGCCGGCGACGGAAGCGGACCGGCTGCGCTATCGGGCCGCGCTGGAACGCCTGCCCAAAGCTAGCACCGCCATTCCGCGCGTGGTCTTTGTTAGCCCCTACGAGCAAACGACCGATCCGCATTGGCGCGTGACGTTCACCGTCGACCCGACGCGCTACGAAAGCCACCGGCGCTTTGGCTCGGTGGTTGAGGCACAGACCTATGCGACGGACTTCCTGGCGCGACTGCGGGGGGAGATCAATCGGCCCTGACGGCTACCGGCTCACTAGAGCGCATCACTTCCGCCCGCGGTTCGCCCGGCCCTGTCAGCCCTTCCAGAGCCGCCGCGACGCTGGCGAACGAGCGGCCTGATCCTGGATCGCCCATCCCAGCGCCGCTCGCCCCTATGAAAAAGCCGTTGTTCCCTCGGCTCTGATGGACCGCACGACCTATCGCGACTGATTAAGTGATTGGCTCCAGCATCAGCACGACCGGATCAATTCGGCCCGCCGGCGCAGGTGCTGCTTCTCCGCAGCTGGCAGCTTCTCGTTGGCGAGTTCCGCCTCAACGCTTTCGAGCAGCCGCGGTAACGCCAAGCGAGCGAGACGAGCGGGCGGTCCAGATAGGGAGAGGTCATTTCAGGTTCCTGTGATCCGGGCTTGTGCTAGTGTAGTGGACTTAACAAAAGATTCCCAGAGTGGGCAGTGAGGTGCGATAATCCTGGGATGAGCGCTAACGTATGCATCTGGCTCTCTCCTGAGG
>Ga0306925_10007686_pt1 | contig 10164 bp, 6 predicted proteins | sample flu12Cox44000176_FD_203755 | JGI IMG/M metagenome (GOLD analysis project Ga0306925, IMG submission 203755) | Lab enrichment of tropical soil microbial communities from Luquillo Experimental Forest, Puerto Rico - flux8day.12C.oxic.44.000.176 (v2)... | ecosystem: Environmental > Terrestrial > Soil... | reverse complement strand
CGCCATCAGCAGCGGTACACCAAGCGCCTTGGCGTAGCCGGTCTCCAATTCCTGGTCCTTGTACGAAATATCGATCGTCCCGCCCGGCACGAAGTTGCGCGCGAGCATGCGCGGCACGCGGTTCTGGAACTGCACGCTGTTGCCAGTGCTGACGCTGATGACCTCAAAAATCTTGCCCGGGTCGAGCCCGGCCTTCTTGCCGAACACCAGCGCCTCGGCGATCGCGACCGTGGCGATCTGGCCGAGCATGTTGTTGATCAACTTCATCGCGAGGCCGTGGCCGAGATCACCGACATGGAAGACGTTCTTGCCCATCGCGCGGAACAGGTCCTCGCTCGCGGCGAAGGTTTCGGCCGGCCCTCCGACGATCACCGACAGGGTACCGGCCGCCGCGCCGTGAGTGCCCCCGCTGACCGGCGCATCGAGCATCGCTACCCCTTTTTGTGCCAGTTGTTCCGAAAAGCGCCGCGCGGCGAGCGGGTCGATCGTGCTCATGCACAGCACGATATCACCCTGCTTCGCCGTTTGGATGATGCCCTTCTCGCCGAGGATCACGGCTTCGGCCTGGGCAGTGGTCTCGACCATGCAGATCGTGCGGTGGCAGCTGGCGGCGACGGCCTCGGGTGAGGTTTCAACGGTAGCCCCGGCGGCGACGAGCGGCTCCAGCCGCGCCGAGTCAATATCGTACACCACCAGCTCAAACCCGGCCTTCACGAGGTTGAGCGCCATCGGCCGGCCCATATTGCCCAGCCCGACAAATCCCACGCTGCCCGCCATCGCCTTCCTCCCCAATGATGGAGACGATCGTAGCACACGCTGGCAACAAGAAACGCTGCTCGCGAGAGCAGGCCGACGACTTCGACGCCTATCCCGCCGCCCGAGACGGATCACTGCTTCTGTATAGCGGCCCGAAGTCGCTTGCTCCGTCGCAAAGATGCCGAGCGCCGGCTGTGGGTTCAGAAAGGAGACCGTCGCGGGAACGCGCCGCAACGAGCGAGACGCGCCGTCAGCGGTCGTTCGTAGGGCCGCGAGCCTTCATCTGACCTTTCGGCCCAGCGGACGAGATCAAGACTGCAACGCCAGACCTTTTAGAATAGGGCTTATGCGACTTGTACAATTCTGCGCCGTATCGCGTGACGGGCCGCGGATCGGGATTTGAATTTATATGGCGACAGAAGGGTGCTCTCGCCGGTTCCCTCTTTGTCAATACGTGCGATCACGTATTGTGGCGATCTGCGCGGCGCTGATAACCTTTCGCGGCCGAGCGGATCGACGCGAAGACTGCCGCCAGGCGCTTCAATCGGGATACAAAAACGGAGGCACCAAACCCGCCCCACTACCTCGGATTTATTACATGCGATCGGATATCATCGACGTTAAAGGCCGGGATAAAATGGTTGTTGTGAAACTTCGGGAAGATGGGGCCGTAAGAAGGGTTTATTGCACGAACTGTTATTCTATCCTGGGACACGTTCACGCGCTTTTCAATAACAACGTCTTCGGGAACTTTGTGGAACATTGTGTAAATACCGGAGATCTGACGGCACCTCTTTCGGCGATTTTCTTTATGAACGATTATCCAGAGAGTATTGGTCCAATTCCGGTTGAAAATGCACCGGTTTTCCATAGCCTTCGCTTCCCTCAGGAGGTTGATAGATTGTTTTCCATCACGGCGGTGGCAAACAGCTTCAAGCCACCAACGGAACCAACCAAAGGGATCACGATGGCGGCCCTGATGGAAAGTTTAGGCCCACCACTGGTGCTGAATCTCGAAAAAGGCAAAGATTTATTACAGTAATCTCCCGGTTGTATCCGGTTGGAACACGGAGCGAGTGTGCTGGTGCCTGGCCTGGGTGGACGGCCCAGGCACAGCACAGTGCCATCGCGCCTGCAATGCCCACAGAGATGATGACCAGGCCCCGTCGCCCAAGTTACTTGGCGACAAAGCCGTCGGAATCGCCGACCGTCTCGCTGACCGCGCGATCATCGCGCAGATCCTCGGGATCGAACCGCGTCGACAGCGTGGTCGAACCGAGAAGATCGCAGAACATGAGCGTCAACTGCCGCCGTTCGGCGACGGGCTGAACCGGAGCGGGTATGGAAGCCAAAACCGGCGCTGATGTCGCGGTCACGACTGGGGTCGGGCACAGCGGCGCCGAGTGCGGCGATGGCCGCCATCAAGGAATGAGCTCTCAGGCCGGGCAAGTCGGAAACGGCTGCATCGCCCGACCGCGGGCCTGCTCCGCCCCGGCATGAGCATCCCCTCGATCAAGTACGGCAACGCAAGCGTCGAAGGGCGGCATACCTCGGTCCGGGCAGAGCAACGCCGTTCAGCGCTTCGCCACGGTCAATCGCATGCTCATTCGCCTCTTGCTTGCGGTGAACGCGCAGTGCCCTTGCCTCGATTGGTCAAAAGCGCGAGTCCCGCTTCAGAACCGTTGGGAATCATCTAGCGAATGCCGGACGAATAAATATGGGGAGCATGATCATGAAAGCTTTGCGCGTGATCACCAGCGAGGGTGGCGAGGCGATCCTCGATGAAGCTGCAGTAAGGGAATTCGCCGCCAGCCTACGCGGGCCGGTACTGCTGGCCGGCGATCGCGATTATGACGAGGCGCGCAAGCTCTTTAACGGCATGATCGATCACCGACCAGCAGTGATCGCGCGCTGCACGGGAGCCGCCGACGTAGTCGCGGCGGTACGGTTCGCGCGAGAGCATGATTTGCGGATCTCGATGAAGGGCGGTGGTCATGGCGTGGCTGGCAAGGCTGTTTGCGACGGCGGTCTGACGATCGAATTCTCTCGCATGAAGAGTATCCGCGTCGATCCCGCCGCGCGCATCGTCCGCGCGGAACCGGGAGTGATCGGAGCCGAGCTCGACCGCGAAACGCAAGCTTTTGCTCTCGCAACACCGGTCGGCACAGTCTCCACGACCGGGATCGCGGGCCTTACGCTAGGCGGTGGACAGAGCTGGCTAGCGAGCAAACATGGCTTCGCCATCGACAATCTGCTTTCGGTAGACATCGTGACGGCGGACGGGACCCTGCGCTCCGTCAGCGCGACGCAGCACGAGGACTTATTCTGGGCAGTCCGCGGGGCCGGGCACAATTTCGGGGTGGTGACCTCGTTCGAATACCGTCTGCACCCGGTAGGCCCGGTGCTCGGCGGGCTGGTGATTCACCCGTTATCCCAAGCGGTCGAGGTGTTGCGATTCTACCGCGAATTCACCGCCTCCCAACCCGACGAACTGCAGACCTGGGCGGGAATCCTGACCTTGCCGGACGGCAATAAGGTGGTTGCGCTCGTCCCTTTCCATATGGGATCGCTCGACCAGGGTGAGCGTTTAGTTGCTCCTCTGCGGCGTTTCGGCAACCCGATGGCGGACACGGTCGGGCGGTTGCCCTATGTCGCAATGCAGCAGATCTTCGACGCGGCGTTCCCACCTGGGCGGCTGAATTATTGGAAATCGGCGCTGACCCGTTATCTCGCCGACGAGGTCATCGAAGCGAGCGTCGAATACGCGCACAGAGTGCCCTCGCCGTTCACCGCCATTCTCTTCGCCGAGTTACACGGCGCCTATAGCCGGGTGGGCAAGACCGAAACCGCGTACTTCCACCGTGACCTGCAATACGACGCGATCATCCTATCCGGCTGGACCAGCCCCACCGACACGCCACGAAACATCGACTGGTCGCGAGAGCTCTTCGCAGCATGGGAGCCGCATCTCGCGCGCGCCGCCTATGTTAACGACCTCGGCGACGAGGGCGAGGAGCGCGCCCGCAGCGCCTACGGCGACAATTACCTACGACTTACGGAGCTCAAGGCCAAGTACGATCCGACCAATTTCTTCCGTATGAACCAGAATATAACGCCTGCGGTATGATATGAGCAGCCGATGAGGGAGAAGCGGCCACCAGCCGGCGTTGATTGCGCGCTGCGCCGGTCCGGCTGACGTAGTCGTTGCGGTCCACTTTGCCCGCGATCCCCGGCTGCGGGATCTGAGCGCATGAGCGCGCAGCCAAGGCGGCCGACAAGATTGAGGACTTGGCAAGTCAGGTGGCCATCTCGTAGCCGAGGCCGGCAGACCGCACAGCATCGAAACTGGTAAATCTGCCGAATATCGCCGCATACGTGGTCGCACGTATTGTCCTGGCGCAACCATCAGGGCAAGCATCTTCAAAATTTCCTTTAGGTTAATTTTTGTCGATCTGTGAGCAAGCTGAAACCCTCTCCGGGCAGGTGATCCTATGTCGCGTGCCAATCAGTGGTCACCAAAAATACAGGACCGTTAGCAAACAGACGTCGATTTTGGCGCAACGACGGTTTTTGCGAGATTGCGTTTTGGAGGAAACAAATATGAGCTCACCAACGCACGAAAAAAAACGGCAAATCTTCCAACGCCATTTCCTATTAGGAAAGCTCAGCCCCAATGAAATCGATGCTTTGATTAGCTATGCTCGGGTCGAGTGCTATCCCGCTGGCCGCGAGATCTTCGCCAAAGGATCGCCCGGGCAATGTTTGATGGCAGTCTTGCGCGGCAGTGTCAAGATCAGCTCGCTTTCCGTTGGCGGGAAAGAAATCGTTTTTGCCATCTTCAACGCCGGCGACATCTTCGGCGAGATCGCAGTGCTCGACGGCGAGGAGCGGAGCGCGGACGCGACGGCGATGACGGGGTGCGAACTCCTGGTTTTGAACCGCAGGGATTTTTTGCCGGTCCTTGAGGATCACGCCGATCTCTGCATGATCCTTCTCAGAATTCTCTGCCGTCGGTTGCGGCAGACGACCGAGCAGGTCGAGGACGTGATGTTCCTGCATCTCGAGTCGCGGGTCGCCAAAGCATTGCTGCAGCTCGTCGAGAGCGTCGGTCTGCGCGCGCTTCATAGTCCTTCGGTCGAATTGCACGTCTCGCAGCGCGAGCTCGGCAACATGGCGGGGGGCAGCCGGGAGAGCGTGAACAAGATCTTCCAGAACTGGCATCGCCGGGGCCTGATTAATCTCGGCAAGGGCTCGATTATGATCCACAACGTGGAAGCCATCGAGCGCCTATCTGAAAAAAGCGCGCGAGCCGAGCTGAATTCTGGGAAAGTCTCTCGACGTAGGCAAATTGGAGGGGGGACGCGTCTAAGCGCTCGAACATTATCCCGAAATGGGTTCTCAATCCTGGGCTGAAGGTGGGATCGAGCTCCTCTCAAGGAGACAGCTCGACTACGAGGCGGCGGAGGTATTACTGCCACCGGAAATCTGGGAGAGGAAAACGATGATAGCCGGAGACGCCCCCGAGGATGTTGCGCGCGTGCCGGTGTGGGCAGCCCTAGCAAGTTCTCGAATCGCTCGGGCCTGGGCGATCCTAACCCTGTCGGTTGGATACATCGCTCTTTATCTGATTTTAGATCGGTTCAGCTTTATCGAAGCGCAGTACGGCATCGACATCACGCCGTGGAGTCCCAGTGCCGGCCTCGCGCTGGCGCTGCTTATCATCAAAGGACCGCGCTGGTTCCCGGCTGTGTTCGCAGCAGAGCTGTTATCGGGCGCGACGCTTCCCGAGGTGGCTGTCCCCCTGGCTCCGATATTCATGGCCGCGGTCGTGGTCACCGGCGGCTATGTAGGTGCCAGCGCAGTTTTGCGCCGTTTAGGATTCGAGGCAGGCCTCCGCAGGACTTCCGATATTGCCCTGCTAATCCTGGTGACCATCGCCGCTTCGGGGCTGGCCGCGTGCGGTTATGTAGCGACCTATGCCGCCGCCGGGGTCGTGCCGTGGAGCGGTTTTCTAGACGCTTTGGTTCATTATTGGATCGGCGACGCGATCGGCATTATCGGGCTTGCGCCTCCGCTTCTGACCTTTGCCCGGCCAAAGGATTATTCGGCGCCCGGGGATCACAATCGGCGCTGGTTTCAGCTGTCGGAGATTGTCGCGCAAGGGGCGAGCATTGTCGCGGCGCTTACCCTGGTGTTCTCGCGGATCGTCACCAAACACCCTTTTCGGCTCTTCTACCTTTTGTTTTTGCCGCTGATTTGGATTGCGATGCGTCGCGGCCTGGCCGCAACCGGCTGGGCGGTGCTTGCGCTCCAGGTCGGATTGATAGCAGGACTCCAGCTTCAGGATCAATCCGAGCCGACTCTTCGCGACTTTCAGCTTTTAATGTTCGCGTTGGCTGCGACCGGCCTGCTGCTCGGCGCAGTGGTCAGCGAAAGGCAGCGCTTATCGCGTGCCCTTGCCCAAAGCGAACGCCGCCGCACGACCATCCTCAATACGGCGCGAGACGCCATTGTCTCGATCGATGCCTACGGTCAAATCCATTCGACAAATCCGGCGGGTGAACGAATATTTGGACGACCCGGCCACCTCTTGATCGGGCTCGATATTGCCGAGCTGATCGACAGCGCGCCGAACGAGCCGCCGTTGCTCAACCGGATAGTGTCTTCACAACCTGGCGGGGTAACCACGTGGGAGCTCGATGCGCGGCGCGCTAATGGGCAGGTATTTCCGATTGAGCTTAGCGTCGGGCGCAGCGAGTCGGCCGACGGCGAGCAATACACCTTGGTTATTCGCGATATCTCGTTGCGGCGAAAAAACGAGGCTCGGGCCCGTCAGCATCAGGCCGAGCTGGCGCATGTCTCGCGAATCTCGCTCGCTGGCGAGATGGCGGGGGCCTTGGCGCACGAGCTCAGTCAGCCTCTGACCGCGATCGCGGCCTATGCGCGCGGCTGTCTTCGCGTTTTGGGCGGGAAAGCCCCGGAACCTGAGATGTTGTACGAGGGCGTTTCAGAAGTCGCGGAGCAGGCCGAACGCGCAGGAGACGTCCTCGGCCGACTGCGCGAGTTTGTGCGCGGAGGAGAACCGCGACGAGCTTTCGTCGAGGTGGCGCCGTTGATCCACGCCGCGGTCAGCCTGGCTCGCGCTGAGGCAACGCAAAACGAGGTCGAAATCGACGCGCGGCTCGAATCCGGACTGCCACCCGTGTTGGCCGATCATGTTCAAATCGAACAGGTGCTGCTGAACCTTCTGAGAAACGCACTAGAAGCGATTGCGACTGCTGACAGCCAGCAGCGGCTGATCGTCGTGGAGGCCCACTACAATAGTCGCCGTGCGGTCGAAATTTCCGTTACAGATTCCGGACCTGGTATCAGCACTGACGTGGCGAACAGGTTGTTCGAGCCCTTCGTCACCACAAAGCCCGAAGGCATGGGAATGGGCCTTTCGATCTGCCGCTCGATCGTTGCGTCGCATGGCGGAAAACTGCGAATGCTTCGACGTGTCGGCCCCGGTGCGACCTTTGTATTTGACCTGCCGACGGACGGACACGAACCCAGCCGCCATGCCGGATAAAACAGTATTCGTCGTCGACGACGACGCAGCCGTGCGCAAAGGGCTCAGCTTCTTGCTGCGCACCGCCGGGTATACGGTCGAAGCTTTTCCTTCGGCATTGGCGTTTCTCGAAGCCTACGACCCGCGACGCACCGGTTGCTTGTTGCTTGACGTGCAAATGCCGCGGATGTCCGGGGTCGAACTTCAACAGCAGCTAAACGTTCGCGGCTGGCGCATCCCGGTAGTATTCATCACTGGTCAAGGCACGGTGTCTCTGGCGGTTGCCGCAATCAAGGCTGGCGCTTTCGACTTTGTCGAGAAGCCACTGCGTGACGATGCACTGCTCGAATGCATTGAGCGGGCGCGGAATTGGAACGACAGGGTCCAGGAGGAGCGGCTGGAAAGCGTCCAACTGCAGGCGCGCGCCGCATTGTTGACAGAACGCGAACGCGAGGTACTCGACCTCGTGGCGGCGGCCGAACCGAACAAGGTCATTGCGCGTCATCTCGGCATCAGCTTTCGCACGGTCGAATTGCATCGCGCGCACATTATCGAGAAGCTGCAAGCGCGCGGCTTATCGGACCTGATTCGAATGGCGATCATTCTGAAAACGCGCCCAAACAACTCAAATTTGACGGATAATTGAGGACGACGCCGAAGGTGCTGGCGCCGCACGATCTGCTCCCGGATGCGGCAAATGCCGGAAGCCGCTCGTGACCGGGAGCGTCGGATCGCACGCGTTTATTCCCGAGCTGACCGCGAAGGTCTCTTAAGGGGCATGACGACCAGTTCGCGCCGCCAAGGCCAGTGGCCGCTGTCGGTTCGGTCAGGCGACCTTCACGGGGACGCACGGGAATGAGCGAGACGCGCCGATTTCGGCCGTTCGCAAAGCTGGAAATTTGTACGGTTCGGACCTTAAAGCTGTCGTTCCAAACTCAGCAGCGCGATGGCTCATGCTGCTCCAACTACATGACAGAATTCTTGGGGTTGACAACCTGCGTCCGGCCGTCTCCAACCCACCAGCGTTGCAAAGCAAGCGTGTAACGGGATGGCGTTAGTCTCTCCTGTTGTGGTATAGGTTTGCTAACCGTGATACGGCGATAACCCGTATCGTGGGTTCGAACCGATCCCTTCCGCCAAAACCCGGAGAAAATAAGGAGAAATAGAACCTTTTTGATCCAGGCCAAGTAACGAACCAAGTTGAGAACAAGGAGGTCCACAATGAGGAAACGACCAATCGCAATCTTGACGGTCGCCGCCGGGCTCGGCTTTGCCGGCGGTGTGGCGGCCGAGCAGAAGGAGGTGATCATCGGCGGAATGTGCGACCGCACCGGGGCGACCCAGGTCAACGGGATCGGGATATGCCCGGCGTTTCAGGACTACTACGACCTGATCAACTCCAAGGGCGGCATCGAGGGCTACAAGATCAAATACATGGAGATTGATCACGAATATAAGGTGCCGCCGGCGGTCGAGGCATATGAGCGCGAGAAGGGTGAAGGTGCGACCTCGATCATGGTCTACGGAACGCCGCAGGTTCAGGCGCTGAACCAGAAGCTCACTGAGGACAAGATCCCCGGCACCTCGCCGGGCTTCGGCATTGCCGCGTCGGCCGATGGCAAGCGCTTTCCGTATCTGTTCCCGGTTGCTGCGACCTACTTCTCGCAGGGTGCGGCTGCGGTCCAGTATGTCAAGGAAAAGCTTGGCGGCAGTCTCAAGGACAGAAAGATCGCTTACATCTTTTATGACAACCCGGCCGGCCGCGAGCCGATCCCGGTCCTCGAGGACCTGCAGAAGACCGAAGGGTTCGAGCTCAGAACCTTTGCCGTGCCGCCGCCGGGGGTCGAGATGGGCCCGCAGATCATCGACATCGCGCAGCGCTACCGGCCCGATTTCGTGATCGACCACTTGTTCGGCCGAGCGCCGTCCGTCGCCATCAAGGAATTCAAGCGCAACGGCTTCCCGTTGTCCAAGGTGCTCGCTCTGGTCTGGGCCTCGGGCGAACATGACATCATGGGTGCGGGAGGTTGGGCTGTGGCGGAGGGCTATCACACGATGTCCTTCGCCGGCGTCGGTGACGATTATCCGGTGCGTCAGGAAATCAGGGCAATGTACAAGTCGCAGGGTCGGGAACCGTCGAAGGCGATGGATGACACGGTGATGTACAACCGGGGCCTGCTGTGGGCGGCTGTCCATGTCGAGGCGACCCGCAATGCGCTCAAATCCAATGGCGGCAAGCAGCCGACCGGAGAGGATGTCAAGAAGGGCTTCGAGCAGATCCACGATTTCGGCCTCGGCGGCCTAGTCCCGCCGCTCGAAGTGACGCCGGCCAACCACGAGGGCGGCGGCTGGGTGCAGGTCTTCCAGGTCACGGGCGGCAAGTTTGTCAAAGAGACAGACTGGTTCCGCGGATACCCCGAGGTCGTCGCCCAGACGGTCGCTAAGGCCGAATGACCGAGTGACATTTTTTACCCCTCGCGCGCGATCGCCCTCGTCCGATGCTCTAGCCGCAATAACACCGGCGAAAACCAGCATTCCAGCGGAAGGCGTCGATGGCCATCACGCACCCTTTGCTGAGGAGCTGCCGTGAAGGTTCAACTGTTTTTGCACCGACGGCGCAGCAGAGGTTCTTACCAAATCCGGTCGACTTTGAGCGCCTGAAGGCACAGCTAGGGCAATTGCCGAGCGCCGCGGATTGAGGAAACTCGCTGCTCGATCGAACGACTGCCTACCGCCTGCTCCGAGAGACCCCCGGGCCCGGGCAAAGGTCGCCTTCGCGGCATCTTCGGCCATACGCCGCGTCGTTAGCCACCGGCTGCAGAGCGCCGTTAGCAGACCCTCCGAGCACGGAGGAAAAC
>Ga0306925_10007684_pt1 | contig 10164 bp, 8 predicted proteins | sample flu12Cox44000176_FD_203755 | JGI IMG/M metagenome (GOLD analysis project Ga0306925, IMG submission 203755) | Lab enrichment of tropical soil microbial communities from Luquillo Experimental Forest, Puerto Rico - flux8day.12C.oxic.44.000.176 (v2)... | ecosystem: Environmental > Terrestrial > Soil... | reverse complement strand
GCAGCTCGGGCAGCGCGCTCGGCACCACCACGTCCCACAGCATGCGCAGCCGGTTCGCCCCCATGCTGCGCGCCGACCAGACCAAGGCCTGCTCGCTCGAACGCGCGCCGTTGAATGCGCCGATGGTGACCGGCAGCATGCAGCCGAGAAAGATCAGCAAAATCTTCGAGCCGTTGCCGAAGCCGAGCCACAGCACTGTGACCGGGATCAGCGCCGATTTCGGCATTGGGTAGGACATTTCCACCAACGGACTGAGCAACACGTTCACCGGCCGCCACCAGGCCATGAAGATGCCGAGCGCAGCGCCGACCACGATCGCCAGCGTGAGTCCTGCGCCGGACCGCCACAGCGACGCCGCGCCGTTGGTGACGAGTTCGCCGTCCTTGAGCAGATCGATCCAGGCCGCCGCCACCGTGCTCAGCGGCGGCAAAGCAAGCGTGGAGATGAGGCCGCTGCGCGCGCCGGCTTCCCACGCGAGCGCGAGCAGGAGCAGCGGGAGGTACCGCAGCAGCGCCGCCTGCATACGACGCTGCCGCGATCCGCTAGAGGTCGCGGCAATGGCCGGCTTGATCATGATGCCCGCCCCGTCTGCGCTTTGATCGCTTCGATGCGCACCAGATTCCAGATCTCGTCGACCTTGTCGGTGAAGCCTTTGTTCCTGAAGATCGCGGGGTCGCTCTTGTCGAACTTGGTGTCGACGATCGCCTTGATGCGGCCAGGTCGCGCGGACATCACCGCCACCCGGTCGGCGAGATAGACCGCCTCCTGCACGTCGTGGGTCACGAATATCACCGTCTTGGGCGTGCGCTGCCAGATGCTGAGCAGCTCGGACTGCATGAGGCTGCGGGTCTGGGCATCGAGCGCGCCGAACGGCTCGTCCATCAGTAGGATTTTCGGATCGAAGGCGAGCGTGCGGGCGAGCGCGGTGCGCTGGCGCATCCCGCCCGAAAGCTGCGAAGGATAGCTGTCCTCGAAGCCGCTCAATCCGACCAGATCGATGAAGGATTGCGCCCGCTGCCGGCGTTCCTCGCGCGGGAGCCCCATGCGCTCCAAGCCGTAGAGGACATTGGCGCGCACGGTCTTCCACGGAAACAGCGCGAAATGCTGAAAGACGATGCCGCGATCGGGGCCCGGCGCGCCGATCGGCTTGCCCTCGATGAGGATCTTGCCGGTTTCCGTGGGGAGAAAGCCGCCGATGAGGTAGAGCAGCGTCGACTTGCCGCAGCCCGAGGGTCCGAGCAGCGCGACGAATTCACGTCCCCGTACGTCGAGCGTCACGTCCTCGAGCGCGAGCACCGGCCGCCCGCTCGGCGGGCGGTAGCAATGGCTCACGCCCGCGATGACGATTTGCGCCTGCGCCATGCCCTGCAGCTCGTGCCCGCCGCCTCCGACGGTCCGGCAAGCTAGCGAAATCGCGACGGCGCGGCAAAGCCTAGAAACCAGCGATCCCGGCCGTCCGCTCGCTAATAGTGCCCCCGGGCGACGTCATCGGCGGCGAGCTCGAGCGCGCCGACGGGCGGGGCATCTGCGACGACAGCAGCGTTCACGGCCGGGTTCGCGGCCAGGCGAGACCTGCACGCATCGGCCCAGCCGGGGTCCTCATGAAAGTGCTTGACCAAAAGGTCGATGAAGCTGCGGACCTTCGCCGAGAGATGGTGGCGATGCGGGTAGATCGCGTTGATGGCGTGCTCGGTCTGCAAGAACTCGGTCAAGATCGGAACGAGACGACCCGATTTGATCTCGTCGATGAGCAGGAAGCTCGGGGCCAGCGCGAGTCCCTGGCCGTGCACCGCCGCCAACCGCAGCGCGTTGTCGCTGTTGGCTTGCAAATTTCCCTCGACCGCGACCGAGTGCTCGCCATCGGGCCCCGCGAACCGCCAGTCGTTGCCCCACGCCGAATGGGAGTAGACCAGGCAATTGTGGCGCGACAGATCGGCCGGCTGCCTCGGAATTCCCCGCGCGGCGAGATAGCCCGGCGCGCCGCACACGACGAAACGGTAGGTGGCAACGCGCCGCACGACCAGGCTCGAGTCCGGCACCGACATGTTGCGCACGGCGAGATCGAATCCCTCCTCCACCAGATCGATCATTCGATCGGTCATCGTCAAATTGACGGAGACCTCGGGATATAGCGCCACGAACTCGGCGATCATCGGCGCGAGCAAGGGCGGGATCGCGATCGAGGTGTTCAGGCGCAGCGTGCCTCGCGGCGTCGACTGCAGCGCCTGGGCGATCTGATCGGCATCATCCGCTTCCGCGAGGATCTGCAAGCAACGCTCGTAATAGGCATGACCGACCTCGGTCAGGCTGACGCGGCGCGTGCTCCGGTTGAGCAGGCGAACCCCGAGCCGCTCCTCGAGCGATTGAACGTGCGCGGTCACCATGCTGGGAGACATGCTCAGCGTCCGCGCCGCCGCGGAAAAGCCGCCGCTCTCCACCACCTTTACGAAGGTGGCCATGCTGGTCATGCGGTCCATACGATCACCTGATCATGCCGCGAGGCGCGCAGAGTCGTCCCGTCGTTTCGCCTTAATCAAGTTGCCAGCGATCACGTTTGCTCACATTTCCGCCAGGCGCGAATGTGATCGCCCCGGCGGGCCCCACTGCTCGGCCGGATCGAATCTGAACAAGCGAATCCTGATCTGCGTTGCGTGCTCAGAACACTGTTATTAAGTTACCGACACCACCACCACCTATGGCACTGCGCTTGTGTTCCCCGGACCAGCACTTCGAAGGGCCGAGCGAATGCTGCGGCATGCTCGCCGCGTGCAGCGTCGAAGCGGTATCAGCCTCGTTTGCATAGGGCATCATGCGGCCGTCGAAACCCACGCACTCGATGATGATGGAGCCATCATCGGTTGGATCCGCCTTGTCGACCGCCGAGCCTCCGTCAGCGCCCATCGTGACTTGATAACCGGCGCCGAAGGGATAGGTGTGCGCTTTCATCGTAAGCGGCATGGCAGCCGCAAGCACGACCGCAGCGGCGACGACAATCGCCTGTCGTGACCAAGCTTGCTTGTCCATGATCTGCTCCTGTTTCGCCACATCGAACGGACGGTCGACGGCAGGAGGCCTCGACCGCGCAGCGGGGGAGATAGGATTGGCAACTCCCCCGATAACGGAGGGGATGCCGAACGGTGTTTTCGCTATTTTCGAATAATGGGCTTCTATGCGCCCGATGCGCGCGGCGGCTACCGCACCGGCGTGAGCAGCGGCTGCCCGGCGAAGTGTACGCTGAGATTATCGATCATGAGCCGCCCGATGGCAGTGCGGGTCTCGACGGTGGCGCTGCCATGGTGCGGCTGCACGATCACATTGGACAGCTTCAGCAGCTCCGGCGACGGATTTGGCTCGCGCTCGAACACGTCGAGAGCGGCATGGCCGAGGCGGCCCTCGGCCAGCGCCTTGATGAGGGCCGGCTCGTCGACCACGCTGCCGCGCGCGACATTGATGAGCGTGCCGTTCGGGCCGAGCGCGTCGATCACGGCGGCCGAGACGAGGTGGCGGGTTTCCGGCCCGCCCTTACAGGCGACCATAAGATAGTCGCTGCGCCGAGCCAGCTCGATGGGATCGACGACGTAGTCGTAGGGCACATCGGCCTTGCGGCGGGGCCCGCAATAGACCACGCGCATGCGCAGCGCGGCGCCGCGATCGGCGATGGCGCGGCCGATGCCGCCGAGCCCGAGCACCCCCATGGTCTTGCCGCCGACGCTGCGCCCGAGCGGGATCGGACCCTTGCTCGCCCAGGTGCCCGCGCGCACGTAGCGATCGGCGAACAGGATTTGGCGCGCGGACGCGAGCATCAGGCCGATGGCGAGGTCGGCCACTTCGTCCGTCAAAATACCTGGGGTGTTAGTCACCATGACATTGCGCTCGCGCGCGGCGGCGAGATCGACAGAATCGGTTCCGACCCCAAAGATGGCGATCACTTCGAGCTTCGGAAGCGCCGCGATCAGCGCGCGGTCGGCGCCGCGATTGGCCTCGGTCGCGATCGCGCGGATGCGGCGCTTGAGTTCGGCGCCCAGCGCATCCGGCGCCGGCCGGTGGAAGTGATGGGTGATGGCGAAGCGGTTCGCGAGTTCGGCGTTCGTCGCCTCGGGAAACGCGCCGATGCTCAGTACGTCGATCTTCATGGACGCGTCAAACTTCGAAGACCTGCTTCGGGGTCTTGTGCAGGCACGCGCCCGGGCCGTCGGACTCAATGAGATAGTTGTCGCAGATCACGGCGAAAATCGAGGGCGTCTCGTAGCCGGGATGGACCGCGAGGTTCATGTGCTCCTCGATCGTCATGGTCTCATCGCTGCGCACTAACGGCCGTTCCACCATGTCATAGCCCTGGCCGTGGCAATAGAGCCGCAGCTCCGGCGGCAGCGCGCGGCCGCGCATGTAGTCGTCGTGGCTCGCCGCGATCTCGGTGCAGGATGCGCCCGGCTTGAGCAGGCGCAAGGTGTGGGCCTGTGCCTCCTTCATCGATTCGAAGCCGTCGATCAGTTCATTCGATGCCTTGCCCAGCACGATGGTGCGCGCCATCTCGGTGTAGAAGCCGCCGGGTCCATTGTTCTCAATCAAGAGCGTGAAGTGCTCGCCGGGCTTGAGGCTGCGCGCCTGCAGATGGCGATCGACGAAGCGCGACGCCTGCCCGAGCGGGGCCGAGGAGCCGAGGAAGAGTCCCTGCTCGCTGCCGAGGAGGCGCCCCTCGTATTGCGCGAGCGCGGCAATGTCGTTGTCGCTCATGCCGGGCCGGATCTTCGTGAGCAGCCGCTTGAAAATCTCGTCCTGCATCTGCGCCGCCTTGCGAATGAGGTCCCTCTCCTCCTCGCTCTTGATCGCCTTGAGGCGATCGACGAATTCGGTCGCATCCACGAATTTGACCTTGCCAGCAAGCTCGCCTCCGATGCGCGCGACGAATTTGTGCGGCATGGCGCCGCTGGCGATCCATCCGAGGGTGCGGTAGCCGCGCCGCTTGAGTTCTTCGGCGACGAGCTCGGCCTGGTATTCGTCGGTGTAGACGACGCTGGTAAAGGCGGGCGTGAAGATCATCTCCCCGACGCCGCGGTTGGTCTCATCGCCGCCGTTGATCTTGCGGCGCCCGCCGCGTGCGCCCATGTCGACCACGGTCATCAGGTCCGAGGCGGGGAAGACGACGCTGCGGGGATAGCCGTTGCTCAGCGGCGTGTCGGTGAACCAGCGGACATAGCCGCCGAGCCAGTCGTTGTTGTTCTGCATCAAAAGCGCATCGATCTTGCGTTCCGCCATCGCCTTGCGGGCCGCGGCCCAGCGGCGTTCGAGCTCGCGCGTGGAAATCGGATTGAGCAGGCGTTCGTCCATCATCTTTTCGTCCATGCTGAAGCGAGCCTTTGGCCAGGATGGAGCGGAGCAAAACCGGGAACCGCGCTGGGTTGCGAGACTAGCATCGACGCGGCTTATGGATTTGCCAACTCGAGCAATGCCGCCGCGTTCGTTCGCACGATGCGCTCTTGCTGCGTCGGCGACAACGTGTCGGTGCCGGTGACGAATTCGACCGGTTTTGCTTCGCCCACGGGATAGTCCGAGCCGAGCAGCACCCGCTCCGCCCCTACCTTATCCACCAGGTGCTGCAGCACCGCGCGCTCGTAGACGCAGGAGTCGAAATAAAGCATGCGCAGATAGTCGATCGGCGGCTTGCTCATGTTGACGCGGGTGTTGATCTTTTCGGCGTAGTTGCGATCGATGCGGCCCATATAGTACGGCATGTAGCCGCCGCCGTGCGAGACACAGATTTTCAGCCGCGGGAACGTTTCCAGCACTCCGTCATACATCAGCGACGAAATCGCCATCGCCTCTTCGAACGCCTGGCCGACGCTGTTCCAAAGGTGAAAGCGCTTGAAGCGGCGATCGCGGTTGCCGCCGGGATGGATATAGATCACGGCGCCGAGTTCTTCCGCCTTTCCCCAGAACGGCCGCAGCTGCGGATCGCCGAGCTCCATCGCCCCGGCCGTGGTCGAGATCGCCGCGCCCTTGAGCCGCAATTCACGCACGCACCGCTCGAGCTCCACGACCGCGAGCGCCGGCACGTGCAGCGGCAGCGTGCCGAGCCCGACCAACCTCGCCGGATGCGCGGCGACCGCCTTGGCGATCCAATCGTTGGTGGTGCGTGCGAGCCGCAGGCTCGTTTGCGCGTCGGCCCACTCCAGGCCCTGATGGACGAGGCTTGCGCTTAAGACCTGCACGTCGACGCCCATCGCATCCATGTTGACGATGCGGTCGGTGAGATCGCTCATACGGGTGAGCACCGCGGCGGCGCGGGCCTTGATGCTCCCTCGCATGTCGTCGGTGACGCCGGGGTCGGTGGGCAGCTCGGAAAAAATATTGTGCTGCGCCGCCAGCGCGTAGACCTCGGGCACGATGATATGGGCGTGGAAATCGATTGCGCGCGAACGCGCGCGGCTTGACGACGTCATCCCCTAGTCCCATGCACCACGCGCGGCTCCCGCGACGTAGCGCCACGTCACCGCAGAGAACGCGTCACGACGCCAAGCGCCTTCCCGTTCGAAAGCAAACGAAAACCGCCCGAGCTCTATAACGCGATACGTTGGTATCGTATCATGCGGCCATGCGCGTGGGCAGAAAAAACGCGCGCCGCGGATCGGGGCGGCGGCGCGCTTGGGGAAAGATCATCGGGCAAACCGGCCTGTAGCCGGAATGACCCGTTGGCAAATGCCGGAGACATGAATGGCGAAGCGCAAGCGCAGGAGCCGCAAGGTTCGGCGCATCCCGGCGGCAGGGCAATCCAGTTCGGAGGCCGCGCCGGAGGATCAGATTTCGTATAGCGCCCTCTCGCTGCACGCGCTGTTCGAACAGCAGACCCGGCAGTTGCTCGATCGCGCCGACCTCGACGAGGAGCAGAAGCAGAACATTCTCGTCGCCATGAGCTGCCCCTGTTGCGGCGCTGGCGCGATGTCGTTCACCGCCAAGCTCAAGCGGTAAAAACCGCCGCCACGACGCCGCGAGATCCGCGGCGGCCCGCTCCGTCCTAGGCCGACTTCGCGTCCGCTGCGCCGCCCTCGCCGGATCGACGTGCCGCGCGCAACTTCTCAGTTGCCGTCGCATCGACCTCGAAGGTTTGCGGATCGAGCACGACGCCGTAGAGCTCGGCCGCGGACTTCACCGTCACGTAACCCTGGCGGACGTCGTCGCGAACCTGTTCGATCGGTCGCTCGAGCGGATCGCCGTAACCGCCGCCGCCGCCCGAGCGAATTTTGAAGGCCTCGCCAGGCTTGAGCTGCGCCACCAACACCTTGGCGTTGGGGAAATCGATCTTCCATTGCCCGCCGATGCGCAGCTCCACCGCGTTGCCGGTGCCGTCGAGGCCGCCATCGAGCCCCCATGGCCGGCAATGCGCCCGCTCGCTCTGATTGTTGACCACCATGTTCGTGCGCGCGCGCACCACGCGCTCGACCCCGAGCCCGCCGCGGCGGCGGCCGGCGCCGCCGGAATCGGGCACCAGCGCATAGCGCTCCACCACGATGGGAAACTTGAACTCGGCCTGCTCGTTCGGGCTGTTGTGGGTATCGCCGTCGTTGATGCAAACCGTGCCGGAGACGCCGTCCTCCGTCATCTTGGCGCCCCAGCCGCCGCCCAGCGGTCCGAAGCTGCCGATGAAGAACTCGGAGGTGCGGTTGTTGATGCCGTGAAACGACGACGCCAGAAGGTCGGCGTGGTGGCCGGCGATGACGCGGCCGGGAATGGCCGGGGCCAGCGCCTTGAAAATCGTGTCGACGATGGTCATCGGGTACGTCATCCACCAGCGCATCGGCGCCGGCCGCACCGCGCTGATCACCCGGCCCGGCGGCACGATGGTCTTGAGGCTGCGGAACGAGCCGTCGTTGATGGGGTAGTCCGTGGGCGAGGTCAGGCACTTGTAAGCGACCTGCGCGCAGGCGTGGCCGGTGGTGATGCCGGAATTGTAGAAGCCGCGCACCTGTTTCGACACCTCGCTCAGGTCGACGGTCATCTCGTCGCCCGCGACCACGACCCGCACGCGGATCGGCACCTTCTGGCCGATGTCGATGCCGTCGTCGTCCATGTAGGATTCCGCCTCGTAGATGCCGTCGGGGATCGTGCGCGTGCGCGCGCGCGTCATCGCTTCGGCGTGATCCATGATCGCCGCAATGGAGGCGAGCACCGCGTCGCGCCCGTAGCGTTCGATGAGCTCGAGGAAGCGCCGCTCGCCGGTTTTCACCGCGGTGACCTGCGCGCGCAGATCGCCCATGGCCCGGCTCGGCAGGCGCACGTTCTGCCGGATGATGTCGACCACGGTCGCATTGACCACGCCCCGGTCCTGATATTTGAGGATCGGGATCTGCAGTCCTTCCGAAAAGATATCGGTGCTCATGCCGCCGAGAATGCCGCCGATGTCGAGCCAATGCGCCATGCAGCAGGAGAATGCCACGAGCCTGCCCTTGTGGAAGATCGGAAGCGTCAGCGTGACGTGGTTGAGATGGCTGCCGGTGAGATAGGAATCGTTGGTGACGTAGATGTCGCCGGGCCGGATGTTGCCGGCGCCGAAGTGCTTGATCTTGGCCTTGACCGTCTCCGCCATGCCGCGGATGAACATCGGCAGCCCGATGCCGATCGAGATGGTCTCGCCGCGCGGCGTGAACAGACCCGTGGTGAAATCGAGCGCCTCGTAGATGATGATGTTGTAAGCGGTGCGCATGAGGTTGGTTTTCATTTCCTCGGTCACCGCGATGACGCCGTTGCGCACGATCTCGGTGATCACCGGATCGACCTTGCGCGCGACGCGCGGCTTGCGCGTGGCACTGGGCTTGCGCGCGACGGTCTTTGTCCTTTTCGCCATGGCGCTTACCGGCCTCCCGCCACCTTAATTATCAAGTGTCCGCAGCCGTCGACTTCGAGCCTGTCGCCGGGCAACAGCACCGTCGTCGCGGCGTGTTCCTCGATCAGCGCTGGCCCGCTGATGCGGTTGCCGGCGATGAGCGCGGCGCGGGCATAAGTCGGCGTCGAGCGAAACTTGCCGTCCAGGTAGACCGGCCGTCTGCCGGTGAAGGCGGCCTTGTCGGGCGCGCGGCCGCCGCGCGCGACCCTTTCCTGCGGCGGCTTGCGCATGAGGCCTGTGACGGTGCTGCGCAGGCTCACGATCTCGGCGCGCTCGTCCGGCGCCGAGGTGCCGTAGCGCAACTCGTGCATGGCGTCGAATAGGCGTTTGATCGCGCGACGGTCTTCCCGCTCGAACACCTTGAGCGGCAGGTCCACCGTGACCGCGTGCTCCTGGCCCACATAGCGCATGTCGGCCGCGCGCTTGAGCGTGATCTTCTGCGGCTTGATCGAAGTCCCGGCGATGGCCGCGCGGCCCTGGCGCTCGAGGTCGCGGTAGACGCGTTCGATCGCCGCAAACGGCGCGTCCTCGAGGCGCGTAAACCAAGTGCGCACAAAATCGCAACGCAGATCCGAGAACAGCATGCCGAAGGCGGAGAACACCCCGGGCGCAGTCGGAACGATGACAGTCCTGATGCCGATCTCGCGCGCGACTTGCACCGCATGCAGCGGGCCGGCGCCGCCATAGGCCACCAGCGCGAAGTCGCCGGCATCGAGACCGCGCTCGGTGGTCACCCCTTTCACCGCGTAGGACATCGCGGTCGCGGCGATGCGCAAAATGCCGTCCGCCGCCGCCGTTACGTTCATGCCCAGCGGCTTGGCCACGCGCTCGGTGAGCGCGCGTTGCGCGGCTTCGACCTCGAGCCGCATCTCGCCGCCGAGGAAACGGTCGGCCGCAAGTCGGCCGAGAACGAGATTCGCGTCCGTCACCGTCGGCTCGATGCCGCCGAGGCCATAGCAGGCTGGGCCGGGCGCCGCGCCCGCGCTTTGCGGGCCGACCCGCAGCGCGCCCTCTTCCACCCGCGCGATCGAGCCGCCGCCGGTGCCCACTTCGAAAATATCCATCATCGCGATCTGCACCGGCAACGCTCGATCGTAGCCGCCGATCAACGCGGCGCCGGTGGTGAGTGCTTCGCCATTGTGGATGACGCCGGCCTTGGCCGTGGTGCCGCCCATGTCGAAGGCGATCGCGTTCTTCAGCCCGAGCGCGCGACAAAGCGCCTGCGTGCCGATGACGCCGGCCGCCGGCCCGGATTCCAGCATCTGCACGCAGTGGCTCTTGGCCTG
>Ga0306925_10007683_pt1 | contig 10165 bp, 7 predicted proteins | sample flu12Cox44000176_FD_203755 | JGI IMG/M metagenome (GOLD analysis project Ga0306925, IMG submission 203755) | Lab enrichment of tropical soil microbial communities from Luquillo Experimental Forest, Puerto Rico - flux8day.12C.oxic.44.000.176 (v2)... | ecosystem: Environmental > Terrestrial > Soil... | reverse complement strand
CTCGCTGCCACTGCAATGGAGCCCACCTGCCTGAAGCCCGTGGCCTGCCCGGTCTCGCGCTCGAGCGACTCGTACAGCTGCGTGGTGTACTGCGCGAGGCGGGTGAGATTTTGCGTGGCGCGCAGCTGACCGACGAGACCGGCCGCATGCCAGGTCGTGCCGCAGGTGAGCCGTTTGCGCTCGAGCAGCAGTACATCGCCGCAGCCGCGTTTCGCCAGGTGGTAGGCAACGCTGCAGCCGACGATGCCACCGCCGATGATCACGACGCCGGCGTGCGACGGAATGGCTGGCACGAGGGTCTCGGTCTCAGCCCGTCGGTGCGCGCATGTGCTCGCGCGGCAATCTCACCGGGAACTCCGCACGGATGCGCTCATCGACCGCCTCGGGCACGTGTGCGGGGAAGTGCGTGGCGAGAATCTCGCTGACTTTTTTCGCGGCGCGCTCGGCAGCATCGAGCGCACCCTGTTCCGTCCACTCATTCGGGCTCTTGCGATCGCCGATGACGGGATAGAGGTACGCGGACTGCATCAGCTGCAGTGTCTGCTCGGAGCCGAGGTAATGACCCGGGCCCTCGAGACACACCTGGCGGATGGTGTCGAACGAGAGGCTCGCATCATCGACCTCGATCCCGCGGATGGTCCTTTGCGTCGCGCCGATGATGTCATTGTCGATGACCAGGCTTTCGAGTGAGAAGCCGAGCAGACTCGCGTGCATGCCCGCGGACTCGTAGATCAGGTTCGCGCCGGCGTTGCCGACGAGCGCGTGGCTGTAGGCCTTCTCGGCACCGGACTGTGCATCGGGCAGCTTCGAGTCGGTCATTCCGGAGGCCGTGCCGCCGGTCAGATCGTAGAAGTGAGCCATCTGTGCGGCAGCGGCCGAGAGCAGCGCCTGCTCCGGACTTCCGCCCGACATGGCACCGGTGCGCAGGTCCGAGACGAAGCACCAGGTGCCGAAAATCGCCGGCGCTCCGGGCTTGACGGCGTTCACGTATACGAGTCCCGCCAACACTTCCGCGACTTCCTGGGCGAGCGCGCCGGCGAGGGCTGCCGGGGCTGTCGCACCTGCCTGACCCGCGGAGAGCAGCAGTACCGGCATGCCACCGAGGGCTGCGACCTCGAGGCACCGGCAGGCATCGGTCGCGAATTTCATCGGCGGAACCACGAAACAGTTCGACTGGCTGACGAACGGCCGCGCGCGCCACTTGTCCTCACCGCCTGCCAGTTGATGCAGCATCTCGAGCGAGCGGGTCACGTGGAGCGGCTGGACCCAGCTCGTGCCCACGTGCTTGGTGGTCGCCGACACCGACGCGTAGCAGGTGTTGAAGTCCATTTCATAGGGATCGGGAATATCGCGTGGCACCACGGTGCGCTGGAAGAAGTGGATGTGCTCCATGGCGTCCACGATCCGTCCGCAGTCGTACAGATCGCGAATCCGCGACTCGCGATAACTGCCGGTGCGCGAGTCGACCATGTTGACGGCAGCCCCGGCGGTGCCGAAGTAGACCTTCTGTCCCCAGGGCTCCATGTCGTGACGCGGATCCTGGCCGTGCAGCACGAAATGCCGTGCGGCCTTCGCGACGGTGTCCTCGACCAGCGCCGCGGGAAACACGAGCCGCCCACGATCGGTCAGGGTGCACCCCGCGCGGGTCAGGTATTCGACGCCCGAGGGAGGCGCATCGGCGAGCCCGACCTCGGCAAGTAATCGCAAAGCGGTCTGGTGGATCTTCGCGACATCGGCCTCACTCAGCGGACGGTATCGACCACTGCTCATGCCCGGGTGCACAGGCTTGAGATTGTCGGGCAAGGGCGCGGCGCGCATCGCGCGGCGGGCGTCGCGGCTCGGTCCTGGGCGGCGGCAGGCTCGGCTCGGTTCCGTCATGTATTCGGTCCGTAACGCTTTTCAGGCGACGGTCCATCGGAGGTCGCCTGGAGTCTGGCTGTAGCTGATCAGTATTGCAGCGCCGGTGCAACGGCACCAGTGGCCGGCGAGATACCGGATACCGCCGCAACGCGCATGGTGGTGTGCCACTTGCGCATCACCGTGTGCTCATCGTGGATGACAACGATGACGCCGCCGAGACGCTCCTCAACAGCTGCTGAGCGCCATCAGCGCCGCGCTGCCGCCAGCGGGCGCTACTGTACGGTGTAGCCGCGCTGCTGCAGGCAGGCAGTCCGCACCCGGTCGTAGGCGGATTCCTGTTCGCTCGCCTGGGCGGCCGGCAAGCCGGTCTTCGGATGCAGCGGGTCGAAACCGCTCTGGCTGAAGGCCCAGCGGTAGCACTCATAGCGATCCCGCGCCTGCTGCTCGGGCGTCTGTCCGTTGTTGGGGGTAAGCGAGACCATCTGTACCGGGTGTGACGGGAACTGTCCGGCAGTCGCTGCGCCGGCGAATGCGCCCGGGGCCGCGGCCCCCATGGAGGCAGAAGCCGGTGCGGCGAGTGCCCCCGGAGCGGCTGCCATCATCGATGCGGATGCAGCTACCGGCGCCGCCATCATCGCGGCTCCGGCAACCGGCGCGCCGTAGTTAGCGGGTGCCCCATATCCCGGCGGCGCCGCTCCCGCCGCCGCTGGCGCGGTCGCCATGGCCGGGACGGGTACGAGGCCGGAGGAGGAGCCCGCCGGTGCTGAATCCACCGGGTCGTTCACCACCTCATAGCCGCCGAGATCCGGACGAGGGCGGTAGTAGGTGTCGTTGGCATAGAAATAGAGTCCTGCGCTCCCGACCACTGCCGTCGCGAAGGAGGGCAGAGCGGTGACGACCATACCGATCGGTGGCTCGATGACCGTGTACGCCGCACCCCGCGGCTCGAACCAGACTCCTTCGGAGAACCAGTACGACTGGCCGCCGTAATTCACCACGCTAGCTCCCGCCGGGAGGTTCTGTACGACGGTGCCACGGTCCGGATAGACGTGATTGTGGCTGTGGCGTGCGTCCTGATGCTTGTGATGAGCGTCGATCTGCTGCTCGGATGTGAATTGTGCCTGTGCCGCGTTAGGGGACTGGGCGTACCCGGCGGGCTGCTGCGTGTTGAGCGGCTGCTGATAGCCTGCCGGTGCACCCTGTGCCGGGGGATATGTAGAACCCGGGGCCGCATAACCCGCCGCTGCACCTGCGGCTGCACCTGTTGCTGCACCTGCCGCTGCACCTGCCGCCACGGGAGCTTGCTGGTAGTTGACCGGAGGCGGGTAAGGCGCCGGCGACTGCGGATATGCACCGGCGGGGGCCTGCGGGGAATAGGATCCCGGCTGCGCCGGACCTGATTGAGGTGGCCGATAGCCGCCGGCGGGTTGCTGCTGGTAGCCGGCGGCCGTTGGCTGCTGGTAGGCAGGCTGCTGGTAGTTGCTCGGCGGCGGCTGGTAGTTGGTCGGTGGCTGCTGGTACGTGGGCGCGGCCGACTGCGGAGCGGCCGATTGGGGAGCCTGGTAGCTCACCGCGGGTTGCTGAGCCGACTGCGGTGCCTGATAGCCGCCAGCCGCGGGCTGTTGATAGGTCGGTGCCTGCGTGGGTGCCTGATAGCTGCCCGATGGCGGCGACTGGGGGTAATTGGTCGGCGGTGCCTGGTACCCGGCCGGCGCCTGCTGCGGGTAGCTCGTGGGTGGTTGCTGATACTGCGGCTGATAGCTGGCAGGAGGCTGGTACGCCGGCTGCTGCTGCGGAAACACGGATGTGGAGACTGCCATCGGCGCCAGCGCGAGCGCCCAGAAACCTTTTGTAGTCATACCTCGCCCCCGACTCGGTGGAGCACCGCCATGGCACTCCCTTTGTCGCCGGACGCTGCCGTGCCAAGGCACTGCAGCCCCCTGCGGTAACAAAAATTAACGCAGCATGACGATTGATGCTTACGCACGTCAGAGAGTTCCTGTTCCATGCGGGTCCGGGTGGAAAAATTCCGCCCCGGCAATGGTGGAGATCAAGGCACTGCTGGGAGCTCCGGCCGCCGCGGTTTCGCAAAAAATGAGGCGGGGTGCTCTCACGGCTCGGCCTCGCGCACCTCAGCCCAGGTGGGTGCATGGTCGCTCGCCTTCTCCCAGCCGCGCACGTCGCGATCGACGCCGGCTTGGTGCAGTCGCCGGGCGAGCGCAGGATTCAGCAGCAGATGATCGATGCGCAGACCGGCATCGCGCTGGTAGGCGTTCCGGAAGTAGTCCCAGAAGGTGTAAATCTGCTCTTCGGGGTGCAGGGAGCGAAGCGCGTCCGTCCAGCCTTGCTGCATGAGCCGCCCGAAGGCTTCGCGGGTCTCGATGCGGAAGAGCGCATCGTCGACCCAGCGCTCGGGCTTGTAGACGTCCCGCTCGGTGGGAATGACGTTGAAATCTCCCGCCAGAACGACGGGCGCGGGACTCGCGATGAGCTCGGCGGCGTGCCGGGTGAGACGCTCGAGCCAGCGCAGCTTGTAGTCGAATCTCGGGCCGGGCGCCGGGTTGCCGTTCGGCAGGTAAAGGCAACCGACGATGATCTCCCCGACCTTCGCCTCGATGTAGCGGCTATGGGCATCCTCGGGGTCGCCGGGGAGCACGCGGCGGATCTCGGTGAGCCCATGCCCACGGGCGAGTATGGCAACGCCGTTCCAGCTCTTCTGGCCATGCCAGATCACTCCGTAGCCGGCGGCACGGATGGCGAGCTCCGGGAATTTCTCCTGCGGGGCTTTCAGCTCCTGGAGGCAGACGACATCGGGCGCGCGTTCATCGAGCCAGCGCAGAAGATTCGGCAGCCGTGCGCCGATGCCGTTGACGTTGTAGGTGACGATCCGCATTCCGGCAGAGGGCAGCGAAGCGACCACGTGCCGATCGGTTAGGCCCGTCCCCTCACGTGCCCGCTGCCGGGCAGGAAAACTCTTTCTGTCCCGTTTCCTTCGCTTTCGGCTCGACCTTCTTCCAGCCGGCGGGGATCTCGAACTTGTTCGATGGCACAGTCGAGGCGTCGATGGAGGTCGTTTCGATGCTGATCTGTGCCGCCTGGATCATGCCGGGCGCAGGAGGGGTGGCGGAAGCGCCGGACGGTGCGGGGGGCGGCGTGTCTGCCTTTTTCTTATTAAAGAGTCCGCTCGCCAGCTTGCTGCCGAAGGCGTTTGCCGCGGAGCTGAAGACCGAACCGCCGACCGAGTTCTTGGCCATGTTCCCGGCCGCGGCTCCCGCTGCCGAACCCGCCGCACCCGCTGCGGAGGCGGCCGCCGCATCCCCGGCAGCCTGGCCGGCATCAGTCACGACGTTGCCGCCGCCGCCCGCGGGCTGGTTCTTGACGGCAGCGCAATGCTCACCGCCGTAGGCAATGCGCAGCACCGTCTTCAGTGGATAACCCTTGAGCTCGTCCGACTTGGCCGAGACCTGCTTCAGCACATCGGCGTAGGGCGCGAGGAACTGACGCATTTGTTTCTGCGTCGCGGGGTCGCTGGGATCGATTCCGAGCTTCGCCTGATACGCACGCATGAAGGCTTTCTGATCGTCGAGTCCTGCGATCTGGTCCTGAGTCAGCCAGCTGTCGAGCGTAAAGGTGAACTCGCAGACATCGCCCGTCGTCTTGTTGGTACAGGAGTTGGTGAGCGCTATCTGCGTCAGCTGCGCATCGTGTCCGGCGAAGGTCGCGTGGGTCCCGGGCTGCTTCACATCGACGCGCGGCGGTGACATCTCGCACTTCGAGGTGTCCGGCGCCGTTTGCTGCGTCATGGCCGGGCATTGCTTAACCTTTTCCATCATCGCCTGCGCCTCCTGACGCGCGGCGAGCACCTGCGCTGCGGTCGGCAACGGCGTCTCCCGATATTCCATCTTCTTAGGCTCGAGCGCCCATTCGACGTTGCGGTCGAGACGGAGGATCTCGCCGCTCTGGGTGTTGCCGCAGAACATCTTCATGATCCCTTCGCAGTGCATCTCCGAGTCGCTGCGGCGCTTGTCGAGGGTGGTGGCCTCGGTGCGGGTCCCATGCGACTTGATGATGGCGAAGTCATACTGAGTCTGCTGTTGGATGGTCACGTCCGCATGGCCGGTACGCGGCACCACCAGCGCCATCACGGCGAGGCTTGCGAATGCGATGAAGGGGAGTGTGCAGGTGACGCGCATGGTTTGTTCTCCTCTCCCGGGAGCTCGGTCTTGTTGTACGCAGGGGCGGCACCCTCGCCGCGCCTCTCGGGTAATTCTATGCTTCCGCGCGCATCCTGGGGAGGCTCGCGGCGGCGGCATGAGGTCCGCGCTTGCGTGCTCCGCCCGGTGGGGCGAACATCGCGCGCTCAGCCGCCGCACGGCGCGGGGCGTAGCGGAGGGTAGAGCCCATGTGCGACAGCCACACCAATGAGGACACCATCGAGTACCAGCTGCGGTCCGGGCTCTCGCGGCGGGACTTTGGCGCGCTGACACTCGGCGCGGGGCTCACCTCCATGCTGATTCCCGTAGCGCGCGGCGATGAGCTCCCGGTCAGCGAGTCCGACGTCGACATAAAGACCCCCGATGGCACCGCAGATGCCTATTTCGTGCATCCATCGAAGGGCGCACATCCGGCCGTGCTCATGTGGCCCGATATCTTCGGGCTGCGTCCCGCGTTCCGGCAGATGGCCAAACGCCTGGCCGGATCGGGCTATTCGGTGTTGGTTGTCAATCCCTACTATCGCAAACAGCGCGCTCCCGTGGCGCCGGAGCACGCGGATTTCGATGACCCGGCGACCCGGGACGCGCTGATGAGCCTCAGAAACAGCCTGACGCCCGCCACGACGCAAACCGATGCGCTGGCCTTCGTGCACTGGCTGGATGGTCAGGCGTCCGTCGATCGCCACAAGCGCATGGGGACCAGCGGCTACTGCATGACCGGGCCCTTCACCCTGCGGACGGCGGCGGCACTACCCGAGCGCGTGGGAGCGGGAGCCTCGTTCCACGGCGGCGGGTTGGTCACCGACACCCCTGACAGTCCGCACCTGCTGATTCCGAAGATGAAGGCGCGGTACCTCATCGCCATCGCCGAGAACGACGACAAGCGTGAGCCGGCGACCAAGGACGTGCTGCGCGAAGCGTTTGCCAAGGCGAAACTTCCGGCCGAGATCGAGGTGTATGCCGGCACCATCCACGGCTGGTGCCCGCTCGATGCCAAGGTCTACAACCAGACCCAGGCCGAGAAGGCCTGGAGCCGCATGCTGGTGCTCTTCAAGAGCGCGCTGGTGTAGAGGCCGAGTCGGGTGCCAGGCGCAGCAGGCTGAGTCCGGCGCCGCTTACGGCGAGCAGCGCCGCGAGCATCAGCGCGTAGTTCGATCCGTCATCACCGTAACCGCGAAACAGTATCGCGACCGCGGCAGCGCCGATCGATTGTCCGATGAGCCGCGCGGCCGCGAGCATGCCGCCTGCCGCACCGCTGCGCCGGCGCGGAGCCGAGCCCATGATGGTGCGATTGTTGGGAGCCTGAAAGAGTCCGAAGCCCGCGCCGCAGAGCGCCATGCGCCACAGCAGGCCCCCCGCCTCGCCACTGAGCGGGTAGAGCGCCAGCAGACATAACCCACTCGCCAGAGTGAGCAGCCCTGCACCACCCAAGAGTCCGGCCGGATGACGATCGGCGAGGCGTCCGGCGAGCGGCGCGACGCAAGCGAGTGCGAGCGGCCAGGGAGTGATGTAGAGGCCGGTCTCGACCGCGCTGTGGCCGAGCCGCTGGATCTCGAAAGGCAGCGCGACGAGCGCCGCCATCTGCGCAGCGAAGCTGCAAACGGAGGTCGCGAGTGACAGCCTGAAGATGCGAATGCCCAGCAGGTCGAACGGAATGATCGGCGCAGCACGCGGGCGCTCGTGCCGGGCCAAGAGCCACGCGAGGAGTCCCCCGCATCCGATCTCGAGCAGCGCGAGCCAGGCCGCTGCCCGGTGCGCGAGGGTCTGCAGTCCGCTCAGCACGAGTCCCATCGTGCCGGCATAGAGCGCGGCGCCCGCGAAGTTCAGTTTGCGCGGGGTGCGCTCGCTGTCCGGGAGGGCACACAGCGCAATGGCGAACGCCGCCACTCCGAGGGGCACATTGATGCCAAACAGCCAGCGCCAGTGCGCCACGGCCAGCACCGCCGAAGCGACGGTCGGGCCGATGGCCGCGGCGCTCGCGACCACGAAGGCGTTGATGCCGACCGCACGCCCGAGGTAGCGGTGGGGGTAAGTGTGGCGCACCAGCGCGCCGTTGACGCTCATGATCCCCGCGGCCCCGATGCCCTGGATCACCCGCGCAAGGCTCAGGGCCAGGAGATTCGGCGCAAACGCACAGCCGAGCGAGGCAAGCGTGAAGACGGCGAGCCCCGCCTGCGATACGCGCCGGTAACCTACGATCTCCCCAAGCGAGGCGAAAGGCAGCAGTACCAGGAGGATCGCGAGCTGGTAGGCATTGATGACCCAGATCGAGGCGGCCGAAGTGGCCCGGAAGTCGCGCGCGATGGTGGGGAGCGCCACGTTCACGATGGTGCTGTCGAGAACCGACATGGTGATCGCGAGCGCGATCGCGGCGATGGCCCAGTAGCGCCGCGGGACGGGCAAGCCATCGGGATGGGCCGTACTGGCGGCGGCGCTCGAGGCGGACATCGTCCCATCATAAAGGCAAGGTCGGCCCGGCACGCTGTCATAACGTGGCAGCGACGGCTGGGGCCGCGTCAGGGCGGCCAGGAGGGGGCCACGCGTGTGTTGCTCGAGCGCGCTTGCGTGAGCGCCGTCACGCTCTGCATCGTAGTGGCGTCCGCTACAATGGGTTGAGCGGTTACGCTTGCAAGCAAACAACAACACCCCAATGCAGTTGAACGAGCGGCATGTAGTGGACGAGGTTCAGCGCCGCGGTGTCGATCGACGCAAGCGGGTGCTGTGGTCGCTGGTGTACGGCAATTTCAATCCGCGCCGCCGCGGCCCGCGGCGGGGTGGGGAAAATCAGCTGACCGCCGTCGACTGGCATCACCCGCAGTGGCTCGCCATCGGCATCCTGATCGTCGCCTTCTCCTGCGGCGATGCGCTTCTCACCCTGATACTGATGTCGAACGGCGCCTACGAGATGAATCCACTCATGGCCTCTCTCATCGGCGGCTCGGCCACGCGTTTTGCCCTGGTGAAGATCGGGCTGACCGCCAGCGGTGTCGTGCTGCTGACGCAGCTTGCGCGGCTGCGCACCTTCGGACGGGTACCGGTCGGGCTGATCCTCTACAGCGTGCTGCTGCTCTACGGAACGTTGATTTTGTACGAGTTCCGGATGCTCAATCTCCTCTAGCGCGAGCCAGTTCCCGGCAGCTTTTCGCGCGACTTGACCTTTCCGCTAAACTACTGGCCTGCCGGTAGTTTTTCCCATGCTCGAACCGACACCACTCTACGGCGGCAACGCCGAGTTTCTAGACGCCCTCTACGAGCAGTACCTGCTCGATCCGGCTAGCGTCGCGGAGGGCTGGCGGAGCTATTTCGAGCAGCTTGGCGGGCCCCCCCGGGAGCGCGCGCATGCGCCGTTGCGCGAGGCCATCGCCGCGCGCGCCGCCGCTGTTAACGGTGCGACCGCACGCGCGCAGACGGCCGACAACGCGCGCCAGGCGGCGGTGTCGCGCCTCATCCAGGTGTGGATCAACCGCGGGCATCTGATCGCCAACATCGATCCGCTCGAACTCATGCCGCGGCCGCGCCCCCGTGCGCTCGATCCGGAGACGTTCGGTCTGACCCGCGCCGATCTCGATGCGGAGTTTTTTACCGGCAGCCGTATCGAGGCGGTACCCAAGCGCCTCCCGCTGCGCGAGATCCTCGCGGAGCTTCAGCAGATCTACGCCGGGACGATCGGCGCCGAGTTCGCGCACATTTCCAATTCCGAGGAACGGCTGTGGCTGCAGGATGAGTTCCAACAGGGACGCCTGCGACACCGCTTCAGCACCGACGAGCAGCGCAACCTGCTGTGGCAGCTGACCGCGGCGGAAGGCCTCGAGCGCTACCTGCATACCCGCTATGTCGGTCAGAAACGCTTCTCGCTGGAAGGTACCGATGCGCTCATTCCGCTTCTCGATGACCTGGTGCAGCGGGCCGGGGACGCGGGAGTCGAGGAGGTCGTCATCGGCATGGCCCACCGCGGGCGGCTGAATGTGCTGGTGAATCTCCTCGGCAAGTCCCCGAAAGAGCTGTTCTCGGAGTTCGAAGGCTCTTACGACACGAGCCGCCTCAAAGGCTCGGGCGATGTCAAATACCACAAGGGCTTCTCTTCCGACCTG
>Ga0306925_10007674_pt1 | contig 10170 bp, 6 predicted proteins | sample flu12Cox44000176_FD_203755 | JGI IMG/M metagenome (GOLD analysis project Ga0306925, IMG submission 203755) | Lab enrichment of tropical soil microbial communities from Luquillo Experimental Forest, Puerto Rico - flux8day.12C.oxic.44.000.176 (v2)... | ecosystem: Environmental > Terrestrial > Soil... | reverse complement strand
ATATATTGACAACAACGGCGAGCATGGGTTCGTCGACAGCAGCGGTATCTACACCACCCTCAACGATCCCTTGGCCACCAGCGGCACCGGGGCATCCGGCATCAACGCCACGGGCCAGATCGTCGGTAGCTTTGCGGACAAAAACGGCACGCACGGATTCCTGGAGAGCGGTGGCAACTACACCACTTTGGATGATCCCAACTTTTCGGTATTCACCGCGGCGCAAGGGATCAACGGCTCGGGCCAGATCGTCGGCGTGTACCAAGACATCTTCGGGACCTACCACGGCTTCGAGGACAGCTCGGGCACTTGGAGCGTGATCGACGATCCATCGGGTTTTTACACCTATGCCGAAGGCATCGCCGACAATGGCCAGATCGTTGGATATTATCTCGACAACGACAAGATCCACGATCACGGCTTTCTCTACTCGCACGGCGTCTATACGACGCTCGACGATCCTGATGCCCAGCCGGGCGCCACCTTCGCGATCGCCATCAACAATGCGGGCCAGATCGCCGGCTATTACTCAGACCACAACGGCGCGACCCACGGCTTCGTTTATAGCAACGGCATCTACACGACGATCGATGATCCGCTGGGCGCCAACGGCACGCTTGCGACCGGCATCAACAATGCGGGCCAGGTCGTCGGCTATGTCTTAGACGGCAACGGCCATAATCACGGCTTTCTCGCCACTCTCGGACCGAATCCGTCGCCGCCCGCCGGCACCACCGCCGACATGATCCTGCGGGGCGCGAACAACTCGCCCCCGGCCGGCCTCTACGAGATCTACGACATCGGCAGTAACGCGATCCTGGCGGGATACTCCTTGGGCCAGGCCGGGACCGATTGGGGGTTCGTCACTCTCGGCGGCTTCTTCGGCAGCGACACCACCGACATGCTGCTGCGCAACTCCAACACCGGCGCATTCGAGGTTTACGACATCAGTAACAACAACATTACCAACGCCGCGCTCCTGGGCACTGTTGGCTTGAATTGGCAGGTCATGGGTTTCGGCAATTTCAGCAGCCTTGGCGAAACCGACATGATGTTGCGCAACATGAACACCGGCGGAGTTGAGGTCTACGACATCAGCAACAATCAGATCATCAAGTCTGCCTTCATGGGCACGGTGGGCTTGAACTGGCAGGTCGGCGGCTTCGGCAATTTCAGCAGCCTTGGCGAATCCGACATGATCCTGCGCAATACGACCACCGGCGGCTTGGAGGTTTACGACATCAGCAACAACCAGATCACCAATGCCGTCTTCATGGGAACGGTCGGATTGAATTGGCAGATCGTCGGCGTCGGTGATTTCAGCAGCATGCCGGGCGAAACCGACCTGATGATGCGCAACGCCAACACCGGTGCGTTCGAGGTCTACGATATCAGCAACAATCAAGTTACAGCGGCCTTCTCCTTGGGCACGGTCGGGCTCAACTGGCAGGTTGCGGGCTTCGGTCCGATGAACGGAGCCGGCACCTCGGACATGGTGTTGCGCGACGTCAATACAGGCGCATTCGAGGTCTACGACATCGCCAACAATCAGCTTGGAACGACCGCCAGTTTGGGCGCGGTCGGCGTGGATTGGCAGCTCGGGGGCTTCGCGGCCGATCCACCGACCGGCTCAATGGGCAGTGCGGATGGCTCAACCTCTCAGCTCGTGCAAGCGATGGCCGGTTTTGGCGCTGGCAGTGGCACAGGTGAGAGCTTGAACACTGCCCCTCTCAGTGCCGAGACATCACAGCAGCCGTTGCTGACGACACCGCAGCACGTATGAGAGCGGCCCGACGATAGGCAGCGGCTATAGCGATTCTAACACTCGCGAACTTCTCAGTTAGGTGCTAAATTGAATTTATGCGTGCCTGATCGGTGCGCGGCGCGGACCGATCGCCGTGAGCATCGAAGTCATTGCCACGGTTGACGTGTCCAAGGGACCGCTGCGATCCACGTCGTGCGAGCTGCATCGTGTGCCGCTCGCCCTATGCAGCTCAGGCCGAGCAAGTTTGATAGCGGCTCAGCTTTCCGATTGAGGCTCTCTGCAAGCGAGACAGAGAGGAGCCCGTGTCATGCCAATCTATACCTACACCACCCTCGACGATCCGGCCTCCACCATTGGCATTACCCAGGCCTTCGGCGTCAATGATGCGGGCCAGATCGTCGGGGTTTATGACAACTCCCCCCCCCCCGTCTTCACCCCCCACGGCTTCCTCTTAAGTGGCGGCATCTACACCACCCTCGACGATCCCTCGGCCGGCAGCTCGCCCCCCGCTCCAAGTGGCACCAGCCCACAGGGCATCAACGATATGGGCCAGATCGTCGGGTTTTACCAAAACGTCAGCGGCACCCACGGCTTCTTCCTTAGCGGCGGTATCTACACCACCCTCGACGATCCCCTGGCCACCGGCTTTACCGAGGCCTTAGGCATCAACGATGCGGGCCAGGTCGGGACCTACGCCGCCGGCCCATTCCACGGCTTCCTTCACCTCAACGGCAACGGTCTCTACGTCACCATCGACGATCCCTTGGCGGGCTCCTTGGGCACGGTTGCAACCGGCATCAACGACGCGGGCCAGATCGTGGGGTTCTTTTTCGAAAACAGCACTCTTAAGAAGCACGGCTTCCTCCTCAGCAACGGCATCTACACCACCCTCGACGATCCCTTGGCCACGGGCGGCACCAGTGCCTTCGGCATCAACGATATGGGCCAGATCGTCGGGACGTACAACGACGCCACCGGCCCGCACGGCTTCCTTTACTTCAACGGTTTCTACGTCACCATTGACGATCCCTTGGCCACCGGCTTTACCGAGGCCTTAGGCATCAACGATGCGGGCCAGATCGTTGGGGAGTACAACAACGCCACCGGCTCGCACGGCTTCCTCCTGACAATCACGCCAAATCCACCGCCGCCCGGCGGCACCACGGCCGACATGATTCTGCGCGGCGCGAACGCGTCCCCCGCCGTGGCCGGCCAGTACGAAATCTACGATATTGGCAACAACGCGATCCTGGCGGGTTACTCTCTCGGCGCGGTTGGGACCGATCGGCAGTTTGTCACTCTCGGCCGCTTTTTCGGCAGCGACACGACCGACATGCTGTTGCGCAACAGCAGCACGGGCACATTCGAGGTACACGACATCAGCAACAACAACAACATCACCAACGCCGCCAGCCTGGGAACTGTCGGATTGAACTGGCAGACCGCCGGCTTCGGCGACTTCAACCACGATGGCATGACCGACATGCTGTTGCGCAACTCCAGCACGGGCGCATTCGAGGTCTACAACATCAGCAACAACAACATCATCAATGCCGCCTCGTTGGGCACGGTGGGCTTGAATTGGCAGTTCTCCGGCATCGGCAATTTCAGCGGCCTTGGCGAAAGCGACATGCTTCTGCGCAACTCCAATACCGGGGGATTGGAGGTCTACGACATCGCCAACAACCAGATCACCAATGCAGCCTTCATCGGCACCGTCGGCCTGGATTGGCAGTTCTCGGGCGTCGGTAATTTCAGCGGCGCCCCTGGCGAAACCGATCTGCTGTTGCGCAACTCCAAAACCGGCGGGGTCGAGGTCTACGACATCAGCAACAATCAAATCACGGGCGCTGCGTCCTTGGGCACCGTCGGATTGGATTGGCAGTTCGCGGGTGTCGCGGCAGCGAATGGGGCAGGCACATCCGATCTCGTGTTGCGCAACGTCAACACCGGGCAATTTGAGGTCTACGACATCGCCAACAACCAACTGACAGGGGCCGCCTCGTTGGGCGCGGTCGGTCTGGATTGGCAACTCGGCGGTTTCGCGGCCGACCCCCCGACCGGCTCCATGGGCAGCGCGGACTCAAACGCTCAGCTCGTGCAAGCGATGGCGGGTTTTGGCGGCGGCAGCGGCGCAGGTGAGAGCTTGAACACTGCCCCTCTCAGTGCCGAGACATCACAGCAGCCGTTGCTGACGACACCGCAGCACGTATGAGAGCGGCCCGACGATAGGCAGCGGCTATGGCTGATGCCCGTTTTTTAAGCATCATTTATGTCCGCTGTAATGCTGCGGTCATGTCCCGGAAAGGTGTGCCCAACTAAATATTCTCGCCACGCGGTCTGAAGTCGAACGGTCTTACGGGTTACGATTGATACGTCATGCGTGCCTGATCGGTGCGCGGCGCGGACACCGTGAAACCAATCGCCGTGGGCATGAAGTCATTGCCACGGTTGACGTGTCCAAAGAAACACCACTGCGATCCACGTCGTGCGAGCTGCATCGTGTGCTGCTCGCCCTATGCAGCTCAGGCCGAGCAAGTTTGATAGCGGCTCAGCTTTCCGATTGAGGCTCTCTGCAAGCGACACAGAGAGGAGCACGGGTCATGCCAGTCTATACCTACACCACCCTCAACGATCCCTTATCCCTCGGCGCTAACACCATTGCCCGTGACATCAACAGTACGGGGCAGATCGCCGGGACTTACGTCAACAATGGTGGCTCCCACGGCTTCCTCTTAAGCGGTGGCACTTACTCCACCCTTGACGATCCCTTGGCCACCAACGGCACCTTTGCACAGGGCATCAACGCGTCGGGCCAGATCGTCGGGTATTACCAGGATGCCGCCGCTATCATGCACGGCTTCCTCTACAACCCCAACGGCGGCACTTTCACCACGCTCGACGATCCCTCGGGCACTGCCGCTACCACCACTGCGTCCGGCATCAATGCCACGGGCCAGATCGTCGGGTCCTTCTTTATGGGCGGGAAGAGTCACGGCTTCCTCTTAACCAATGGTCTTTACGCCACCCTCGATGATCCGCTGGGCATCGGTGGCACCTTCGCACAAGGTATCAACGCCTCGGGCCAGATCGTCGGGTATTACCTCGACGCCAACGGGAATTTGCACGGCTTCCTTTTCAGCGGAGGCACCTACACCACCCTCGACGATCCCTTGGCGGGTAGCGGCATAGAACAGGGCACCCTAGCAGAGGGCATCAACGACGCCGGCCAGATCGTCGGGTATTACACCGATGCCAGCGATAGGGACCACGGCTTCCTTTTCAACGGGGGCACCTACACCACACTCGACGATCCCTTGGCCAGCGGCTCCACCCGAGCGTTCGGCATAAACGACATGGGCCAGGTCGTCGGGGAACCCGGCTTCCTCCTCACAATCACGCCGAACCCGCCGCCGCCCAGCGGCACCACGGCGGACATGATCATGAGTAACTCGAGTAACGGGACTTACGAGATCTACAACGCTGGCGGTAACGCGATCCTGGCCGCCTATCAGCTCGGTCAGGTTGGAACGCCCTGGACGTTTGCCGCGCTCGGCACGTTCCAGGCGGGCGACAGCAGCGACATGATATTGCGCAATAGCTCGACGGGCGCCTTCGAAGCCTACTACGTCAGCGGCAACAACATCACCAACGCGGCGCTCGTCGGCACGGTCGGACTGGACTGGAATTTTGCCGGCATCGGCAACTTCGACGGCGCGAGCAGCTTGAGCGAACTCATGCTGCGCAACGCGAGTTCCGGCTCGTTCGAGCTTTATCGGGTCGCCGGCGGCGGCGTGCTGTCGGGAAGCTCGGTCGCTCCGGTCGGCAACAATTTCCAGGTCAAGGGTTTTGGCAACTTCTCCGGCTCGCCCGTGACCCAAATGATCATGCAGGACAACACGAACGATGCCTCCGCGGGCCAACTCGAACTCTACACGTATCAGCCCAGCACCGCCTCGCTCGCCGGCGTCAATGTCGGCAAGGTGGGCAGCAATCTGTCAATCGTCGGGTGCGCCGATCTGCTCGGCAACGGCATGACGCAGATGGTGATGCGGCAGAATAACGGGAATTTCTGGCTGTACAGCTACAACGCGGCGAGCAATTCGCTCAGCGGCATCTTGGTAGGAGCGATCGGCAGCAACTTTCATGTTGTCGGCTTCGGTCCGCTCGGCAGTGCCGGTCGGGACGAAATGCTGATGCAGGATGCCGCCGGCAATTTCGAGGTCTACCAATACAATGCCAGCTTGAATGCCTTCGTGGGAAACCCGATGGGCGCGGTCGGCGCTCCCTGGGTCGTCGACGGCATCGCCGCCGATCCGCCGAGCGGTGCGGGTACCTCCACTGCTCAGCTCGTGCAAGCGATGGCAGGTTTCGGCGGTGGCAGCGGCGCAGCCATCCCGAATACCGCTCCCCTCGGGGCCGACACATCGCAGCAGCCGTTGCTGACGACACCGCATGCATGAATGAGAGCGGCCCCGACGATAGGCGGTGCAGATGGCGAGCGGAGCAGTGGGCCGAGCAGCCGAGCATCGGCGTCGGCGCGACGAAGAAGAGCGGCGGCAACGTGTGATGGTCATCACAGAGTTCGACGCCGGGGACCCCGAAGCGACGATGCATGCTCTGGCCGACGAGATCCTGAGATACCGCCGAGCCTTGCGGCTGCTGGCAACGGCGATCGGCTGGGCGAGCACGGGTGCGCCGTTCGGGTTATTCCCTCCGGGCCCTTTCCGGCGTCCGCGGCATACCAGCAAGGGTGACGTCGTGCCGCCTGTGGCGTAAGTTGCGGGCATGGCGCTCGATCCGGCTGTCCTCAAAGCGCGCATCGACCTGCGGATTTATCAGCTGAAGCTGCTTGCCGCTTGGACGGTAGCGAGTTGCCGCGGGCGTGCGGAGCGGGAGCAGCTGTTGCACGGTCTGCCGCTGCTTCCTGCACATCGCAATGAAGACGACGAGTGACAAGCGGGCAACGGCCGAGCTCCTGGCCGCCCTCGTCGAGGTAGCGATCGCGCACGGGCGCCGGCATTACAGCGAGAGCGGGGAACCATTGGCGACGCGCTTGCGGTGCTCGAGTGCCTGCAGCGGGAGGGCTTCGTCACCGTCGAGGCGCCGGAAACCTAAACCTTGTCCGGTTGGCGCTCGAGCGCGTACCATCCGCGGCGTACCAGCAAGGGTACAATTCGGGCTATCAACGCGGCCTAGGCGGGATTACCACTCGCGCCGGGGCCGCTGGCGTTTTCGGTCGACTTCGACCGCGCTTGGGACGCCTTGCGCTGGCGCAGCACAAAAAATTTCTTTGCGCCATCGTGCGCCATCGCTGCGCCATCGCTTATCCCTGGCGTGCAATCGATTGCGCCATCGTTGCGCCATCGGGTGAGGAATGGCGCAGAAAAATCTCAGCGCTAACCGTCTGCTTTCAATTTGCATTTTTGGGGCGTGGACCTTAGGTCTGCAGAAGTCTCTGACCAAGGCTTGGCAAAAAATTTGATGTTTCATCGCGCGGTGATCGCGGCTCTCCCGCAGCACATCCTTGGTCGGAGCTCGAGGGAGCCGCTCACGCGCCATGAGAGGGCGGTCAGCCATGGCCGACAGCGATCGCGTTGTTCCGCTGCATCCAGTGCCGGAGGTCAGCTCAGAGGAGCGCGCGCGTCGGCTCCAGGCCGAGGTCGAGCGGCTGGCGTCGTCGCAAATGTCTGCGAGCGAGCGGGCGCTCTATCTCGATGGGACCGAGGGCTATAGTGAGCGGTTCGGCATTGACAAGGCCACGCTCAAACACATGGTTACGGCCGTCATCAAGGAGCGCGAGAAGAAAGAGCACGCCGAGAAGGCCGAGCAGCGGCGGATTGAGGACCGCGCCGAGAAGCAGCGCGTGGCGAAGGAACGCGAGGAGGGGCGGCTCGATCGGCAGGCCAAGAAGGATGCCGAGAAAAAGGCCGAGAAGAAAGAATGCAAACGGCAGGGCGCGCTCGCTGCCCTCGCCAAGTTGCCGCGTAGTTTGCACGAAACCAATCTACGGCAATTGGCGCGCCAATTCGGCGAGGACATCGATGGATTGCGCGCCGAGCTCGAACTCCTGCTCGCCGATGCGGAGGCGGCGATTGTACGCGAGGCCGGCGAACCGTGGCTCGAGCCCGTCAATACCAAGGAGTTGCTGGACGAGACCTTGGCGCAGATTCGCCGTTACATCGTCATCCACGATGACGCTGCCGCCATTATCCATACAGTGGCGATCCCCTTCGCGTGGGTCCATGACGAGGTCGCCACCTTCTCGCCGCTCCTGGTGGTGCAGGGCGCCGACATGGACGAGGCCAAGACTACGCTGTGCCACATCCATTCAATGATGACACCCCGCCAGCTCGTGATCGGCAAGCCGACCGGGCCGACGATCTACCGCCTCGTCGACGCGCATCACCCGACGCTCTATGTCGATAACGCCGACAAGCTGCTCGCGCGTGATCGTGATCTCGCCGACATTATCAATCTGTCTTGGACGCGCGGCACGAAGATTCCGCGCACGGAGAGAGGCGTCGTCCATTTGTACAACCCGTGTTGTTTTAAGGTTATGAACGGCGTTGACGTACTGCCGCATCTGGACCCTGCTACGCGATCGCGCTGCATCACTACCGAGATGCTGCCGAAGCTGCCGGGCGAGGAGGTCATCGACTTCGAGCGTGCTGCGGGCGACGAACGCTTCTCCGTCTTGCGGCGTAAGTGGATGCGCTGGGCCATCGATAATGTGGAGGCGGTCAGGGGCGCGAACCCAGCCATGCCGGAGGGGTTTAACAACCGCCTGGCAAAGAACTACAGAATCTTGTTCGCGATCGCGGACCTCGCGGGTGGTGACTGGCCGAAGAAGGTGCGCGCCGCGGCGGTTAAGCTCTCGCGCGAATACAATATGCCGAGCATGCGCCGGCGCCTGCTCGCGGTGTTCTACGACCTGTTCAGCCGGTACGGGAAGCTGTTGACCTCGGAGCAGGTGGAGACGGCGGTGCGGACCTACGGCGACGAGTGGGCGCATTACGTGAGCCCGAACTCCAAGAACCAGAGAGGTCACCCGATCACCAAGTGGGAGACCGCGGCGCTGCTGCGGCCGTTTAAAATCTATCCGGGCGTCATCCACCCCCGTGGAGGAAACACCTGCGACCGGGGCTACGACGTCGCGTGGTTTGAGATTCCGTTCCGCCACTACCTTGGAAAAACCCTGCCCGGAGGTCGTACGGTCGTACGGAAACCCCAACGGCGATAGCGCGAACTCCGTACGACCGTACGACCTTCGACGGGGGTGGAGAACGAATTGATGCGCAAGCAGCAGGTCTCGACCTCTCCGACCACGATCGAGGCGATCATGGCCACGCGCGAGTTCGCGTTGGGGGTGATCGACGGCCGGGCCGGGCGCGGCCACCGCAGTGACTATGCGACATGGGGTATCGACGAGCAGTGGAATTACGAACGCGGTCGACAGTGGGCCGCCCTGGTGCCGCGGGCGGTGGCGCTCAAGCGCGATGGCAAGGTCACCGCGGTTGCCAAGGCCTGGTATCGCGACGAGATCCTCTGATTTGCGTACGACCGTACGACCTCCGGGGCTATTTTTCACATCTATTGCACATGGCGCGCGGAAAGCCCGATTTTACGGGCTAAATTCAATATCGGCTGCCGATATCGACGGCTTGCCTGACGTGATCAGCATCAGCGCCTGAGACAACAGGAACGAGCCGGCCGCATGTCCGGAATGCACCGAAAGCTGACGCAAGTCTTGCGCCGCAACAAAGCGACGCTTCGTGCCAGAAGGCGACCATATGCACCGCAGCAAACGGAATGGTTATTCGATCACTTCGTCGGCGAGCGCGATTAGCTTGTCCGGCATGTTCAAGCTGTTTTCGCGGTCATGAGATTGATGACGAACTCGAACTTCGTCGGCTGCACCACCGGCAAATCGGGGCTGTTCACCTTTGAGGATGCGACCAGTATAGACGCCGACCAACCGGTACACCGCCATTCATATCATTTTCAGTGCCGGCGAGGATCCAGTGATGATCGCGATCACGCCGCCGAAAATTTTTTCCAAGGAGGTAGCCCAAAAACAGGCCACCCCACTTACCGCGCCAGCAAACCTCCCTCACCACCAAAAATCGTTTTACGCCAAATTTCCAGAGATGGGGTCCGGATGAAAATTTGAAACTGAATCGGCCTGCCAGCTTACGGATAGCGGAAAATTAGGGTGCTACGCTTCAGGCTGATGGTGAAACGAGGTCCGCATCTGCGGCCTCAAGCATCTATCGCCCCTTCCAGGACTGCGCGTTGCGACCCGGGTGACCGAAATCGCGCGGCGCGAGGCCAGCGTGGAACCAAGTCATGAAACTGTAGATGTCGTGGACAGGAATCCCGAGCTCATCGCGCAACGTGCGCGC
>Ga0306925_10007668_pt1 | contig 10173 bp, 8 predicted proteins | sample flu12Cox44000176_FD_203755 | JGI IMG/M metagenome (GOLD analysis project Ga0306925, IMG submission 203755) | Lab enrichment of tropical soil microbial communities from Luquillo Experimental Forest, Puerto Rico - flux8day.12C.oxic.44.000.176 (v2)... | ecosystem: Environmental > Terrestrial > Soil... | reverse complement strand
GACGTCACGCGCGAGGCGATGGTCCAGTCGGCGCTGTTGTCGGCCGCGCGCGCCGAGGAGATCGGACTGCCTCGCTCAAAAATCATTCTTTCGGCGAAGGTTTCAGCCGTCCAAGATCTGATCGCGGTCTATGGCGAGCTGGCGCGGCGCTGCGATTACGCCTTGCATCTCGGCCTGACCGAGGCGGGCATGGGTTCAAAGGGCATCGTGGCATCTTCGGCGGCTATCGGCGTCCTGCTCCAGCAGGGCATTGGCGACACGATCCGCATTTCGCTCACACCGGAACCGAATGGCGATCGTACACTCGAGGTAAAGGTCGCTCAGGAATTGCTGCAAACCTTGGGTCTGCGGACATTCGTGCCGCTGGTCGCGGCCTGCCCCGGCTGCGGCCGCACGACCTCGACGACATTTCAGGAGCTCGCCGCCAGCATCCAGAGCTTCATCCGCGACTCGATGCCGGAATGGAAGACGCGTTATCCGGGCGTCGAGGGTCTCAACGTCGCGGTGATGGGCTGCATCGTCAACGGGCCGGGCGAGTCCAAACATGCCGATATCGGCATTTCGCTGCCGGGTACCGGCGAACAGCCGACCGCGCCGGTTTTTATCGACGGCAAAAAGGCCATGACGCTTCGCGGCCCGACACTGGCCGCTGATTTCAAGAAGATCGTTGTCGATTACATTGAGCGCCGATTCGGATCGTCCTCCGGCCAGGCGGCGGCGGAGTAGGTCTCCGCCGAGGCGCAGCGCACGCTTTGACCGACGGCCTGCCACAAAAGATTTCCCCGGCGACAGCAACTTGAACCTGCTAGGGCCGTTGCGCTTCGTCTGGGAACGACCGGTGCCGGTCGATTGTTCTTCCCGTGGTTCGGAGAATCGGCATGGAGAAGATCATGACGAGATCGGCACGAATCGGCTTGGCGGCGGTCTTGTTGCTCGGCAGCGCTGCGCTTGCCATGGCTCAAAATGGCCCAGCCACCGGAGGATACCCACCGGGCACGAAGAACCCGAGCCTTTACGGCTACTATGGATAGCTCGACCCCGCTATGCGCCATGTTCTGGGTTATCCCGTTCCACACTACGGCTACATGGGTTGGCGCGCTTGGCGATAGCTTAGCCGGCAAAAATTGGCGATACACGGATCGCGAGTTTTCCGAAAGCGAAAAGCCGGCCCCAGCGGCCGGCTTTTCTTTTGCTTGGCATTGCCCGCGGCTGACAATGAAAAACTAGCGCTTCTCCAATCGCCGGAGCACATCGTCGAGTTGATCAAGGCTGCGGTAACGAATGGTCAAGACGCCGCCGCGCTTGGCTTCGTTGATGCTGACAGCGAGACCAAGCGCATCCGATATGCGTTTTTCCAACGCAATCAAATTTGCGTTTTTCGCAGCGCCGCGGCGCCCGGGCCGAGCGCCACGTGTTTTACCACCGCGCTCGGCCGTTTCGCGCGCGAGGCTTTCGACCTGACGCACATTGAGGCCGCGAGCGACGATTTCCTCGGCCAGTCTTTCGGCGTCCGGTTGCCCGATTAGCATCCGCGCGTGTCCGGCGAAAAGCTTGCCGGCATGAATGTAGGATTTTATCGCTTCGGGCAATTTCAGAAGCCGCAGCGTGTTGGCCACATGACTGCGGCTCTTGCCAACAATCTTGGCGATCTCATCCTGGCTGTTGCCGAACTCCTCGATCAAGGCGCGATAGCCTTCAGCTTCCTCGAGCGGATTGAGATCGGCACGCTGCACGTTTTCGATGATCGCAAGCTGCAGCGCCTCGGCGTCGTTGGCTTCAATGATGACCACCGGCACTTCGTGCAAGCCGGCGCGCTGGGCGGCCCGCCAGCGGCGTTCGCCAGCGATGATCTCATAGACATCCGCGACGCCCGGCACTGGCCGCGCGACGATCGGCTGAATGATGCCGCGCTCGCGCAGCGAAGCGACCAGTTCGTCGAGCTCAGCATTGGGAAAGGCGCGGCGCGGATTGCGCGGATTGGGCCGCAAGGCAGCGGTCGGCAAGCGCCTTTGGCTGCGCGACGGCCGATCGACCGAAGTTTCCGCGGCCATGTCGCCGATCAAGGCGGCGAGCCCGCGACCTAATCGCGATCGAGCGTGGTCGTCGGCCAGCTTTCCGGGATTAACGCTCATCGCAACGCCTCATTGCGTGCACAGTTTTTTCTCGCGCTGGATCACCTCGGTCGCGAGCCGCAAGTAAGCTTCGCTGCCGCTGCATTTAAGATCGTAGACCAGCACCGGCTTGCCGTAAGACGGCGCTTCTGAGACACGCACGTTGCGCGGAACGATGGTGTCGTAAACTTTCGCGCCCATGAATTCACGGACATCCGCGACCACCTGGGACGATAAATTGTTGCGCGCGTCGTACATGGTCAGCACGATACCGTGGATCGTGAGCTCCGGATTGAGCTGGGCGCGAACCGATTCAACGGTCTTGAGAAGTTGCGACAATCCTTCGAGTGCGAAGAATTCGCACTGCAAAGGAACGACAATCGCGTTGGCGGCCGCCATGGCATTGACCGTCAACAGATTGAGCGACGGCGGGCAATCGACCAGAACGTAAGTGAAACGTGTGCCGTCCTGTGCATTCAAGCTCGCGAGCGCGTTGCGCAAGCGGAACGCGCGATCGCGCGCTTGCCCGATCTCGAGCTCAAGTCCGGAGAGATCGAGAGTCGACGGAGCAATCTGTAGCCGCGGCACTGCCGTGGGCACGATCGCGTCACGTAGCGTCGCCTGTGCGGTCAGTACGTCATAAGTCGAATAGCGCCGGTTGCGGCGATCAAGGCCGAGCCCGGTCGAAGCATTGCCCTGCGGATCGAGATCCACGACGAGCACGTCCTCGCCGATCGCTGCGAGTGCGGTGCCGAGATTGATCGCAGTCGTTGTCTTGCCAACGCCGCCCTTCTGGTTGGCGACGGCGAGCACTCGCGGCGGCTTGGTCGCGAGCGCCAATCGCGCCTGGTCCGGCGCCGAATAATCCGTCGATAAGGCAGCTTCTGGCATGGGCGTTTCGCAACCGCTACGTGTCTAATGCAACTTGAGATAGCAAAAGCGTTACTATTTACGCTTCGGCTTGGTCTCGCGAATCACCACCACCCGCGACTTTGGATCAGTCCGACTCGGAACTAAAGAGGCCTGAATGCTCCAACATTTAGTTGCTTGGGTCAATTCGGCTTCCACATCTTGTCCCTTGGGGAACAGGCCCAGAGCTCCTCTTTTCAACAGCGGATATGCGATCGAAAGCAATTCAGGCAATGGCGCGAGCGCGCGCGCCGTCACTGTATCAAGCTCACCGCGAAACTCGCGGGCAAAGTCGGCAACCCGCTCGGCATGAACAACAGCCGGTGCGCCAGTGACGCGAACAGCTTCGCGCAGAAAGGCGGCCTTTTTTTTGTTACTTTCGATCAGATGGATTTCTGCCGAGTTTTGCTCAACCAGAGCACACGCAATCGGCAGGCCGGGGAATCCGCCGCCTGAACCAAGATCGGCCCATTTGCGCGCCTTTGGCGCGATCGCGAGAAGCTGCAGTGAATCGGCGATGTGGCGCGTCCACAGCGTCGGCACGGTCGAAGCTGCAATCAAATTCATCCGGCAATGCCAGTCGAGCAGCAGCGCGGCAAAGCGGTCGAGACGGGCCGCTGTTTCACGTGAAACAGGAACGAGCGCGAGCGCCCGAGCGCGATCAGCGGTGAGGTCAGGCCGCGCCAAGTGTTGGTTTGTGCGCCACGCTGCCGCGCGCGCGGCGTAGATGGGCCACCAGGAGCGTCAGCGCGGCTGGCGTCACGCCATCGATCCGGCCTGCTTGTCCGATCGTGCGTGGGCGATGCAGCTGCAATTTCTGGCGCACCTCGTTGGAGAGGCCAGGTAGCGTCGTGTAATCAAGGTTTTCGCCCAACACGAGACTCTCGTCGCGGCGGTACGATTCCACGTCGGCGGCTTGGCGACTGAGATAGACGTGATACTTCGCATCAATCTCAAGCTACGCGCCGATCTTGGCATCGAGTTCGCCGAAAGCCGGCCAGATCCGCACCAGATCGGCGATACCAATTTCCGGATAGGACAGGATTTCAAAAGCCGAGCGGCGCTGTCCGTCTCGACGCAAGGCAAGCCCGTGGTGCGCAGCTTGGGTCGGCGTGAGACTGAGCGAACGCGCCATGGTTCGCGCCGCTTCGAGGGCTACCATTTTGGCGCGGTAACGCTTGGCGCGCGTGCCACTGACGCAACCGAGCGCGATCCCCCTCCCCGTCAGCCGCTGATCGGCGTTGTCAGCACGCAAGGTCAGCCGGTATTCGGCGCGCGATGTGAACATTCGATACGGCTCGCTGACGCCGCGCGTCACCAAATCATCGATCATCACGCCAACATAACCCTCGGCCCGGTCGAACAGGATCGAGGCCGCGCCGGTGGCGGCAGCCGCAGCATTGAGGCCGGCGACAAGACCTTGCGCGGCGGCTTCCTCGTAGCCGGTCGTGCCGTTGATTTGGCCCGCGAGAAATAGGCCAGCCAGTCGCTTGGTCTCCAAACTTGGATGCAGCTCGCGCGGATCGACATGGTCGTATTCGATGGCATAGCCGGGGCGAACAACACGTGCCTGTTCGAGGCCGGGGATGGTGGCGATCAGCGCCGCCTGCACATCCTCTGGCAGCGACGTTGAGATGCCATTCGGGTAGACCGTAGTGTCGTCGAGCCCCTCTGGCTCAAGAAAAATCTGATGACCGTCGCGCTCGCCAAAGCGCACGATCTTGTCTTCGATCGAGGGGCAGTACCGTGGACCGGGGCTCGTGATCTGACCGGAATACATTGGCGAACGATGGACATTCGCGCGAATGATGGCGTGGGTCGCCGCGGTCGTACGGGTGATGCCGCATTCGACCTGGCGGTTCGCGATGCGCTCGGTGAGCATTGAGAACGGCTCGGGCGGATCGTCACCCGGCTGCATTTCGACGCTGCCCCAGTCGATGGTCGTGCCATCCAACCGCGCCGGCGTGCCGGTCTTCAGCCGCCCCAGCCGAAACCGAAAACGCTCGAGCGTAGCGGAAAGTCCGAGTGCCGGCCCCTCGCCTATCCGGCCTGCCGGAATCTGCCGCTCGCCGATATGAATGAGACCGCGCAAAAACGTACCAGTGGTCAGGACGATCGCGCCTGCTTGAAATTCGCGCCCATCGCAGAGGCGAACGCCCGTTGCGCTTTTGCTGCCGAGCAAATCGTCAACCTCTCCCTCGATCACAGTCAGGTCTGCAGTGGCGCGGATCGCCTGCTGCATCGCCGCGGCGTAGAGCTTGCGGTCGGCCTGCGCTCGCGGCCCGCGCACCGCCGGCCCCTTGCGGCGATTGAGCATGCGAAACTGGATACCGGCAGCGTCGGCGACGCGGGCCATCAGGCCATCGAGCGCGTCGATCTCGCGAACCAAGTGGCCTTTGCCCAGACCCCCGATCGATGGATTGCACGACATTACGCCAACGCTCGCGAAGCGCTGCGTGACGAGCGCCACGCGTGCTCCCATGCGCGCGGCCGCGGCCGCCGCCTCGCAGCCGGCGTGGCCGCCACCAACCACAATCACATCAAAACGACGATCCATCGCGTCACCAAATCCGGAAAGCCCTTCTAGTGAATGCATCGTGGCCGGTCAAAACCGTGTTTCACGTGAAACAAGACCCGAATTAATGATTCATTTACCGATGCAAAAGTCGCGGAAAATCTTGTCCAGCACGTCTTCGACATCGACGCGGCCGGTCAGTCGGCCAAGGGCCCAGGTCGCGTGACGCAGCTCTTCGGCGATCAGCTCCTCGCGCGGACTTGCTGCAGCACTCTCCGCCAAGGCGCTGTCCAAGGCTGTAGCAGTTTCCTCAAGGGCGTGACGGTGGCGAGCCCGTGTCACCACTGTCGCCTCGCCCGCCGCAAAAGACTCTCTCGCGCACGTGGCCAACGCGCTGAACAGTGCATCGAGCCCCTCGCCGCGCTCCGCTGAAACTGAAAAAGCGAATTCAAATTCATCTCTTTTGATGTGGCGGCACGAACCGGCAAGCGATCGTTTCCTTGCGCTCTCTTCGAGCAAATCAATCTTGTTTTCGACGAGCCATTGCGGCGCGTCGCTTTTAAGCCGCGGTAACTCCGCGGGAGCTCGGCCATCGGCCGACGCGTCAGTGACCCACAGCACCAAATCGGCCTCAGCCGCACGGGCGCGTGCGCGGCGTACACCCTCCTGCTCCACCGGCTCGACGCTATCGCGAATGCCGGCGGTGTCCAGAACCGTCGCGGGATAGCCATCGAGATCGAGATGAACCTCGATCACATCGCGGGTCGTGCCGGCGAAAGGCGAAACGATCGCTGCCTCGCGCCGGGCCAATCGGTTGAACAGCGTCGACTTACCGGCATTCGGCGGCCCGGCAATGGCGACGACAAGACCATCGCGCAGCCGCTCGCCGCGGCTGCCGTCAGCAAGCGTGGCGGCAATTTCATCGCGCAGGCTGCGCGCGATTTTCGCCGCGGGCGTTATCAAATCTTCCGGCACATTGGCTTCGTCAGAAAAATCGATGCGCGCTTCGACCAATGCCAGCGCGTCGATCAGGCGCTGGCGCCAGGCTTCGGCGCGGTCGCCGATCAGTCCCTTGAATTGGCGGAATGCTTGTCGCCGCTGCGCCGCCGTCTCGGCGGCGACGAGATCACCAAGTCCTTCCACCGCGGTGAGATCGAGCTTGCCGTGTTCAAAAGCGCGCCGCGTGAATTCGCCCGGTTCGGCCATGCGGCAGCCTTCGACCGCGCTCAGCGCCTTGAGGACGCCGGCGATGACCGCGTGACCGCCATGCAGCTGCAATTCCGCGACGTCCTCGCCGGTCTCGCTTGCCGGCGCCGGAAACCAAAGCGCCAGCGCCTCGTCGATCACCTCCCCGCTCGCCGGCTCGTGCACGCGGAGGAGCGTCGCCTGACGCGGCCGCGGCACGCGACCGGTCAGTCGCTCAAGCGCAAGCCGCGCCCGCGGACCGGAAATGCGCACCACGGCAATGGCCGCCGGCGGACGGCCAGAGGACAAAGCGAAAATGGTGGAACGATCGGCCATGGTGCAGGGTTGGCGTCCATTGAGGTCGGCGCTTCGCGCGATGCGGGCTACTTGCTACGGTGCGTCCATGTCAACGTCGCCGTCAACGCAGCCGTCAACGCCATCACAGGCCGCCTCACAGAACCTCGCCGGTCCGGGCCGTAATCGTCTCGCCGCAGAGACCAGCCCGTATCTGCTGCAGCACCGGGATAACCCGGTCGATTGGTGGCCTTGGGGGCCCGAAGCGCTGGCGCAAGCCAAGCGCAGCAATAAGCCAATTCTCCTCTCGGTTGGTTATGCCGCCTGTCACTGGTGTCACGTGATGGCACACGAGAGCTTCGAGGATGAACCGACCGCGCGAGTGATGAACGAGCTGTTCGTCAATATCAAAGTCGATCGCGAGGAGCGGCCCGACATCGATCAGATCTACATGGCGGCGCTGCACCACCTGGGCGAGCATGGCGGCTGGCCGCTGACAATGTTTCTGACGCCGGACGGCGAACCGATCTGGGGCGGCACTTATTTCCCAAAGATGTCGCGCTACGGCAAGCCGGCTTTTGTCGATGTGTTGCGCGAAATCGGGCGGCTATTCCGCGAAGAGCCGGCGAGGATCGAGCGCAATCGCACTGCGCTGATGGAGCGGCTTGCGACCGCGGCGCGGCCCGCCGGTATGGCGACGATCGGGCGCGACGAGCTCGACAACGCCGCGCGGCAGCTTGGCGGGCTCATCGATCCGGTCAATGGCGGCACGCGCGGCGCGCCGAAATTTCCGCAAGCCGCACTGTTCGAATGCCTCTGGCGCGCGGGCTTACGCACCGGCGAAGCACGCTATTTTGCGGCCGTTGAAATCACGCTCGACCACATCTGCGAGGGCGGCATCTACGACCACCTCGGCGGCGGGTTCGCCCGCTATTCAGTGGACGAGCGCTGGCTCGTGCCGCACTTCGAAAAGATGCTCTACGACAACGCCCAGCTGCTCGAATTATTGGCGATCGCTTACCGGCGCACCGGCAAGGATTTGTATCGCCGCCGCGCGCACGAAACGGTCGGCTGGCTCGAGCGGGAAATGACGACGGAGCAGGGCGCGTTTTGTGCTTCGCTCGACGCCGATTCCGAAGGCGAAGAAGGAAAATTCTACGTCTGGTCCTATAACGAGGTGATCCGGCAGCTCGGCATCGAGGATGGCGAATTTTTTGCCCGGCACTATGACGTCACGCCGGCCGGCGATTTCGAAGGCCACAATATTCTCAACCGGCTGAAACCGTTGCCGCGCGATGACACCGATGAGGCGCGGCTCATGGGTTTGCGCGAAAAGCTCCTGTCCGTGCGCGCCTTGCGGGTGCGGCCCGGCCTCGACGACAAGGTGCTCGCCGATTGGAACGGGCTGATGATAGCGGCGCTGGCCAATGCCGGATCGATGCGGGATGAGCCGCGATGGTTGGAGCTTGCCAGCCGCGCTTTTGATTTCGTTGCCGACAGCATGGCGCGGAGCGATCGCCTCGGCCATTCCTGGCGTCAAGGCAAGCTCAAATTTCCGGGGCTCGCTTCGGACTATGCCGCGATGATCCGCGCTGCGCTCGCGCTCCATGAAGCGACGGGCAGGGCGCGTTTCCTCGATCATGCGCTACGATGGCAGCGGGCCTTGGATCGCGATTACGTCAATGCGCAAACCGGCGCGTATTATCTGACCGCCGCTGACGCGGAAGGGCTCGTCATTCGCCCGGCCGCAACCACCGATGAGGCAACGCCGAACCACAACGCGGTCGCCGCGCAAAATCTCATCCGGTTGGCGGTGCTGTCCGGCGATGATGCCTGGCGAGACAAAGCGGACCGGTTGATCGCAGCCGTTGCGCCGCTCATCGCCGAGAATCTCTACATGCACATGGCGATGCTCAACGCCATCGATCTGCGGCTGCGCGGCGCCGAAATCGTGGTGACGGGGCAAAGCGCGGGCGCCGACGCGCTGCTTGCTGCCGCGCGCCGCCTGCAACCGCTTGATCGCATCGTGCTGCACGCCCCATCCGCCGAGGCACTGCCAGATAAACACCCGGCGCGCGACAAGTTAAACGCCGCGCGCGAGCCGCAAGCTTTCGTCTGTGTCGGGGAGACCTGTTCGCTGCCGATCACCGATGCTTCAGCTCTGCCTGAAGCGATCGACGCGATGAGACGATAAGCGCTTACGTATTCATCGAGTCGAAAAACTCGCCGTTGTTTTTGGTATTGCGCAGCTTGTCGAGCAGGAAGTCGATCGCATCCATCGTGCCCATTGGATTGAGGATGCGGCGCAGCACGTACATCTTCTTGAGTTGATCCGGCGGCACCAACAATTCTTCCTTGCGCGTGCCGGAGCGCGTGATGTCCATCGCCGGGAAGGTGCGCTTGTCGGCAACTTTGCGGTCGAGGATGAGCTCCGAATTGCCGGTGCCCTTGAACTCTTCGAAGATCACTTCGTCCATGCGGCTGCCGGTATCGATCAGCGCGGTGGCGATGATGGTCAGCGAGCCGCCTTCCTCGATATTGCGCGCCGCGCCGAAGAAGCGCTTCGGCCGTTGCAACGCATTGGCGTCGACGCCGCCGGTGAGCACCTTGCCGGACGACGGCACCACGGTGTTGTAAGCGCGGCCGAGCCGGGTAATCGAATCGAGCAGGATCACCACATCGCGGCCGTGCTCGACGAGCCGCTTGGCTTTTTCGATCACCATCTCGGCGACCTGGACGTGGCGCACTGCCGGCTCATCGAAGGTCGACGAGATTACCTCGCCTTTCACCGAGCGCTGCATATCGGTGACTTCCTCCGGCCGCTCGTCGATCAGGAGCACGATTAGGTAGACTTCCGGATGGTTGTGGGTGATCGAGTGCGCGATATTCTGTAAGAGCACGGTCTTGCCGGTGCGCGGCGGCGACACGATCAACGCACGCTGTCCCTTGCCGACCGGCGCGACGATGTCGATGACGCGGGCTGAGAGGTCCTTTTTGGTCGGATCCTCGTATTCCATTTTCAGCCACTCGTCTGGATAGAGCGGCGTCAAATTGTCGAAATTCACCTTGTGCCGCGCTTTTTCCGGATCTTCGAAATTGAGCGAATTGACTTTGAGCAGCGCGAAATAGCGTTCGCCCTCTTTGGGGCTGCGGATGTGA
>Ga0306925_10007667_pt1 | contig 10174 bp, 10 predicted proteins | sample flu12Cox44000176_FD_203755 | JGI IMG/M metagenome (GOLD analysis project Ga0306925, IMG submission 203755) | Lab enrichment of tropical soil microbial communities from Luquillo Experimental Forest, Puerto Rico - flux8day.12C.oxic.44.000.176 (v2)... | ecosystem: Environmental > Terrestrial >... | reverse complement strand
CCCATCCATCATGTCACTCGGGGCAACGATATCGGCGCCGGCCTCTGCGTGGCTGACAGCGGTCTGAACCAGCAACTCGACTGAGGCATCATTCAAAACGCGATACCCGTGCCGGGATTTCTCGACCATGCCACAGTGCCCATGGGAAGTGTATTCGCAAAGACAGACATCGGTGATCACAATCAGGTCGGGAGCAGCCGTTTTGAGCGCGCGTACTGCCTGTTGAACGACTCCCGTTGGCGCATAGGCCTGTGAAGCGCTCTCGTCCTTGACCTGGGGTAACCCGAAGAGAAGGATCGCCGGAATGCCGGATCGCCGCACGGCGAGCGCCTCTTTCACGAGGTCCTCAACCGAGTGCTGGAATACGCCCGGCATGCTGGAGACTTCGACGCGATCTGCAACTTTCTCTGAAACGAACATGGGGTAGATAAGCTGCCTGACTTCCAGCCGGGTCTCCTGAACCATTTGCCGCAGAAAATCACTGGACCGCAACCTTCGCGGCCGATGAGTAAGGTCGAGCATAAGATATGATAAGATTTCAAAATCCACGGTTCAAGGGCAGGCCTTCCGCGTTCCGAGTTCGGAGTTCGGAGTATGGCGCTTGGCGCAGATTTTCCTTTGGAGTTTTACTAGAACGCGGAACTCCGAACGCCCGTCCTTGAACTTTCAACGTTGAAACTCGATCTTTGGCTGAAAAGCCGAACGCGGAACTCCGAACGCCAAACGTTCCGACCAAACGCCCGTCCCCATGCCCCGCTTTCTCCTGATAAATCTCAACAATACTTCCACGAAGCTCGCGCTGGCCGACGCGGCAGCATTGTTGAAAAGGAAAGTGGTACCGACAAAGAGCCTTTCGGTTTCCGCAGCCCGGCAGGCGGTGAAAGGGTGGTCGTTTGAGGGTGTTGTTCTTGCCTCGGTGGTGCCGAAGAAGGCACGAATTTTTCAAACGCTTTTCCGAAACAGGCTGTTGGAGGTAACGCCTGAACTGAACCTGGGGGTAGGAATTGATTTTCCGGAACCCGGCGGCATCGGCGCAGACCGTTTGTGCAACGCCGTCGGCGTCGTAAGTCGGTATGGCAGTCCGGCAATCGTGGTCGATTTTGGCACTGCGGTTACGTTCGACATCATCTCAAAAAATCGGGCCTACATCGGCGGGGTGATCGCCCCCGGTCTTGGCGTAATGACAGATTACCTGTATCAGCGCACCGCGTTGCTGCCAAAGATTAACCTTGAGGAACCTCCAGACGTCATCGGCAAATCCACCCGGGGAGCAATGTTAGCAGGTGCCGTCTACGGGTATCGCGGGCTTGTCCGGCAGATCGTTACCGAGATCGTCGCGAGACTGGAGGGCAAAGCGAGTATCGTAGCGACCGGGAGCTATGCGTCGCTCATCGCCGCGAAACTTCCGGAGTTGCAAATTGTCGATCCGGACCTCACTCTTGAAGGGCTTCGGATTATCTGCCTCAACAACCTCCCCCAATGAGTTCGCCAACAGCCATCGGTATCGATTTTGGCGGCACGAGCGTAAAGATTGGTGTCGTCCGGAACGGCTCGATTATCGAGCGAGGGAACGTTATTCGCACGCGCCAGGACGGCAAAACGGGAAAGCTGATCGATGCAATCGTCGCCGAAATCGAGCGACTGAAAACCCAGTATAAGGATCTCGAAGGAGTCGGGTTTGGATTGCCGGGAATCATCAACCCCGGCGAAGGCGTCGTCCTGAACCTCACCAACGTAAAGGGTTGGCATGACATCCCCTTGCGCTCCATTGTCTCGGAGCGAACCGGTCTTCCGACGAACCTGGAGAATGACGCGAAAGCGATGGCTTATGCGGAATGGAAGTTTGGCGGTGGCCAGGGCTTGCCGAACGTCGTTTGCGTGACGCTGGGAACAGGGATTGGGGGGGGCCTGATCTTGAATGGTCGCCTCTACCGCGGTGGCGCCATGGTGGCCGGCGAGATCGGCCAGATGTCCATCGACTACCAGGGAAAGGATTTTGTTTATGGAAACAAGGGTGCTCTCGAAGCTTATGTGGGCCACTTTCATATCTCGGAGCGCGCTAAAGAGATTTACAATGCGGCGGGAAAGCCCTTGTCCGACGACAAAGCTGACCTCGAGGTACTAACCAAAGCCGCCTTGGCAGGGGATTACCTGGCTTTGCAGCTCTGGGCCGAGATTGGATTAAAGCTCGGTGTTGGCCTGACGAACGTGATCTGGCTGCTGAACCCCGATCGCATCGTAATCGGAGGCGGGGTCGCCAAGGCCGGAGATCTGCTTTTTTCGCATGTACGGAGGACAATCCAGACTCGTTGCGAAAAGACGTTTTGGGGGAAGTTGGACGTCGTGCCGGCTACCTTGGGCAACGATGCGGGAATCATCGGTGCTGCGACCCTGGCTCTGGAATCCGAATTCCTGCCGGAAAAGAGCTGATTACGAGCATCGTTGAAGTGCGTTCGCACTCGGAACGGCTTGCAACCGCGCCTTGGTTCGGCGAGACTCGGACATGTCTTTAGAGGAGCGAGCCGCCAAGGCCGCTAAGATCGCTGAGAAACCGCACCAATACAAGGTTTGCCAAGCGTGTGACTCGATTGTAACCCGCCGGTCTGCAACCTGTCCGAGTTGTCACGGATACCGCTTCGACGAAGATCCGGAAGCAGTAGTCGAGCAAGCCAAGATCCTCGGTTCCCGTGAGCGAACCAGCGTGCTGTCGGAGGATCTATTCTGAACGCCTTGCAGGGCGGATTTCGCTAAAGCGGACACGTCGTCGCGGCCTATAATTCCGGAGGGTGCGCCATAGTCCGACGGTGGTCGGACGACGGCGGCAGCAGCCACCGCCGGGTAATAGCAGGTTTTCCTGGCGCCTGACCCAGACGCCCTACAGTTCTACAAAGCTTCTAAATTCTTGCCCGGTACCAGGTAGTTCTGAACGTAGTCTGCGACGGCTGCCTCCAGGCTGTAGCGCGGCCCTTTGTAGCCCGTTGCCATTAATTTGGCGATATTTGCCTGAGTGAAATACTGGTACTTGCCACGGAGCACGTCAGGCATCTCGATAAACTCGATCTCCGGCCTTTTCCCGAGCGCGGCGAAGACAGCGGTCGCCAAATCGATCCAGGTCCGCGCCTGACCCGAGCCCAGGTTGAAGAGTCCGGCCGTGCCTTGCCTGATCGCCAAATGAATGGTCATATCAACGGCATCCTTCACGTAAAGAAAGTCGCGCTTTTGCTCTCCGTCTCTGAACTCCGGTTTGTAGCTCTTGAATAGCTCAATCCTCCCGGTTTCCTGAAGCTGATCGAAGGCTTTGCTGACCAGGCTGCGCATTTCGCCCTTGTGTGCTTCGTTCGGGCCAAAAACGTTGAAATACTTCAAGCCGACGACCTGCCCGAGGTAGCCCCTGCGCTTGGCGTGGAGATCGAAAAGCTGCTTTGAGAAACCGTAAGCGTTTAAGGGACGCAGCCGATTGATTCCGGATTCGTTTTCGTCCATCCCTTGCGATCCGTCTCCATAGGTGGCCGCCGACGAGGCGTAAACGAAGCGTACTGCTCGGCGTACAGACCATTCACACAACTGCCGGGTGTACCCATAGTTGTTGTTCATCAAGAATCCCAGGTCCCGCTCCGTTGTTGAAGCACAAGCTCCAAGATGGAATACCCAACGAATGTCATTCAGGGCTAGCGCTTCAGATCGGACGGCATCGAGGAGATCGTCCGCCGAGACGTAGTCATCGAATCGCAAAGGGGAAAGATTGCGCCACTTTTCATCCGTGGCCAGGCGATCGGCGACCAGGATATTATCAATCCCCCGAGAGTTCATCGCCCAGACGAGCGCGCTGCCGATAAATCCCGCGCCGCCAGTAACGAGGATCTTGCCTTTTGATAAATCACTCACAGTTTGAATTCACCACCTAATCGACGTTCATTTCCGAAGCAAGAGAACTCACTCAGATGGAAAAAGCTCGGCGCATGTTCTGGATCGTCGGCCTGATCCTGTCTGCCGGAATCCTCGCCGTTGCGCTCGGCGGTTACTGGTCCCGGCCAAGGAACGAGCCCGACCTCTCTTCCCTGAACCATTACCTCGAGGGTACAGCGCAAAAGGTTCTCTCTCTCTCCAAGGTGGCGGATGCAACGATTGAGGTGAAGGTCAGCCGCGCCGCGCTGCAGTCAGAAGTCGATCGGATCAAGGATCTTGCAACCAAATTTGGCGGAAGCGCAGTGGCGGACTCGAACAGCCAGACCGGGGCGGACCTTCTGGCCGTGATACCCGAGCGATTCGGGGATCAGTTCACCGAGGCCGTGCGTGTGACCTCCAAGACTGCGCCAGAGGGGACTCCATCTCCCGGTGCAAAGACGGTGCTCGTCGAAATAAAACTGGTTTTAACAGAGTAGCGAAATGGTCCTTGTAACATTCGCGCTCGCTGAGGAGGGACGGGTTTTTCAGAAGCGGTTGACGAATCGGCAAAAACACGACGGAATCGTTTGCGGCTCGGTCGCCGGCATTGAAGTGGGTATCTGCTGCTTAGGTATCCGTGCCTCCGAGCGAGCGCATTTCGAAGACGTGATCTGCAAGTTTGAGCCGAACTGGGTGCTGAGTTCCGGATTTGCCGGCAGCACACGATCACTGGTAATGTCCGGAGACTTCGTGCTTTCGGAAAATTTCTCCGACACGGAACTCGTCACTCAGATCAAGGGAACCCGCCTGGTTGATGCTGCCGGAAAGTTTCTCTCCGTGTCCGAAGTGGTCGGCCCGGAAAGCAAACTGCGTTTGAATCGGCTTGGGGACACTGTCGCTGTGGATATGGAATCGGCGATCGTCGCCGAGATCTGCCGATCGGCCACGATCCCAATCGTCACGGCGCGAATGATCTCGGACGCACTCCCGGAGCGGATTCCGAAGATTTTTCTTGGTGAGTGGACGATCCGTCCGGCGGACTGGATTGAAGCCGCGAAATTCAGCGGCCGGATGCTTCGACTTACCGGCAAACTTGCTGTCCGCCTGGAAGGTCTGTTGCGGTACCTGCATGGGAAATTCGCTTTTAGAAATGTGCCTCGTTTGCCATGATCAAGACTGGCATGCACGAACTGACTCGCATCGAACCTGCCGTAATTGAAGATCTCCCGCTTCTTACCGAGCTTTTGATGGATCTCTTCAGGCAGGAACCCGATTTCCGGCCAGACTACAACAACCAGATGCGAGGGCTTCGGCTAATCCTCGAGCAACCTAGCCGGGGCCGAATCTTCGTCCTGCGAACTGCCAACCAGATCCTGGGCATGATCAATCTGCTCTTTACTATCAGCACAGCCGAGGGAGGCTTCGTAGTTATCCTGGAGGACTTGATCATTCATCAGAACTTTCGCAGGCAGGGTTTCGGCGGCAAACTTCTGGAATACGCCATCGAGTACGCCAAGCAGAAAGATTTCCTGCGAATCACGTTGCTCACCGACCTGGTTAACGATGAGTCCAGGGCCTTTTTCGAGAAGCATGGATTCCAGCGCTCAGAAATGATTCCAATGCGTATCTACCTCGGTACTTCGGCCGCATTACGCACGGGAGCCTGAGCATATATGTCCAACGAAGGATTTGCGGACCTGGGTTTCGCAAAAGTGGATATCACTCGCCGGGCCCGGCGCGGGTTTCCCGAAGCAGTTTTCAGTGAAGGAAAGAGCGGTGCCGAGCTTAGCCAGATTCTTCATGTCCTGGTGACCCAGGATGGAGTGGCGCTTGCGACCCGCGCCTCTGCAGAGCAATTCGATGTCGTCCAAAAACGGCTGACGGACGCACGCTTCGAAGCTCGGGCCCGTATGATCGTGCTGGAGCGAACGGCGCTGCCGCGGCTCCCGGGCAAGGCAGCCATTGTTAGTGCAGGAACGACGGACGGACCGGTGGTTGAAGAGGCTCGTGTAACTCTGGCGTTGTTCGGCGCGAGCGTCGACGTAGTTCAAGACGTCGGCGTGGCTGGAATTCATCGCGCCCTTGCCGCTCGCGAACGATTCGAGACGGCGAACGCGATCATTGTTGTCGCAGGGATGGACGGGGCCTTGCCGAGCGTGGTCGGCGGTTTGGTGAGCAAGCCAGTCATTGCGGTCCCGACCAGTGTGGGATATGGAGCGAGCTTTGGCGGAGTAGCGGCTTTGCTCGCGATGCTGAACAGCTGCGCGAGCGGCGTAACAGTCGTTAATATCGATAACGGATTCGGCGCCGCCTACGCCGCAGCATTGATCCTCCGGAATCTGAGTATCTAATCCGCCTCAAACCTGTGAAATCTGCGGTTCGACTCCCGGTATCAGCGGCTGGATCAGTCGCGAGCTGGAGCTTTTGCTTCATGATGCTCGCCAAACAGCTGACGGATGATTTCCTCGATCGGCTCTTCCTCGACGCTGAAGTCGTGAACCTGGCAGTTTGTCAGGATCTCCCGGCAAACGTCCATGACACGCTCGCGCTGCACCTTGAGCTTGATCGAATCGGATGTGCGTTCCACGACTTCGCCTTCGCTGAATGAGTATTCGGGTTTCTGATCGAAAGTAAACTTGAGCAGCTTGTAGCCGGCAAAGCGCTCGATGATGCTTTCCAATTCGCCATCGAAGAACACCTTCCCGTGATCGATGACAATGACCCGCCGGCAGAGTTCCTCGATGTCCTGCATATAGTGACTGGTCAGAATCGTCGATATCCGGTTCCGCTCATTGTAGAAGCGTAGAAAGTCTCTCACTCTTTTCTGGCTCACCACATCGAGTCCGATGGTGGGTTCGTCCAGGAAAAGGACCCGTGGGCTATGGATTAAAGCTGCGATCAACTCCATTTTCATTCGCTCGCCGAGACTGAGCTCGCGCACCATGACATTAAGCTTATCACGCACTTCCAGAAGATCGACGAGCTCGTCCACGATCCCATGAAACCGGCGGCTATCGATTTCATAGATCGCCCGATTTAACTCCAGCGATTCCCGAGCGGGTAGATCCCACCAGAGCGCATTTTTCTGGCCCAGCACCAGGCTGAACTGCCGCTTGAACTCACTCTTTCGTTCCCAAGGCACGAAACCTAGAACCCGGGCCTCCCCTGATGTGGGAACAAGTAGTCCGGAAAGCATCTTCAGGACCGTAGTCTTACCGGCGCCATTCGGGCCCAGGAAGCCGACAAATTCCCCTTCTTCAATCGCAAAGGTCACTCCCTGCGCCGCCTGCGTTTCCGCATAGTCGCGAGCAAAAAGCCCTCTAAGCGCGCCAGCCAGGCCGTGCTTCTTCTTGTAGGTGCGATAAGTCTTGGTCAGACAGTCGGCAACGATTGCTGGTGGCATTCACGCTGCGCTCTTGGACTTAGTCGTCTGCGTTGTCCGAAGAAGCGGTCGAATTTTCTCGACGGCGGCTTCGGTCGTTACTCCATGCTTCTTGCGGAGGATCGGAATGGATCCGTGTTCGACAAACTGGTCCGGCCATCCGATTCGTACAACCGGCGTATGGATGCGAGCCTCCGACAGATATTCCATGACTGCGCAGCCGAAGCCATTGTGCAGCACGTGGTCTTCAAAGGTACAAATGACATCCACGCTCCGGGCAAAGAATTCCAATGTCCCCGCGTCAAGAGGCTTGATCCATCGAGGATTGATTAACGCAACCGAAACGCCATCGGCTTCCAGGACTTTGGCGGTTTCCTGAGCCAGAGCGAACATATTTCCAAGTCCCAGTAACGCCACTTCGCGCCCATGCTGTACCACCTCCGCCTTCCCGATCTCCAGCAGCTTCGGCTGAGCCTTCGGCTTGGCGCCGGTCCCGGCGCCGCGAGGATACCGGATAGCGATCGGTCCCTGGTGGTAATTCAGCATCGTCCACAGCATATCGACGAATTCCTCCTCATCTTTCGGTTGCATATGGACGATGTTGGGCACATGGCGCAGGTAACCAATATCGAACAGCCCATGGTGCGTAGGCCCATCGTCCCCGGAGAGCCCGGCGCGATCCATACAGATCGCGATATTCAGATTTTGCAGCGCAATATCGTGGATAACCATGTCGTAAGCGCGCTGCATAAAGGTCGAATAAATAGTTAGGAACGGTTTGAACCCCTGGGTGGCAAGCCCGCAAGCGAAGAGGGCAGCATGTTCCTCGGCAATTCCGACATCGAAGTACCGGTCAGGGTGCCTGGCCGCAAAATGGAACAAACCTGTCCCTGATGGCATGGCAGCCGTGATTGCCAGGAGGTTATTGTTGTTGTCGGCAAACTTGGACAGCGTCTGTCCGAGCACTTCAGAGTAGGTGGGTGTGCTTGCCGTAGCGGTCTCACCGGTCTCAAGCTTGAATTTCCCCAAGCCGTGAAATTTATCGGGTTTCGCGATGGCCGGGGCGTAGCCCTTGCCCTTTTGCGTAATGATATGCAGAAGCACCGGTTCGTTCTGGCGCTTCAAAAACTCGAAGGTGCGAATCAGCAGCCCGATATCGTGGCCGTCGATCGGTCCGTAATAACGCAAACCGAGTTCTTCGAAAATCACGCTCGGAAGCAGGAGGTGCTTCACGCCCTCTTCGACCTTATGTGCAAGCTGATGGGCAAACTTGCCGCCGATCATCCCGACAAATTTCGCCGCCTTTTCATGCAGATGGCTGTAGGCATCATTCGTGACGATCTTATTTAAATAGTTGGCGATAGCTCCGACATTCTTCGCGATCGACCATTCATTGTCGTTCAAGACGACGATAAAGCGTCTGGTATGATCTGCCACATTATTCAGCGCCTCATAGCTCGGCCCGCAGGTGAGGGCGGCGTCCCCGGCAACGACGACAACATGGTCCTTCCCACCACGCCGGTCTCTTGCAACAGCCATACCAAGAGCAGCCGACAAGGCCGTTCCGGCGTGACCTGCCCCGTAGCAATCGTGCTCGCTTTCAGAGCGGAGCAGAAAGCCATTGAGTCCCTGGTATTGGCGGATCGAAGCAAAACGGTCGCGCCGGCCGGTGAGCAGTTTGTGTACGTAACCCTGATGGCTCACGTCAAAGACCAGCTTGTCCAGAGGGGTCTCAAAGACGCGGTGCAACGCAATCGTGAGCTCAACGACCCCGAGGTTCGGACCGAGATGCCCGCCGGTCTGGGACAGGACTGTGATCAGTTCGTCTCGGATCTCCTGGGCAAGCTGTGGAAGTTGCGTTTCGTCCAGACGCTTAAGGTCAGCGGGAGAATCGATGCCATCCAGAATCCGGCTCTTGGCCGTTTCAGAAGAGGCTGATTTCATCATTTTTTGTCTTCTTTAAGTCCTTCGACTGTTCGACTACCGGGCTCTGAGCTTTGGCCGCCGCACTGCGGTTAAGCACCTCAATTCGATTTTCGGCAGCAGCCAGACATTCATTACAAATCCCGATAAGTCTTATTCCTTCCTCGTAACGCAAGATCAGCTCCTGGAGAGGAAGCTTGGACGACTCCATCTGTTCCACGATTCTGTCAAGCCTTTCCATGGCAGCCTCGAACGACAAATGGTTGGTTTCTGACTCTGCTTTCAACATTCCTTGGACTGGCAACCTTAGCCAGAGAGCCGCGGAAAGCCAACAATTTCGAGCGCTACGGCGGACTAGGCCACCGCGCCAAAGTCAGCCAGATGCGCGACAGGCTATAGACTAATTGTTGTTCGCCGGAGATGGCGTCTCCCCGGGGGTGGGTAAGCCGACACCGGAGGCGGGAAGGCTGGGGAACGGAGGCGTTTTTTGACCCTGGAACATCGGGTGCTGGGACGCCGTTACGTTGACCGTAAGTTCCTTCCCACCGCGAACGACCGTAACCGGCACATCTTCTTGGGCTGTGAGAAAAAACGACGCGTCGATCAAATCGTCTGGAGCAGTCCGAATCTTCACCGTTCCCACCTGGAGCACGACATCGCCGTTCTCCAAGCCTGCGTGCGCCGCCGGAGAGTCATCGGAAAAACCGGTGATTACAACTGTCGACTCCTTAATGGCCTGATCACCATTCCCGACCCTGACGCCCAGCCAGCCGGGTCGGACCTCTCCAAATCGGAGATAGTCTGTTCGAACTTTTTCGGCCGCCTTGATCGGGAGCGCATAGCACGCGGTGCCGTTATCGATGCTGCTGATGAGAATCCCAACTGCTTCACCGTTCAGGTTGAGAACCGGCGAACCGCCTTCCCCCCGTTGAGCAGCAATGTTTGCCCGGATCAAAGTCGTGCAGAAGTAGCGATCGAGATATT
>Ga0306925_10007666_pt1 | contig 10174 bp, 8 predicted proteins | sample flu12Cox44000176_FD_203755 | JGI IMG/M metagenome (GOLD analysis project Ga0306925, IMG submission 203755) | Lab enrichment of tropical soil microbial communities from Luquillo Experimental Forest, Puerto Rico - flux8day.12C.oxic.44.000.176 (v2)... | ecosystem: Environmental > Terrestrial > Soil... | reverse complement strand
GGTGAAGGCCCCGCCGGTAGTGGCCTCCCCGGCCGCCAGCACCCGCATCTGGATGACACCGAGATTGACAGTCCGCCCCTCGCCGGGAGCCACCGTGTGCGCGTGTCCTGTTAGGAGCATCGTCCTCACCCACCCTGTGCTCTGTCGGGGTCCGTCCCGTGCGGAGGGACCCGCCTGATGACACCGTCTCGGGATACGGGGCCGGTGGCAATATCAAAAAATGAAGTAATCTTGCGGTCAGTTGCGTGCAAAACTTGAAGCATGCGGACCTACGGCCAGTTCTGCCCGGTCGCGCGCACCTCGGAGCTGCTCGCAGAACGATGGACGCCGATCATCATCCGGAACCTGCTCAACGGGTGCCGGTCCTTCAGCGAGATCAGGCAGGGCGCGCCGGGAATTCCGACCGCACTGCTTACCAGCCGGCTCGGCACCCTGGAACGGCACGGGATCATCGAACGCGAGCGCGCCCCATCCGGGCGCGGCTGGTCCTACCGGCTGACCGAACAAGGCCAGGACCTCAAGGCGGTGTGCGAGGCGATGGGCCAGTGGGGGGCCCGATGGCTGGAGGTCGAGCCACACCACAGGGATCCGGCCTATGTCCTGTGGGCGACCACCAAACTGGTGGACATCGGGAAGCTGCCCGACCGGACGGTGGTCATGCGGTTCGAGCTGCGGGACCGGCCACAGGACAGCTACTGGCTGGTGCTGCGCAAGCCAACCCCGGAGTTGTGCACCAAAGGCACCGGATACGTCGAGGACATCATCGCCCGCACCGACGCGGCATGCCTGATCGACATCCACCTGAAGCGGACCAGCTACTCCGAAGCGCTCCGCAGCGGCCGCCTGTCCCTGGAAGGACCCCGGCAACTCACGGAAGCCTTCATGACGTGGATCCGGCCCAGCCCATACGCCGAAATCGTGCCGGCCGGCAATCACGCCGCCCGCGTGGCGATGGGTCCACCGATTGACCCAGGCCCGCGGACGGGTGGGTCAAGGCAGGAATAGCACTCAGGCCTGACGCGGCGAGGTTACCTCGGATCAAATGGCAGGCGAGGCTGCCCGGCCTGCCACTTGATTCGAGGCAGAGCAGGCCACGAGGCAAGCCACAGCTCGGATCACCTGACACGGGAAGGGGCGGCAGGGGCCGTGCTGCCGATGTGGGGCCGTGCGCGTTAGAGGATCAGGGCGATCTTGCCGGTGGTGTGGCCGTCCAGGATCGCGCGGTGCGCGGCGGCCGCCTCGGCCAGCGGGAACGTCTGGGAGACCAGCACCCGCAGCTTCCCGTCCTGGGCAAGCCTGGCCAGTTCCAGCCGGGCGCGTTCGCGGATCTCGGTGCCGGGGTCCGCGCCGGGCGCACCGCCGAGCACCTTGATACCCGCCTGCAGCCCCCGCCGGAACGCCACGATCGTGGCGTTCCTGGCCTTGTCCGAGACCATGCCCATGGAGACGTCCCAGGCCTCGTCGGTGCCGACCAGGTCGAGGGCAGCATCGACCCCGTCCGGAGCCGCGACGGCGACCCGGTCCGCCAGGCCAGGGCCGTAGGCCACCGGGATGGCGCCGAGGTCCTTCAGCAGCCCATGCCGTGCAGGGCTGGCCGTGGCCACGACCTTCGCCCCGCGGAGGACGGCGAGCTGGACGGCCATCAGGCCCACCCCACCGCTGCCGCCGTGGATGAGCACGGTGTCGCCCGGGCCCACATCGGCCGCGGTGAGCAGGTGCCACGCGGTCACCCCGGTCAGCATCAGCCCCGCTGCCTGCGGCCAGTCCAGCGGGCCGGGCTTGGGGATGAGCGCCTGGTCCGGCACCACCAGTTCGGCGGCGTAGGCGCCGGGAGCGCGGTAGGCGATGACCTCGTCGCCGACTCCGACCGGGCCCGCCGGGCCGACCGTATCCGGCCCCACCGCGGTCACCACACCGGCGGCCTCGGCGCCGAGCCGGATCGGCAGCCGGGCGGGGTCGGCGCCGAACGCCCCGCTATAGGACTTGACATCCACCGGGTTGACCCCGGCCGCCCTGACCTCGATCCGGGCCTCGCCCGGGCCGGGGCCGGCGACCGGCTGGTCAACGACGGACAGGACCTCGGGGCCGCCGTACGCGGCGGCGATCACGACAAGCGCCACACCGGCCGCAACATCCCTGCCGCAGCCGCGCATTCCCGCGCCCGGTTTCAGGCTCAGCCACCCGGGGCCTAGCCGGACTCCGGCCGGTCAGCGGAGCGTGATCACGTTGGCGGTGATCAGGGCGGCGGCGTCCGAGGCCAGGTAGGCGATCACCTCCGCGACCTCCTCCGGGGCAGCGACGTGGAACATGGTGGAACTGTCTGCGACCAGCTTGCGGACCGCGTCGTTGACCCAGCCGGTATCGGTGATCGGCGGGTGGACCATGTTCGCGGTCACCCCGTATTCGGCCAGCTCCATGGCGGCCGACATGGTGTAGCTGTTCTGGGCCGCCTTGGCCGCGCCGTAGGAGACCTCCCCGGGGAAGCCGATATCCCCGCCGGAGGTGAGGCCGACGATCCGGCCCCAGGTCCCGCCGCGGGCAACGTGCCGCCGGGCGAACTCGGCGATCAGCAGGCCCGCGGCCATCCCGTCCACGCTGAACTGCTGCAGCCAGGTACCGGGGCTCACCCGCTGGACCGGCCGGCCGAACCCGTCGCTGTAGGCCGGCTGGAAGGTGTCGGCCACCCATCCGGACGCGTTGTTGACCAGGATGTCCACCGGGCCCAGATGTTCCTCGGCCGCGTCGAACAGCGCGGCCGCCGTCGCCGGGTCGGACAGGTTGGCCTCCATAGCCAGTGCCCGCCCTCCCCCGGCCCGGATCCGGTCGGCCACCGGGGCGCCGTCCCGCGCGCGGTTGACCCGGTACGCCGCGGGCAGGCCCGGGCCGGCCGGTTCGTCGACTCGCAGGTAGGTGCACAGCACGGCGCAACCACGCGCGGCGAGCGCCGCCGCGGCCGCCTCGCCGATACCGTGATTGGCGCCGGTCACGATCGCGGTGTGACCACCCGCAGGCCCGCTGGTCACGATGCCACCTCCTGGTTCCGTCACGGTGCGCCGATGGCCCGGGCGGCCAGCCGTACGCGGCAGCCGACCGTAGCCGGCCCATCGGCCGTTGCCTACCCGGTTAACGCCCGGCCGGCCGTCACCGGGCACGGGGATGACATGATCGTGCCAGTGACGGCAGGCGGCCGGGCACGAGCCACCGCGCGGCGTGCCTGCCACGGGGAGGTGAGCCGCGATGCCACATGAGCTGATCACTCATGCGGACAAGGTGTTCTTCGCCGAGCGGGGCGAGACCAAGGGCGACCTCGCCGGCCACTACCTGCGCGTCGCGGAACCGCTGTTGCGCGCCATGGGCGGCCGCCCGGTGCTGCTGCAGCGCTTTCCGGACGGCGCGTCGGGGCCGTCGTTCTTCCAGAAGCGGGTGCCGAAGAACGCCCCTGAGTGGCTCCAGACGACGATCGTCTCCACTCCGAACGGCACCACCTCGCAGGCTCTGGTCGCCGCCGACATCGATCACGTGCTGTGGGCGGTGAACCTGGGCTGCCTGGGCTTCCACGTCTGGCCCTACCTGGCCGACACCCCGGAGCACACCGACGAACTGCGGATCGACCTGGACCCCTCTCCCGGGGTGGAGTTCACCCACATCAGGCAGGCGGCGCACGAGGTGCACGGGCTGCTCACCGAACTGGGCATCACCGCTTACCCCAAGACGACCGGCAACCGCGGCGTGCACGTGTACGCCCGGCTCCAGCCGCGCTGGGACTCCTACCAGGTGCGCGCCGCCGCCGTGGCGCTGGCCAGGGAGCTGGAGCGGCGCAGGCCGGACCTGATGACCGCCGCCTGGTGGAAGGAGGAGCGCGGCTCCCGGGTCTTCATCGACTTCAACCAGAACGCCCCGCACAAGACGGTGTTCGGCGCGTGGTCGGTGCGCGCCCGCCCGGGCGCGCAGGTGTCCACGCCGCTGGCCTGGGAGGAGATCGACGACATCCACCCCGACCAGTTCACCATCGCCACCCTGCCGGCCAGGCTGGAGTCGGCCGGCGACCCGTGGCAGCCGATGAACGACGACCCGCAGGACCTGGTGCCGCTGCTCGACCTGGCCGCCCGCGACGAGGCGGCCGGGCTGCCCGACGCGCCCTGGCCGCCGGTCTACCCCAAGCAGCCGGGCGAACTATCCCGCGTCGCGCCAAGCCGCGCCAAGAAGCCCTGACCGCGCCTTTCACCATGAACGCACCGTTTGCGACGGCTCTGGCCGGCTGGAAAGCGAGCGGCAAAAACCGGCTCGGGTGGACGTTAGTACCAAACGCAGCGGACGTGGATAGCGCCGAATCCATGCGCATCGCCGCCGGGGTGCTCGACGCGCTCGGCGTGTCCCGCGACGTGATCTCGGCCGTGCCCAAGGACCCTGGCGGGCCGCTTGAACAGGCGGTCTGTGACCATTTGCGCGACGTCCTGCCCGGTTACCGTACCGGCAGGGACTGGCTGATCGGCCGGAGCAAACTGATCACCGGCTTCGACCAGTACGCGCACCTCAAGGAGGTGGATGCGCTCGTGCGGGCGAGCCCGCAGCTGCGCATCTCGCTGGGAATGGACTACCTGATCAAGCCGGATGTGACGGTGGGCCTGGCCGGGGTACGCACCGGCTCGGGACTGCCGCCGCTGCACGCGGCGATCTCCTGCAAGTGGACGATCCGGTCGGACCGGGTGCAGAACATCAGGCACGAGTGCCTGCAGATGATCCGGCACCGGCGCGGCAGGCAGCCGCACCTGGTGACGGTGACCGCCGAGCCGCTGCCGAGCAGGCTGACATCCATCGCCCGCGGCACCGGCGAGGTGGATGCGGTGTATCACATCGCCTACGACGCGATGGAGGCCAGCGTGGCCGAGCACGCGAACGCCGAGCAGCGGGATGCCTGGCGGGAGGTGACCAGGCAGCGCCGGGTGCTCAGCTACGAGGCGCTCGCGGAAACCCTCGCGTCACAGTGAGGGCGCTGCCGTGTTCCGCCGCATGCCTGTTGCACTGCCGGCGTGTTCGGCAGCCCGCTGTCGGGGGGTGCGGGCAGAATCAGCCAGAAGACGGGCGCGGGAGGGAAACGTGGTGTACGTCGGCTTTCCTGGAGGGCCCGTGGCGCATGCTGGCTTCCCGGCGCTTACCTCGCTGGAGATCTGTGCCGGTGCGGGCGGCCAGGCGCTAGGCCTGGAGCGGGCTGGGTTCAGCCACGAGGCCGTCGTCGAACTGGACGCCGACGCGTGCGGGACGCTGCGCTACAACAGGCAGTGGAAGGTCATCGAGGGCGACGTGGCGAACGTGGACGGGCGCGCCTTCGCCGGCCTGGACCTGTTCGCGGGCGGGGTGCCCTGCCCGCCGTTCTCGATCGCGGGAAAGCAACTCGGCTCCGACGACGAGCGGGACCTGTTCCCCCAGGCGCTGCGGCTGATCGAGGAGATCGGCCCGCGCGCGGTGCTGCTTGAGAACGTCCGCGGGCTGGGTACCCGCAGGTTCGAGGGGTACCGGGCACAGGTGCTCGGGCGGCTCCGCGCGCTTGGCTTCCAGGCGTGGTGGGACCTGGTGCACGCGAGCGATCACGGGGTCTCCCAGCTGCGGCCTCGGTTCGTGCTTGTGGCGATGCGCTCGCCGTGGGCGGAGTGGTTCCGCTGGCCGCGGCCGCAGGCCACGCCGCCGCCCACGGTCGGCGAGGCCCTGGGCGACATGATGGCCTCGCGCGGCTGGCCCGGTGCGGCCACCTGGGCGCGGCGGGCCGCCGGCATCGCGCCCACGATCGTGGGCGGCAGCAAGAAGCACGGCGGCCCGGACCTGGGCCCGACCCGGGCCCGGGCGGCCTGGGCCGCGATGGGCGTGAACGGGCTCGGCATCGCCGACGAGATACCGGGGCCCGACTTCCCGGTGGACAAGCCGCCGAAGCTGACCGTGGCCATGGTGGCCCGGCTGCAGGGCTTCCCCGGGGACTGGACGATCACCGGCCGGAAGACCGCCGCCTACCGCCAGGTCGGCAACGCGTTCCCGCCCCCGGTGGCCAAGGCCTTGGGCACTGCGATCGCCACCGCCCTGAACGCCGTGCCGCCCGGCTGATGAATCCCCCAGCGAGGCGGAACCGCAGTACGGACACCGCGGGCCCGCGCATCCGCGATGTCACCGGTCACCTGATGAGGATGCGCGGCGGATCGGGACCGCGATCAGCACGACGCCGGCCACGGCGACCAGGATGCCGCCGGCCAGCAGACCGGCCGCAATCCACGGCAGCGCCGGCAGGGTGGCACTGCCGGTCACCCGCACGCTAACCGGCCGCGACCCGCTCGCGTTCATGGCGATCACCGTCCACCTGCCGCTCTTGACCGGCCAGGTCAGCACCTGGGTGCCCGGCCCGGCGGCATGCGCGGCCCAGATCCCGGCGCGTCCGGGCGGCACGGCGGGTGCGCCGCCGCCGTGCCCCACGTACGCCGGGGCATTGACGATAGTCCCCGTCACGGTCGAGTAGCTGACTCCGGCCAGGTACCGGGATGCCGCCGCGGCGGGCGCGATCCCAATGAACACCGGGGCCGTGCCATGAGCTGGCGTGACGCGCAGCCGCACCGTGCCGAACATCGCCGAGGCCAGGTCCCAGCCGCCGGTGGCCGACTGTAGTTCCAACTCGTTGCTGGCGACGGCGTAACCGGGGGTGGTGTACGTCCGGGTGCCGAGATCCAGATAGCCGCCCGGCCCCTTGGCCGTCTGCCCCGATAGGGTGGTGCCGCCCGCGCTCAGCAGCCCGAGCGAGCACAGCACCATGACCGCGCCGACGACCACCGAGATGACCCTGGCCGCGGTCCAGCCCGGCCGCCGGGCCGGTGACCCCCCGCCCGAAGGCCCGGCCTGCTGAGGTGACTCACCCAGGCGCTGCGGCTCCCACTGCGTCACCCCCGGCGATGGTGGCTGCGGCGGGACGGTCAGCGTGCCGCCCGGCTCGGGGCCGCCCATGTCCAGGCGGAACGGCGGGTACTGGTCGGTCATCAGCCCCGCGTAGGCAGCCACGCGCAGGACCCACCGGTTCATGCCGAGCACGAAGTCAAAGATCTGCTCCGGGTAGCGCCCGGTGAACAGCAGCACGATCGCGGCGATCACCGCCAGCATGCCGATCAGGCCCCAGCCGCCAACGGGGTAGCCCTGGTAGCCCGTCCGCGAGGCCAGCCAGATTCCCCCGCTGGTGAACAGGCCGACGACGATGTAGTGCGGGATCGCCAGCAGCCACCACTTGACCAGGACCAGGCCGCGAGACAGCCGTTCGGGGTAGGTGATGTCCAGGTGCGCGGGGTACGACGGGTCGTCCTCCAGCGTGAACGGGGGATACCGGTCGGTGCCGAACGCGCCGATCGCGTAGTACTGCACCCGCCAGGTCCACCGCAGCACACCGACGTTGAACTCGAAAATCGGGCGCGGATACGAGCCGGTCACCAGGATCGCCACGAAGGCGACGACGCTCAGCAGCACGAACGCGAGCCACAGGAACGCGAGGACGACGTAATGCGGGATCAGCAGGATCCACTTCACCAGCCATAGCCACCGTGACAGCGGAGCGTCCAGGGCGGCATCCACCCGAACCGGATACATTCCAGCGGCAGCCATCGCGATCACCTCCTTGTTCCGCGACGGCGCTTTGCCTAGTTCAAGCCTCCGGCCGCCGGGGATCCCGCGCAGCACCCGAACGTCCCGGGCGCTGCGCCGTTGGTCCCAGGGGGATCGTGACGCCGGGCGATCAGGACATGCGGGCTATTTCACGCATCTTGTTGGTGGCGTCGAGCGCGGCCACCTTGTACGACTCGGCCAGCGTCGGGTAGTTGAACACGGCGTCGACCAGGTAGTCCACGGTGCCGCCGCAGCCCATGACGGCCTCGCCGATGTGCACGAGCTCGGTCGCGCCGGTGCCGAACACGTGCACGCCGAGCAGCGTGCGGTCCTCCAGGGAGACCAGCAGCTTCAGCACCCCGTAGGAGTCGCCGATGATCTGGCCGCGGGCCAGTTCCCGGTACCGCGACACGCCCACCTCGAACGGCACGTTGTCCTTGGTGAGCTCCTCCTCGGTCCGCCCGAAGAAGCTGATCTCCGGGATGCTGTAGATGCCGATCGGCTGGTCCTTCCCGATCTCGTGGATCGGCTCGCCGCAGGCGTGGTGCGCGGCGAGCCGGCCCTGCTCCATGGACGTGGCCGCCAGCGCGGGGAAGCCGATGATGTCGCCGACCGCGTAGATGTGCGGCACCGCGGTGCGGAAGAACTCGTCCACCACGATCCGGCCGCGCTTGTCGGCGGTCAGGCCGGCCGCGTCGAGTCGCAGCAGGTCGCTCATGCCCTGGCGGCCGGCCGAGTACATCACCGTGTCGGCGGGGATCTTCTTGCCGCTGTGCAGGATCGCGATGGCGCCCTCGGGCCTGGCCTCCACCGACGCCACGGTCTCGCCGAACCGGAAGGTGACCGCCAGGTCGCGCAGGTGGTATTTGAGCGCCTCGACGACCTCGTTGTCGCAGAACTCCAGCATCCGGTCCCGCTGCTCCACCACGGTGACCTTGGTGCCGAGGGCCGCGAACATGGACGCGTACTCGATGCCGATCACCCCGGCGCCGGCGACGACCATGGACCGCGGCACCTGCTGCAGGTGGACGATCCCGTCCGAGTCGATCACCGTGCGCTCGTCAAAGGCGACACTGGCGGGCCGGGCCGGGCGGGTGCCGGTGGCGACCACGATCTTCTCGGCGGTGGCACGGCGCATGCGGCCGTCACCGGCGTCGATCTCCACCGTGTTCGGGTCGATGAAGTACCCGGTACCGGTCAAGGTCGCGACCCGGTTCCTGGACAACTGGCTGCGTACCACGTCGATCTCGCGGCCCACCACGTGCTGGGTGCGCGCCGCCAGGTCCGCGATGGTGATCTCGTCCTTGACCCGGTAGCTCTGGCCGTACATCTCCCGCTGGTCGAGTCCGGTGAGGTACAGGACCGCCTCGCGCAGGGTCTTGGACGGGATCGTGCCCGTGTTCAGGCACACCCCGCCGATCATGTCCTTGCGTTCGATGATCCCCACCCGGCGGCCCAGCTTGGCCGCTGCGATCGCGGCCTTCTGCCCGCCCGGCCCGGAGCCGATCACCAATACATCGAAGTCGTACATATTCCCAGTGTGACGACGACAGGCCAGCTAATGGAAGGCTTGACCGGCGGCCCGGTTATGTGGACAGCGACGAAGAGGAAGCCCTGGGCGAGGAGGACATCTCGATCGTCCACCACCGGCCGGGGCTATCGTCTAGTCATGATCAGCCGCTTGGCGAGCGAGGTTGAGGCGGATCTGGCCGGGCGCCCGGCGCTGCTGCGGGATGCCTGCTCGCGGGCCCTGGCCTACCTGAGCGGGCTGGGCGACCGGCCGGTGGCGCCCGCCGCGGCGGACGTGGCCGCGCTGAACCGGCTGGACTTCGCCCTGCCAGGGGCGGGCCAGGACGCCGCCTCGGTGCTGGCCCTGCTCGACGACTACGGCTCACCTGGCACCGTCGCCAGTGGCGGGCCGCGGTACTTCGGCTTCGTCACCGGCGGGGCATTGCCGATCGCGCAGGCGGCGGCCTGGCTGACCGCGGCATGGGACCAGAACGCGGCGCTGTCGGTCATGTCGCCTACCGCATCGGTGCTCAACCGGGTCGCGCTGCGTTGGGTCACCGAGCTGCTCGGGCTGCCGGAGGGCACCGGCGGCGGTTTCGTCACCGGTGCCACCATGGCCAACGCGGCCTGCCTTGCCGCGGCCAGGGATGCGGTCCTGGCCGGGCATGGCTGGGACGCAGCGGGCCAAGGCCTGGTCGGAGCCCCGCCGGTCACCGTGGTGGCCGGGGCGCAGGCGCACACGACGGTCCGCAAGGCGCTCGGCCTGGTGGGCCTTGGCCGGGACCGGGCCCTGCTTTTGCCGGCCGACGGCCAGGGCCGGATCGTACCGCGCGGCCTGCCCGCCCTCACCGGCCCGGCGCTTGTCTGCCTGCAGGCGGGCAACGTCAACACCGGGGCCAGCGACCCGTTCGGCCCGCTGGTCGACTGGGCCCACGAAAACGGCGCCTGGGTGCACGTGGACGGCGCGTTCGGGCTGTGGGCGGCGGCCTCGCCCGGCACCGCCGATCAGGTCGCATGTGTCGCGGCCGCCGACTCCTGGGCT
>Ga0306925_10007664_pt1 | contig 10175 bp, 9 predicted proteins | sample flu12Cox44000176_FD_203755 | JGI IMG/M metagenome (GOLD analysis project Ga0306925, IMG submission 203755) | Lab enrichment of tropical soil microbial communities from Luquillo Experimental Forest, Puerto Rico - flux8day.12C.oxic.44.000.176 (v2)... | ecosystem: Environmental > Terrestrial > Soil... | reverse complement strand
CCGGGCGACAGCCCCGAATGCAAGCCGCAGCCGCCGCAAACCGGAGGTGACGGCTGCGGCAATGAGCTCAACTCGTGGTTCACCGAGGCTGTGCTCCATCCCAAGCCGTCGCCGGTGCCGGAGACGCCGAAGCCGGGCAAGCCCATGTCGAGTCTCCCGGCGGCCTGCCGCGCGGTGCTGGCGGCGCCCGATCTTCACGCGGAAGGCGCTGCACCCGGCGCTCACGGGCTGGCGCACTGATCGCACGTTTCACTGCGCCGCGAAGCCGGTCTCCTTAAGCATCGGCTTCCAGCGCGCGATCTCCTGGACGATGAAGGCGCGAAATTCGACGAGGTCGAACGACTCCGGTATGAGCCCGTCTTCGCGCAGGCGTTTCTGGATATCCGGCCGCTGCACCATCTTCGCGATCTCGCCATTGACCTTCGCGGCAATGTCGCGCGGCAGTCCGGCGGGCCCGGCCAGTGCAAACCAGTTGGTGCTGACGATATCGGGATAGCCGAGCTCGGTGAATGTCGGCACCTCCGGATAGTCCGGCAGCCGCTGCTTGAAGGTGTGGGCTAGCGCCACCGCGGCACGGCCGCGGATCAGGCCGGAGCCGGACGATAAGGTCTGCGCGGAAAAGTCGAGATGTCCGCCGATCAGGTCGGTGAGACCCTGGGAGGCCCCCTTGTAGGGCACGAGTGCTACGGGAATGCCGGCCTTGCGGCCGAAATACTCCGCCAGCAGATGGCCGTTGCTGCCGACGCCGGAGGATGAATAGGTCAGCGGACGCCCGCCCGTCCTCCCGCGCGCGACGAGGTCTGCGAGACTCTTCACGGGGCTTGCAGCGCTGACCAGGAAGGCGACCGGCGACCCAGCGAGGTAGGCCACGTTGGTGAGATCGTTGAGCGGATCGTAGCCGGCCTTCGGGTTGGCGATCGGGTTGAGCGCCAAGAGCGACAGGGTGGTGACGACGAAGTTGTAGCCGTCGGGCTCCGCATGGGCGACGAATTGAAGCGCAATGCTGCCGCCGGCTCCGGCCCGCGTCTCGACGAAGAATTGCTGCCCGAACGCAGTGGTGAGTTGGTCCGCGGCGAGCCGCGCCAGGACATCGGCGGCGCCGCCCGGTGCGAAGCCATTGACGATCCGCACCGGCCGGCTCGGCCACTCGTCGGCGCGGCTCGTGGCCGGCACCAGTGCCGCGGCAAACCACGATACCACCAGCAGCATGTTGTGAAACCGCGTCATGCGCCGTCTCCTGCTGACGCTGGACCCGATCGTGTCATTGCCCGGCGTGATCGGGCGATGTCAGCGCAGTTCACGTCAGCCTGAATGATCCGAAACATTCGGAACTCTTCGGGATCATGCCGCAGGTTAGGCCGACGGGGCGAGATTGCAACCGACACACCTTCGCTATCATCGCCCGGCTCGATCGGGCGGTCCAGCAAACACCGTGAGTACTCGATTGCCCCGGTCGAGCCGGGCAATGGTCGGTCGAGTCAACCGGGTCAGCGCAATCGGAAAATCCGCGGACTATGCGGCGATGCCCCTGAACGACACGCGGGTCTGCTCGGAGACCCAGGCGCGCGCTTTGGTTTCGATCCATCGCAACGCTTCCTGTTGCGAGATGAAACCGGGAATGTGGTCACGCTTGCCGTGGGACCACGCGACCCGGACATACCATCCCGGAGCGGACTTCAGTCGGCGCGCCTCGAAGGCCGGATCGCCGTTTGGTTCATTCATGATTGCACCGTGAGATTGCCTTGCAGGCAGAACTTTTTCGCACGCCGTTTTGTTCCAGGCTGGGTGCCTGTCGACGGGCCGCGTCCTCGCGGAGGTGGCAACGCCGCGTCGCATCGCGATTGGCGAATTTTGGATCGGGAACATCGACAAAAATATGACGATATCGATTGCGGCGCGCGCCGCTCGTCGCGACGGGCGACCGCGGCCGCAGCTTCCATCGCGGCAGCGAATCTATTCGGACTCGGTCTTGCCGCCGATTTTCTTGAGCTTGGCGAACACCGCCTGCACGTCGAGCTCCTTGCCGTCCTCTTCCTCGACCTCCGCCTCGGCTTCGACGGCCGGACGTGCGGTGGTGACATCGGCGGGCAGCAGGGTCGCCCCGGTATCCGGCTCCGCCGGTTTCTCCTTGGCTGCACGATGGACTTCGAAATCGAGGTCGATCTGCGAGCACAGGCCGAGCGTCACCGGATCCATCGGCGTGAGATTGGCGGCGTTCCAATGGGTGCGATCGCGGATCGCGTCGATGGTCGACTTGGTGGTGCCGACCAGGCGCATGATTTGGCTGTCCTTGAGTTCTGGATGATTGCGGACCAGCCACAGGATTGCGTTGGGGCGATCCTGGCGGCGCGACACCGGGGTGTAGCGCGGTCCCTTCTTGCGCTTGGCCTCCGGCAGATGGACCTTGGTCTCGGCCAGCTTCAATCGGTAGTTCGGATCGCGCTCACCCTTGGCGATTTCCTCGCGGCTGAGCTGCCCCGAGGCGACGGGGTCACGCCCGAGGATGCTCTGTGCGCCCTCGTCATCGGCAATGGCCTTCACCTCGAGCGGATGGAGCTTGCAGAAATTGGCGATCTGATCGAATGACAGGGCCGTGTTCTCGACCAGCCAGACGGCGGTCCCTTTCGGCATAAGTGGCTGGGTTGGCATTATAAATTCTCCCTGCGCTCCGCCCGCCCGAAGGGGCGGAGCTTAACTCGCCATCGAAGATGACCGGAATGGCGCGAACATAGGCGTACCCCCATCCTCGCGCAACCCCCGTCGATGGGCAAATGTCCGTTTTGCAAGGCCATATGCCTTAATTCCGGGTAGCCGGTTGCGGAAGGTCCCTTTTCCGCAGCCGATTCCGGGATGCCGCGATGAAACTTTTGCCTTTCGGCCGTTCCCATGCTTGACAGGCGTCTGCGTGCGCAACCACATCCTCGGCGCGGACATGACATCCATGGCAACCGATTCGCAAACGCAGCCCCTGCAAAAGCCGCCCCTGAAAGTGCTGCTGTGCTCGCCGCGCGGCTTTTGCGCCGGTGTGGTGCGCGCGATCGACACGGTCGAGCGGGCGCTCGCCAAGTACGGCAAACCGGTCTATGTCCGCCACGAGATCGTGCACAATCGTTACGTCGTGGACAGCCTGCGCCAAAAGGGCGCGGTCTTCGTCGAAGAGTTGGACGAGATCCCCGACACCAACGCGCCGGTCGTCTTTTCGGCCCATGGTGTGCCGAAGTCGGTTCCGGAACAGGCGAGCCGGCGCAATTTCATCGCCATCGACGCGACTTGCCCGCTGGTGACCAAGGTCCATCGCGAAGCCGAAATCCACTTCCGGCGCGGCCGCGAGATCATCCTCATCGGCCATGCCGGCCATCCGGAGGTCACCGGCACCATGGGGCAGTTGCCTCCGGGGGCGGTGCGTCTCGTCCAGACCGCCGAGGAGGCCGCGACCTTCGTGCCGAAGAATCCAGACAAGCTCGCCTATGTGACGCAGACGACGCTCTCGGTGGACGACACCGCGGAGATGGTCGCGGTGCTCAAGCAGCGGTTCCCCGGCATCGCGGGTCCGCACAAGGAGGACATCTGCTACGCCACCACGAACCGTCAGGAAGCGGTCAAGCAGGTGGCGCCGGTGGTCGACGCCATGATCGTTGTCGGCTCGCCCAATTCGTCGAATTCGCAGCGCCTCAAGGAGGTCGCCTTGCGCAACGGCTGTCCTTATGCCGAATTGCTGCAACGCGCCGCCGACATCGACTGGACGAGGTTCGGCGCGATCGGCCGGCTCGGGCTCACGGCGGGGGCGTCTGCCCCCGAGGTGTTGATCGAGGAGATCATCGACGCGTTCGCGCAACGCTACGAAGTCAGCGTAGAAACCGTTTCGGCGGTGGAGGAGTCCGGGATCTTTTTCCCATTGCCGCGCCCGGTGCGCAGCGGCGAAGCGGCAGAGTAACCGCGGACGAGCAGGCATCAGGTTCGGCCATGGCCGTCTATACCGATGTCACCGACGAGGAGCTTCAGCAGTTCCTTGCCGGCTACGATCTCGGCACCCTCTCGTCCTACAAGGGCATTGCGGAAGGGGTCGAGAATTCGAATTTCCTGCTCCACACGTCCAAGGGCTATTTCATCCTCACGCTTTATGAGAAGCGTGTGGCGGAAAGCGACCTGCCGTTCTTCCTCGATCTGATAGAGCATCTCGCGGCTCGGGGGCTCAACTGTCCGCAGCCGGTGCGCAGCCGCAGCGGCGAAGCGCTGGGCAGGCTCGCCAGGCGTCCGGCCGCCATCGTCACCTTTCTCGACGGCGTGTGGATCCGGCGGCCCAGCGCGGCCCATTGCGGGGCGGTCGGGGAGGCGTTGGCGCAGCTCCATCTCGCCGGAACCGACTTCGCCTTGACCCGGCGTAACGGTCTTTCGGTCGAGGGTTGGCGTCCACTGCTCGAGACCGCGGCGTCCCGCGCCGATACGGTGCAGGCGGGGCTTGGCGAGGCGATCGGTGCCGAGCTTGCCCGGCTCGAATGCGATTGGCCGCGCGACCTGCCGCAGGGCGTGATCCATGCCGACCTGTTTCCCGACAACGTATTCTTCTTGGGCGATCGCCTGTCGGGCCTGATCGATTTCTATTTCGCCTGCACCGATGCGCTCGCCTATGACATCGCGGTCTGTCTCAATGCCTGGTGCTTCGAGCCCGACAATTCCTACAACATGACCAAGGGGCGTGCGCTGCTCTTCGGCTACATGCGCCGGCGGCCGCTCGCAGCGGCCGAGATCGCCGCGCTGCCGATGCTGTGCCGCGGGGCGGCGCTGCGGTTCCTGCTGACGCGGCTGGTCGACTGGCTCGAAGTGCCGCCCGGCGCGCTGGTCAAGCCGAAGGATCCGCTCGAATATTACCGCAAGCTGCGCTTCCACCAGACCAACACCTGCGCGCGGGATTACGGCATTGACTGAGCGGGAAGGCACGCCCGGCCGTGTCGTCATCCACACCGACGGCGCCTGTTCCGGAAATCCCGGGCCGGGCGGTTGGGGCGCGATCCTTGAATGGGGCGATCATCGCCGCGAGATCAAGGGCGGCGAACCGCACACCACCAACAACCGCATGGAACTGATGGCCGCGATCTCGGCGCTGGAGGCGCTAAAGCGCCCCTGCGACGTCGACATTCACACCGACAGCCAGTATCTGCGTCAGGGCATCATGAGCTGGATTCACGGCTGGAAGCGCAACGGCTGGAGAACCGGTGACAAGAAACCGGTCAAAAATGTCGATCTGTGGCTGCGTCTCGACGCCGCCATCGCCCGCCACACCGTCCATTGGCACTGGGTGCGCGGCCATGCCGGCCATGACCTCAACGAGCGCGCCGACGAGTTGGCGCGGGAGGCGATCGCCGAAGTGCGGGCGGCGGGTCGGGCGTAGAACGGCATGGGTAGGATGGGTTGAGCGCTTTGCGAAACCCATCAGGACGGTGTCCACCCCCCGAAGGATATCGCTTCGCTCAACCCGTCCTACGCGTCGATCGCAAGACGATGCTACATCTGCTTCAGCAAGGTCTCGGCGCTCGACGTTTCGGCCTTGCCCGGCGCTTCCTCGACATTGAGCTTGGTGACGACGCCGTTTTCGACCAGCATCGAATAGCGCTTCGAGCGCAGCCCGAGCCCGCCTGCGGAGCCGTCCATGGTGAGGTCCAAAGCCTTGGCGAAGTCGCCATTGCCGTCGGCCAGGAATTCGATCTTGCCCTCTGCGCCCGAGGCCTTCCTCCACTCGGTCATGACGAACACATCGTTGACGGCGGTGACCGCGATGGCGTCGACACCTTTGGCCTTGATGGCGTCGGCATTGTTCAGGAAGCCGGGCAGGTGGTTTTTGTGGCAGGTCGGCGTGAACGCGCCGGGAACGGCGAACAGCGCGACCTTCTTGCCCTTGAACACCTCGTCGGCGGTCTTCCAGCCCGGACCTTCGGCCGTCATCACCCGGAACTTGGCTTCGGGAATACGATCGCCCACCTTGATGGTCATGGTTTGATCCTCGTTGTCGCCCGGGGTGAGAACTTGCGGGGGATGAAAATGACTACTCGGGAACCGTCGTCACCTCGATCGCCTTATCGCCCGAGACGAGGGTGAAACGCAACGTCGCCCCGGCGGCCGTGGCGCCAGGCGGCAGGCCGTCGAGTTCGAACGAATAGCGGCGGTGTCCAGGCGTGCTTCCCGTCACCGGCTCGGGCAGGGGCAGCGCCCAATCGTCGGTCGGGCCTTCCGCGAACAAATCGAGCGGCGGCCCATCGGGTGCCGCGACTTCGACGACGACGCGGGGGTTGGGAATTCCCGGCTCGCGCTTGACGCTGCGGATCGCGAGCGGGGCGCCCTCGCCCAGTGCCACCGGCTTGGGTACCTGCGCCTGCGCCGCGGCGAGTGCTGCATCGAACGAGGAGGCGACGCCGAGCCCGAGCGCCGCGGAACCGACGGCGGGAATGCAGATTTTCTCGCAGATCGCGTAATCGACGGCGAGACGCAAGGTCACCGGCTGGGCGGGCTTCGCCGGCACGATTTCGAGCGGCAGCAGGACACCGCCTTTGTATCCGATCGACGCGCCGCTTTCGTCGGTGAAGCGGTGCGGTGCCGGCCACCGCACCGTGACGGATTTCACATTGGTCGACTTGGAGAAATCAAACCGCGGCGGCACGCCGGAATCACCGGGATACCGCCAATAGGTCTTCCACCCCGCTCCGAGCCGCAACTCGATGCCGGCCCGCATCGGCGCGCGGCTGGCCGGGCTGCCGGCGACGAGGCGTATTGCAGAGCGCGCGTCGCCGTCCCAATTCGAAGCGTCCGCGGCGCGTGCCGTCGACGCAAGAGGAATTGCGGCGAGCGCGATGAGCGTCGCCGCAGTGACCCATTGCCGCAATGTCGTTGCAATCATGACAGATGGTGTAGTGAGTGTGATGGGGCCTGACTATTAAATTCGTCGTGACTGGCGCTGCCGCGTTGCCGTCGCCGCGAGATGAGGTTACCCTTTTCACCATGAAGGCAGCAAAGCAAATCCTCAAGGGCACGACGGCCAAGGGCGCCCCGCAACGGGGCTATCTCGATGGACAGATGCTGATCGCCATGCCGAGCATGCGCGACGAACGTTTTGCGCGCACGCTGATCTACATCTGCGCCCATTCGTCGGAAGGGGCGATGGGCATCGTCGTCAATCAGCCGGCCGCGAACATCAATTTTGCCGATCTGCTGGTGCAGCTCGAAGTGATCCAGGACACCGACCTCATCCAATTGCCGCGCCGCGCCGGCGCGGTGCAGGTGCTCAAGGGCGGCCCGGTCGAGCCTGGCCGCGGCTTCGTGCTGCATTCCAGCGATTTTTTCATCGAGAATTCGACGCTGCCGATCGACGACGGCATCTGCCTCACCGCCACTCTCGACGTCCTCAAGGCGATCGCCAAAGGCGACGGCCCCAACAGCGCGCTGCTGGCGCTGGGCTACGCCGGATGGGCGCCCGGACAGCTCGAAACCGAAATCCAGGAAAACGGCTGGCTGCATTGCAGCGCCGACCCCGACCTGATTTTCGGCGGCGACCTCGTCCACAAATACGAGCGCGCGCTGAAGAAGCTCGGCATCCATGCCGGCATGCTCTCCAGCGAAGCCGGGCACGCCTGAGCCAGCGTTATTTGAATAACGTCGGTCATTTCGGGGCGCGCATCTTCGCGCGAACCAGGAATCCAGGAGTCCAACGGTGGCCCTCTGGATTCCGGGTTCGCGCGAGCGCGCGTCCTGACGCCGTGTGCCTACCGCGCCGCTTCCAGGCGATCGCTGACCAGGAGTTCGTGGGCCTGTTCGGCCGTCATCGGGTAGCCGAAAACGTAGCCTTGCGCGTATTCGCAGCCGAGTTGGTAGAGATCCACCGCGTCGGCCTCGTTTTCGGCGCCCTCCGCGACGACGTCCATGCCGAGATCATGAGCAAGCCCGACGATGGAACGCAGGATCACCGGCCGCGTCCCCTTGGAATTCATGCGCACGAAGGACTGGTCGATCTTGATGGTGTCGAACGGGAACCGCTGCAGGTAGACCAGCGAGGAATGCCCGGTGCCGAAATCGTCGAGGGCGAGCCCGGCGCCGAGCTCGCGCAGGCGCTGCAGGATCTGCGTAGCCTGCTCGGGATTCTCCATCACCACCGACTCCGTCAGCTCCAGCTTGAGGGTGCCGCGGACCAGGCCGGAGCGCGCCAGCACGGCACGCAGGTCGTCGACGAGGTCGTTGCGCAGCAACTGGCGCGACGACACGTTGACGCTCGCGAACAGCGGCACGCGCATGCGCACAGAGCGCTGCCAGATGCCGAGCTGGCGCGCGGTGCGCTCCAGCGCGAACAGCCCGAGGTCGGTGATGAGGCCGATTTCCTCTGCGATCGAAATGAATTCGGAGGGCGACAGGCGGCCCATCTTCGGATGGTCCCAGCGGGCCAGCGCCTCGAAGCCCGCGATCGAGCGGTCCTCAAGCCGCACGATCGGCTGATAGACGATGGTGATCTCCTCGCGATCGAGCGCCCGGCGCAGTTCGGATTCGAGCGTCAGGCGGTCGGCCTTGCGGGCGCGCATGGCGGGCTTGAACACGTCGAACCGGTCGCCGTGGGCGCGCTTTGCCGAATACATCGCGAGTTCGGCATCCTTGACCAGTTCCTCGCCGCGATTGGGTTGCGCCTCCGGCAATGCGATGCCGACTGAAGCGGTCAGGAAGATCTCGCGGTCGTTGAAGGTGATCGGCGCGCGGATCGCCTTGCAGGTCGTCTCGGCGAAGGCGACGATGCGGTTGGTGTCCTTCTCCGACATCAGAATGAGGCCGAACTGGTCGCCCGACAACCGCGCCAGCGTGTCGTGCGGCTTGAGCAGGCGGCCGAGCCGGCGCGCCAGCGTCAACAGGATGGAATCTCCGACCGCCATGCCGACGGAGTCGTTGACCTGCTTGAAGCGGTCGAGATCGATCACCATCACGGTGGGCCGGATGTCCGCACTGGTCTTGGCGAACGCGAGCACCGCCTCGAGGCGATCGAGAAACAATTCGCGGTTCGGCAGGCCGGTCAGATGGTCGTGGACGGCGTCATGGAGCAGGCGCTCCTCGGAGACCTTCGCTTCGGTGACGTCGGTCAGGGTGCCGACCAGCCGCACCACCTCGCCGTCCGAGCCGATCACCGGGCGCGCCTTCATGGTGAACCAGAGGTAATGCCCGTCGGGGCCCCGCAGCCGGAAATCCTGCACCAGCCGGCCGCGGCGCTGCTCGACCACGCTGTCGAGGGAGGCGCGAAAGCGGTCGCGGTCGAGCGGATGGAGCACGGCGAGCCACTGAGCCGCCGGTCCGTCCAAGGTGCCACGCTTGAGGCCGAGAACGTTTTCGGTTTCCGGGCTGGTGAACACATTGTCGGCGGCGACGTCCCAGTCCCAGATCAGGTCGCCGGCTCCGGTCAGGGCGAGGGCGCGGCGCTCCACGTCCGAGACGATGCCATGGGTAATGCCGCCAGCGAAGGCGTGCTGCATCACAGTGAAGCCGATCAGCATCACGATCAGCACCAGGCCGCCGAGCAGTGCCGGCGCCACGATGTCGTTGGTCACCCATCCGGCCACCGCGAGGCCGGCGGCGAGGACCCAGGAGACCAGCAGGAACCAGGTCGGGATCAGCAGGACCGCACGGTCGAAGCCCTGGGCGGCGAGGTAGATGACGAGGCCGAACCCGGCGATGGCGACGAACAGCAGCGACAGACGGGCAATGCCCGAGGCGATCGACGGATCGACCACCGCGACCGCGACCAGCGCGCCGAGGAAGGCGAGCCAGGCCACCGCGATGTGGGCGTAACGGACGTGCCACCGATTGAGATTGAGATAGGCGAACAGGAACACCAGCAGGGTGGCCGCGAGTATCGCCTCGCCGGAGGCCCGCCATACGCGTTCGGCGCCAGCCGACATGTCGAACACCTTGCCCCAGAACCCGAAGTCGACGCCGATATAGACGAGCACCGCCCACCCCAGCGCGGCCGCCGCGGGAAACATCACGCTGCCCTTGACGACGAACAGGATGGTCAGGAACAGCGCCAGCAGGCCGGCGATGCCGATGACGATGCCGTGATAGAGGGTGAAGCTGTTGACCTTGTCCTTGTAGGCGTCGGGCTCCCACAGATATATCTGCGGCAGCTTGTTGGTACGCAGCTCGGCGATATAGGTGAT
>Ga0306925_10007663_pt1 | contig 10175 bp, 6 predicted proteins | sample flu12Cox44000176_FD_203755 | JGI IMG/M metagenome (GOLD analysis project Ga0306925, IMG submission 203755) | Lab enrichment of tropical soil microbial communities from Luquillo Experimental Forest, Puerto Rico - flux8day.12C.oxic.44.000.176 (v2)... | ecosystem: Environmental > Terrestrial > Soil... | reverse complement strand
GTCGTCTGTTGTCCACCGCCGCCTTGGTTGTCATGATTGCCTTGGTTTCCCTGGTTTCCTTGGTTGTCGCCCTGGCCGCTGGGTTGCGTCTGACCATCGCCTCCAGCCGTCACCTGTTGTCCACCGCCGTCTTGGTTCCCCTGATTGTTTTGATTGCCCTGGTTGTCGCCGTGGCCGGTTGTTTGGCCGCCGCCGGGTAGTCCTCATTGCCTTGGTTTCCCTGGTTTCCTTGGTTGTCGCCCTGGCCGCCGGGTTGCGTCTGACCATCGCCGCCAGGCGCCGTGTGTTGTCCGCCGCCAGGCGTCGTCTGATCGCCGCCGCCGGGTTGCGTCTGACCATCGCCGCCAGGCGCCGTGTGTTGTCCATCGCCGCCGGGCGTCGTCTGATCGCCGCCGCCGGGCGGCGTCTGAGTATCGGTGGGCGGCGACGTCTGCGTCGGCGGCGTCTGAGTGTCGGTTGGGGGCGACGTCTGCGTCGGCGGCGTCTGAGTGTCGGTTGGGGGCGACGTCTGCGTCGGCGGCGGGTGAGTATCGATTGGCAGCGACGTCTGTGGCGTCTGAGTATCGGTCGGCGAGTGCTGATCCAGGTGGGCGCCGCCGCCGCCACCGCCACCGCCGCCACCGCCGCGCTGGGCAGCGACGAACGACGGGCCTACCGATGCATGCGGCGGCACCTGGCTCGCGGGCTGAGCCGCGCCCGAACTGCCGTAGTGCGCGGAAGGATCCAGGCGTCCAATCGACGGGCCAACTCCGGCACCGGCATCGTTGCCGGCATTGGCCGAACCCTGACGACCGCCGACAGTCCCGCTTTCGCTCTCGCTGCTATAAGGTGTGCGGCCCTCGTCGGCGCGATCCTCTATCCGGCCGCCCCACGAAAAATCGGACAAGTCTTCGGACTGCGGGGGAGCGCCGTGGTCGGTCCCGCCAATGATGTCGGGCGGGCCATCCGGGCCAAAATCCCAGCCGATGGGCTCCTCTTCACGCGCCCGATCGGGCTGGCCGATCGGCCTTTCGATCGCTTTACGCAACCTGCCGCTTTCGCTGCTGTCAGGCGTGCGGCCGTCGCTGGTGCGATCGTCTACCCGGCCGCCCGACGAAGAACCGGCCGACTCCGGCGACTTCGCTCGACCGCCAAGGTCGGTCTCGCCAACAATGTTGGGCCGGCCATCCGGGCCCGAATCCCAGCCGATGGCGGATTCTTCATGCGCTCGATCGGGTTGGCCAATCAGCCTATCGATCGCTTTGCGCAACCTGCCAAAAAAGGGTCTGTCATCGCCATCCTCCTCTGCGCTCACGCAGCGCCGAATGCAGAGTTACGGAGATGGGCTCCAACACATATTGGAAGCTCGTCTTCGTTGCGCAACCTGCCGAAAAAGTTCCCTTTGAGCTGGTTTGAGCCGGGCTCGGCAGGTTTGCCATCGCCTCACCCCCCTCAGCGTTCACGCAGCGCCGTATCCAGAGTTACGTAGATGGGCTTCAATACATATTGGAAGATCGTCTTCTCGCCGGTGAGGATATTGGCTTCGCCGGTCATGCCCGGCGACACGACGTGCTCTTTATTAGCGCCGACGTAGCCCTGCTCCAGCTCGATCTCGACCGGAAAGAACGGCTCTTCGTTCGGCCCGCCCGCTCTGCTCGAAGGCGCAATGCGGGCAACCTTGCCGTGAACGGCCCCAAAGCGGCCGTAGTCGAAGGCATCGGCCTTCACCAGCGCCTTGTCACCGGTGTGCACGAAGCCGATGTCGCGCGGCGTCACCCGCGCCTGCATCAGGACACCACCTTCGGTCGGCACGATTTCGCAGACCGTTCCGCCGGCCGCGATCACCGTGCCGACCGGCGTCTCAGACACCTTCTGCACGATGCCGTTGGCCGGCGCCTTCACCTCGATATCGGCGGAGCGGCTGCGCAAGGCCGCGGCCTGGGCCTTCACTTCGCTCAGCTGCTCGATACGTTGGGCACGCTCGTTGCGCGCGTCACTCGCCGTCTTGGCGACGAGCGACGCCTTCTCGGCCTCTATGCTGCGCATGTGCGCTTTGAACTCGTCGAGCGAGGAGACGAGACCGATGTAGGTCCGCTCGGACTGCGCAGCCTCCTCCTCGACTTGCGCCACGCGATTGCGCGGGATGACTCCCATGCGCGCGCCGTCGCGAATACGGTCACGCAACTCCATCGCGGCCTCCAAGGCGGTTTTTGCCGCGGGAATCTTCTGTTGTGACGACGCGAGCGACGTCTGCGACTCGGCCATCGCCTGGTCCTTCTGCTCGAGGTCGCGCTGCAGCTTGAGCACCTGCTGTTTGTGGAGCTGCAGAGCCTCCTCGACCATGCTCGCGTAGTTTTTCCGGTACGGCTCAAGGTTGGGCTCTCGGCTGTCAGCCAGGGCGTCGAGGCGCTCTATCTCGATCTGCAGCCGGCCCGCCCGCACGTCGGCCAGCTCGAGATCGCGCAACAGGTCGGTCGCGCGAAACTTGGCGAGAACGTCGCCTTTCTGGACCCGGTCGTCGTTGCGCACCATGATGGCCTGAAGCGCCCCGCCCTCGGGGGTCTGGATGACCTGGACGTGTTGCACCGGGATGAACTCGCCGCGGGCGCGCGCGACTTCCTGGACGTCTACGAAAAACGACAGTCCCACCAGCACGGCCAGCAGCGCCACAACGCCGACGATCAGGTTGCGCACCCCGCGCGTGACGCGGTCATAGTCGATGTTGCTGCCGAGCTGTGTCACCGGACGGCGGTCCCGCGCAATTGACTCCGCGATCCCTTTGCCTGCTTGGCCGCCGCTAGTCTGGTTGTTGACGCTCTGGTCCACGTTCTTCTCCCGTCACTCCGCAGCCGCCAGCTGCGCCGTCTGGCCGGCACGCACCACATTTCCGCGGTCGAGCACGACGATCTGCTGGCAGGTCTGGATGTTCGCCGTCAGGTAGGGCGCCCACACCACCGTCGTCGAACCGCGAATCGAATCGAGGTAGCGAAGAATTCGTGGCTCCCACTCCGGGGAGCCGGCCCCACCGTCGCCGTCGAGCAGCAGCACCGCCGGCCGGTTGAGCGTCGCCGCGACAAAGGCGATGAGGTGGCGGAATTGCAGCTCGGCAATGTTCTGCGAGAACGAGTTGAACTCCCGGTCCAGCACCTTGTCGGCGCTGCGGCCGAACGCGGAAAGCTCGCGCCAGTCGGGGCCGAACACGCGTGCAAGGGCGGCAAAGGCCTCATCGTCCTGCAGCGTCGGCGCGGGGAGGCGCAGATAATCGCGGACGGTCAGCGGCAGCGCCGGCACGATCTGCGGCACGTATCCTATCCAGGCGCGGTATTCCGTCGTGTCGAACTGCCTAATGTCGCGCCCGCCCAGCAAGACGCGCCCGGACTGTGGCCGCCGCAGGCCGGCCAGGCATTCCAGCAGCACGGTCTTTCCGCCGGCGCTCGGGCCAACGATGGCGATCCGTTGGCCCGCTGCTGCGCTGAAGGAAACGCCGTTTAGCGCAGCGTCGTAGTCGGCGTCGGGACGATAATAGACACGATCGGCCGTCAGCGCGGCGTTGGCGAGGCCGGCGGGGCTGGTGAACTCCGAGCCTGTAGGTTCGCCCGGCGTCGCCATCAAGCGGTCGACCTGCTGCACGGAACTATGAACCTGACGCAGGCGGACCAGGGAACCGAACGCCTGCTGCGCGGGCGTGGTGATGCGCCAGATCAGCATCATGGCCGCGACCAGCCCTCCGGCGTTCATCGCGCCGTCAAGTACGAGCACGATGCCGATGCACAATGTCGCCAGCACCGTCAGCATGCCGAGCGCCTGGCCGGTCGCCTGGGCGCGGGCGAGAGCGATCGAGTAGTCGCGGTTGCGCGCCGCCGCTTCGCGCGCGAGATCGGAGAAGCGGGCGAGCCACTGGCTGTCGGCGCCGGCCCGGTAGAAGGAGTCGACGCCAAGGAACGCGGATACTGCGTGCTCCTCGAGACGGCCGGACGCGATGCCGGCCGCCGTCGATTTGCTGCCCACGTAATCGGAGGTCGGCCAGGCCAGCACCGCAAAGGCGAAGAGAGCGATGATCGGCACGAAGACCAGCCATCCGCCCATGAGCGCGATCACCACCAGGAAGATCACGACGAACGGATAGTCGATCAGATTGAGTCCGCCGGCGCCGCTCAGGAAAAGGCGCGCATTCTCAAACACGCGCATGCGGACCACGTTGTTCTGGACGCCGAACCGCGTCGTCATCTCGAGCGGCAGCGCCAGCATCTTGCGCATTGTTGCCGTGGCGATTCGCGTGCCCGCCCACGCACCCAACCGTGAACTCGCGAACTGACGGCCGATCCGCAGCGCCCACCCGCCGATGGTCGCCACTACCGCGAGCAGCGCGAGGCCCCAGATAGTGGCCGTCGCACCGGACGGGATCACGACGCTGTAGACCACCATCGTGTAGAGCGACACGGCGAGCGCCAACACGTTGATGACGAAGCTCATGGCGAAAAGCTTGAAGAGCTCGTCGCGCATGTGCTCGAAGAGACCGCGGAACCAGTTTGGCCGGGCCTGGTCGATCGGCTGGAAGTCGATGTCGGGCTCGACCACGAGGACCGTATCGCCGGCGGAAAGCGCAAGGCGGCGTTCGCTGCCGTTGACAAGCCACAGATCTTCGCCATCCGGCTGACCGAGATAGACTCCGACATCGCCGGCATGGGTTTGCGCCAGGCTGCCGGCGCGCAGCCGGTCTGTGTCCGAGCGAGAACCCGCCGCGCCCATGCGGTGCGTGCGGTAACCGACCACGGGCAGCAGAAGCTCGAGATGATCGAGCGTGACCGGCACGTCAGGAGGAGGCAGCAGGGCGGCCAAGCTGCGTGCGGTGCCGACCCAGCCCAGCGCCACGAGCATTGCCGGCAACGCGGCAGCGACCGGTGACGCGATGCGCCTTTCGGCACCGACCGCCGCTTCCAGACGCTCCATCCAGACCTTTTCGGACCACGCCGGCGGCCTTTTTAGCGCCGCCGATGGCACGCCCGGCGTGGCGGTCGGGGCGGATGCGTCCATCATGACGCCGTCCTCCGGCGATCGACGCGAATTCTCATGTCGGCGAGCTGCAGAAGGGCCGGAGCGCTCGACACGATGAACACGGTGGTATGGCTCTTCAGTTCCTTCAGGAGTTGGCAGAGACGCTTCACTCCCTCGAGATCGAGCGAGCCATCCGCATTTTCGAGACAGAGCACGAGGGGCTGGCGCACCAGGGCGCGAATGAGGCCGATGCGCGCCGCAATGCCGGGGCTCACGATGTCCGCGCCGCCCGGGCCGACCGGCGTCATGAAGCCCTGGCGCAGGCCATCGATGAACACACTGAGCCCGAGCCGCTCGGAAAGCTCGATCGCCGCGGCTTCGTAGCGCGGGCTGAACAGCGTGAGATTATCGAGAAGCGTACCGCGGATCAGCTCGCCGCGCGAGCTCGCCATCGTCACGCCTTCCCTGAAGATCTGCGGGTCATAGGCGCTGCTCGGCCGGCCATCGAAGGTGATGGACAGGCCTAGCGAATCCTCGAGTCGCGTTATCGTCGCCAGGGTCATGGCCGCGACGGGAGAGTTCGGCACGTCGACGTGAACGAACGTGCCCTGCGGAATCGAAACGGAGCCGCCGTGTCTGTGCAGGGCCTGACCCGACAAGACGATGGTGCCGCCCGTGAACCGCCGCATCTCACCGGCCGCTTCCCCCGCCCACACGGGAGCCAGCGGAAGCGACAGGATCTTGTTTATCTTGCCTTCGGCCTCAAGCCGTTGGCCCCGACGGCTAAGATAAAGGGGGGCGCTCGTCGCCGGGCCGACCGAGCGTCCGGCAAGCAGGGTGCAGGCAGCGAGGCCGCCGGTCGTCAACTCGCCGTCGAGGACCATGAAGGCGCCGGCGGTCAGGATGCCGATCGTCGAAAGTTGCGCCAGCAGCGCGCCGTTCTCGGTGAGCACCGCCGTCTCGTTCTCCACGCGCGCGGTCGCGTCCATCTCCGGCGCGACGGCGTCGCGATAGCGCCGCGTAAGCAAAGTCTCGGCGGCCATCGCCTTGGCCTCGACGATGCCCAGGAAAATTCCCCATCCGAGCTTCCAACGCTTCAGTTGAGCCGCTTCGACATCCCGCAGGGCCCTTGCCGTCGACCGGGCGACGAAGAGAGCCGCGATCAGCGCCAGGATCGTAAAGCCGAGCGGGATCAGGGCTAGCCACGAGCCGATGTAGGCGATCAGGAGGATGTAGATCAGGGTCGTGCAATGCCACCGCCGCGTTGCCGGACCAGAATTCGCGGACCTCCCCGACGCCGCGGACCGCGTGGCTCAGATCGGGGATGCTCAGTTGATGAAAGGCCCTCGAGTCGGCGCGCAGCACGTGATCGAGTATGCGGACCGTCATCTGGGATTCGAAGGCCGAACCAACATGGGCGAACAGCACCGAACGGGCATATCGCAGCGCAGCCTCCAGAACGATCGCGACGGTGACGCCCACCGCCAGCACGACGGTCGTGCCGTATGCCTGGTTCGGCAGGATGCGATCGTATGTCTGCAGCAGCGCAAGCGGCACGGCGAGCGCGAGCAGGTGGCTTGCGATCGAGGCCGCTACGCCGGGCGCTATCGCTCCTCGAGGTTCCGCTAGGCTGAAGTTTGCCACGGCACCTGTCCTTGCATGCACCAGCGGCTTCTGTTGCATTCTAGACTCCCTCCAGAGCGTCTCACCAGTGCTCGATTGAGGGCGGCACATCTTTTGATGCAATCTTTACAACCCGGAACCAATCGGGTCCCAACAGCATTAGTGGACTTACCGAGATTGCCGCCTGATCTCGCGGGCTCGACGCGCCGTTGGCAGTGACCGACCACGTGACAAACTGCGGCCGGGCGCGGACAACACCGCAGAGGTGTCACATAGCTGTAAAGCACAGGCGGCTCGTCCGGGCGTCGGCGCCGTCGATCATCGGACCGCGGCGCTTTTGTCGATCCCGAGGTCCGGGCACGGTCGCCTCACGCTCTTGCCCGATCGACGGTCAAAGCTAGAGTGACGCGATTGGACAGGGTTCTCGTGGAGGGGAAGATGGATGACAACTGGCCCCACCGCACCCAGGACTTCGTCGACGGAATCGCGGCAAGCGTTGCAATCGTCGAACGCGGAGAGGCGCACGAACTCGTCGTATCCGCCTGCAACGAGATGTTCTTCGGTATGTCCGGCGGGCGGCGCGGAAATATCCGAGGCTTTCCCGTAGCATTCGACCTCGTGATGCCGAGCTACGCGCGGCATGAGCTTCGCAAAAAACTCCAGGAATGCTTCGACACCGGCATCGCGCAGGAGCTGGAGCAGGCCTATGACTTGAAGGAAGGAACCCGCTGGTGGCGCCTGTCCCTGAAGCCGTTCCGGCATGCGGGCGGAAACGCCCCGGTCCTCGAAATCCTTGTCACGGGGCTCGATATCACGCCGAAAATGATTTTGACGCATGAGCTGGAGGTGAGCACCTCGCGCTTCCGGTCCGTCGTCGATGCCGCTTATGACGCGATCGTAACGATCGACCAGCAGCAGAACATCACCTTGTTTAATCGCGCCGCGGAGGATCTCTTCGGTTACGAATCGTCCGAGATGGTCGGTCAGCCACTCCTACGACTCATTCCGGAGGGCTTTCGATCGAAGCACCCCGGCTATGTCCACCAGTTTGGCCAATCCCCCGTTCGTTCGCGCCAGATGAATGAGCGCAACCGCATCTACGGCCTTCACCGGGACGGATCGCTGCTGCCCGTGGAAATCGCCATCTCCAAGATCAACGTGGGCGGATTCGTCGAGTTCACCGCCGTCATCAGGGACGTCGCCGACCGCCTGCGTCTCATGGACCTGCTGCAGAAGCAGGCGGAAACCGACGAGCTGACGGGCCTGCCAAATCGCCGGCAATTTCTCGAGGTCGCCGAAAATATCATCAGATCGAACGAGGATTTTTCCGTGCTCATGCTCGACATCGATCTGTTCAAGAAGGTCAACGATACCTACGGGCACGATGCCGGCGACGAGGTCCTGCGCGTGCTGGCCAAGGTGGGCACGGCCGCCAGCAGCAAAATGGACGTCTTCGCCCGATGGGGCGGCGAGGAATTCGTGGCGGCGCTGCCGGAGAAGAGCGCGGAGCAGGCGCGGGCCGCCGCCGAGAAGCTGAGAGCGACGTTCGAGCGGCAGGACTTCGCGCACACTTGGCACACCGGCAGCGCCATTCCGTTCACCGTCAGCATCGGCGTGGCAACGCGCGCGCCCGGCGAGCGCGACCTCGAGGCCATCATGAAGCGTGCGGATCAGGCTCTCTACAAGGCCAAGGGAAACGGCCGCAATCGCGTCGAGGTGGCATAGGATCAAACAGGCCCCAGCCTGTTTGGACGCGATGGCGACCGCAACCACTGCTCGAAATGCCGTGCATCGAGCGGAGGCGAGATCGCGTTGCCCTGCCCGATGTCGCAATCATGCTCGCGCAACCACCTGAGCGTCGCCGCATCCTCGATGCCTTCCGCCACGACTCGGCATCCCAGCGCGTGTACGAGGGCAATCGTCGAGCGCACCATGATCTGGTCGTTCCTGTCGCTGGCGAGCCTGGAGACGAAGAGCTGGTCGATCTTCACCTGCGTCGCCGGGATATACTTCAGGTAGGAGAGCGCGGCCTGGCCGACGCCGAAATCGTCGATCACGATGGCCATGCCCAGTCGGCGGATCGCGTCGAGCTGGCGTCCGACCCGGGCCATGTCCTTGGCCACGGCGCTTTCCGTCACCTCGACGTCGATCCAGTCCGGCCGAACCTCGTGGCGGTCGAGCAGCGCCGCCAGTCGCGTCGAAAAACGCTCGTCCGCCAAGTCAGACATCGAGACGTTGACCGCGACCGCGAGCTCGAGCCCGGCCGCTCGCCAGCCTGCGACCTGCCGAAGCGCGGCTGCCAACACCCAATCGGTCATCGCGTGCACCAGCGCCGTACCTTCGACCAGCGGCACGAACTCGCTCGGCGGGACGGACCCGAGGGTCGGATGATTCCAGCGAAGCAGCGCCTCGGCACCGACGCAGCGGCCGCTGCGCAGATCCATCTTGGGCTGGTAGACCAGATTGAGCTGACCCTCATCAGCCAGCGCCGCGCCGATATCGCGCAGCAGGGAGGCCGACCGCTGCCATGCCCTGCCGACTGCCGGGCTGTAGCGGCACCAGGGCCGCGCGCTGTGCAACGAGTCATGGGCCGCCACGGCAGCGGCCCGCAGCAACTCGTCGGCATTGGCGCCATCGCGCGGGTAACGGGCGACGCCGATCGCAATCGATGTCGCGGCCGGGATGGCGCAGCTGCTCGTCGGCCGCCACACATTGTCCGCGAGCCCATCGAGGATTTCCGTAATCCGGCTCTCGCTCTCGGGCGGCAGGATGCAGCCGAACCGTGCGGCCGAGAGATGGTAGAGCCCGGTACCCGCGGGCAGCAATCCGCCAATTCGTTCAGCCGACGCCTTTTCGAACGAGTCGGCGGCGCGCTCGCCCAGCGCGCGCGCCAGATCGACGTACTGGTCCGGTGTCGCGGCATCGATCACCAGGATCGCCGTCTCGGGAGCCTCATGCGCCTGGCCCTTGATGCAGGCGTCGATGTCCTGGAGAAATCGCGACCGGTTCGGCAGGCCGCTCGCGGGATGGAGGCGCTCCGCCGCCAGACGATCGGACTCGTTGCTCGGAATCGGCGCTGCCATGAAGCAATTGCCTCTGCCGTCAGACCTATCCCCATCGGTTGGCCCCCGCAACACGCGCCCCGCAAAGGCTTTCTCGCCGCCGTCGTCGGCCGCGCTTGCGCGTGCCCGCGCCCCAGCGACAGTGGCGGCTTGCCTGTGGGGCACTAGGCTGCCAGAGTCACGCGCGATGTCGCCACCCGACCGAGGAGGCATCGATGCGGAACACATCGAACAGAACCAGGCGTGACATTCTCACTTCCATCCCGGCCGCGGGCGCGGCGGCGCTCGGGGCGATTGGCCTTGGCGAGGCACGAGCTGCCACGCGCTCGCCGATTCCGTTGAAAGCGGCATTCTCCAACAGCGGGCTGCAGTCGAGCTGGTGCGCCCAGAGCAAGGCCGCCGCGGAGTACTGGGGCAACCTGTTCAACGTCGAGGTGACCTGGTTCGATGGCCAGCTCGATGCGGCCAAGCAGCGCGCCGCGATCGAGGCCATGGCGTCGCAGAAATGGGACTTCG
>Ga0306925_10007661_pt1 | contig 10176 bp, 9 predicted proteins | sample flu12Cox44000176_FD_203755 | JGI IMG/M metagenome (GOLD analysis project Ga0306925, IMG submission 203755) | Lab enrichment of tropical soil microbial communities from Luquillo Experimental Forest, Puerto Rico - flux8day.12C.oxic.44.000.176 (v2)... | ecosystem: Environmental > Terrestrial > Soil... | reverse complement strand
CGATGGCTGATGTCCCGGCCGATGGCAGCACCTTGGGCGAGCTGGTCTTGCGCAGCAACACCGTGATGAAGGGCTATTTGAAGAACCCAGCCGCGACCGAGGCAGCCTTCGAGGGTGGCTGGTTTCACACCGGCGATCTGGCGGTCCGTCATCCGGATGGGTATGTCGAGATCAAGGACCGGTCCAAGGACATCATAATTTCTGGCGGCGAAAACATCTCCTCCCTCGAAATCGAGGACGTGCTCTACCGCCATCCCGAGATCATGGAGGCGGCGGTCGTCGCCCGGCCCGACCCGGTCTGGGGCGAAAGCCCTTGCGCGTTCGTCACGCTGAAGCCCGACGTCGACCCGGTATCGGCTGACGACATCATCGCCTGGTGCCGCTCCAACCTCGCCCATTACAAAGTGCCGCGACGGATCATCTTCGGGCCGTTGCCCAAGACCTCAACCGGCAAGATCCAGAAATTCGAATTGCGCGACCGCGCCAAGGGCATCACCTCGTGACCGAGCTGCCGAGCTTCGACCTCACCGGCCAGGTGGCGCTTGTGACCGGCGCGTCGAGCGGCATTGGCCATCACTTCGGCGCGCTTCTCGCCGCTGCAGGAGCAAAGGTCGCGCTTGCCGCGCGGCGGATCGATCGACTGACAGAGCTAGCCCACGAAATCAAGGCCGCCGGAGGCCGGAGCCTGCCGATCGCCTGTGACGTCACGCGCTCGGAGGATGTCGCCGCTGCAGTTGCGACGGCCGAAAACGAGTTCGGGCCGCTCACCCTCCTCGTCAACAATGCCGGCGTCGTTGTCTCGAAGCCGTTGCTCGACCATACCGAGGCCGATTGGGACCATGTGGTCGACACGAACCTCAAGGGTGCTTGGCTGATGGCGCGCCAATTTGCGCAGCACTTGGTTGGGCTGAAGCGCCCGGGGCGGATCATCAACATCACGTCGGTGCTGGGTTTTCGGACGATCGGCCGGGTGCCGGCTTATTGCGCCGCCAAGGCCGGGCTGACCCACCTTACCCACGTCTTGGCGATGGAATTGGCACGGCACGGCATTCTCGTGAATGCGCTGGCGCCGGGTTATGTCGAGACCGATTTCAACCGCGCCTTCTTCCAGACGGAGCCGGGCAAGGCGCTGATATCGCGTATTCCGCTGAAGCGCCTCGGGCAAACCGAGGATCTCGACGGTGCGCTCCTGTTCCTCGCCTCACCGGCGAGCGCTTATGTGACTGGCGCGGTGATCGCGGTCGATGGCGGGCACGGGGTCGCCGCGATCTGAGGCCGGCGCTCGCGCGGCATTAGCACGGTTTCTCGCGACGGCGAGCGGTGCGGATGCGGTCGAGGTTACTAGCTTCGCGCCTCTGCGGGGCGGAGCGATCCAAGAAAATTGGGCGGTCGACGCGCGGTTCTCGGGCGGAACGGTCGCTGGCGAACAGCGGCTTGTGCTGCGCACGGCCGCGCCGACCGGTGTCGTCGCAAGTCTCGGCCGGCTTGAGGAATTCGCAGTGCTCAAGGCCGCCTTTGCAGCTGGGGTGACTGTGCCGCAGCCCCTTTGGGCGAGCAACGCCCCTGAGATCATGGGTAAGCCGTTCTTCATGATGCGCCGGGTCGATGGGACAGCGGCGGCGCACCGGATCACCCGTGACCGGGCTCTCGACCCGGCGCTCCCGGCAATCGCCGAGACGCTCGGCGGCGAACTCGCCCGCATCCACACGATCCGGCCTCCGCGCGCCGACCTCGCGTTCCTGATCCCCTATGAAAAGGTCGGTCCCATGCAACAGGTTGCCGCCTTTCGCGCCTATCTCGACCGTCACCCGACGCCGCGGCCGGTGCTTGAATGGGGGATCCGCTGGCTCGAAACGCATGTACCGCCGCCGGCCAACCCGGTTCTTTGTCATCACGATTTTCGCACCGGGAACTACATGCTGAACGGTGCTGCCGTGACCGGAATTCTCGATTGGGAATTTGCCGGCTGGGGGGACCCGCACGAGGATATCGGGTGGTTTTGCAGCAAAGGCTGGCGCTTTGCGCGACTCGACCGGGAAGCTGGCGGTATCGCCGAGCGCAGTCCCTTCTATCGCGGATACGAGAGGGCGTCAGGGCGGTCGATCGATCCGCAGCGGGTCTTTTTCTGGGAGGTGCTGGCAAGCGTGCGCTGGGCGGTGATCGCGCTGCAACAAAGCGACCGCTATATGATAGCGGGCGAGCGCAATCTCGATCTCGCGCTCACCGGACGGCGCGCGACCGAATGCGAATTGGAGGTCCTCATGCTGCTGGACAGTTCCGGAGTACCCTCTGATGCGTGATCTGCCGACCGGGCCGGCCGTGCTGGCCCTCGCCCGCGACGTGCTGTTGCATGACCTGCTGCCGCTGCTCCCGCAGGAGGCCCATTTGGATGCGCGGCTTGTCGCCAACAGCATGGCGATCGCCGAGCGCGAAGCGCTGACCGGCGAAGAGCCGGCGAAGGAAATTCTCGGTGAGACGCGGAAGCTGTATGGCGAAACCGGAACCGCGAAACCTGGATTGCTCGCCCGCTTGGCCCGCGACTTGCGGGTGGGTACCTTCGAAGCTTCCGAGCCGCGCGAACACCATGCACGCCAGATATTGTGGCGCCTCACCATTGCCAAGCTGCGGAGCGCCAATCCGAGATTCTTGAACGCCAACGGCTTCACCTAGAAGCGCCAGGAGATCAGACCGTGTCCCAGCCCCGTGTTCCGCAGGTCATCGATGCGCTCGCCCGCGGTGAAATCATCGTCGTGACCGACGACGACGATCGCGAGAACGAGGGCGACCTGATCCTCGCAGCGGTGCACGCGACGCCCGAGAAAATGGCGTTCATCATCCGCCACACCTGCGGCATCGTCTGCGCGCCATTGACCGCGGAGACTGCGCAGCGTCTGCATCTATCGCCGATGGTCGCGGACAATGACGCAATTCACGGCACCGCCTTCACTGTCTCGGTCGATTACCGCCACGGCACGACAACGGGCATTTCCGCCGACGACCGCACGGCAACGATCCGCAATCTCGCGAACAACAATGCGGGAAGGTCGGATTTCGTCCGGCCCGGCCATATCTTCCCGTTGATCGGCAAGGATGGCGGGGTGCTGATGCGCTCGGGTCACACCGAGGCGGCGATCGACCTCTGCCGGCTCGCCGGGATCGAGCCGGTGGCCGCGATCTGCGAGCTGGTCAATGATGACGGCACCGTGTTGCGTGGCCCGCAGGTGCGGGAATTTGCAAAGCGCCATGATTTGCGGCGCGTCTCGGTCGCCGATCTCATCGCTTACCGGCAAGCGCGCGAAAAGCTGGTGACCCGTGTCGCCGAATTCACCGTGGCGAGCGAGATCGGCGAGCTCGAAGGGTATGCCTATGTGACGCCGTTCGACAAAGTTCACCACTACGCGTTCGTGTACGGCAACATCGGGGATGGGAAAGGCATCCCGACGCGGCTGCACCGCGCCAATGTCCTCGAAGATGTGTTCGGGGGCGCCAAGCCGATCCACGCCGCGCTGAGCCGGTTCAATGCTTCCGGACGCGGTGTCCTCGTCTATTTGCGCGACGGCACCTCCGGGGTGCCGGCCTCTCCGGTCCCCGAGGAGACGACGGGCTCGGAGTACGAGCGCAATGTCCAATGGCGCGAGGTCGGGCTCGGCGCGCAGATCCTGCGCGATCTGCGCATTTCATCGATCCAGCTATTGGCGACGCGCTCCCGCACCTATGTCGGGCTTGCCGGTTTCGGCATCGAGATCAGCGCGACCGAGCCGCTCGAGTAACGGCCGCTCGCCCGGCCCACGCCGGGTCACACCGCGTCGGGACCCTGTTCGCCCGTGCGAATTCGAATGGCTTGTTCGACCGGAACCACGAAAATCTTGCCGTCGCCGATCTTGTCCGTGCGGGCGGTGTCCTGAATAGCCTGCACCGCTCGCTCGGCAATCGCATCGTCGACCACGACCTCGATCTTGAGCTTGGGCAGGAAGTCGATCACGTACTCCGCCCCGCGGTAGACTTCGGTATGCCCTTTCTGGCGCCCGAAGCCCTTGACCTCGATGACCGTCATCCCGGTGATGCCGACCTCGTGCAGCGCGTTCTTCACTTCGTCCAGTTTGAACGGCTTGATGATCGCTTCGATCTTTTTCATCGCGTCACACCTTTTTCGAGTTCGGCGGGAGGCCCGGATCGAACTACTGTACCGCCTCGCCGTGAAGCGCCAGGTCGAGACCCTCGCGCTCAATTTCGGCGTCGACCCGAAGCCCGACCGTCAGATCGACCAGTTTGAGGATGATCAGCGAGACAATGACGTCATAGACGATCGTAACCGCGATACCATAGAGCTGCACGATCACTTGATGCGGATTGCCGTCGATCAGCCCGCTCTTACCCTCGCCGCCGACCCAGGCGACCGCCAGCACGCCGGTTAAGATTGCGCCGACCATCCCGCCGATGCCATGCACCCCGAAGGCGTCGAGGCTGTCGTCGTATCTGAGCATGTGCTTGAGGCTCGTCGTGGCCCAATAGCAGATGACCCCGGCCGCAACGCCGATGATCAGCGCGCCGCGCGGGTCCACAAAGCCCGAAGCGGGTGTGATCGCGACGAGTCCGGCGACGGCGCCGGAGATGATCCCAAGCACGCTCGGCTTTCCTTTCAGGATCCATTCGGCAAACATCCAGGCGAGCGCCGCGGTCGCGGTTGCAATCTGAGTGACTGCCATGGCCATGCCGGCGTTCCCGTTGGCCGCGGTCGCCGAGCCGGCGTTAAAGCCGAACCAGCCAACCCATAGAAGCGAGGCGCCGATGACGCTGAGCACGAGGTTGTGCGGCGGCATCGGCTCGGTCGCAAAGCCGCGCCGCCGGCCCATGACCAGCGCTGCCATCAGGCCGGCAAAACCGGAATTGATGTGCACCACCGTTCCACCGGCAAAATCCAGCACACCCGCATTGTTGAGGAAGCCGTCCGGCCCCCAAACGAAATGCGCGATTGGCGCGTAGACGCAAATGCTCCACAGCCCAATGAACCAAAGCAGCGCTGAGAACCTCATGCGATCGGCAAAGGCGCCGCAAATCAGCGCGGGGGTAATGATCGCAAAGGTCATCTGGAAACACATATAGACCGATTCCGGGATGGTCTTTGCCAGGTCGTTGACTGAATCGAGGGTCATCCCATAGAGCAGGAACCGGCTTGTGCCACCCAAGAACGCCGACCCCGGCGTGAATGCGAAGCTGTAGCCGATCACCATCCACAACACGGTGACGAGGCAGGTCACCGCAAAGCTCTGCATGACCGTCGCTAGCACGTTCATCTTGCGAACCATGCCGCCATAGAACAATGCCAGACCGGGAATAGTCATCATCAGCACCAGCGCCATGGAGGTCAGCATCCATGCGGTGTCGCCGCTGTTGATGGCGCTGGCCGGCGCGGCAGGAGCCGTGGCGGCGGCTGGCGCCGTTGGTGCCGGCGTCTGCGCCACGGCCGAGAGCGTCAGCAGCAGCACGGGAGTGGCCAGCATCAGGCGTTGCAAGACAAGGAGCACAGATTTCATAGGCTTCTCCGAAAGACGATAGGCACGGAGCGAACCGTCTCCTGATCCATGAGCCGGACGCGTTGGGGCGGAGTTCCAAAAATCGTGCCAATCGATCCTGTCGTGCCGTGCGGCCTCTATTGTGGCTGAATAGGAAAAAATTGATTAAAATTTATGCAAATCTTCATGATATGGTGTCCGACGCGCCCTCATGGCTGCAGCTGGGTGCGCTAAACCGGCCTCAACGCACCAGCAACGACACCAGAAGCGCAAGTGCCAGCAAGGCGGCCAAACCTTGCCAGACGCGGAGCGGTGCGCGCTCGTAAAGCGTGCGCGGCCGGGGAATTTCGGTCGGAGCGCGCGCCGGTCCGGCCTCCATCTCGAAGGCGAACTCGGTCATATCGTGAAAGCGCTCGGCAGGATCGGCGGCGATCGCGCGCGCAAGCGCGGTTTGCAGCCATGCCGGAAGGTCGGGCCGCAGCGCGGAAAAGTCTCTCGGCCGGCTGTGGCGCGGCGGACTGGCCGCCTCCACATTTCCGTAAGGGAATTCGCCCGTAAAGGCGCGGAACATCGTGACGCCCAGAGCATACACGTCGGTGGCCTCGTTGCCCGGTTCGCCCTCGAACATCTCGGGCGCCATATACGCCACGGTGCCCGGGATCTCCTCGGGTGGAAAATCCTCCAACCCGGGTACACGAACCACCCCGAGATCGATCAGCTTCAACGATCCGCTGCCTTCGAGGATTACATTGTCCGGCTTGATGTCGCGATGAATGATGCCGGCGCGATGCAGCGCCGCTCCCGCACGGGCCAGCTTGACGGCGATATTCCGCCCTTCTTCGAGGCCCAGCGCGGGACCTCGCGACAGCCGGTTTTCGAAAAGCTCGCCCTGGTAGAGCGGCATGACCGTGTAGAGGCAGGTTTGGCGTCCCGGGGGCAATTCGACGATGTGCCCAACCCAGGGATTGTGTATCCGAGCGCCGACCCAAGCCTCGCGGACGAACGCCCCTCGGTAAGCCTTGATGCTTGCCATCTGGGGTTTTGGAAACTTCAAGGCGACGGTGCCGCCCTCGACTTCGTCCTGCGCGCCGAACAGCCGGGTGTACCGGCCCTCGGACAGTAAGGCCTTCAACACAAAGCCGTCGATCGTCTCGCCCTGCAGCGGCGCTGGGATCACGGGCAGTTGCAGTATGGCGGCGCTGACATCGGCCGATCCCGCCGCCGGCAGCGCCACCACGTCCAGAACCAAGGCTGTGCAGTTGTCGGTGCTGCTGGATTGGAGCGCGGCGGTAACCAACGCACCGGCGGTATCCGCGGGAGCGGAGCGCTCCCGCAAGATGTCGGCGATGCTGTCTTCCGCAAGAAACCCATGCACACCGTCGCTGCACAACAGGAACCGATCGTGCAGCGCCACCGGTTGCGTGGCGTAGTCGAGGCGCACTTCGGTCTCCACACCCAGCGCGCGGTTGAGCGTGTGCGAGCGCCCCGTGCCGTCGTCGCGGACGTGGTCGGTCGTGAGGCACGTCAGGCGATAGCCGCTCAACCGATAGGCGCGTGTATCCCCGACATGCAGCAGGTGGGCGACGCGGCCGCGCAGCACCAGCGCGGTCAATGTACAACCCATTCCGGCGAGTTTGGGGTCTTGGCGACCCATGGTGTTGATCCAGCCATTGAGCGCACTGAGGATTCTGGCGCCCGCCCGCTGCACTTCCATGGTCTCCGGCAGATCGCAAAATCCGTCCAGAAACCCGCGCACCGCTGTCTCGGCCGCAATACGACCGCCCTTCGCGCCGCCGATGCCATCGGCTATCGCAGCGATCACCTCCTGGCGGGGCTTGGGCAATTCGGCGCCTGACAAGGCCCCCGCGAAGTCCTCGTTGGCCTTGCGCGGGCCAGTCTTCGATGCAAACCCAATGCTTGTCTGTATTCCGGTTTCAACCGTCACCATAACGCCGCTTCCGAAGGCTTGCCGATCGCCCGGGTCGCGGCGAGCGGTGGCCGCGGGCACCTTTCCGTTCGCCTGTTCCTCGCGTCACCGCAACTTCTCGACGCTGCACTGACTGTGGCGAAAATAGCCTCCGGTGCTTGACGCGACACTTGCGGTGAGAGCACCCGATTTGCGATCGAGCGTGTAGTTTCCGCCGTCCTTTGGGTCGAACCAGGAAATTTCCGCCTTGCTGATGTTGGCGCGATAGGAATCGACGGTAGCGTTCCGATAATCGATCGTAACCTGCCAGGACGCACCGCTCACCGGGTTAGTGCAGGTGATTGCCGACGCGCCGTCCTGCGCGCCGGCGCCGATCATCGGGACGGTCAAACCAGCCGCGAAAACCGCTACCCCTGCCGCCAAAATTCGGTTGAGAGACATAATCGCGTTCATGTTGCTTTGCATCGATCCATATACAAAACCCGGCTTTGTGCAAAGCAAGCCGGCGCGTGAGGGCGAAGCCGACACCGACGTTCGCCTAATTTTTGTGCAATTCCTTCTCGAGCCGATCCGCCGCCTCCCAAGCACTATCGTCCAGCCAAGGTTCAGCGCGGCATTCCTGCTGGCATAGCTTTTGCCTCTACTCACTTAGTCCGCTCATTCAGCGCAATGATTGAGCACTGTTGGTTGTGAGGTTTGTCGCAGCAGAAAAAACAGGGGAAACATCGATGCTTGTACCATCACCCAAATGGCTCGATTCCGGCAACAACGCGTGGCAGCTGGCTGCCGCGACGTTTGTCGGACTACAGAGTATTCCCGGTCTCGCCGTTCTCTATGCCGGATATGTCAAGCAGAAATGGGCAATCAATTCTGCGTTCATGTGCTTCTACGCGTTTGCGTCTGTGTTGGTCGTGTGGATTCTCTTCGACTACAACATGGCGTTTGGAGAGCAATGGTTTCCGTTCCTCGGCAAACCAGCTTTGGCGACCTCTGCGGCGTTCACCACCGGCCAGGCGGTGATACCCGCAGCCGCCTCCGGTATGCCGGAGCTGACGTTTCCGATGGCCACCCTGATCTTCTTCCAGTTCGTGTTCGCTGCGATCACGGTGATCATCCTTGGCGGCTCGGTGCTCGGCCGCATGAACTTTACGGCGTGGGTCATCTTCTGCCCGGTATGGATGACCCTGGTTTACACGGTGGGAGCGTTCAGCCTGTGGGGCGGCGGCTGGCTCTCGCAGCTGGGGGTGCAGGACTTTTCCGGCGGCTACGTCATCCATCTCGCCGCCGGCACTTCCGGTTTTGTCGCTGCAGCCGTGGTCGGACCGCGACTGCGCATCGACCGCGAGCAATTCCCGCCCAATAGCCTGCTGGTCACTCTGATCGGCGCCGGGATTCTGTGGCTGGGTTGGAACGGCTTCAACGGCGGTGATCCTTATTTCGCCAACCACGATGCGGGCGCGGCGGTCCTCAATACCAACACGGCGACAGCGGTAGCCCTTCTCGTGTGGACCTTGATGGACAAGATGGCTTACGGCAAGCCGTCGATTATTGGGGCGGTGAACGGCATGATTGCCGGCCTGGTCGCAATCACGCCCGCCGCCGGTTTCGTAAATGGCTGGGGCGCCATTATCATCGGCGTCGTCGCCGGCATCATCCCGTGGGCGTCGATGAACAAGTTCCAGAAGACCAGCTTGATGATGAAGGTCGACGATACGTTGGGCGTCTTTTCAACGCACGGTATAGCCGGTCTGACCGGTGGCCTCCTCGTTGGCATCCTGGCAAACCCGGACATGCTCGAATACATCGGCACCGATAAGGAGGCGCCCGGCGTCAGCGTTACCGGCCTGCTTTACGGCGACACCGGAAACCAGCTCCTGCTCCAGCTCGCTGGCGCGGCCTTTATCATCGTCTACAACGCGATCGCGACGTTCATCATCCTCAAAGCGATCTCGATCTTCGTGCCGCTGCGGATGAGTGACGCGCAGCTGGCGGTTGGCGACGACGCCGTTCACGGCGAGACCGCCTATGCGATCACCGTGGGGGAAGCCGCCGAATAGGGGTTAGCGCGGTCAAGAGGCAGATGGGTGGGGAGTGGCCGGCGATGGCCGCCCCCACCCCAGTTTTCGGTGCCCTTTCTACCGCGTGTACCGAACTGAGCGTCGGGCGTCCGCCGCTTTATTTTACTTAACGGATACGGCCGCTGTGACTCGCTCTTGCGGCTCGCGCGGCGGCAACGCGGGCCCGGAAACAATCTCGCTCTTCAGCCGCTGTATCGCCGCTTCGTCAAGAGTCTCGGTCTCGAGCAGCGCAGCAGCGGTGCGGTCGAGTAACGCGCGGTTCTGCTGTAATACGCCGTAGGCCTTCTCGAATGCGTCGTCGACCAGCTGACGCACCGCCCGGTCAACCGCCTCTGCCGTCTCCTCGCTGTAGTTGCGCTCCTGCGGAACCGGAACGTTGGGCTGCAAAAATGGTGAGCGGTCTCGATCGTAGGTGACGTTCCCGAGTGCCTCGCTCATGCCGTAGCGCAGAACCATCGCGCGCGCTATGTCGGTCGCACGGGCGAGATCGTCCGCCGCGCCGGTCGATATTTCGCGAAAAACGAGCTGCTCAGCGGCCCGGCCGCCGAGCAGCCCCGACATTTTGTACTCGAGTTCGGCGCGGGTCATCAGATAGCGGTCTTCGGTCGGCCTTTGTATCGTGTAGCCGAGAGCGCCGACGCCATGCGGGATTATGGAG
>Ga0306925_10007652_pt1 | contig 10181 bp, 7 predicted proteins | sample flu12Cox44000176_FD_203755 | JGI IMG/M metagenome (GOLD analysis project Ga0306925, IMG submission 203755) | Lab enrichment of tropical soil microbial communities from Luquillo Experimental Forest, Puerto Rico - flux8day.12C.oxic.44.000.176 (v2)... | ecosystem: Environmental > Terrestrial > Soil... | reverse complement strand
TCCACGTGGATATGGGCGCGCGCGGCGCGCGCTTGGGAGCGCTGACGGATGACGCCGACGACGAACCGCAGCTCGGCGATCCGACGGACGTGACTATACGATTCGATGGCGCCTGGCGGCGGGCCGAGGGCACGATCGAGATCCCCGATGTCCACGCGACGTTGGCCGGTGCGACCCTGTCGGGCTCGGTTGCGCTGCGCGACCTCGACACCGATCCGATTGTCGATCTCGCACTCGGCGTGCGGCATCTAGACTTCGCGCAACTGCTGGACACATCCGGGCTCGCGCTGCCCGAAAGCTTGGGAATGGCGCCCGGCGGCGGCCATGATCTCGGCTCGGCCACGATCGACGTGCGTGTACACGGACGCCCGGCGGACCCTGCCTCTCTCTCGGTGAGCCAAAAGATCGACTTCAGGCCGCCACGCCAGATGCCGCCGGCGATCGCGCGGCTGCGCGGCGATTTCATCTTCAGCTCTGGTGACGGACCAGGGCCGCACCGCCCCATCGACGTCTCGCTCGCATCCCCCGATTTCATCGCCCTGCACGATGTTCCTCCGCTGTTCGTGCGCGCTCTCCTGCTTGCCGAAGACACAGGCTTCTACGGGCATCGCGGCATCGACCTTCGCGAACTACCCGCCGCGCTGCTCACCAACTGGTCGCGCGGCGGCGCCGCGCGCGGCGCGTCGACAATCACTCAGCAGCTGGCCAAGAACCTGTTCCTGTCGCGCGAAAAGCAACTAGGACGCAAGCTGCAGGAACTGGCAATCACGTTCCTGCTCGAGTCGGCGCTCGGCAAGGATCGTATTCTTGAGATCTACCTGAACATCATCGAATGGGGACCGGACCTGCGTGGCCTGCGGCCCGCGGCCCGCCACTATTTCGGTTGCGAACCCCGAGCGCTGACGCCGGCCCAGATGGCCTTCCTGGTCGCGATCATCCCCGGGCCGATCAAGTACCAGAGCTCATTCGCGCGCGGCACGCCGGGGCCTGGGCTGCGTTCGCTGATCGACGAGCTGCTGGCGAAGCTGCGGTCGGTGCATGCGATCGGCGAGGAGGAATATCTGCAAGCGCTCGGCGAACCCATCGTCGTCGCCGGCGCCAGGCCGCTCGGATGATCGGTCGCGAATAGAAACGGTCGGGAGGGGATCGACAAAACCCTGAGCCGACAGCGGTGATAACGTCCAGCGGCTGCTTCCGACCCGCAGCCGTCACTCACTTTTCTCGATAGCGGTCACTGAGAGGGCTGAAAGCGGACACTGCCAGCGCTCCATTGCCTGAGACTGGCTCCTCAGGGCATTCTCGCCCCGCATAACGACACAAGAGGGCCGGGATGGGGGCCGAGTCACCGAACCGCGGCGCCGCGCAGAGCGGGGCTGTCTTCCTAAGCTACGCCTCACAGGATGCTGAGGCGGCCCAAAAGATTTGCGATGCATTGCGCTCAGCGGGCGTCGACGTGTGGTTCGACCAGAGTGAGCTGAGAGGCGGAGACGCCTGGGATCGGCAGATTCGCGAGCGGATTCACGACTGCCGTCTGTTCATAGCCCTTATCTCAGCCCATACGGAAGCCCGTGACGAGGGCTATTTCCGACACGAGTGGAAACTTGCGGTCGAACGCACCCACCACATGTCGGATAAGAAGCCGTTTCTTGTTCCGGTAGTCATCGACGATACGCGGGAACGAGGCGCTTCAGTGCCGGACAAGTTGCACGAGGTGCAGTGGACGCGCCTGCCGGGCGGGGAGACGCCGCCGGAGTTCCTAGAACGGGTACGGCGCCTGGTGTCGCCTGAGCCGCAGAATGCGCCGACAGCGACCGTGTTGACGGCGGGCGCAGCACCGGCTGCACCGCAAGCGATGAGAGAGCCAGTCCCCGCATCCCGGCAGTCGAAGTGGACCCTGCCGGCAATCGCCGCCGCAGTGGTTGCAGGTGCTGTGCTCTATTTTGCTATTGATAGGTTCTGGATCTCGAAGCACCCGACGCAGCAGCCCACGGCGCCGGCGGCCCAGGCCAGTGCAGCCCCGACCGCCTTCAGCCCGCCGCCACACTCCATAGCGGTGCTGCCGTTTGTGAACATGAGCGGTGACAAGGAGCAGGAATACTTCTCCGATGGACTGACGGAAGAAATACTCAATTCCCTCGCTCGCATTAACGAACTTCAAGTCTCGGCCCGCACGTCGTCGTTCTTGTTCAAGGGGGAGAAGGTGGATCTCGGCACGATCGCCCGCAAGCTCAACGTGGGAGCGATTCTGGAGGGCAGCGTGCGGCACTCGGGGAACACGGTACGCGTCACGGCGCAGCTCAACAACGCAGTAACGGGATTTCACCTGTGGTCCCAGACCTACGACCGGGACCTGGGCTATGTGCTCAAGCTGCAGACCGAGATCGCGACAGCGGTGGCGAGCGCCCTCAAAGTGTCGTTGCTCGGTGACGTGGCCGCCAAGGTCGAGTTAGGTGGAACGCGCATCCCTGCCGCGTTCGACGCGTATCTGCGCGGTCTGAGTGCAGAGCGCGCTCACCCGGACGATATGCAGGCGGCGATTGATGCTCAGACAGAGGCGATTCGTCTAGATTCCAAGTACGCGCTTGCATTTGCGGCCCGATCTTTCGCACTTACCAGATACGCCGATGTCTTCGCGCCGACCGTTGCATTAACTCGAGATGCATTTGACAAGGCACTTGCGGATGCGCGGACGGCGATAGCCGTGACGCCGGAACTTGGCGAGGGTCATGCGGCACTTGCTACCGTTTTAGACAGAGGATTTTTCGATTTCGCGCGCGCGAAGGAGGAATACGAGCGCGCCATAGCACTCGTGCCGGGCAACGCGTCAGTCTTGGGCAGGTACGGTTACTTTGCCGCATCAATGGGCGACGCCGACGTAGGGGTAGCAGCCTCCCGTCGTGCGGTAGCGCTCGACCGTGTGAACGCTGATAGCTACGAGAGGCTGGGTGACACCCTGTTTCGGGCGCGACACTTCAAAGATGCCATAGGAGCGTATAACCAAGCTCTCGCTCTGCAACCCGGCCGGGCTGTGTCTATCGGCCGCACCGGGCAAGCCTACTATGCTCTTGGCGACCTCCAAAGTGCACGATCAGTGTGCGAGTCGAAGATCGACTTCCACACGTCACAGGTATGCCTGGCGGCCACGTACGACAAGCTCGGACGACGTGCTGACGCGGATGCGATGTTAGTCAGGCTCAGGGCGGCGAACGGCGATACCACTCTGTATCAGTACGCTCAGATCTACGCTCAGTGGGGGAACCGCGCCAGAGCGCTTGAGGAGCTGGAAAAGGCCGTGCGTGCGCGCGATCCTGGCTTGCACGCACTGAAAACCGATTTCCTCGTGGACCCGCTGCGCAGCGAGCCGCGCTTCCAGGCGATTGAGCGGGATTTGAAGTTTCCTGACTAGGCGGACCCAGGCGCTATAAGGCGTTTCCATCGTCCAAGCGTCCGCTTTGCAGAAATCTGCGCGGTGGAGGTGGATGACCGTTCCTGGCCGAGGCTGTGTAAAAACTCATTTCGCTCGCCGCGTAGGGTCGCTAACACGCGAATTCGATGTGATGAGTCGCCTGAAATTGCCTCTACGTGGCTGAAATTAACGCACGAAAATGGTGCGCGCGCGTTTTCACACGGCCTCGGCCGCATTCGGACATGTTGGGACTAGTCAGTGCGAGTTGTTTGGGACACCGCGAGTTTCGGCCTCGCTAGTGCATCTGATCAAAGCCACGTGACTACGTTCCGACCGGCTGGCCAGTCAGGAACCCCCGGCAATTCGCCGCGCGACCTCAAGCGCGATCTGCGGCAGCCGCTCTCGTAGATCCACTCCGTTGAGGTCCGCGCCGCGCAAGTCGATGAGCTTTCCGTGTCGGCCGCTGATGACCCTCAGCGCCTTGGTAGTGGTGTTCCAGGTCCAGCGGCATATTCCGCACCAGGTGCCACCCCGCGCGAGGTCGGTTGGATGATTGAAAGCGTGGGTTGCCATGACCGGCGATAATCAAACGCCTTGCTGGAAACGGTTACCGTGACCGCCATCACAGCCAGACCGCGATTCGTGACTACACGAACATGCCAAATAAGGAACAGCGACGGCTTCTGGTGGCCGCCTTCGACCCTGAGCCGTCGGATGAACTTTTCAAGAGCGGTCATTGCGGAGAGGGGAAGCGGACAATTTAAGGTCTGATTGCCTGCCAGGCCCTCCTCAGGGCATTCTCACCAGGCCCGCACAAAATCAAGAGGGCCGGGATGGGGGTGGATTCACCAAACTGCGTCGGCACGCAGACCGGGGCCGTCTTCCTGAGCTATGCCTCTCAGGACGCGGAAGCAGCCTTCCGAATGCGCGACGCACTGCGGGCCGGTGGGATTGAAGTCTGGCTCGACCAAAGCGAGCTGCGCGGCGGAGACTCCTGGGACCGGCAGATTCGCGAGCGAATCCACGACTGCCGGCTCTTCATCGCCCTTATCTCGGCCCACACGGAAGCCCGCGACGAGGGCTATTTCCGACGCGAGTGGAAGCTTGCCGTCGATCGCACGCATGACATGTTGGAGAAGAAGGCATTCCTTCTTCCGGTCGCGATCGACGCTACGCCGGAACGAGGTGCAGCGGTACCAGACAAGTTCCACGAGGTGCAGTGGACGCGCTTATCCGGTGGCGAGGCACCACCCGAGTTCGTGGCACGCATCAAGCGGCTCTTGTCACCGGAGTCTCCTACCACCGCCGGATCGCCCGCGGGTGCGGCCTCGGGTTCGGCACCAATCCCTCTGACGAGGGACCGGCCTTCGCTGTCAAGGCGTGCTGTCCCGGTTGCTGTCGCAGTGCTGGTCTTCGCGGCGCTTGCTTACTTGCTTGTCAACAAACCGTGGATCTCGAAGTCGGCGGCACCCCCGCCTGCGTCCAACGCGGCATCGTCTTCAGGAGCACCGCCAGCCGCTTTCAACCCGCCGCCGCACTCCATCGCCGTGCTGCCGTTTGTGAACATGAGCGGGGACGCGAGCCAGGAGTATTTCTCCGATGGTCTGACGGAAGAGATCCTCGACTCCTTGTCCCGCTTGAACGAGCTGCACGTGGCGGCACGTACATCAGCGTTCTCATTCAAAGGCAAGGACGCCGACATCGGCATGGTCGCCCACAGGTTGAACGTGGGCGCCGTGCTGGAAGGGAGCGTGCGTCGCTCGAGCAACACCGTGCGAGTAACCGCGCAGCTCATCGACGCCGTGACGGGGTTCCATCTGTGGTCGCAGACGTACGACCGCGATTTGGGTGACGTTCTTAGACTCCAGACTGAGATCGCGACCGCCGTGGCCGGAGCACTCAAAGTCACGTTGCTGGGCGACGTAGCCGCCAGAACCGAACTGGGGGGCACGCACAACCCCGCGGCCTTCGATGCCTATCTACGGGGCATTAATGCCGCTGGCAACTACCGCGACGACAACGACCTTGTGGCGGCGATTGCCGCATACACTGAAGCGATCAAGCTCGACCCTGGCTACGCCCTCGCATACGCCGGGCGATCAATGGCCAGGCGCCAGCACCTGGACGAATTCGGCACGGTCGCCCACGAGGGCGAGGAAGTGGTGCGCGCAGATGCGATCAAAGCGATCGATCTAGCCCCTGACCTTGCCGAAGGACACCTCGCTCTCGCGCAGTGGCTGGACTCCTTCCATCACGACTTCATCAAAGCGAGCGCTGAGTACGACCGTGCGGTAACGATTGCGCCAGGCAGTGCACAGGCGCTGCGGTTTTACGCATTATTTCTCGCTTTCATGGGCCGCGGCGAAGTCGGGGTTAGCGCTGCCCGGCGCGCGGTAACCCTCGATCCCTTGGGCGCGTTGACTCGCAGAATCCTCGGGAGAACGCTCTTTTACTCGCATCGCTATGTCGAGGCGATCGCCGCCCTGGATGAAACCACTCGCCTCGATCCCACTGACCCGTGGGCAGCTGGGGTGCGGGGTCTCGCCTACTACCTCATGAGCGACCTAACGCGTGCGCGAGGCTCGTGCGAGGTCCCCTCCCAGCACTACGAGGTCCGAGTGTGCCGCGCAATTGTGTACCGGCGGCTCGGGCGACGCCCCGCGGCCGAGGCAGAGCTCGCGGGGATTGCAGCCATTTCAGGGAACCCTGATGACTATGCTTATCAGTTCGCCGAGATCCACGCTCAGTGGGGCAACACTGCGAGGGCGCTTGAATGGCTCGAGACCGACGTGCGCGTGCGTGGCACCGGACTCAAGAATGTGAGGGGGGATCCGCTTCTTGACCCACTGCGCGCCGACCCGCGCTTCCAGGCGATCGAGCGGAAATTGAACTTTCCGAAGTGAATAAGGCCTGACGCACTCGCGAAACGGGCGGCCCGATTGCAGTCATTTGAGAGTCCGCTCTCGGGAGACTTACGGGCCATCGGTGAGAGGCCGCTCCTGGCCGCACGGAGTCACTTCAATGCGGCAATCGCCTCGACCTCGATCATCAACTCGTCCTGAACCAGCGCAGTAACACCTACCAGAGTGCTGGCCGGCGGATGTTCCGCCGAGAGATACTTTTTGCGGACCTCGCGGATGATGGGCACTTGATCGGGCTTTAGGTTTCACCACGTAGTAATTGAGCTTCACAACGTCTTCCATCGTCGCACCAGCAGCGGTCAAGGCGGTCTTCAGATTTTCCATCGTCTGCGCCACCTGGGCGCGAAGGTCACCTTTACCCACGACATCACCGGTAGCATTGCGAGCCGTCTGGCCCGATACGTAGACCAGCCTGCCCGGTTGTGCCACAACCACTTGCGTAAACCCTGCCGGCGTACTCAGTCCCTTCGGGTTCAGAAAGTTCGTCTCCGCGTGCGCAACGGTGCCAGGTGCGTTGCCAGTCTGTGCAGCGGTCAGCTGCGCAGTCAGAGCTATCAACGTGGCGACAAGCAGGCAAAGTCGGAACAGATAAGGCTTATTCATGTTGCCCTCCCAGTCAGACGGCAACCGCTCGAACGGCCGGTATGCGGAAAGTCGGAGAATATCAGCTAGTGCCCGCTAATGGCCGATCTCAGCCGCTCGCTGTTGATGACCGCTTACGACCGGTCTGCGACATTCGAGCCACTCGAAAGCTGGCGTTCACAGTCGCAGAAGCGGAAATCAAAAGCTTGTCAGGAGTGAGGTGTAAGTGGGCCGTTGATTCGTAGCGCCGACCGTGTTCTGCGCAAAACACCCAGAGAGACGCACCGCAGCATCGCCGCCTAATAGATAGCGACGGCCATGGAAACGGTTGACTGCACAGCCGTTATTTCGGAGCGTTTCGCATTTACCGCCCGGGAACACGCGAAAGCTTTCAGCGTCCGCTGGAAGGCCCGCATTTGCCCGGGCGAAATCGTTGCACTGCACAGTGAATCAGTGTTACCAATCGTGTAAAATTGCTTCGAGAAGTAAGTGCTAGGTTGACCCGCTCAGAACCGCCGCAGGCATATGCGGACAGAATGTCGGACTGGGACGGGTTCACGAGGATGAAACGCGGGCCAGCCCCGGCGCACTCCCTCAATCAGAGGAGTGTCTAACATGACTCGACTGCGGTCTCTCGTTATCGCACTTCTCGCCACCGGCGCCGCGGGTTCTGCAGACAGTACCTTTGTGAACTGGACGCCAAGCGCATACGGCGACACTGCTTTATGAACGTTTGTTCCCAGCTTCGGCTTTGGACCGCAATCAATAGTCCCGAGAGCAGGTAGTCATTTGCATCGACGCACTGGGGCAACACCATGGCAACCAACCACCAAGCTGCGACAGTCGGTATCCTCACAGCACTCTCGATGATCGCTGCCGGGGCGATGCTCGGGTTACTCCGAGAAGCCAAAGCGGATGATGACCGTGATCATGATCCGCGCGTTCGCATAGGTTTCGAGATCGCCCCCGTCCCCCTGAGTCTCGCCGGTAAGAACCGTGAGCTCGTTGGCCTCGGCAGTTACCTCGTCAATGTCTTCGACTGCAACGGCTGTCACTCAGCCGGTCCGCCCACAGAGTTCGCACGCGGTGGCAACCCCTACTTCAATCAGCCAAAGGTCGTGAATCAGGCTACGTACTTGGGGGGCGGAAGGGACTTCGGTCCGCTGATTCCAGGGAGTCCACGCATCGTGTCACGCAATCTAACGCCGGACAAAACGGGTAAACCGGAAGGCGGCAGGTCGTTTGCAGAGTTTCGCCAGATCTTCCGAACCGGCATCGATCTGGATCATCTGCATCCCCCGTGCCCTGCCGCCAACTGCCTACCGCCACCCTTCGACGGTAACCTGCTGCAGGTCATGCCGTGGCCTAGTTACCAGGATATGACGGACCATGAGCTGCGGGCGATCTACGAGTACTTGAGCGCAATCCCGTGCATTGAAGGACCGCCGGCACCGAGCGTGCTTCATAACGATTGCACCTGAGTCGCTTTGATCCGCTGCTCAATATCTCGCGATAAGAATCAACCTTAAGAGGAGGCGAAAATGAGAACGCTATTACGTGTTGTACTTGCGATCGCAGCCACCGGCGGCCTTGCGGTGGCGGCGGCAGGGACTCCTGATCCAGTAGTCGGTACTTGGCAGCTCGACGTTGCGAAGTCGAAGTTCATATCCGGCCCGGCGCTCAAGAGCCAGACCCGAACTTACTCGCAGGCGGGAGATAGCATCACAGCTGTCATCAAATCAATGAGCGCCGATGGAACAGAGACGACGACGCAATCAACCTACAAGCTCGATGGTAAGGATTACCCGGTGACGGGCGCACCCAATTGGGACACCCTGTCGGCCAAGCAAGTCGACAGCAGTACTACCGAGTTCACCCTGAAAAAGGGGGGCAAAACGGTCGGCACGTCAAGCCGCACGGTGTCCAAAGACGGCAAGACGCTGACGTCGAGACAGACCATGACCAACGCGAAGGGTGAAAAGTCCCAGAGCGAACTGGTGCTCGACAAGAAGTGAGGCGATTGCGCCTTTGGGTCCGACTGCTTTCGACCCTCTAGAGACATTGCGCTCGCTCGAAAGCAGATATATGGACTCCCCCTGCGTTGCAAGCGCGTCTTTGCTTGTGGATTCAGGATCAGAGTGCGGACGATATATCCGGCCTCTGATGCCTCCGTCGAGGCGGGCCCTGATGACGATTCGCTCGCAGGAGCCTCACGACACTCCCGGTGTCGGAGCCACCGGTCCGCTTTTCAGGTTCATCCTGCGTCGGTCTGACCTGTTTCCATCAGCTTATACGCACTAGCAATTCTGGCGGGTCGTACCTCCTCAACGTCGACTGCAGGTCAGCAGTGCCTGGTCTACGTCAGGCCACGGCGCTCTGCGGAGCTGCAGGTCGATACTCTGTGCCGTGGGCAAGGAGCGCCCATGCGATACGCGCATGCTTGGCGGCGAGCGCGACCGCGGCAACATTTACGTGGCGACGCTCCTTGAGCCGTCGCGCCCAATCACTCTTGGCGTCGGTCTTCTTGTCCACGACGCGCAAGTATGAGCGGGCGCCGTGCACCAATAGCGTTCGCAGGTAGCCATCGCCCTGGCGAGTGATCTGCCCCAGCTGCTCCTTGCCGCCGCTCGAGTGCTGCCGAGGGGTGATCCCGAGCCACGCAGCAAAGCCTCGTCCATTCTTGAAGACGTGCGGGTCGCCGACGGTGGCTACTAGTGCCGTGGCGGTCTGCGCTCCGATCGATTCCACCCGCATCAGTCGCCGTGCCGGCTCACTGGCCTGAGCGAGCGCACGGATCTGGCGGTCGTAGGCGCCGATGCGCGTGTCCGCCTCGCGTAGCTGCTCCAGCAACCCTGCGAGCACCTCACGCGCAAGCGCAGGCACACCGTTCTCCGCATCCTCGAGGATATCGGGCAACTCGCGCCGCAGGCGCCACAGACCTCTGGGCACCACGAGCCCGAACTCCCCGAGCAACCCACGGATCTGGTTCACCTGCGCCGTGCGGTTGGCTACCGTGAGCGCTCGGGCCCGATGCACCATCAGCACCGCTTGCTGTTCCTCGCTCTTGATCGCCACGAAGCGCATGTTCGGCCGCCCAACCGCCTCGCAAATCGCCTCAGCGTCGTTGACATCGTTTTTGCCGCGCTTACGGTAGGCCGTCACATACTGCGCCGCCATGAGCTTCACCGTATGCCCGAGCGTAGCGAGCTCACGCGCCCAGTAGTGCGCACTCCCGCACGCCTCGATCCCGATCAGACACGGCGGCAGCTGCG